>Ga0180432_10002839_pt1 | contig 25582 bp, 17 predicted proteins | sample SS_ome_10_FD_132414 | JGI IMG/M metagenome (GOLD analysis project Ga0180432, IMG submission 132414) | Hypersaline lake sediment archaeal communities from the Salton Sea, California, USA - SS_1_MS_2 metaG | ecosystem: Environmental > Aquatic > Non-marine Saline and Alkaline > Hypersaline >... | reverse complement strand
TTCAGCCCAAAGGGCTGGCATTCGACAGCCCAGGGCAGAGCGAACTGCCGCCAGGCAGGAGCGACGCCCTGGGAATCAGGGCAACAGGGACCCAAGCCCCAAGCGGGGCGCAATTCAGAAAGGGAACCTCTGCTTTGACGGGCGCTCCGTGTCGGACCGCATTGCGCACTTTCAGTGCTTGGTTCGTAACACGCCCCTGTCCCCAGGGCGGCGCTGCCGCCTGCGGCGGACAGCTCTGCCCCGGGCTGTTGAATGCCAGCCCTTCGGGCTGATGGACCCGGCAACAGCTCGTGATCCTGCTTCTACGCAAGAGATGTGTAGAACAACGAGGCGGGGTTCCCGAGGGGCCCGCGAATGCAGAATCTCCCCATCGCAGCCATTTTGCGCTTGACCTGGAGGGGGGGGCAGGATACACTACTGATAACGGCGGCCCAAAGGAAGGCTTCGAGAGAACTGCCGGGCCCTTCACCTCCGCGGTCCTGTTGCTGTGCGGATGGCGTTCGGCAGCGCCCGGTGCAGTTTCGACAGATTCCAGCCAAGAGAGTCGGTCTAGTTCAAGGAGAGCAGAGATGAAGACCGCGAAAACGACGAGGAACATGCTGACGGTCGTGATGGTGATGGCGGTAATCGGCCTGATGGCCGGCGCGGTGCAGGCGACGGTTGTGACCACCGGCCTGTCGCTCCACTACCGTGCCGACGACGTCGACGGCCTGGGCAACCCGGGCACGGGAGCCACGACCGCCCTGGTCAACCTGGCCAATCCCGGCACGCACGACGGGACGATCGTCAGCGGCAGCGGTATCATCCAAAACCTCCCGCAGGCCGGCACGCCTTACGAGTACGGCGTCGTGCTCAACGACACCAGCCAGACGTACATTCAGGCGAACACGTATCAAATTGCCGGGGGCACAAACAAAGCCACCAGCGCCACCTGGGAGTATTGGCTCCGGGCCGACAGCGGGGTCACGGGAAACCGCGGCGCGCTGTACGGCGAGTTCGCGGCGGGGGCCACCAATAACACGCGGCATTACCTGCGACTGGAGGGAATCGGCACCGGCACGCGCACGGCACTCTATGATGAGTTTCCCCCCAGCGGCAACAGCGCCATGTCGGATTCGCAGTTGTTCGACACCAGTGCATTCACGCAGGTTGTCGTCACCAAGAGCGGCAACACCATGACGTTCTATAAGGACGGAGCACAGGTCGGCAGCACGAAGTCGCACTCGGAGACCTTCTCGGGCAGCGCCGTCCAGACATGGTTTGGCGGGCGAAACGCTCAAAACGAGTCCTTCGACGGCCAGTTCAACATCATCCGCGTCTACGACGCCGTCCTCACGCCCGCCGAGGTCCAGGGGAACTACAACGCGGAGCTCGGCATCGCCCCGCCGCCGCCCCCGGCCGACTTGAAGGTCGATACCGGGCGGTCCGAGAGTCCGCAGTTGCAGAGCGGCTGGCAGGAATGGAACTTCACCGGGGCCTCCGGAATCATAAACCAGAGCGGGTCGTTCGCCTACGCCGGGGCCACCGACGGGACTGTCGAGGTCAACCTGAGCACGACCACCAGCGCGCAGGGGCGCAACTACGGCATCGACCAGGTCACCGATCCCGGCAACCTGACGATCCCGGACGTGTGGCGCGACCAGGTCTTCTGGAACAACAACACAAGCGGCTCGATGACCCTGACGCTGGACGACTTGAAGGCCGGAGACTACACCTTCACCTCGTATTCGTACGCTGACAATCTGAGCGACAGCGGCGGCACAAACGACGAAGGCACGGCCAGCGCATCCATAGAGGTCGATACCGGCAGCGGGTTCGTGGACACGGGGCTGGACGTGACCTTCATTGCCGGCTTGCAGAGCACTGTCGCGGGGTCTTCCATTGAGGCCGCGGACCTCGACGCCTACGGTACCCTGTCGTTCGGATTCACCGTCGCCAATGACGGCGACCCGGTCAAGATCCTCTACGACAACATCACGGGCGGCGACACGTTCGGCATCAACGGTTTCGAGTTGACGCCCCCGCCGCCGCCGGGTCCGGTGACCCCCGTGGCCGCCCTGGCGGATCTGAACCGCACCGGGCCGGGCAACCCCGGCCTGGTTTCCGGCAGCGTGCAGGCGACTATCGACCCCTGGGGCTTCCCCGGAGGCGACGTCGATCTCGGAGAGAACCCCAACGACCTCGATGGCAGCCGGCTCGCCTACTGGTACCTCAAGCCCGCCTCGCAGGGCAGCGGCGCCTATCCGCCCCAGAGCCTCTACTACGACCTGGGCCAGGCCATGACCGTCGACCAGATCCACCTGTGGTGGTCGGACCGCGACGCACCAAACACCACCGGACGCGTCACCGACATGGACATCGATTACCTCCCGATGTCCGCCACCCAGCCGGGTACCTTCGACCTGGGTACCATGCAGGGCCTGGGCGGGTGGCTGAACGCCGTGGACGCGTATGACCCCAGCGCCGGCAGTTTCGGCGTCCAGCAGGACCTCGACCCGGCCGACTTCCTCACGCGATACCTCCGCCTGACGATGAACGCCAGCGGCTACGGCACCTCGAACGGCAACCAGTGGGGCGGCCTGCGGCAGATTGCGGTGACCGAAGCGGCCGCCACCCCCATCCCCGAGCCGATCACCATGACCATGACGGCCCTGGCCCTGTGCGGCCTGGGCGGATACGTGAAGAAACGAAGGAGACACACGATGAAACACGTCACGACAATCGCAGCAGGACTTGCCCTGGCAGTGGTGCTGGGGACCGCGCCGGTCGCTGAGGCGGCTTACTTCGACCTGACCGGGGACAACGTCGACATCAACTCCGACAGCAGTTGGGTTAATGTTGGTGGCGGCGGAAGCCGGCGCGCAGGGATCGGTCGGACCACCACAGGCCTGACCGGCTACCTCGACTCGACCTACACGGACAGCGCGGGCAGACCGATGAAGGGCGACTATTGGGATGTGCAGGACGGCCATCTGGATCTGAGAGACGGAGCATCTCTCACCGTCAGCAGAGACCTGAAGTTGGCCAATCCCACCGACGAGAATGCGGCAACCGTCACCTTGAATCCAAACACGTCCTTCTTCGAGGACACAAATACAAGCAACAGCTACGGCCTGTTCATCGGCTACAACAACACGCGCGGCACGTTCACCCTCAACAACGGCGGGACGGTAGGCAGCAGGACGGACGTGGCCCTGGGCGGAGGGGTTGGCGGGGCCAATGGCAACACGTCGAACAGCGTCGGGGTCTTCCAGGTCATCGGCGACGGCGGCACGATCGACTGCGACGTCTTCCGCGTCAGCAGATACTCCAAGGTCGTCTTCGAACTCGACGACACGGGCATCTCGACGATCGACGTGGGCGGTCAACTCCAGATCTGGGACGACGGCGGCAGCCCCGCCGGGAACCTGGTCGTGGACACCAGTGCCCTGCCGGGCTTCCACACGGTGGACCTGTTCGAGTACGGCTCACTTTCGGGCACGTTCGGGACGGTGGAGGTGACCGGCTCGGCCCTGACCGAAGGGAACGGGATCGATCCCGGGACGTACGCCCTGAGATACGGCAGCGGCAAGGTCACACTGACGTACAACAACGGCACCACCGCACCGGTCAAGATCGATCCCGCCGAGCTTTCCGCGACGGCAAATACCAGCAGCGGAACCAGCCCGATCGCGGCGGTTGACGGCTCCGGTCTGAACGACGTGGATGACCCAAGTACGCACCAAGATGCCGGGGGCTATCAGGCCGGCCACTGGCGATCCGGCGACTACAACCACGGTGGGGGCACCGAGGCCGACGAGTGGTTTGTTGTCGATCTGGGCGGCGAGCGCGACCTGGCGCTGATGAGGCTCTGGAGCGGCTTCCAGGACAGAAGTCAGACGCGGAACCCCACCCGTCGAAACCTCGAGCGATTCGACCTCTATTACGCCAACACCACGGCCGACCCGGGCAACCCGCTGGACAACCCCGCCAACTGGACGCTGCTGCTCAACGATCAGCCTCTGCACGACCCGGAGGACAACAACATTGGGATAGGCGGCGACAATAACGACCTGATCTCGATCCTGGACGCGGGCCTGTACAACCTTGCCGGCACAACGGCCACCCATCTTGCGCTATTCGACCTGCACAACGGCGGCCAAGACGGCTGGACCGGGCGTCACACGGCTATCGCGGAGATTGAAGTGTTCGAGGCGGTCGCCGCCCCCATCCCCGAGCCGGCGACGATGGCCGCGCTGGGCCTGGCCGTCGCGGGACTCGGCGGATACGTGCGCAAGCGGAGACGAGCGTAGACTGTAGATCTACGAGTCTGTGTTTCATCGCTTGCGCGGTGTGACGACACGGGATGTGTTTAGCGCACCGAGCAACGCTCGCCGTTCGTCGTTCGAACGACAAGCGGCGGGCGTTGCCCGCCCGCTAAACATTGGCGTTGATGGGCTGGAAGGCGTGTCGCATGCGTGCGGAGACGTCTGGTGCCCCCGGAACGTCCATGCGTCCATCCGCTTGCCGCCAGCACCCGGCGGCGCTACAATACACGTGTCGCATCAGCGCATGAGTGTATCTGCCTCCCGAGGGAGAGTGTTGCATGCAGGGCGCGCCGTGCCGCAGGTCGTCGGGCCGGGACAAGGGCGGCTTCACGCTGCTCGAACTGCTCGTCGTCACTGCGATCGTCGCGCTGCTTCTGGCGATCTTCTCCCCGTGCGTGACGCGCGTGCTGGTCCTGACCCGGCAGATGCTGTGCGCCTCCCACCAGCACCAGGTTATCACCGGGCAGTTGAGCTACGCCGCCGACAGCGACGGGCGCGTCCCGGTCATCCGATCCCACCTGCCGTGCTGCGTGACCAACCGCAGCGGGTTCCTCGGCTGGACGGAGTGCCGCCACCAGTTCCGCCCGTACCTGGGCAACGACCCGGGGAGGATCTTCTACTGCCCGGGGAGCCTGAAGTACCCGGGGTATCCCAACGAGGACAACTACAAGACGTTCCGTGAATCGCACGGCAAGGGCGGGGCGGCGGGATACGGCGCGCTGCCCATCACCGTGACCCAGCATCCCTGGCAGGCCACCAGCGGCCCCCAGCACGACATCTACGTCTACATCGACTACAACCTCTTCGCCGGCTTCGTGCGCACCAATCACCGGGTCCACGGCTACCAGTGGCAGGCGGTGGAGTCCTCTCACCGCATGCACCAGCTTTCCCTGGCCGACGAGGAGATCGTCGAGAGGCCCAACTGGGGCTTCAACCGGCCTTACGTCGCCCGGAGTGTCTTCGACTGCGAGGACACCGCCCGCACGGCGATGACCGCCGACAAGGTCTGGACCCGCTATCCCTTCAGCCTCGTCGACATCCAGGACGGCCCCTTCGTCCCGCTGGGGCAGTACAGCGACGCCGAGTACATGCGTTACGGCAGCATCGTGGAGAGCCACTACCACGACGGGTGGCTGGAGGGCGTCAACGCGGGGATGATGGACGGGCACGTCCGGTGGCGCCCGGTGGACACGATCGGCCCGCGGGTCAACGTCGACGTCGGCGTACCGGGCAGCTACCAGTACGTCTTCTGGTACTGACGCACCGCCGCAGCGACGGCCCCAGCCGACCCGCCCCCGGGCAGCGCCCGCCGCTACGGGGCGGTGATGGCGATGAAGCCGTAGATGATCCCCCCGACCACCGCCCACCCGGCCAGGAAGCCCAGGATCGACGTCCACGAGGGGATCGGGATCTCGAAGCTGGAGTTCGGCAGCAGGACGCGCCGCGGGGCGGGTGTCACGCCGGCGGGCAGCATGCACGGCTGGGCGATCTGCTCGCCCGAGGCCACGGGGGTTCGGGCCAGTTCGTAGAAGCGGTCCAGTTTCTCCTTGTCGACCGGCCTGGTGAACAGGCTGACGAGAATGCCGGCCGCCAGGCCCACCGACAGGTAGAACACCATCTGCCACGGGAGGAACATCTCCAGCGAGCCGTTCTTGAGGACGACGAACGGCACGTCGGCCCAGGGCGAAGCGCCCTGGAGCGGGGCCAGGAAGAACGCCTGCGTGCTCAGCCACCATGCCCCCAGCGCCGCCAGTGTCGCCGCCCAGGCCCCGGCGACGGTCGTGCGCCGCCAGAACAGCCCCAGCCAGAACGCGATGCCCATCATCGGGCTGATCTTCCAGAAGATCTCCAGGGCTTCGATCACGTCACGCACCCAATAGGCGAAGACCACCCCCCCGGCCACGACGACCAGCGCGGTGATTCGCCCCACCGTCAGGTAGTGCCTCTCGCTGCGCCCCTTCACCAGCGGCCGATACACGTTCTCCGTGAACAGCGCCGACGACGCCAGCATGAACGAGTCGCACGAGCTCATCACCGAAGCCAGCAGCGCCGCCAGGAAGATGCCCAGCAGTCCCGGCACGACGGCCAGGAAGGTCTTGGCCATCAGGCCGTAGACGGCGTCGGCCTCGACGGTCTGGTCCTGCTGGATGAAGTACGCCACCGCCGCCAGGCCGGTCAGGCACCAGGCGACGGTGCAGAAGCGTTTAAGGAGGCTGCCGACCATGAAGCCGATGCGCCCGTCGGTCTCGGTGCGTCCGGCGGCGCAGTTGCCCATGGTGTGGGGCTGGGTGACGATGCCGACCAGGGCGTTGAAGGCGATGATGGCGACGTAGAACACGCCGATCCCGCCCGGCGCGACCAGGGAGAACATCCCCTTGGGGTCGGGTACGGTCTGGCGAATGCCCGTCATCCCGCCCACGGCGCTGAGGACGAAGGGCAGCAGCAGGAAGGAGAACACGATCGTCAGGACGCCCTGGATGAAGTCGGTCACGATGGCCGCCGACAGCCCCCCCGCCATGCCGTACAGCACGAACATGACCGTCATGCCCGCGACGGCGACGTGTTCGTCGAAGGAGGTGCTGGCGGCGATGACGGCGCTGGAGGCCTTGAGCATCGTGCCCAGCTTGATCATGAGGTCGAACATGCCGATCACGGCGAACAGCATGGCCACGCTGGGCCCGAATCGAGCGACGAAGACGTCCCCGGTGGTGGTGGCGCGGAAGCGGCGCATCACGGGGGCGATCAGCCAGTAGAACGGCGTGCAGAACAGCCACAGCCACTGGTACCAGATGCCGCTGAGTCCGACGGTGTAGGTCTTGGCGGCGACGTTGACGGCCTGGTCGCTGTGCGTGCCCGTGCCGAAGCCGTGCATGATCATCATGGCCTTGCCGAACCGGCGGGGCATGAAGAAGTCGGCCGTGCTGTGCACGCGGCGGGCCATCCACAGGCCCAGCACGGTGATGCCGACCAGGTAGGCCGCCAGGACGGCGGCGTCCAACCAGTGCATTCCGAAGATCTGTGTGGCAAGCATGGGCGTCTCACATGGTATCACGTGTCGGATCGTTGATCTCGGGCGTCAGCGATCGCTGTAGATCAGCCGGACCTTCGCGCGGGGCTTGTTTTGCCTCTGCCATAGTTTCAACAGGGCCATCATCAGCGTGTCGGCGCGGGTGATGGCCTCGTAGTGGTTGTTTTTCGTGGAGGCCTTGGGCAGCGGGGAGTCGCTGTCGAGGAACATCCCGACCGCCAGGGTGGCGAAGCGATCGGCGCGGGCGAGGTACTTGGCCTGGCCCGTCAGATCGTGGGCGGTCAGCATCAGCCACACCGCATCGCCCAGCGCGCCCGGGTAGACCGGCCGACCGGCATCAGGTTGACTGGTCAGGTACCGCGCGGCCGTGTCCAGGATCAGCTTGCGATAGCCCGCGAGCTTGACCTGCCGGTACCGCAGGCTGCACAGGATGGCGACCTGTGCGTCGGTGTAGGAGCCGTAGCGGGTGGCCCACGTCTGCGTGCCCCGCCAGCCGCCCTTGGTGTGCGGGCCGAGCGTGTGCGTGTTGGCCCCCACCGCAAAGCCCCGCCCGCTGCCGGGCGCCAGGTCCTGGGGAATCCTCAGGAAGACCCGGTCGGTCTTGGCGGCGCTGTCGCGGAGCTTCTTTGCCAGGTCGGCGGGCACGCAGGCGGCGGCGTCCCAGCAGTCGATCGCCAGCGAGAGATTGCTCGGGGGCCACATCATGTTGCCCTTCGACCGCGGGTGGCTCTCGGCGGGGATCGCGCCGCTGGCGGGACTGCGCCGGGTGTGAAAGTACGTCAGCAGCGTGTCGATGGCCTTCAGGAAGACCGGGTCCTTGCTGTGGGCGTAGGCGGCGGCCCAGGTGGTGATGTAGAACCCCCCGTGGCGGGGGTACTCCGACCCCGTGCCGGGCCCGTGCCGATCGTAGCGGGCGTGCCGAGAGAAGTTGCCCGTCTTCGGATCGCCGATCTGGTGGTCCCACACGCCGCGGGCGAACGTCAGGCAGGCCTTCGGCGCGAGCTGGAACGAGCGATCCCACAGCACCCATGGGCGGTAGTACTCGTGCGTGTTGCGCCCGGCCATGCGCTCGGTCCGGAAGTCCCACCCCATGTGCTCCCCCCAGGCCAGCAGGCCGGTGGCGGGGCTTTGACAATGCTGGAAGAACCATCGCAGCGCCGCATCGGCTTCGGCAGCGTAGCGCTTCTCGCCGGTCAGGTCGGCCAGGGCGTACAGGACCTGGTAGAGGTTCAGGTCGTGCATGGGATTGGCCCCCGACAACACGCGGTCGCCCGCGCGGATCCCCGCGACCGGGGCAAACCGGGCAAACGACAAGGTCTTGCGGTCCAGCGCGGCGGCGATCAGCGGGGAGTGGACCTTTCCGGTCCGATCCCGGCCCTTGTCCAGGAGCACGTCGGCATACGCCCGGACGACCTTGAGATGGTCGACCTCTGACGCACCGGCCCGGGGGGCGAACATCGCCATCGCCATGACCATGCCAGCTCTGGCCACTTGCTTCCACATGTCACATGCACCTTCCCACCGGGATGTCCCGAATCCTCACGCCCTGCCGCACTGCCGAATGCGTGCACCCGGAGCATACCGCATGCCGCGTCGTGCGCCTACGTCGGCCTTCGCGACGGCCTCGCGCGTCGTGCCTGTTCGGCGACCTGATGGCCGCAGCGATCACACGCGAGGACATCACCCAGTGGGCCGCCAGGCAAGAGACCGTCTCGGCCCGCCACGACACGTGGAACGGCTCCCTGCGACCATGCCATCCGGTGCCGGGGCGGGGGGGGGCGGCTGTCACACCCGCAGGCGCCATTCGCGAAGGACGCAGCGCCCTGCCCCGGGATTCTCCTTGCAGGCAGCGTGCCCATTCTGGTATCTGTGACACTATCGGAACCTGCCTTTGCGGAGATGCCCCGCAGCGGCTGACCTTGGTGACCGGCAACGGGGGGTATGATGCCCCCCGGGCAGCAGGATCCTTGCGACACCGTGATGGCGACGGGTGGAAACACAGCGAAACATGAATGACAACCCAAACGATGGATACATGAGCGGCGTCCTGGAGGTCGATCTGTCCGCCGGCACCGTCCGCGCCGTGCCGCTGGCGGACGACCTCAAGCGGCTGTTCGTGGGCGGGCGGGCGCTGGCCGTGGCCATGCTCTTCGAGCAGTTGAGCCGAAACCCCAACCCCGCGGGCAATCCGATCGGGGACATCGATCCGGTTTCCGCAGACAACGTCCTGGTCTTCTGCACGTCGCCGACCACCGGCACCAACGTGCCGACCGCCTCGCGGATTCACCTGGCGTTCAAGTCTCCGCTGACCGGCGGGATCGGCTCGTCCAACAGCGGGGGCCAATGGGGCGTCGAGTTCAAGCAGGCCGGCTTCGACGCCCTGGTGATCGCCGGCCGCGCCGCCGAGCCGGCACTCCTCATCATCGACGAAGACGGCCCGCGCCTGGCCCCGGGGCCCCAGGCCGACCCCGAAGACGTCGACGCCGTCACCGATGCCGTCCAGGCCGCCACCACCAAGGCCCACAAGATCATGACGGTCGGGGCGGCCGGAAGAAACCTCTCGCCCATCGCGTGCATCATCAACGACCGTGGCCGGGCGCTGGGGCGCGGTGGCAGCGGGGCGGTGTTCGGCTCGAAGAACCTCCTGGCCATCGCGGTTCGCGGCAAGAAGTCCGTGCCCGCCCGCAATCCGGACGGACTGGACCCCAAGAACATCTCCGGATCGGTCTTCAAGGCCCGGGCCAAGCTCCGCGTCGGGAAGGTCACCAAGGACAAGAGCCAGTACGGGATCCTCTCGTCGATGGGCACGAACGGGCTGATGGGGATGCTCGCGCAGTACGACGAGCTGCTGCACAAGAACTTCCAGGACAACCGGCACGCCGAGTCGGACCTGGCGAAGATCCAGGGCGAGGCGTTCCTGGATCACGACCGCGTCAAGGTCAAGGGCGGCGCGTGTCGAAAGTGCCCCATCGCCTGCACGCGGATCACCCGCATCGTCGACGGGGACGGAAACGTCATAGCCAGAGGGGAAGGCCCGGAGTTCGAGACCGTCTCCCTGCTCGGCGCCAACCTCCACATCTACGATCTCGAAGTCATCACGCAGGCCAACTACCTCTGCAACCGCTACGGGTTCGACACGATTTCCATCGGGGGCGCCGTCGCCGCCCTCATGGAGATCACCGAGAAGGTCACCGCGACGGACCCGGCGCAGCGGACCGCCGCCGAGGCCGGACTCCTCACCGAGGCCGAACCCTTCGTTGCACAGCACGGCCCGATCGCGTTCGGCAATGCGGGCTGCCTGGTTCCGCTCGTCGAGGCCGCCGCCGCAAACGCCGGTTTGGGGCGCGCCGTCGCCCAGGGCGCCCGCCGGCTGGCCGAACGGTTCGGTCACCCGGCATCGGCGATGACGATCAAAGGCATGGAGATTCCCGCCTACGATCCGCGAGCCACCTGGACCCAGGCGCTGTCCTACATGATCTCTCCGCGTGGCGGGTGCCACCTCCAGGGCGGCTACTCGGCCCCGCTGGCGTTCTGCGCGGGGTACGGGGAGTTTCCGGGCAACCGGATCGAGGGCGCCGCCCTGGTGACCAGGAACGTCTGCTACCAGAACGTCGTCTACGACATGCTGGGCGTCTGCGCGTTCTCCGGGTTCTCCGTCACCCTCGACGAACTGGCCAACATGGTCAACGACGTGACCGGAAGCCAGTACAAGGCCAGCGACCTCGAGCAGATCGCCAGGCGGTGTGTCATCCTGGAACGGCTCTTCAACACCCGCTGCGGCTTCACGGCCGAAGACGACTGGCTGCCGGAGAGGTTCTTCGACGAGACAATCACCGTGGACGGTGTGGAGACGAAATGTTCGCGGGACGATTTCTCGCGAATGCGCCGGGAGTTCTACGAATCGATGGGCCTGGACGCGGACGGGCTGCCCACCGAACGGACCCTGGACCAGACGCACCTCGATGAGTTCCTTCGGCGAATCGGCGCTGAGGCCCCGGCCCCGAAACAGGCCGCCGCGTCCCGGGAGTGACTATGAGCACCGACACACGCTTCGACGCGCGGGACGCGTACAACGCCATGGCCGCGGCCGGAAGGGCGATCATGCTCACCGGCGGGAACAACACCCACAGCGGGAACATCTCCCTCCGCCACCCGGACGACCGGGAAGCGTTCTTCATGACGACGTCCGGGTCCCAGCAGGGCGCCCTGGTCCCGAGCGACATCGTCCCGCTCAAGTTCAACCGGGTCAGTTGGGGCGACGGGCGCGCGTCCACCGAGTCCACCATCCATCGGCGGATCCTCTCCATTCCCGGCGTCGAGGCCGCCATCCACTGCCACTGCGTCGCCGCAACCTCGGTGACCTTCGACACCAAGGAGCACCAGAACTTCCTGACGTACGAGGGAGCCGTCGACGGGCTGGACCGGTTCACCTTCTTCCCCATCGACTGCATCGGCTCGCACCTCCTGGGGCCGGTCTGCTCGGATTACTACCTCGAGCCCACCGGGTCCAAGGAGATGGAGGATCGCATACCGGCGTACCTGGCCGACGGCCCGGTGACGCTCGTCAAGGGGCACGGCCCGTTCGTCCGGGGCGATTCGCTGGAGACGTGCCTGCACTGGCTGGGGCTCATCGAGGCCGCCGCCAGCCTCAAACTCGCCGCCCGCCACAGGGGCATCGACACCCACGCCCTGTCCGAGAGGATCCGCCGGGACGGGGCCGGCGCCCTGTATCCCGTTACGGTCCGGCCGTTCGATGCGTCGGCGCTCGGGCGGTACGACACCAACGACGCCAACACGATCTCGGCGTTCAAGGAACGGGCGCAGTTCAACTTCTACAATGCCATCTCGCCCTTCGGCACGGGCTCCATGAGCGAGAAGGTCACCCAAAACGAGATGCTCTACTGCCCGACGGCCTCGGCGCCCGAGGGTTTCGAGATCGCCATCGCGCGAATCGACCTCCAGGAGAACCCCGAGGACGACTTCGAACTCGCGTTCCACAAGGCGCTCTACCGAAATACCAGCTACAAGACCTGCATGTTCACCATGAGCCCCCACGCGAACGCCGAGGCCATGGCCGTGATCTGCGAGTCGTTCGGCTTCGAGGCCCTGACGCATCCCGACGCGGTCTCCATCGATTACTCGCACCCCAAAGACCACCCCGTGCTCAAGCCCATCGACGCCGAAGCCATCTACCTGAACCCGAGGGTCGGGCTGACCCACTCGGCGGCCGCCTTCGACGACGTCGCCAACATGCTCCGCTGGCACAAGGGCGCCTGCGCGATCGCCGGCCGGGGCGCCGTCGGCGCGGGAAGCGTCTCCCTCGAACAGGCCGCCCACCACGTCGCCTCCATGGAGAACATCGCGAAGTTCCGGCAGACGGTCCACGTCAATCACCTGCTCACCGGCGCCCCGCCGATCGCCCATTTCGAGCCCGTAACGCAATGACTGGCGGCCTGGGGGCGTCGCGGTATCCAATTTCCTCCGGCAAGCGGCTCAACGCGCGCGCTGATGAGCCCAAAGGGCTCAGAGTCGACAGCCCAGGGCAGGAGTCCCAGGGCGTCGCTGCGCTCTGCCCCGGGCTTTCGAATACGAGCCCTTTGGGCTCAAACGACTCGAACTCCACAACGCACCAGTGGCGCTGCCTACCTGAGCGAAATGGACACCCCAGACCGGTCATCAGACGCTATAGGCTCAGCACGTACCGGCAGAGGTCGGCGAGCTGCCGCCTGGTCAGCTTGCTCGTCTTGCCGTGCAGGTCCTTGGGGTTGAACGTCGTGAAGACCTCCTCCATGGTCGCGGCGCGGCCGTCGTGGAGGAACGGCCCGGTCCGCCAGACTTCGCGGAGCGTGGGCGTGTCGAGCTTTCGGCCTTTCTCGCGCCGCACGCCCGTGCCCACGTCGTGGGGCTTCATGTCCGTCAGGTGCGGGCCGTGGTGGCATTCGGCGCACCCGGCGGTGTCGAAGACCGCCTTGCCCCGCTTGGCCGATTCGCTCAGGGCGAGCGTGCCGTCGGGCTGCCTGATCAGGTACGGGCTCGGGACGGGTTTGAGGTTCTTGAGGTACTCGTCGATGCACGTGGCGTCTTCCTCCGGCCTCCGGGAGAAGAGGACGAATCGCATCTTCCCCCGGACGGCAACTTCGGCCGAACTCCAGATACCTGTGATCAGCGCCGGGGGGGTCCTGTGCGCGAAGATCAGGCTCTTGGTGCTCTTGGAATTGCCCATCCCGTCGCTGAGCAGGTCCCGGACCAGGGCGTCGCTGCGGCCGTCGGGGTGGCACGAGGCGCAGGAGACCCATTCCTGGAAGGAGAGCGTCGCGTCGTTGAAGAGCATCTCGCCCTTGCGGGCCTTGCTCAGGGGCCGCACCGGGCCAAGGCGGATGGTCCTGGGCGCGGTCTTGGCGGCCGGGTCCACGTCCACCACGCAGAGCGAATCGCTGAAGGTCATCGCCGCGTAGACCGTCGAGCCGACGACCGCCAGGCCGCGCGGGCCGTTGCCGGGCAGCGCGATCCGCCGACGCAGGCCATCCAGGAACGACAGGTCGTTCTGGGGGTCCGGGCCCTTGCCCGCGGCCCTCGCGGCCGCCAGCTTCTTCGACAGTCCCACCCAGTCGACAACGCTGATCTCGTGTGTGCCGGCATGGCTGACGCAGATGTGCTTGCCGTCGGGCGTCCAGGCGGCGGCCCAGGGGTTGGCCGCGCCCCTGTCCGGTTCGTCAAGCAGGACCGTCCCGAGAAGCTTCCTGCCGGGCACGTCGACGATCGCCAGGACGTTGGTGTTCAGCCAACCGCGCTCGATCTGCGTCACGGGCAGCATGTAGCGGGCCAGGATGAACGTCACGCAGGCCAGCTTCCCGTCGGGTGAAACGGCCACGCCCCGCACGACGGTCGACCCGTTGGGCAGGGGGAGGCTCGTGACGACCTTGTTCGTGGCGGTGTCGATCAGCGTGACGGCCGCCGAGGTATCGCCCCGGTCGGATCGCCCCGCCGGGAGGTGGTTGGCCACCACCAGCGTCCTGCCGCCCTGGCCCAGCGCCAGGGCTACCGGCTGTCGCGAGACGGGGATGGACAGCGGCCTGGCGCCGCCCTTGGCGAAGGCCAGCACCGCGTTGCCGAACCGGTCGCACACGTACCGCGTGCCGTTCCGGGCTGCCACCGGGGCCGTGGGACTGTGCCCGGCGTCGAGGATGCCCTGGAGTTTGCCGCCGGCCGTGTCAAACGTCACCAGCCTCCCGTCGCCGACACCGGCGGTGGCGTGTAGTTCTGATCCGTCGGGCGACAGGGCCAGCCCGGTGGCCCGCCCCGGCAGGGGCAGCCGCCTCGTGACCTTGCCCGTCGCCACGTCTACGACGGCGACCCGGCAGCCGGTGTGTTCGGCAACGTAGAGGGTCTTGCCGGCCTTGTCGGCGACGACGGCGATGGGTGAGAGGTAGATGGGCTCTACGGCCGCCGCCTCGCCGGCCTTGGCCGGGGCCGGTCGGCGCGGCGCGCACGACAGGGCTGCCACTATGCCGGCGGAAACGACTGCCAGAGACGCGACGTAAAGTGTTCGTTTCATCATGGCTCGCACCCTTCAGACCTGCGGCATACGGCAGCACCGTGTCATCCCCATGAACCCGCCCCGCGCGCGGGCGGACCGATGTTTGCGGCGTCCTTCCTGACGTGCAACGAGTAGCCCGAAAACGTATTCTTCAGGTTCTGGTTATTCCGACTTGCGCCAGGCCGTCAAGTAGTGTATGCGGAGGGATATGGACTGTGAAATCGGCACGGATCCTGAGGTCAAGAGGCTTGTTGCCGCGGCGTTGGCCGGGCAGTTGACAGACCGGCAGGCTGAGACTCTGGCTGAATTGAGCCCCGAGTTGCTCAGCCTTGTGGTGCTTTGCCAACGGGCAGGTCTGCTTCTACATGATCGACCGCAGCCGGGGCGCCGCCGCCCAGGCGGTGCTCATGAGCATCTACCGCGCCCTGAAGCTCCGCGGCCTCAACCCCATCGCCACCGTTGCGAAGGCCTTGCGAACCTACGTCCAAACCGGCACACTACCCCCGCTGCCCGAAGAAACTGTTGCAGATGGGTGAAGTGTTACGTGCTATCAGTCCTACGCACGATGGCCCGGGCAAAAGGCGCTGCTCGAGCGCCTGGGGCCCAAAGTGAAACGTCCCCTGCTCAACGGAGACACCGGGTACTCCGTGGCCACGCCGATAATGCCGAACCCCCGCGGCCCCCACGCCAGGGACCAGGGCGAGCGGGGGACATGGCTCGTCGAGTCCTGCGGCGGTGCGCTGGGGCCCCCGAGTTTCGTCGGCTGGCACATGTGCGGCGTCATCGACACGTGGAAGACCATGCCGGGCAAGGCCGGGGCCCAACACCAGGGGCTGATGACGGTCAGGGGCACGTACTATCCCGAAATGGAAAGGGCCGTGCAGGATATCTCGAAACGCATGTATCGCATCGCGGCGGGGGGCCGGCAGCAAGCTGACGCGACCCAGGGAATGATCCGGTCGCACCGGAGAACAGGCAGAGAACCGTGAACGGGAAACCACGAGAATTGGCGATGGAGACGCACGACCTTGGGGCAGCGGCGAAGGTGTGGATGCTGTGCCTCGCCGTGGCGGTCTCGCCCGGCCAGGCGCCGGACGCGGCGCGCGCCGAGGAGTGGCCCTCCTGGCGCGGGCCCACGGGCGACGGGATCTGCACCGAGACCAACGTGCCGGTTACCTGGTCGGCCGGCGAGAACATCGTCTGGAAGACGCCCATTCCGGGCAAGGGCCACTCGTCGGCCATCGTCTGGGGCGACCGCGTCTTCGTGACCTCAGCCGACAAGAGACGCAGGACCCGCCTGCTGCTGGCGGTCGACAGGACGACGGGCAAGATACTCTGGCAGCGGACCGTCCTGACGGCGCGCCCGGAGAAGATCCACCGCCTCAACTCGCTGGCATCGAGCACGCCGGCGACCGACGGCAAGCACGTCTGGGTGACCTTCCTGGACGTCGAGAAGGTCATCGTGGTCTGCTACGACATGGCCGGCCAGGAGATCTGGCGGCACTCGCCCGGGCGGTTCACGGCGATGCACGGGTTCTGCAGCTCGCCGCTGCTCTACAAGGACCTGGTCATCATCAACGCCGACCAGGACGCCACGGGCGCCGACCGGGCCTATATCGTGGCGCTCGCCAAGGCCACCGGCAAGGAGCGCTGGCGGACCGACCGGCCCAACCGCGTGCGGTCGTACGTCCCCCCGGTGGTCTTCACGGCCGCCGGAAAGGACCAGATGGTGCTGAGCGGCTCGAAGTGCACCGCGTCGTACGACCCGCGGACGGGCAAGCAGCACTGGATCGTCGACGGCCCGACCGAGCAGTTCGTCGCCAGCATGGTCCACACCGACGGGATGTTCATGATCACCGGCGGGTTTCCCACGCTGCACACGCTGGGCATCCGCCCGGACGGGGCGGGCAACGTGACCAGGTCGCACGTGGCGTGGCACATTCGGGGCAAGGCCGCCAGCTACGTTCCCTCCCCGATCGCCGCCGGAAAGCACTTCTTCCTCGTCTCCGACAAGGGCACCGCCAGTTGCATCGAGGCCCGCACGGGCAAGGTGATCTGGCAGGAGCGGCTCGGGCGGCACCACAGCGCCAGCCCGGTTTCGGCCGAGGGTCGGCTGTATTTCCTCGACGACGCCGGCGTGACGTTCGTGCTCGACGCGGCGCCGACGTTCCGCCTCATCGCCAAGAACGCTTTGCAGGAGGCGTGCTTCGCCTCCCCGGCCATCTCGCGGGGGCGGATCTACATTCGCGCGTTGAAGAACCTCTACTGCATAGGGCGGCAAGCGGCCCATCCAGATCGGGGGCGATCCGTGGGCCAAGGAGCGGTTCCGGAAGGGCGATCACTGGCTGCTGTGGTACAACGGCCGCAACAGGGGTGAACAGATCGGCCTGGCGACCCACAAGGGCCAGGACCTCGGATTCTGACCCCCGCGGCGGCCGGCGCGTCCGGTGCTTGTCTCAGGAGATCCCCCGCGGGGCGTACGTTTAGCGGGCGAGAAACGCTCGCCGTTTTCCGTTCGAACGACGAGCGGCGAGCGTTGCTCGCCCGCTAAACATGACGCATGTTTCCACGGAGCGTTGACTGCTCGCTCATGCTGGACTCAGTAGACGGGGACGTTTACGGCACAGCCCTGTTCTCCAAGGCGAGGGATTTGCTTTCTATCGTTCGACATGCGAATATCCATGGTGCGCAGCACTCACGTGCACGGCCCCGTTCGCGCGGAAGGAGAAAGGCTATGTCCCACGGCGACGCCGGCAAGATGAGTCGAACGAGTCTGCTGTTGATCGTGTGCCTGGCCGCAGCCGCCCCGGCACGGGGCGCCGTCCCGCACAACATGCGGAAGGTCGTCACCAAGAGCGCCGGCTTCATCCTGTACCTGCCGCCGAAGTGGACGGCGCGGGAGTCGGCCTCGGGCAGCCTGCGGGTGCTGGGCGTGGGCGACCCGACGGGTCAGTACCAGGTGCTGGTCGCCTGCGGCGCCTGTCCGGCCGGGGCCAACAGCCTCAAGCTCACCGCGATGCTCCTGCGGGGCCTGAGCGCCCAGAGCCGGAGCTTCGCCCTGGCCGACCTCCGCGTCGAGGCGGGCACGGGCCGGGCCTGTGCCCGGGGGACCTTCGTCGACGCGCGCGGCACGGCGCGGGAGTTCCGCGCCTGGACCACCACGGGGCAGAACCGGTGCATGTACTGCCAGATCACCGGCCCGAAGGGCAAGCTGGCCGCCCAGCGCCAGGTCCTGATGGACATCCTGGCCAACGTCCGCCTGGCCAAGGGGTGCTTCAAAGAGACCCTCGCCCCGCCGAAGCTGCGGACCCGGCGGCACACGCTTCGCGACGGCTCGGTCAGCGTCACCATCCCCGCCAACTGGCAGGTGCAGGACTTCGGCAAGGGGTTCTTCATCGCGCGGGAACCGTCCCACACGATGGGCCTGATGTCGCTCCTGCACGAGGCGGTCACCCCGAACCTGCGCGTTCGGGTCCCCGGCGTGCCGGTCTCGCCGTGCCTGCGGCCCTCGGCGGGGCTGAACATGTTCTTCAAGCACATCGGGGGCGTGAAGATCACGCGATACCTCACCGTCCGCCGCCGGGCGGACCTGGAACGCGAGGCCCGCAAGCACTACACGCTCGGACCGGTGACCGTCGAGGAGTTCACCTACGACTGCACCGGCAAGGGCGGCAAATCCAAGGCCTACTCGCTGGGCGTCTGCTACGACAGCCGACTCAAGACCAACTGGAAGCTCTGGCACCTGACGGTCTGGGCCCGAAGCGACCTGGTGTCGGCGCACGCGGCCGACCTGATCGCGGCGCTGCAGTCGTTCAGCGTCAGCAAGCCGTTCGTCAAGGGGTACGTGGCGAACGGCCTGGCCGAGCTGCGGCGGATGCAGCAGCGGACGTATACGATGATTCGCCGGAACGCCGAGGACATCCGGCGGATCAACCTCGCCGCCCACTCCAACCGCATGAAGAGCAGCGACTACACCAGCTACCTGTTCACCCGCTATATGCGCGGGGAGCAGGACTGGATCTCGAAGCTGGAGGGCGGCCGCGTGTACCGCTCCGACACCTGGGGCGTGCACGAACGCGACACCGGGCGATACGTCTCGCCGGTGGACTACACGCACTTCACCGGCCGCACGAAATACGAACAGTTGACGCCCGTCCGCGACCGGGCCCAGTGGGAGAAGTACATCCTGAACGCCAGGTAGCCTGCGCGCCGGCCGCGCCGATCATCGATGCCGGGCGGCTCGCCGATCGGCGTGCCGGACTCGAGAGAACAGCGACATGAAGAACGTATTGCCGGGTGTGCTGCCTTGGGCCGTTCCCGCCCGGGACCGGGTCGTCCCGAGCCTGCCCTCCGGCCGGGTGATCTGCCTGGAGTAGCCTTGCACCATCGAGGAAGGAAGACCGGAACATGAAGCACCGCGCGATATACACCTGGGTCCTGTTGTCCGCCGTGTCGGTCACGGCCGCCCGTGCAGCCGAGCTGCCGCGGGTCAAGCCCGCCGAGGTCGGCATGTCGGCCCGAAAGCTGGGCGAGGTCGATGTCGCCGTCACCAAGCTGGTCACAGAGAAGAAGCTCGCCGGGGCCGTGGTTACGATCGCCCGGCACGGCAGGATCGTCCTGCACAAGCCGTACGGGCAGATGGACATCGAGGCCCGCAAGCCGATGCGAACCGACACCATCATGCGGATCTACTCGATGTCGAAGCCGATCACGTCGGCCGCGGCGCTGATGCTGCACGACGACGGAAAGCTGGACATCGACGCGCCGGTCTCCACGTACATCAGCGCGTTCAAGGCCCTGTTGGTCTACCGCAAGGACGGCCCCGTCGCCCCGCAGCGCGAGATGATCGTGCGGGACCTGCTGCGGCACACCTCCGGATTGACGTACGGGCTGTCCGGCGGCACGGGGGTCGACGCGATGTACCGCAAGGCCAACGTCCTGGACCGCGGCTCGACGCTGGCCGTGATGTGCAAGCGGCTCGGGGGGATTCCCCTGGCCTACGAACCGGGCAAGGACTGGCGCTACAGCGTATCGACGGACGTGCTGGGGCGGGTGGTCGAGGTCGCCTCGGGCACGTCCCTGGACGCGTTTTTCGCCGAGCGCCTCTTCAAGCCGCTGGACATGAAGGACACCGCCTTCTTCGTGCCCGACGACAAGCTCGAGCGCTTCGCCGCCAACTACGCCAGCAACCGCCGGGGCAAGCTCACGCTCAAGGACGCCCCCGCGCGCAGCCGCTACCGCAAGCGTCCGGCCCGGCTGTCCGGGGGCGGGGGGCTGGTCTCAACCGCACGCGACTACATGCGGTTCTGCGTGATGATCGCCAACGGCGGAACGTTCCAGGGCACACGCCTGCTGAAGGCCGACACCGTGAAGCTCATGACGACCAACCAACTGCCCGAGGGCCTGGGCTGGATCAGGCTGGGCGCGCGGCGGGTGGGGATCGGGTTCGGGCTGGGCCTGTCGGTCTGCGTCAAGCCCAGCCGTTGGGACACGTCCGCGAAGGTGGGCGAGTGCGGCTGGGGCGGTGCGGCCAGCACGCACTTCTGGATATCGCCCCCCGCCGGCCTGGCCGTGGTCACCATGGAGCAGACCCAGCCCTACTCGCCCCTGGTCGAACGGGCCGTCAAGGGCATCATCTACGCCGCGATCGGGAAATGACCTTCGCCTGACGCGCCGGGCCGGATACAATCACGGCAGACGCGCCGCAATCGCACTGTTTCCCGACGTACAGCCGAGGGCATGTTCCGATGAGATACACAATACTGCTGGTTCTGACGGTCGCCGTGTCGGTCTGTGCCGCCGACTGGCCGCAGTTCCACGGGCCGAATCGCGACAACACATCCGCCGATACGGGCCTGCTGAAGACCTGGCCGCAAGGCGGCCCGCCGCGCCTCTGGGAGGCCGCCGGCATCGGCGAGGGCTACTCGAGCGTCGCCATCGCCGGAAAACGCATCCACACCACCGGCAGCATCGACGGCGACTGCGTCATCACCGTGCTGGACATGGCCGGCAAGAAGGTCTGGACGCGCCCCAACGGCAAGGCCTGGGCCAGGAGCTATCCCGGAACCCGCTCGACACCGACGATCGCCGGCGGGATGCTCTACCACCTCAGCGGCATCGGGAACCTGGTGTGTCTCAACGCCGAGGACGGCCGCGTGGTGTGGTCGGTTGACATCATGCGCAGATTCGGCGGCCGAAACATCATCTGGGGCCTGGCCGAGTCGCCGCTCGTCTTCGACGACAAGGTCGTCTGCACGCCGGGCGGCAAGACAACCAGCATGGTGGCCCTGGACAGGAAGACGGGCAAGGTCCTCTGGCAGTGCAAGGGCGCCGGCGACCGCCCGGGGTACGCCTCGCCGGTCCTGATCGACTACAAAGGCCTTCGGCAGATCGTCACGATCATGTCGCGATCCGTCGTTGGGGTCCGCGCCTCTGACGGGAAGCTGCTGTGGACGTATCCGCACAGGGTGTACATGGACGAGAACATCACCACGCCCGTTTTCCACAAAGGCCTCGTGATTGTCTCGGGCTGCGTCAGGAAGGGAACCACCGCGCTTCGGCTGGACGTCTCGGGCGAGTCCTGCTCGGTGACAAAGCACTGGCATAACCCCACGCTCGATGCCAAGCAGGGCGGCATCATCCTGGTCGGCGGGCGGATCTACGGGTTTGCCGAGCAGCTCGGGCGGTCCACGCCCTGGGTGGGCATTGACGCCGCGTCCGGAAGAGACATCTTCCGGTCCGCACCCGTGCAGTCCTCGTACAAGTACAGGAACGGCTGCCTGACCTGGGCCGACGGCATGTTCTACCTCTACTCGGACGACGGGAAGATGGTCCTGGCCAAGGCCACCGACGACGGGTTCGAGGTCACCGGACGCCTGAAGCTCAAGAACCCGGGCCAAAGGCCCACGTGGGCGCATCCCGTCGTATGCGGCCGCAGGCTCTACGTCCGCTATGGCGACAGGCTGGCCGTCTACAACGTCGAGAGATAACCCGCAGGCCCTGCCCGCGTGTGCAAAGGACGAACGTCATGACCGGATTCCACACAGCATGCCTGATCGCTTCGGCGGTCGTCGTTTCGTGTATGACCGCCGCGACCGGCGAGACGAAGCCCAACGCCCCTCGGCCTGACATCCTCATCGCCGACTTCGAGGGCACCGACTACGGGGACTGGAAGGTGGAGGGCACGGCGTTCGGCGAGCGCCCGGCCGTCGCCAACGTCACCCCGCCCAACAGGGTCGCCGGCCATCAGGGCAAAGGGCTGGTCAACACCTACCTCGGGGGGGACGGGCCCACCGGGACGCTCACCTCCCCGCCGTTCACCATCCAGCGGAAGTGCATCACCTTCCTCATCGGGGCCGGGAACTACCCCGGCAGAACCTGCATGAATCTCAAGGTCGACGGCAAGATCGTCCGCACCGCGGTCGGCCTGGCCGTCAAGAACGCCAGGCGCGAGGAGGTCATCGACTGGAAATCCTGGGACGTCAAGGAGTTCGCGGGCAAAAAGGGCGTCCTCCAGATCGTTGACAAGCATTCCGGCGGGTGGGGGCACATCAACGTCGATCACATCGTCCAGTCCGATACGCCGCGAAAGGCCACCTACGTCATCCCCGCCCGGCCGAGGGGCTCGATGAAGTCGAGGGTCCCGACGTTCACCTTCGCCGATACGCTGGCCGAGCAGGAGGAGCAGCTCAAGGCCAACCCGCTCCTGAAGCGGTTTCGGCTGTCGCGCCAGAAGCTCCTGAAGGACCCGCATCATCCGCGGTATCACTTCGTCAGCCCGGAGCACCGGCTCAACGACCCGAACGGGCTGTGCTTCTGGAAGGGCCGCTGGCACATGTTCTACCAGGGCTACCCGCCGGAAGATCCGCGCCAGCACTGGGGCCACACCGTCAGCGACGATCTCATCCACTGGCGCGATCTGCCCTACGCGATCTACCCCGATCCGGAGCGGGCGTGCTTCTCCGGGACCACCCTCGTCGAGGACGACCGCGTCATCGCGATGTATCACGGCACGACGGTCGGCTCCATGGTCGCGGTGTCCGGCGACCCGCTGCTGCTGAACTGGACCAAGGTCACCGGCAAGGCCGTCATCCCCCACGCCAAGCCCGGCCAGCCCCGGCTGCCCTACAACATTTTCGACCCGTGCATCTGGAAGAAGGACGGCATGTACTACGCCCTGACGGCGGGCCGGAAGCAGGGCGGCCCGGGCGGACAGTCCGTCCGCGCCGAGTTCCTCCACCGCTCGAAGGACCTGGCCACGTGGGAGTACCTCCACACCTTCCTCGAGAGCGACCTCTACGGGATCGTCGGCGACGACGGCGCCTGCCCGTACTTCTGGCCCATCGGGAACAAGCACATCCTGGCTCACTACAGCCACAAGAGCGGCGGCAAGTACCTGCTCGGGAACTACGACACGAAGCGCGACAAGTTCGTCGTGACGCACGGGGACGATTTCAACTTCGGCCCCTCGGCGCCCTGCGGCGTGCACGCCCCGTCGGCGTCGCCCGACGGCAAGGGCGGCGTGATCGTCATCTTCAACATGAACCCGGGCAAGCGGCACGAGGGATGGAACCAGATCATGTCCCTGCCCAGGCTCCTGACGCTGGCCAAAGGCGACGAACCCGGCGTGCTGAACACCCGGCCGGCCGGGGGCATCGAGTCCCTCCGCGGCGCCCACCGGCACGTGGACAAGACGACCCTCCCGGCCAACAAGGAGGTCGTCCTCGAGAAGGTCAAGGGCAACACGATGGAGATCATCGCCCGGATCGACTGCAAGGGATCGCAGATGGTGGAGCTGGACGTCCTGCGCTCGCCCGGGCGGGAGGAAGTCACGCGGATCATGTTCTTCAAGGGCAGGGGCTACCGGGTGGGCTCGCGCGGGAGGCGCAGGGTGATCGGCAGTGTCGTTTCGATCGACACGTCGCTGTCGTCAACGCTTCCCGATGCGCGGTCGCGGGCGCCCGAAACGGCGCAGGTGCCCCTGGGCGGGGCCGAGCCGCTCGAGCTGCGCGTATTCCTCGACCGCAGCGTCATCGAAGTGTTCGTCAACGGCCGGCAGTGCGTCGCGGTCCGTGTCTATCCCGGGCGCGAGGACAGCGTCGGGGTCTCGCTGCGGTCCCAGGGCGGCGATGCGATCCTCCAATCGCTCGACGCCTGGCAGATGAAGTGCATCTACGAGTAGGACGTGAAGGTACGCCCGCTGAAGGGCCTGTTGATTGTCGATGTGCAGACTCCCCCGCGGTGCCATGGTCCTGCGCGATATGTGCGAGCGTCCCCAACACGTTCATGCACCCGCCGCCGGTCCCCCGTGGTGCATCTCGCACGCGAATGCGGTACCATCAGATCAGGCGGCTTCACTGAGACCAGGACGGCCCTGACGCCGCGCCGGGCGAGACGGCGGCGGAGGTGGCGATAGTGACGATCCGAACAGCCGGGAACGAGGAGGCCCTCTGATGGCACGTGGACCCTTTACCCTGACAGGCCGACTGAACAGCTTCCGCTGCGCCGTTCTGGGCGTGTGGACCATGCTGAGGTCGCAGCACAACGCGTGGCTTCACGCGCTGGCGACGGTCGCCACGTGCGGCACCGGGGCGGCCGTCGGCCTGGCAACGTCCGAGTGGTGCTGGATCATCCTGGCGATCGTGGCGGTGTGGACGGCCGAGGCGCTGAACACGGCGTTCGAGTTTCTGGCCGACGTGGCCTCGCCGGGCTTCCACCCGCTGGTCAAGAAGGCCAAGGACGTCGCCGCCGGCGCCGTGCTGATCACGGCGGCCGGGGCGGCGATGGTCGGCCTGCTGACGATAGGCCCGCACCTGCTCAGGGCCCTGGGAGGCTGAGACGCCCCCGCGGCCCTCAGGCATAGGCCCGGGCGAGGTCCTGGAGCGACTCGGCCAGCGTCCGGGCGCCGAACGCCACCAGCGTGCTGCAGCGTTCGGCCTTCACCGACGCCGCAAGCTTCATCCGCCCCGCCACCGTCGTCAGGTCCAGCCCGGAGAGCTTTCGGCACGCCGTGCAGCCGAACTTCTTCTCGAAGGCCTGGACGAACCGCCCGACGGCCTTGAAGGTGACCATCTTCCTCTTCAGGGGGTTCTTCTCAACGCGGCCGACCGCCAGTCCCAGAACCATCGCCGCTCCGGTCACCACGGCGCACGTCTTGCCCTGCAGGCCCACCCCGCCGGCCAGGCCCAACGCAATGTCCGGCGCGACCTTCGTCTTGACGTCCAGCGACTCCAGGCCGGTCAGGAGCATCGCCTCTCCGCAGGTCATCTTGCCCGGCAGGAAGTGCTTGAGGGCGGACTTGGCCATCCCGTCGGGGTCGCACGTGACGCACACGCCGCACGGCGCGCCCGCCGCGGTGGGCGCCGCGGCGTCGACCGCCCCCGCAACGCCCAGGGCGAGCCCGGCCTTCACAAACTCTCGTCGTTTCATCCTTCGCCTCCCACGCCCATTCGGCGTTTCGCGAGAGGCATGATGATAGCAATACCCAAGGGGCCAAACAACATAAACGCGAGGCCCTCTGGTGCGCCGCACGACAAGAGCGTGCGGCCCCGGCGCGATTGCCCACACGAGCAGGCGCCACACTCGAGACGCGCACCCCGGCGGGAGGGTGTACGACAAAAAAGTTGCGCTTTCTGTATAGATAGGCTATCCCTTCCATATTCAGTGGTTTACAAGAAGAAGGAGATAGCCCCATGGACGCACGGACGCGTC
>Ga0180432_10002838_pt1 | contig 25586 bp, 30 predicted proteins | sample SS_ome_10_FD_132414 | JGI IMG/M metagenome (GOLD analysis project Ga0180432, IMG submission 132414) | Hypersaline lake sediment archaeal communities from the Salton Sea, California, USA - SS_1_MS_2 metaG | ecosystem: Environmental > Aquatic > Non-marine Saline and Alkaline > Hypersaline >... | reverse complement strand
TCCGAACCTAAACGCTCGTGGAGAGGTAGGCTCTGGCCCGTTTCGGGTGAAACCCATGCCTCGATGAAGCAAGAACCTGCGGTGTGTCCTATAATTGGACACACTCAAGCAGGACAGTTAGGAATCCGGGATGCGCTATGATAGCGGCTCACCCCATGCCCTCCCAAGGTGGGTTGACGGGCTTCCCGTCCACCGAGACCTCGGTGATGCAGCCCGAGGTGTCGCCTTCGTAAGAGCAGGTGCCTATGAGCCGGAGGGATTCCCACCAAGGCACCTCATCCGCACTACGGGCGTCCCCGAACAGCGGGGCGCCGTCCTCGCTGGTTTCGCCATTCGAGATCATGGTGTTCACGTCATCCCAGTCCGGCATGAGCTTCCCGGATTTCTCCAGCTTGCCCGTGTCGAATGCGATCACAACCGGGGCGGAGTCGTCCATCTCGGCCGCGTTAGTGGCGTACATCTCTGTGCCGTCCTCACTGTCGGCCAAGTACAGTTCGGCCGCCCGCGGCGACGCGAGCATGTTCCTGAATCGCTCAAGGCTCGTGCCGTGATACAGCGTCGGCGGAGGCGACCAGCCATCCGGCTCGTCGAGCGGCTCCAAGGAGACGCCGCCGTCTCGGCTCACCGAGAACTCAAGGCCGCACCCCATGCACTCGATCTCGCTCTCGGCGGGCCACACCTGGATATCATCCCCGCATTCCGGGCAAAGGACATCCTCGGGTCCCGTCGCCAGCTTCGATATCCGGTGGTAGCGGCTCATGTCGGTTCCGCTTGAGGCAAGACTTCACAACGTTGTATGGTTTTGGGCGAAACGCACCGGCGGGAGGCCCATGCACACCGTACCGGAGCTTTTCAGGCGGCATTCTAGGAACCCGATCCTGCATCGGGGAAACTGGCCGTATCAGGTGAACTCCGTGTTCAACCCCGGCGCAGCAATGGTCGATCGCGAGGTGGTGCTGCTCGTGAGGGCGGAGGACAGGAGGGGCCTGTCGCACCTAACCGTCGCCCGCAGCGCCAACGGCGTTTCCGGCTGGCGCGTGGAATCTACGCCGGCCATCCTGCCGGGCACCTCCCAAACGGACGAGTGGGGCGTGGAGGACCCCCGACTGACTTTCCTCGCCGACAGGGGAGAATGGGCAGCCGTATTCACGGAGTACTCCAGAACCGGTCCGCGGATAGGGTTCGCGCTCACGAGCGACTTCAGGAAGTTCGTCCGAATGTCGCCGAAAGTGGGTCCGGACGGCAAGTCCGGGGACAAGGACGCCGCGCTGTTCCCCCGCAAGATCGGGGGGCGGTGGGCCATGATACACAGGCCGCATGTGGACGACACATCGGACATGTGGATTTCGTTCTCCGACGATCTTGAAACATGGTCGGATAGCGAGCGTCTGTTGTCCGCCAGGGAGGGGACATGGTGGGATGCAGAGAAAATAGGCCTGTCTACGCCGCCACTAGAAACGCGGGACGGCTGGCTCGTGATGTACCATGGCGCCAGAAACACGCCGGGCGGCTGCCTCTACAGGGCCGGCCTCGCACTGTTCGATGCGGATGACCCCAGAAAGCTGCTCGGCCGGACCGACGAGTGGATCTTCGGGCCCGAGGCGGAGTACGAGGTGCGAGGGGACGTCGGGAATGTGGTCTTCCCATGCGGATGGGTGGCGGACGGCAACATGGTGTTCATGTATTACGGAGCGGCTGACACATGCGTTGCGGTCGCATCCGGCAGCTTGACGGAGATGTTGAAGTTCGTCAAGGAGGAAGCATGCTGACGATATCACACCTAGCCGTAAGAATCATGAGGGCATCGCACGATCCGGAGTACGCCTCGGCGCGGGAACAACTGGCGCACGAATTATACGACTGGCATGGCGGTCCGATCTCGGGCCTGTACGCGGTCGCGACCGCTTGGCTCGAGGGGCGGGAGCCGTCCTCCGACGATGCGCAGCGCGCATCGGACGAGTTGCAGCGCCTTTTGGACGAGGAGGTGCCCAGCCGAAGCGAGATACCGCATGTAAGGGAGCTGAAGCGGAGGCTGGAAGAGGAAAGCGGCAACTGATTTCCGTAGGTCACCGCCTACGGAAATGCGGGGGTCAGATGAACGCAAGAAACGCAAGAAACACAGCGAGACGCCTGATTGCCGGGGCCATGAAAAGGTTCCTGGAGGACATCTCGGTGGAAATGGGCTTCGGCGGCGAAATCAACGACAGGGTCATAGCCGAAGGGCAGAAAAGGCTCAACCAAGACGGTGGTCGTGGTAGTGCGCAAGAAAAAGGGCCGACAAGCGGCCCTTCGGAATAGCGGGAGGAGGACTCGAACCTCCGACCTCCGGGTTATGAGCCCGACGAGCTACCGACTGCTCTATCCCGCGTCAGTAGTCTACTATATCGCGCCGCGCCGCGCCAGTCAAGCGGCTTCTCGCCCGCCTGTATAATGTCCCAAATGGGTCGTTTTACTCGCATCTTGCTAACGATCTTTGTCGCGCCGTGGCGCCGTCCGCTTCATTTCTGCGCCGCCGCGGCCGTTGCGGGCGCGACCGCAGTCCCGTTTTTACTCGACGGCGTTCGATGGGCGGAAGTCACGGGCCTTGCCGCCGCCGGGGGCATGGTGTTCGCCGCCGTTGCCGCCCTGTGGCTCGGTGCCGCCGCGGACTCTCGCGACAGGCTCGCAGACGACGACGCTCGCCGACGCGCGAAAGCCGCGTCTGATCGCATGTTCGCGGAGTTCCTAGAGAAGTGCGTGAGGGACCAAGGCGGAACCCCCGTGTGGCACAAGAGGAAGACCAAGGGTCCGAATGACTTGCATTCCTGAGCAAGAGTGCCTAGAATGGGGCGGTAACGAGGCGTTATAGGAGCGACAATCATGTTCGAGCGTTTCACCGACAGGGCCAAGAAGGTCATGGCGCTGGCCAATCAGGAGGCGTCGCGGCTTGGTCACCAGTATATCGGAACTGAGCACATCCTGCTCGGGTTGGTCAAGGAGGGATCAGGCGTCGGTGCCAATGTGCTCAGGAACATGAACGCCGATCTGCGGACCATCAGGACTGCGGTCGAGGAACTCGTAAAGGGGGCGGACGAGGCCGTCGCGATGGGCAAACTCCCGCACAGCCCCAAAGCCAAAAGGGTGATTGAGTTCGCGGTCGAGGAGGCCAGGCAGCTCAACCACAACTACATCGGCACAGAGCACATTCTGCTCGGCTTGCTCAGGGAGCAGGACGGGAAGGCGGTGCAGGTTCTCGGCGGCCTCGGCATCAGAATCGAGGAGGTTCGGGACGGGGTGCTGAACCTCCTGGGCGAGGGGGCGGAAATCGAAGAGGCTGACGATGGCGAGGAGTTCTCCGGGGCCGAGGGCCCCAAGCCCGCCAAGAAGAGGGGCAAAAGCGCGACGCCAGCCTTGGACTCGTTCGGACGGGACCTCACGGAACTGGCCAGAGACAGCAAGCTTGACCCGGTGATTGGCCGGCAGAAGGAGATCGAGAGAATCATCCAGATTCTCTGCCGCCGCCAGAAGAACAACCCGGTGCTGCTGGGCGAGGCGGGCGTCGGTAAGACGGCCATCGTCGAGGGCCTGGCGCAGCGCATCATCAGCGGGGACGTGCCGCAGCTTTTGGCCGGCAAACGGATAATCGGCCTGGATCTCGCGATGATGGTGGCCGGTACGAAATACCGGGGCCAGTTCGAGGAGCGGATCAAGGCCGTCATGACCGAGGTGCGGAAGTCAGGCAATGTGATACTGTTCGTCGATGAGATGCACACCCTCGTCGGAGCAGGAGGGGCCGAGGGGGCGATTGACGCGGCGAACGTACTCAAGCCGGCGCTCAGTCGGGGCGAGATCAAGTGCATCGGCGCCACGACCCTGAACGAGTACAGGAAATACATCGAGAAGGACACCGCCCTGGAGCGGCGGTTCCAGCAGGTGCTGGTCGAGCCCCCGACGCGGGAGGAGACGCTTGAGATTCTGAAGGGGCTGCGGGACCGGTACGAGGCCCACCATCAGGTCAGCTTCCCGGACGAGTCGGTCGCCGCAGCCGTGGAGCTGGCCGACCGATTCATCACCGGGCGCGTGCAGCCCGACAAGTCGATCGATGTGATAGACGAGGCGGGTTCCCGCATGCGGCTCCGTACCACCACGAAGCCGCCGGAGGTGGCGGCTAAGGAGAAGGACATCGACAGGCTCACGAGGGAGAAGAACGAGGCCGTCAAAAACTCCGAGTTCGAGAGGGCGGCCAAGCTCCGCGATGAGCTGAACACCGTCTCCGAGACCGTGAAGCATGCGGAGGAGGAGTGGGCCTCGGGGCAGGAGGGCGTCGCGGTCGGCGAGGACGTTATTGCCGAGGTCGTTAGCAGCATGACCGGCGTACCGCTGACGCGGCTCAACAAGGACGAGGCCGCGAGGCTGCTGGATCTGGAGTCCGAACTCCACAAGAGCGTCGTCAGCCAGGACGAGGCGGTAAGCGTCGTGGCGAAGGCGATCAGACGCTCTCGCAGCGGCCTGAAGGACCCGAACCGCCCGATGGGCAGCTTCATCTTCGTGGGCCCGTCTGGCGTGGGCAAGACCTACCTGGCCAAGTGTCTCGCCGAGTTCATGTTCGGCGATCCCGACGCGCTGCTGGTGCTCGACATGTCGGAGTACATGGAGAAGCACAATGTCTCGCGTCTCATCGGCGCGCCTCCGGGCTACGTCGGCTACGAGGAGGGCGGCCAGCTCACCGAGTTCATCCGCCGTCGACCGTACTCCATCGTCCTGTTCGACGAGATCGAGAAGGCCCACCCCGACACGTTCAACATGCTCCTGCAAATCATGGAGGAGGGGCGGCTGACCGACAGCTTCGGGCGGCATGTGGACTTCAAGAACACCATCATCATCATGACCAGCAACATTGGCGCGCACAGGATCACGCACCAGTCGACGTTCGGGTTCCAGAAGCACGACGAGGATGTCAGCTACGAGAAGATGAAGGAGACCCTCCAAAGTGAGCTGGAGGGTGTGATGCGCCCCGAGTTCCTGAACCGCCTGGACGAGGTCATCGTGTTCCGGAAACTCACGCACGACGATCTCGTCAAGATAGTCGAGCTCGAGACGGCGAAGGTCGCCGACAGGCTGAGGGCCAAGGGGCTGGCGCTGGAACTCACCCAGGAGGCGAAGGACTTCCTCATCGAGAAGGGCACGGACGAGAAGTTCGGCGCCAGGCCTCTCCGCAGGGCGATAAGCGCCCATGTCGAGGACCAGCTATCCGAATCCATCCTCCGCGGCGAGTTCGCGGGCAAGAGCCGCGTAGTCGTGTCGGTGCTGGGCGAGAAGGGCGACAGCGGGGACGACAGGAAACTGATCCTAGAAGGGGTCTGCGGATAGCCGTAGGCCTACTTGCCGTCCAAGGACGCGATTATTTGATCAAGTTCCGCCACCAGTCGGACGAGCGTGCGCCATTCCCGGCCGCCCATCCTGCTTCTCCGGCTGCGCTTGACGAGCCGTTTCCTCGCGGATTTGCACATCAACCGGTACTCGCTTTTGTCCGACGGCCTCCTCACCCTGAGGCTCGCTTCGTAAGAAGAAAATCAGGTTTCGCCGCCGACCGGAACGTCGTCGAAGTCGTCGAAGCTGTAGACGCCGTCGAAGTCGTCCAAGCTGTCCTCGGGGCGTTTGGCAAGCCTGCCTTTTTCGACCATCTCGAACACGATGTTCCCGAAATCGAGCGTGCGCGTTATGTTCCACGACGAAAGCACTGTCCGGGCCAATAGCCCCCATCTCTCAACGGACAACCTCCTGAGCGTGCGGCACAGGTCTTTGCCGCTTATGTGCCTGTCGATGGATTCGGGTCCACCGATGTCTTCAACAAGCCCCCTTATGGCGGGGTTCAGCTCCCCGGTTCGGTACAGCTCGGCCAACCCGGAGGGTGTCAGGCCGTTGGCCCGCATGATGTTGTCCAAGATCGCGTGCGAGCGGGTCGCCGGCCCATGCGCGTCTTCCACGGCTGCGGCCAGGGACTCGGCAACGAAGGCGAACGCCTCTGGCGGATACACATCGAAAGACAGCCCTTTCTCCATTCGTCTCCTCCTAGAGCTTGACATTCCTGCCGCCGCAGAGAGCGGTCAGCCAAGGGAAGGCCGGATGACCCGGATGATCCGCGTATGTTTTGCCGCACTCGGAGCAAACCGATCCGCCCCCTGCCCTTTCGCACTCCGGATCGATTTGCTCAAGGACCATTCTGTAAACCAGCCTGTTCGGCAGCCGATCCTTGAAAAACTGCAAATCGTCCTTACCCATCCAGCGGGCAACCGCAGCCGCCATGCCAGCGCTGCGGCTTAGCCCGAGTTCGCATTGGAAGACGAGCGTGTCCGTATTCTCCGGAAGCCCGATCACGAAAGCCGCGACCTCGCGGGCTTGGCTTGCCGCAAAGGGCCTCACCTCGCTGTTCGAGAACACATCGAGACCCGTCTCGGCATCGTGGAAATGCAACCTGAGCGCGTGCCTGCAATCGCAATTCTCCGGGACATCCGGAAAATCGTCGGGATCGTCCGACACAGACACAATCGCAACAACGCCATCCGCCTCGGAAAGCTCCCGGAGAGTCTCTCTACTTTTCACCAGAATGCGCATAATCACTACCCCCAATATAATACCATGAAAGGAGAACCGCATGGATTCCGTATCGCCCCTTCCGGTCAAAGTGTTGAGCTCAGAGTCGGTCTTTCCAGGGCACCCGGACAAGGTCGCCGACCAGATTTCCGATGCCGTGCTGGACAGCGTGCTTGATCTGGATCCGGACGCGAGGGTGGCGGTCGAGACCTTCGTGACAACGGGACTCGTGGTCTTGGGCGGCGAGGTCACTGTGCACAACGACGCCGCGATGCTGGCCTTGGCGGATGCCGAGACCACGATCCGGAACGTGATTCGCGACATCGGATACGACGATCCGAACGGAGGGTTCGATTGGAGGGGCTGCGCGGTGATGCGGACAATCCACGCCCAATCGCCCGACATCAGTCAGGGCGTCACGGAGGGGGAGGGACTCCATGAGGAACAGGGCGCCGGGGACCAGGGCCTGATGTACGGCTACGCTACCAGCGAAACCCCCACCATGTTGCCTTGGCCCATCCACCTGTCGCAGGCCATCTCGAAACGCATGTGGGACGCCCGCCGTAGCGGCGCGATGCCATGGCTGCGCCCTGACGGTAAATGCCAGATTTCGATGTCGTACAACCTCGATATCCCGCAGGCGGTTCACGCGGCGGTTCTCTCCGCGCAGCATACGGAAGACGCAACGGACCAGCGTGGCAACCTCGGCGACGACTACAAAGAGGAGCTGCGGGCCGTAATCGACGAGGTTTTGGGCGAGGAGTCCCCCCCTGGCGGCGGCGCCATGATTGTGCACATCAACCCGACGGGCAGATTCGTCATCGGCGGCCCGCACGGCGACACGGGACTCACTGGCAGAAAGATCATAGCTGACACATACGGGGGCATCGGCAGGCACGGCGGCGGGGCGTTCTCTGGCAAGGACCCGTCCAAAGTGGACCGGTCGGCGGCATACATGGCAAGGCACATCGCGAAAAACATCGTGGCCGCCGGGCTGGCGAGCAGGTGCGAGGTGCAGTTGTCGTATGCCATCGGCGTGGCCGAGCCGGTCGGGCTATCCGTGGATACTTTCGGCACGGGCCAGGAGGCGGAGGATCGCATCGTTGCAGCCGTGCGGAGCGTGTTCCCGCTGACCCCGAAGGGCATCATCGACCACCTGTCGCTGAAACGCCCCATCTACCGCCGCACGGCCATGTTCGGCCACTTCGGATGCAGCGCCTTCCCGTGGGAATCTACAAGCCACGCCACCAGCCTCAGGTCTGCCATCTGACTTTTTGGCAGGCAGGAAAAACAGTCGAAATCCGCGTGAAAAGCCCGCGAAGCGGGTTTTTCTTTTGGCACACGACTTGCCCATGTCAGCGAGGGAAACATTGGCTTTTTCGAGGAGGTGCAAGATGCTACCCAGTTTGAGTAACAGGTTTGGCGGGCTGACGGGCGACATCTTCGCTTGGCCATCTTTGGCGGGCGCCGTGGCTGACGACTGCAAGGTGAGGAACGACGGGGATGTCGCAAAAGTGGAGATCGACCTGCCTGGCTTCTCGGAGGAGGAGATCGATGTGGTCGTGGAAAACGGGGTGCTCGCTATTCACGCCGAGAACACCGAGAGAGGCCGGCGGCGGCGGCTGTTTCGACTGCTGGACACTGCGGACCCCGAGTCGATCCGCGCAACGCTGAAGAACGGCGTGCTGACCGTGAGTGTTGGCAAGTCCGAGCAGGCGAAAGAGCGCAAGATAGAGATCAGATCGGATTAGCATCGGACCCACCCTCGGCACGGCGGGCGGGACCGCTCGCCCCCGTGCCCGCGTCGCCCTTCCAAAACTCACGCCACGGCTGGACAAATGTCCACATAGCGCGTAACATCATATGTCCTGGATTCGATCCGGCCATTGGAAGGAAGGGAGCCAATGAAGATTGGTGATCTGTTGAAGACGCTGTCCGCACTGGACCCAGAAATGGAGCTCAACGACCTCCGTTCTTGTGTCACGACAAGCGCGGACGATGTCGAGAACCTGCGAGAGCTGCTGGACGACGATACCGCCACATGGGAGGAGTACGGCGCTAAGCTGTTGGCGAGAGCCGTGCTCCCCATGCTGCTTGAGATTAGAGATCTGCACCTCATGCCAGCGGCGCAGAAAGGTTGGCTGAAGCCGGCCGAGATGGCCAAGAAGGTGGAGGAGCAGGCGGCGGCGGCACGTGAGAGGTGCGAGGCGGAGTACGCCGCCAAGTCCAAGGAATGCGCGGACCGCGCCGAGGCGGCCGAGAGGGACTTCGACGAGCGCGCCGAGGCGGCCGAGAGGGACTTCGGCGAGCGCGCCGAGGCGGCCGAGAGGGACTTCGGCGAGCGCGCCGAGGCGGCCGAGAGTGGCTTCAGAGAGAAGATATCCAAGATGGTCGCCGAGCACACGGCTCGGCAGGAGCGGTATTTGCGGGAGCACGAGGCCGCGCTGGAGCGAGCCAGATCTGAGTACCGTGCCGAAGTTCGGGAGATGAACGCCCGACACGACGAAGAGGTGGAGCGGCTCAAGGCCCGGATTGCGGCCGCGGACCTGCATGCGAACGAGTTTGCGGATGGGCTCGATCGCGTACGCGGCACCATACCCGAGATGCAGGCGGAGTCCGTCGCAGAAGCGCTGGTGAGGGCGGCCGAGAAGTGCGAGGGCCTTGCTAGGATGCGGCTGGCTAGAATGACCCCGAGGAAAGGCCTGTTCCGCAACAGGGACTTGGACAGCGCCATGCTCAGGGTGGAGGCCGACGGGCTTCAGCTCGGGGCCAAGAGGCTCCGGAGGATGGCCGAGGAAGCTAAGGTGCAGGGACGGTGGCCAATCGAGTTCGCTGCGGGCGAGGAGGACGAGGCCCCCGACGAGGCCGAACTCGATCGGGATGTCATCGAGCCGGACTCGGACCGCGAAAAGGTGGCAGAATCGTGAACAACTTGATGAAGATGCTGTCCGGCTTCCTTACGCCGATTGTCATTGGCATCGGCGGGGTCGCTGCTTTGGGTTGCGTCTTTCTGGCGTTCCGATGCCCTCCGCTCATCCCTGTGGTGACGGTGCTGGCGTTCCTGCTCCTGTGCTGGCTGGACGGCTACAAGAAGAAATGATGGAAGCCAAGATTCTCGACGCAATCAAACGAATTGCCTGTTCCCTGGGCACCGGCTCCGGGCGGCGCACATTTACGGACGCGTCCGGCCTGACCGTGATGTACGAGGCGGAATGCGCGGAGGTGTTCGTCGGCACTGAGGTTGTTTTTCGGCACTGCGGCGGGACGGTGGAGGTATACCGGCCCGGCGCCTGGGAAACGGTGCTGTTCGGACTCGTTCCTGCGGCCGACCGTGCCAAGGAAACTGCTGATCAGGGTTCCGAGTCCGAGGCAAGATCGGAGGGCGAGCGACCCAACAAGCTCAGAGAATCTTGGGGGCTTTCGTCCGACGACGCAAGGAAGAGGGGGGGTGGGGACCCCCGCAAGTCGTCCCCGGGCGGTCCGCTCGACCGGCCAGCAGGTGGCTCATGATACTTCCGGATTTGAAGCTGATTGCCTTTTTCGCCGCCGCCGGGGCGGCTCTGCTATGCTGCCGGTGGTGGCTGGAAAGAGTGCGCAGATGCCGAACTCGGACAAAACGAAGGTAATCGCCTCTGCCGCCATCTTCTTCTGTGGGGTCGGGGGTTCTTTTGCTTTGGCGGCCGCGTGGTGCGCTTCCGCTGGTGCGGCTTGCCTTCTCCTATGTCTCGCCGCTGCGATACTTATCCTGTCGGGCGACACCGAGTCCGAACCCTAGCCATCGAGATGCTCGTCTATCGTCTGGGCCACCAGGTAGTTGTATACGGCGGCCGCCAACAGACCAAGTATGACTACTGACCAGGCAAGCGAGCCGCCGGGCGCCCAATCGGCTAGCCAGAGGGCCATTGCCGCGTCAATCGCCAAGTACGACAGGAGCATCACCGCTGGTGCCAGATTATTGTCGAACCGCCGGGCAAGCGGTACCGTGAAGAACAGCGCCCAAGGTAGCACTGCGGCGAACCCAATCCATACGATTCCGGATTTAGCGGTGTTCCAGATGGACCTCAAGTCCTCTGGGTGCTTCCAGAACCATATGCCCGCGCCTGCCACGCCGACAATAAGGATGGCAGTGATGACTTTCCCGCCAATGAACTTACCTACCGATGCCCACATGCTGTTGCACTCCTATATCGGCCGTCGCCAACACGATTTTCCCGCCGCTGATTGTCGGGTGGGCGTACGCCGCGACCAAGCTTTCTCCCGCTACCTCGGCCTCATCTCGCACATCCCTCAGCCTCGCCTTGCACTCGCGCAAACTCTTCAGTCCGTCAACGAAGCCGAAGTTGCCGCTACTGAGCTTCCATCTCACCTTCCACATCCGTATCCAGCCTCCTGTATGCCAATTGCCTCCGCGACCTCGGGGAGGCTGATTGGGCGGTAGTCGTGGACATCTACACCAACATCCAGCGTTCTCGCGTACACCTCGAACTTGGATGCCGGCGAACCGTCTAGCTTGCCGTGACTGTGCCCGAACAGGTTCCACGCCCCGCGATGCGACCCGTCCCATGTCCTCAGTGCGTTGTGCTGCAACACCACGGTCTGCCGAACCCCGCTAACCCTGGGCCTGATCCGCAACCTGACATACACGCGGCTGAAAATGCCGGAAAGCTGCTCCTTCGGCTGCCCGTCCTTGGTTTGCGGATCGTGGTTCCCGAGTATCAGTATTACATTGCGACACCTGATTTGGGCACGGTAGCCGGCTATGCCTTCGGGGCGCCAAGCGAAATCCCCGAGGTGATACAGCGTGTCCCTCGGCGCGACGACCGCGTTGATGTTGTCCAGCAGGCATCTGTCCATCTCCGACTCATCTGCAAACGGCCTTTGGCATCTCCGGATGATGTTCCGGTGCCCAAAATGGGTATCCGCCGTGAACCAGTCCATCATCCTCTTCCCAGCCGCGCGTCTTGTCGCACGCGTATCTCGTTGTCTATTATCGCCCGCCGTACCGGGTCCATGCCATCCGGATTCACCCGCCCCCTCAGCTCCTCGCGGAACTGCAACAGAAGCCACGTGGGCGCCTCCGATGCTTCGCGTAACAGCACGCCCATGTCCTTCTCCAGCCTCTCCGGAGTGGAAAAGGACTGCGGGAACGGCGAACCCACGTCGATGCCGGCGAGTGTTTCCGCAAGTTCGCCCCTCTCCTCGGCGGCGAACTCGGAGTTCCTCCTCAGTGCCGACTTGAGCGAACTGAGCGCCTTCAGGACATCCGCCTGCGCCTGTGCCACCACGCGATCATCAGCGTGGTTCTCCGTCTGCCTGGACAAATCCCAGTTGTGCCGGAACATCTCCAGCCCGGGATCCCGGTGCACGGCGATGCGGGCCTGCCGGTTCCCAGCGCAGCCCGAACACAGCAGCAGCGACAGCCCAATAACGATTGTGCGTCCGTTTCGCAACATATCGCTGGATTATACAGCGCAGCCACGCCTGCGTCAACGGGAAACAGTGGGTTCGAGAGTCGAAGCTGGTTCTCGGACCAGCCTTTTGGGACCATGCCTGGAGCGAAGCAAACAAAACTTGACTCCGGCATCGGGGGGGCTACCATGGAACAACGGCGGCAGAACGTCTGCCCCCGTCGGTCACGAAGTTTGGCACCCGAAGGAGGGAAGTCACATGAAACTGAAGCGAAAGGTAATGGCTCTGTTGGCGGCCGGCGCGGGCATCGTGTTCGCAACCGGCCCCTGTCAGCTCGAAGAGTGGCGGCTGGCCGTCGGCCCCGTTTTCAACGGCGGCACGATGTACGGCGGCGTTGAGTTGGAGTTCGACAACGGGATCGACTTCATCATCCCGGTGGCGCCGTTGGGCGACAACCTTCCCGGCGGCTGGCTCGGCCGCTAGGCCGACCGTCGCGCGGAACGATACGAACAGGGTGAAACGAGGATAACAGGAGAGAAAGCGATGACGAAGACGATTGTAGCAAGTTTGCTGGCGTGCATCTGTTTGGCGACGGCACCGAACGCCGCGCAGGCGTGCCACCACAAGATCAAGTCGATCACGCTGAACCCGGCCGTCGCGTGCCTGGGCGAGGACGTCGAGGTGACCGTGGTGGTCGAACTCGACGGCAGGTGGTACGATGTCCGTAAGTGGGAGAGCACCAGCATCGACGGCGTGTGCTACGAGCACGACGACCACAGTAGCGACAACGGCAAGAAGACCTTCACCGAGGTCTTCACCATCACGGCGCCCGGTACGCAGGGCATCGGCAACGTGCAGGTCAAGACCTACTCCACGGATGACTGCAAGAGCCATAAATGCACCGAGAATGTCAATCTGGAGACCCTGCTTTGCGTCTCTGACGGCATCAATTGCTGGGACCTCAACGAGAACGGCGAAGCCGACTATCCCGACGAGGACACCAACAACGATGGCGTGATTGACGTGCTCGACTGCCGCGGGACCGATGGCGAAGACGGCCAGGACGGCGCCGATGGCCAGGACGGGCAAGGATGCACCGTGTCCGCCATCAACGGCGGCGCGGAGATTTGCTGCGGCAAGGAATGCGTGACCATCTTCGACGGGCAGGACGGCGCTGACGGGCAGGACGGCGCTGACGGGCAGGACGGCGCTGACGGGCAGGACGGCGCTGACGGGCAGGACGGCGAAAGCTGCACCGTGCGGGAGCGTCATTGCTGCGGCGGCGGCTACATCATCGAGTGCGGCGACGGCACGAGCATCGTGCTGCACGACGGCCGCGACGGCGAGGACGGTGAAGATGGCCTGGATGGCCTGAACTGCTGGGACCTCAACGGCAACGGCGAGAAGGACTTCGCGGCCGAGAAGCCGTGGTACTGCTGCTTCACGCCATGGAAGTCCGAGTGCCAGGGTGGCGACTTCACCGAGGACACCAACGGCGACGGCGAAATCGACGTGTACGATTGCCGCGGCGCCGACGGCGAGGACGGCGATGACTGCTCGATTGAGCAGATCAAGGACGGCGTCCGAATCTGCTGCGGCGACGAGTGCGAGGAGATTTTCGACGGCACCGACGGTCAGGACGGTCAGGACGGGGCCGACGGCGAGAGCTGCACGGTGCGCGAACGCCATTGTTGCGGCGGCGGCTATGTCATCGAATGCGGTGACGGCACCCGTGTGATCGTCCACGATGGCGAAGACGGCGAGGATGGCGAAGACGGCGAGGATGGCGAAGACGGCCTGAGCTGTTGGGACCTCAACGGCAACGGCGAGAAGGACTTTGTCGCGCCGAAGCCCGATTTCTGCTGGTGGAAGTGGTGGGATCCCGCCTGTCGTTGCGAGGCCGATGATTTCACCGAGGACACCAACGGCGACGGCGCGATCGACGTCTACGACTGCCGAGGTGAGGACGGCGAGGATGGTGAGGACGGCGAGGATGGTGAGGACGGCGAGTCCTGCTACGTCCAGCAGGGCCGAGACGGCTGCGCGTACATCACCTGCGGCGACGAGACCTCCGCCGTCATCTGCGACGGCGAGGACGGCGAGGACGGCGTGGACGGCACGTCGTGCTACACCGAGTCGGCGGGGGACGGCGTCGTCGTCATCTGCGGCGAGACCGAGGTGTTCGTGGCCAACGGCCTGAACTGCTGGGATTTGAACGGCAACGGCGAGCAGGATTTCTGCCACCCGCGGCTGGCTAATCTCTTCGACGGCGAGTGTCCCGGACCGGAGGACTTCTGGGTCGATTACGAGTGCCCCGAGCCTCCGGCGACCACGAAGGCCATGCGTACCGCAAAGACGTACGACGGCGAGTGTGGCGCGTACCTGACTTGCGAGCAGTACCTCGCCCTGAACAGCCAGGCGACGCCCGAGGACATCGAGTTCATCTGTGGCTACACCGAGGACATCAACGACGACGGCGAGATTGACGCGATTGATTGCCGTGGTCAGGATGGACAGGATGGCCAGGATGGCGCCAACGGTGGCTCCGGTGCTCCGGGGCAGGACGGCCAGGACGGGCTGAACTGTTGGGACACCAACGAAAACGGACGGCCGGACGAGGCCGAGGATGTCAACGGCGACGGCGCTACCGACGTACTCGACTGCCGCGGCCAGGACGGTGCCGACGGCCAGGACGGCGCCGACGGCCAGGACGGCCAGGACGGTGCCGACGGCCAGGACGGCGCCGACGGCGAGCCGTGCGGCGTGGTGGACAACGGTGATGGCACCTGCACCATCGAGTGTGCGGATTCATCGGTGATTGTCTACAATTGTGGCGACGGTTACATTGTCGAACCCGAGCCGGAGCCCGAGCCGGAGGCCGAGCCGGAGCCTGTGGCTCCCGGCGGACTGTGCGGCTCGTTCGGCGGGGTGACGATCGTCGGCATGTTGCTGCCGCTGTTCTGGATGAAACGGCGCCAGCGTCGCTAGACGCAGACCCGTTTCCGATAACAAGGGGCCGCCTCCGGGCGGCCCCTTTCCTTTGCGCGGAAATCCAGCTTGACTCGCCGCCCGCGGCGAGAACAATCCCTCGGAGGCGGGTGCCTCCGGAGGCCCCGCCCCTCGCGGGGCCGGGCGGAAAGCCGGGAGGGCTCTATGAGAAGCACCCTGATGAGGAACGCCCCGCTGGCCCTCGGGGCGGCAATGTGGCTGGCCGCCGCCGGGGCCCTGTGCGGGTCGGCGTGGACCGTCTGCGGCCGGGCGATACGCCCGACCCAGGCCATGCGGTTCCCGGCGGAGGAGAGGCACTTCCTCTCGCCGGGCGACGCGGTGTACGCGGCCACCGACTCCGGGCTGAGGCAGGTCGGCGAGGTATCCTGGGCCGAGGCCGGGGCCGTCGGGCTGTCCGTGTACCCGGGGGAGGCGGACGCCCTCCGGGGGGCGAAGGCCACCTTCTGGCACACGCCCCTCTCCGCCGAGGACACCGTGTCCGCCCTGATGCCGCCGGACATACAGGCGAAGGTGGCCGCGCACATGGCCGAGATGTGGGCCGAGAGCGGCGGCGACATCGTGCGGGCGTGGAGGCCCGTGACGACGGACCTCGCGTCCGACTACTTCGAGGCGGTCTGGCCGGACGTGGCCGAGGCCGTCCGCATCCGCCAGACGGAGCTGCGCGAGATCGCCGGCAGGCACATCCTCGCCTCGGGCGAGGACTGGGCGGCCATCCACCGCCGCCTCCGCCCGATCCTGCGGGAGCACCTGACGCCCGTGCTGGGCAGGCTCGCCGGCGACGCGCTGTCCGAGGCCCCCAAGGCCGGGCTCGCGTGGGACGTGGCGAAGGGGGCGGCCAGCGGCGACTACGACGCGGCGTACTCCCGGCTGCTGGACTGGCTGGGCGACTACCTGACGAACATGCCGGAGGAGGACCGGCGCGAGCTGTACTCGGCCCTGCGGGCCACATGCGACGCGGCGGGCAGGGATGAGGAACTCAAGCGGCGCGTCGCCTCGATCGCCGGGCGGATCCGGGACGACCGGGAACTCGCCGCTCTCGCGGTGGACGTGTGGCGAGAGGCGGTCGCGGAGAACCCGAAGACCGCCGAGTTCCTCAGGGACAGGATAGTCAACGACAGGGGGGTGCGGCAGGAGGTCTACCGCACAATCGAGGTGATGGGGCCCACGATGAAGAGGGTGCTCGCGGAGACCCTGTTCGATCGGGGCTCCACCCGCCCCGAGGTCGTCCACTTCGTGCGGTCCGTGGCCCTGGGCCGCCGGGTGTCGTGGGTAACCCTGAGGGCCGCGGGGGGCGGGGAATGAGCCTCAAGGTGGAGTCGCTGACCGTGACGCTCCCCGACGGCCGCGCGCTGCTGCGGGACGCGGGGCTGACCGTGGCCGACGGCGAGATGGTGGTGCTGGTCGGGCCGAGCGGGTCCGGGAAGTCCACCCTGCTGAACCTGATCGCGGGGAACCGGGACGGCGCGGACGGCGTCGAGGTCTCCGGCGAGGTGGGGGTGGGGGATGGGGCGCGGGTCGGCGTCGTGTTCCAGCAGTTGGCCCTGTTCGACGAGCTGAGTCCGGCCGAGAACGTGCAGTTCGCCATAGACCACCGGGGGGAGCCGGGCGAGGCGGGCGAGGCCGAGGGACGGCTGGAGGCCATGTCGGCCCCGACGCAGGGGCGCACGGGGCGGCTGAGCGGCGGCGAGCGGCAGAGGGTCGCGATCGCCAGGACGCTCGCGATGGAGCCGGACATCCTTCTCTTCGACGAGCCGACGACCGGGCTGGACCCGCACCGAGCGAGGGAGGCGGCCGGGCTCATATCCGACACCCACCGCGAGTCGGGGGCCACCGTCATAGTCGTGACGCACGACTACAGGGCGTTCCTGCCCCACTCGCCAAGGCTGGTGCTGCTGGATCCAGCAGCGAAGCGGCTGAGGGACGTCGGGTCCGACGAGCTGGACGACTTCTTCGCCGGGCCGGCCGAGGGCGGCGGGCCGGGGGGCGCGGCGAGGCCGCAGCCGCTGCTCGAGCGCGCGAGGCCGTGGGTGGAGGGGCCGGGCAGGGCGCTGCTCACCCTCCTCGACGCGGGCAGGGCGCCCTTTCAGGGCTGGGGGCGCGCCAAGTGGAAGGCCAGGTACCTGAGGCATTACTCGGGTATGGTGCTCTTCGGGACCACCATGATCTACGTGGCCATCGCCGGCATGCTGCTCGGGTTCGTGACCGTGTCCTTCGGGTTCTCGCAGCTACCGTACAGGGACATGACGCTCCCACTGGTGTTGGAGGAGTTCCTCTCGGCCACGGGGTACGGGGCGTTCCGCGTCGTGGCGCCGCTGCTGATATGCGTGCTGCTGGCCAGCAAGTGCGGCGCTGCCGTGGCGGCGGACGTCGGGGCCAGGAGGATGGCGAGGCAGTTCGAGGCCATGCGGAGCCTCGGCGCCGAGCCGAGGCACTACCTCTACGGGAACATCGCGCTGTCCCTGTCGCTGGCCGGGCCGGCGCTCACGCTGGTCGCGTTCGCGTCCAACTGGTACGCGTCCCTGGTCGCGTTCCTGCTGTCCTCGGACGCCAGCACCGTGGCCGTGTTCCGGCGGAACTACCTGGCGACCCTGTGGGACGGCACCTTCCCGGACGGGATGGGGTGGGTGATGCTCAAGACCGCCGTCAGCGGACTGCTGATCGCGGCGCTGAGCTATGTGCTCGGGGCGCGGGCGAAATCGTCGCCCACCGACGTCAGCCGCGATGTGGGACTCACGATATTCTGGGCCTCGCTCGCGGTGCTCGGGCTGCACGCCGCCCTCGCCTTCGTCGAGTTCTGACCCGTGACTTCCGCCGCCGGGGGCGTATAATTGGGCATGGAAATCACCGCCGACATGGTAAGCCGGGCGCGCGGGATCGTGAGATGGCCGAGTCCCGTGCTGCGCGAGAGGTGCAAGCCGGTCGATCCCCCCGTCATGCTTGGGGGGCTGGTCGAGAGGATGCTGAAGCTGATGCGGGCCAACAGCGGGATCGGCCTGGCCGCCCCCCAGGTCGGCATACCGGCGAGGATGTTCGTCTGGGAGGTCGGGGGGGAGTCGGGGGCGGTCGTGAACCCGACCCTCTCGGATCCGCAGGGCGACGTGACGATGGAGGAGGGCTGCCTGTCCCTGCCGGGCGTCGGCGTCGCGGTGTCGCGGCCGGAGTCGGTCACGCTGATCGGACTCACGGCATCGGGGGACCCGCTCCACTTGCGGGCCACCGGACTTCTGGCCCGCGTCTGGCAGCACGAGTTCGACCACCTGAACGGCCTGACGCTGGCCGAGAGGATGTCGGACGCGGAGGGCATAGCGAACCGCCGCGCGCTGAAGCGGCTGCGGTCGGCGGCCAAGGCCAAGAAGAAGGGGAGATGATGCGCGGCGACATGCTGCCAATATATGTCGGCGCGGCGATGGCCTGCTGCCTCGTCTGGGCGGGGCGGCGCGAATTGCGCACAGCGTTTTGGCTGCCCGCGACGGCCCTTGCCCTGGCTGCGGGCATGGCGGCAACATGGCTGCCGTCGCTCGGAGCCGACCAGTACAACCTCCGGGAGCTCCTCAGAACAGACAAGCCTTTCGCCGGCATGACGTTGGCGGCAATCCTGCTGTGGACACCGCTGTCGGCCTCGCTGTCGGCCTCCATGTGGTCGAGGGGCAAGCGGCTTGCCGCTGGCCTGTGGACGCCGGCCGCCGCGCTGGTCGCGTGGGGGCTGCTCAGGCGGTCCGCGACCGTCGAGAGCATCCATGACATCTTGGGGTCGCCAATCCTCTCGTGGCCACTGGACCTTGAGTATGTCGCCAGGTTCTCCGCGATATACCTGCCGTTCGCATGGGTTCCACTAGCGATGCCGCAGGTCGCGAGGGAATCCCGTAAGGGCGCCATTGCGTGCGCCGCCCTGTCGGCCCTGATCGTCATCTTTGCGCCGGCGATCATTTACAACTACAGCTACGCGGACAATGTTCGCGAGCTGTTCAGGCCGCGCGGCGGCCACTGGTTCGCCCTGCTGTGCCTGCTGGCGGGGTGGTGCCCGGCCCTGCGTGGCCGTGCCGTGCTGTTGGCCGTGCCGGCGGCTGCGGTGGGCTGGTGCCTTCTCGCGGCATCCGTGAGGGTCGACACCATTCACGGGTTGAGTCTGACACCGCTTGCGTTCATGGCGGCGTTCGTTTTCTATATCGCATGTTCCCGAGCCGGGGGCGGACACCAACGGTCGCCTGCAAGCGGCAAAGGGGCGGAGTAGCCCATGAATGTCAGCGCATCGACGGTAAGGAAATCCAGCCGAATCGTGTCCCTCGCGTTCACCTTGGGCACGGTGGGATACGCCCTCAGCATCAGCGACACATCCGGCGGGCTATGGGCCGCCACCAAAAGCTGCATCGCCACTATGTTCACGCTCCTTCCCGTGTGGGCGACCCTCCTGTACTCAGCGGTGGCGATTCTCGCGCTTATCGGATCCTTGGTGCAGGGCAGGCTGGCCTGGGGTGTCACGGTGCATCCGAGTCGCCCGGGCAAGGTGACGCTATGGGCAATCCTGCTGTGGGCGATGCTCCTGCCGTCGGAGACCATCATGCTGCTGGTGTCCTGGCCGTTCATACTCGGCAGGCTGACCCTGCTGCGCACGAACCCTGATTGACGGGGAATCCTCGATGCTGTGCCAAAAATGCGGACAGGCCGAAGCGACGGTGCATCACACGAACATAGTGAACGGCGTCGCTAGCGAAAGCCACCTATGTGCCGGGTGCGCGGGCGGGCACCCGCACGCGGGGTTCGGCACCCTGCACGGCCTGCTGTCAAACCTGCCAAACTTCGGGGTTCCGGAGATTGACGAGGAGGTCAGCGCATTGCTCAAGTCCCTGGGTTCCCCGCCAGCGCCGACGATGCCGAACATGGCTGGCATGGCCTGCCCCAAGTGCGGAACCACCCTGCTGGACCTACGGAAAGGCAAACCCGGATGTCCAGAGGACTACAGCTTCTTCAGGGACACGCTAATGGGGCTGATCAAGGCCGTCCATGGCGGGGCCACAAGGCATGTGGGGAAGGTGCCCCGCAACGCCCCTCCCGAGGTAAAGCTCTCCGTGCTGTCCGCCCGAGAAGAACACCTGCTGAGGCTACAGGCCATCGCGGTGATGAAGGAGGAGTACGAGGCGGCGGCTAAGCTGAGGGACGAACTGTCCTCCCTGCGCAAGGAGATGTCCGCGCTGCGCGGACATCTCGATTGCGCGGATTGAAACCACCGAATTGAAATTGTTTCCCGGACATGCCCACGGTCAGGAGGGGACATGGTACTTAGGCGCAGACACCTCGCGAAAGCGATCACATACCGCATAGGGGGCGCCGTCTTCACCGGCGTCATGGCGTACTGCTTGACCAAGGACCTGCATGTCAGCCTGATGCTCGCGCCCATAGACTCGGCTGTGAAGACCGCGTTCTACTACGCGCACGAGCGGTTGTGGCACAAGTCCAAATGGGGAGTCCGCGACTCTTGACCTTCCGCTAGGGCAGCCTATAATCGGCATGTTCCTATCCGCCAAACAGCTATCCGGTTTCGCGGCGGCGGTACTGTGCTGCCTCAAGCCTGTTGTGGGCGTACTGGCCATCACGATGCGGGTGCGGAGATGTCCGCCCAAAACGCAGGTGCGGTCCATCGAAGCGCGGATTTGCCCCGACCCTCCGCGACGGCGACAAGACAAATCTACCTTGCGAAACATCGATCCGTTCGCGCCGGGCCGCTTGCTAGAGCGACGCACTGATCCTAGGCTCTCTCACGATTTCGCCATCGGAGATCGCGTTCGCCATCAGGAGCACGGCGAAGGCTGGGTGATGGGCATCCCGATGCCAATCCTGAGAGGCTGGCCGGAAAGAGTCGTGGTCAGGTGGGATAGGCACGGTGCGTCGTTTGATTGGAACTGCAACGCCAATGCGGCGCGTGACCATGTCTCGCCGGGAAGCTTGGGGATGGTAAGTCCGTTCATCCCTCGTACAGACTGAGGTATTTCGGCGGCACGTCGCCAAGAATGGCCACGGTATCGTCCATGTAGTCGCTCTCCCTCTCGGCCTCGTACTCGTAGCCAATGCCATGGGCCAGCGACTCCTGCAAGTCCGCCTCCTCCAGGGGCGTCTCGCCGGTGATTTCCGGCATGTAGCCGTCGGATTTCATCGCCCCCAAGTCGATTCGTATCACGGCCTCCCCGTACGCGTCCAGGGCCGCATGCACATCGTCCATCGACTCCCCGCTGATCGCAAAGACGGCCGGTCCGATGTCCCTGTTCGACATCCCCCGCGTGTCGCTGCGGGCCTCCAGCCCAGTGGACAGTATGGAATCCACATTGTCCCCCTCGGTGGCATGGTAGAGGTACGCCCCCGGCCCGACGCCGTCCCAGAACTCCGCGCTCTCGTCCCGCTCCTCGTAGAACTCGTGCGGACGCTCGGAGGCGGACTCCACCCATTCGCGGGCCTCCCGCCAGTAAGCCAGCGGCTCGCCGGGTTCGACGACCCAGGGTCCGTCGGGTCCGCCGAAGTCTATGGTCACCACCTCTTTGCCCGTTGGGAACTCATGCGTGTCGTAAGGCACGTTATTGGCGTCTAGGAGAGGCGCCAAGCGCCCCAGGTCGCCGTTGTCCAGGTAGAACTCGGCCACATCCTCATCGAGGTGCCCCTCAAAGTCGGTCGCGTCAGGGGAGGGGGAGGGGGTCGCCTTCGCCCGAAGGCTCTTCAGCTCGTCCGGGAACTGCTCCGCCAGCCCGGGCTGCGCGTCGGCCCGCGCGAGCAGCTCCCGCCAAGGCGCCTTCGCCAACTCGCCCAGCCTGTGATCCTCCAATGCCGCATCGTAGTAAGTCTCGGGAGGACGCGCGGATCTGGAACGCTGGCGAATGTCTCGGTCAGCATCCCACGCCGCGCGGTACCTCTGGGCAAACTCGTCCCGTATGCCGCCGTTGGCCAGAAGGTAAAACGCCCTGTGGTATCTGGACATCGTTGCGGGCAGACGGGTTAGGACAATAGCAAGGGCCGCCTTGAGGCGCGGCCGCAAGGCGGCCCTTTCAGGTTTTGTTTGCGCTATCCGGCCAGCCACTCCTCGGCATCCGCGAGCTTCGCGTCGATCTCGCGGCTGGTCATTGCCGCCGGTTCGACATCGTCCGGCGTCGGCTTAGGGTACCTGGCTTTCCGATACTCGCGGGCGACGGTGTCGTCCGTCTCAATCCAGCCATAGAACCATCTGCCGAGTGGTTCGCGATCGATGGTCACGAGCTTTTGCGAGAACAGGCCGCATGTTCTGGGCTCGGCCGCCGGTCCGACAATCTCCTGTCCGATCTTGCGGCCGCCGGCGTCGCGGAGCGTGCGCCGCGTCACGCGGTTGTGCGGAGCCTTGCGGACCCACCTTTCCCACTGCGAGGCGGCCCTGAGGGCCTTGAACCATATCTTGTGGAGCCTTTTCAGCTTCAGATAGTCCTCGTAGCTGTACGCTACATGCCCCCACCTGGTCTGGTACGTCTTGTTCATCTCGCTCATCGTTTCCTCCTAGCTTGCGCTGTCGCTGTCCGCAGTGAGCAGTTGCAGGTGGCGGAACGCCCGCCGCCCGGCCCCGCGAACGGTCTCCGTGGCCAAGGCTGTCGCCTGGCCGCCCATGTCCGGCTCGTTGAACACTCGGAACGCGATGCCTGCGCGCGCAAGGCGACCGGCGAGCCTAAGCAGGTCCCGCTCATCGCGCATGGCGCACACAATCACATTCGGATGTTCGTCTGAATCTGGTGGTGTGGACTGAACCGCCTCGATGACGGCATGGCAGGCCTGGACGACCTGCTGCGGGTGTGTTAGGTCCTTGCGGACCGCCACGTAGAGGTACTGCTCGGCGCCGTGGCCCGCCGATCCGTCGCTATCCCTTTATGTGAACCCCATTTCCTTCTCCTTTCGCTGTTCAGGCTGTGGTCCCAAAACATTATAGCCCGGCTGAGCCGGAAAGTCAAGAAAACGCGCCCGGAGGGAGTCGAACCCCCACGCACACGGGGTTAAAATCCGCGGCTCTGCCAGTTGAGCTACGGGCGCACCTGTCACTCGGCCTTGTCAGCCAACCCCAGCTCATACAGCGCGTGGTCGATCGCCTCGCGCTCCCCGCTGGCCTTGCCGATGTCATCCGAAATCTTCGTAGCGTGAATCACTCTCTCGCCGCAGTGGTTGCGGATGGTCATGTCCCACAGCTTGATTACGATATTCAGGGCGGGATGCCCCACATCGTTCGTAAAGTGGGTCCCGATGCCGAAGGCCACCCTGATCTTGCCCGAGCAGTGTTCCAGTATCCGCAGCGCCGTGTCCACGTCCAGCCCATCGCTGAACACGATGGTCTTCGTGGCGGGATCGATTCTCAGGTGCTCATAGTGTGCAACGATCCGTTCGGCGAACTTGAGCGGGTCGCCGGAGTCGTGCCGGACGCCGTCGTACAGCTTCGCGAAGAACGGACCGAAGTTCCGGAGAAACACCTCGGTCGTGAAGGTGTCCGTCAAGGCGATGCCCAAGTTCGCACCAAACTCGTCACCCCACGCCTGCAAGGCGCGGTTTGTGGCGTCGCGCACGCCGAACATGCACGCGTGCGCCATGAACCATTCGTGCGCCTTGGTGCCTATGGGCACGAGTCCCAGTTTCATGGCCAAGTACAGGTTGCTGGTCCCGACAAGGCAGTCGCCCGCCTCGGCCACCAAGGACTTCAACACCTCCTCGTGCACGAAGCCGTTGAACGCCCTCCGTGTGCCGAAGTCGGCGAACTTCGCGCCGGCCTCCCGCAGCCTCCGCGCCTTCCTGACTGCACGCTCGATCCACTCGCCTTGAGGCTTCCGCCCCATCATCTCGTTGTAAAGCTCCACGAGCATCGACATGAGCTTCACTTCCCAGCGGATGGTGCGGTACCACGGGCCACGAATGTCTATGGCCACCTGGCCGCCATCCTGGGCGATCTCCACCTCGTCCGGGTTATAGCGGTAGCCGTACAGCCAGTCGATGTAGGCCGGGCGAAGGAACGGTCTCGGGGACCCGATCGACTCAAGGAATGCCCGTTCGTTGGCGGCCATGGACACGTTAGGCAGCCAGTCCACCCTGCGCCGCAGCTCCTCGGCGAAACCCCTCGGGAACTCGGTGCCGCCACGGTCCACAAACCTGTAGTGCGCATCCACGCCGTCGTACAGCCGGAAGGCGGCCTGGCCCATCGTAAGCTTGTAGAGGTCGTCCCAGATGTTCGAGAAGCACGCCGGCGTCATACCAGTTCCCTCCAGTCCCCGACGACTCTGGCTCCCCATGTCACGGGGAACCTGTGGGAGAACCAGAACTGGTTCACCTCTTCCGGGTCATGGGCGGCGGCATCGGGAAGCCCCAGTTCCCGGCAGGTGGAGAGCGGAAGGTCGTACGTGTCGATGAGGTTGCGCACCACGGTCACCCTCTTGCCGCGCTGCGTGAGCGACGCGACGTTAATGTCGATGCAGATGTCCGTCACGCATCCGATGACCACCCACTCATCGCCGGAGTTGACGATGTGCTTCCGCACGAGGCCGGCGTCGGCCGGCTTTCGGAACGGGTGCCAGAACGCCCCGGGCTGCTCGGTGCCGGCGAAGACATCGTGCTCGGACTTGTAGATGACGACATACCCGATCCCGGACTCCTCGCAGGCCTTGATCAAATCCGGATGCACCTTCTCGTCCCCGGATCCGTCCACGCAATGCACCGGAAACCTGCGGTGCTCCGCGTCGCCGGGCTGGTGGCAGTCACTGACGAACACGACCTTGCTTCCCGCAGGTAGGCTTCGTATGAACTCGGCGGTTGGCGGCACGAGCGCGGCCACGCGGGGACTGAACATGGCCCCGTCCCGGTTCTGGCTGAAGCCGACATTCATGTCCGTCACGAAAACTTGCAGCGGGTTCATTCGTCCTCCCTTAGTTTCAATCCCCGAAGGGACCGTCGCGTCAGAGCAGCCTTGCGCCCTGATATTGCCAGTCGAATGCTATTCGGCCGTCCGAGTAGAAAATCAGCGTGCGGATGGCCTCGGAATCAGAGTTCACGGTCAGGCAGTCTGCCAGCGCCAGATTCTGTCCATCCACGTCGTACACCGGCGCCAGCGCCCTGTCCCCGTGCCTCAGCGTCAGCACTTTGCTCCCCCGGCCCCGGCGCCACCACAGACGCCACCATGGCCCGTCAAGCCATCTTCGGATGGTCCTCATGTGCCTGTTTGTCAGCCCGTTGCGTCTCGTGTATTCCGCGTGCTTGCCCGAGGCTGACCTGGACGGGCGGCGTATGGGCCTGATTGTGAGCTGCTCGACGGAGTTGCGTTTGCAGAACTCCACGACCTCCTCGACGCCGGCGGGCCCGTCCACGAAGCCCTTATGCAGCATCACGCACAGACGCACAGAGAATCCCAAATCGTGCAGGAACCCGATTGTCCCGGACAAGTCCGGGTAGTTGTCCGTGTAGACGCGGCCGTTGTGCTCCGGCTTCACCCCGACGACGGATATCGCGATCGTGTTCAACCCCAGCGAGAGCCATGTCTCCAATGTCTCCCTCGTGAGGTTGCCGGCGCTCTGTCCGGCGGCAAGGCGGCCGATCCGGAGGGCGTTCGTCTGGAGTTCCAC
>Ga0180432_10002837_pt1 | contig 25592 bp, 16 predicted proteins | sample SS_ome_10_FD_132414 | JGI IMG/M metagenome (GOLD analysis project Ga0180432, IMG submission 132414) | Hypersaline lake sediment archaeal communities from the Salton Sea, California, USA - SS_1_MS_2 metaG | ecosystem: Environmental > Aquatic > Non-marine Saline and Alkaline > Hypersaline >... | reverse complement strand
CTTCCCGACGCGAAGTCAGTGCAGACATGACCGGCTTCCTCCTTGAAGCCTCCCCCGAAAGCACCCCCGCCCTCAATAATACCTTCGGCTACCCCCCGCCCCCGCCTAAAGTGTCACGCACCCGTCCGGTCCCGCTAGGGAGCGCAGGGCTTGACAGCATCAAACATATGTTTCAAACTAACGCTTGAACCGACGTTCCTGGGCGCAGTGATGACAACCCGTTCGGTCATCAATGGCGGTACTCGTGAACGCCTGCTGGAGGCGGCAGGGGAGGTCTTCGCCCAACACGGATTCCGGGCCGCCACGGTGCGGGACATCTGCCAACGGGCTAAATCGAATGTCGCGGCGGTGAACTACCATTTCGGCAGCAAGGAGGCCCTCTACGCCGCCGTGTTTCAGTACGCCCAGGAGTGTGCGGAGCAGGACCCGCCCGGTGCCACGGAATCCGGGGACGGCGTCACGGCCGAAGAACGCCTACACCGATTCGTTCGGTCCTTCCTGCTGCGGATGTTCGGCGATGGCCGCCCGTCGTGGTACGGCAAGCTGATGGCCCGGGAGATGATCGAACCGACCAGCGCCCTGGATGCGGTGATCGAACAATCCATACGCCCCCGGTACGATCTGTTGGTCTCCATCGTCGAGGAACTTGCGGGGGCGAACATACCCGCTGGGGCGGCGCGCTTGTGCGCATCGAGTGTCGTGGGACAGATCATGCACTTTCATCGCGGGCGCCCGGTCATCACCCGGTTGAACCCACGACTGACGTATCAGCCCGAGGACATTGAGGCGCTGGCCGAGCACATCACATGGTTCTCGCTCGCGGCGCTCAAGAACCTTCGGGCAGAGGAGTCAGCATGACTGAAACGCAACGTCACCCGACGAGTGCCATCGGAACGAGGGCGGACGCGTTCGCCCCGTCGTCCAGCTCGCCGGCGAGACGATTCCTGATCAAGGTCTGCCTGCCGCTTGTCGTGGTCGTCTCGGGCGGCGCGGGCGCATACTACGTGTACAACAGCAAACCCGACGTCCGGCAGGAAACGCCCGAAGCGGCCGCCGAACTGGTACGGGTCTGTCCGCTCCGACCCACGGCCGAGCGGGCAATCGTCCGCGCCATGGGGACGGTGATCGCCGCGCGAGAGGTGGTGCTGCAGCCACAAGTGAGCGGGACGATCGAGACGCTGAGCCCCAAGCTCATCCCCGGCGGACACGTCAAGGCCGACGACGTCCTGTTCGTCATCGATTCGGCCGACTACCAGGCCGCACGCGATCGCGCCGAGGCCGAACTGGCGCGGGCCCAGGCGGAGCTGCAGTCGGCGACGTGGGAACTCGAGCGTCTGAAGGCGTTGGACAAGCAAGACGCCGCCAACCGAAAAGAGATGGACGTCGGGCATACGGCCGTGGACGTGGCGAAGGCGAACGTGGCCGCGGGGCGCGCGGCGGTCGATCAGGCGCGGCTCGACCTGGCACGCACGACGATCCGAGCGCCGTTCAACGGGATCATCACGGACAAGAGCGTGGACGTTGGTGCACAGGTCGCCCCGGGAAGCAAGCTGGCCACGATCGTGGGGACGGACGAGTACTGGGTGCGGGTCTCGGTGCCGGTGGATCGACTCAAATGGGTTGATACCCCCACGGACAACGGGGAAACGGGCTCGCGCGTCCGCGTCTGTCAGTCGGGCGAGAACGGCTCGACAACCGAGTGGAACGGACGCGTCGTGCGCCTGCTGGGTGACGTTGAGGCGCAGGGCCGGATGGCCCGGGTGCTGATCGTCGTGGAAGACCCCCTCGGTCTCGAATCGGACAAGATGGAAGCGTGCCCGCTGCTCATCGGCGCCTACGTCAGGGCAGAGATCGAGGGCAACGAACTCGAGGACGTGTATGCCATCCCCCGCAGGGCGCTGCGAGAGGGAGATCGCATCTGGTTGATGAATGAAAAGGACAGGTTGGCCATCCGGGACGTGGAAGTCGCCTGGCGTGACCGCCAGACGGTCCTTATCCGAGGCGATTTCAGGCGAGATAGCCGTCTGGTGGTCAGCAAGGTGGCCGCGCCCGTTGCGGGGATGGCGCTGCGAACCCAGCCGCCAGGCCCCGAACCCGTGGCGGACAGTCACGGGAAAGGGAAGGACGAAGCGTCCGGACCATGACGAACGGCATGAAAGACCACGAGAAACCCGGGGCCATCGCATGGATGGCGCGGAACGGGGTGGCCCCGAACCTTCTGATGATCGTCCTGATCGGCGGGGGGATCCTGTGGGCCCTGCGGATCAAGCAAGAGGTCTTCCCCTCGTTCGAGCTGGACCGGGTGGCCATCACGGTGGCCTATCCCGGGGCGAGTCCCGAGGAGGTGGAACAGGGGATCATCCTGGCCATCGAAGAGGCCGTCCAGGGCCTCGACGGCGTCGACGAGATCTTCTCACAGGCCAACGAGGGCGTCGGCGTCGTTCTCGTCGATCTTCTCAGCGGATCCAACCTCGAGAAGGTCACGCAAGACATCCAAAACGAGGTGGATCGGATCCGGTCCTTCCCCGAGGACATCGAAACGCCTGAGGTCGTTCTGGTATCCCGACGCCGCGAAGTGATCGAGCTGATGGTCTACGGCGACGTGGACGATCGGGTCCTGCGACAGCTCGGCGAGGACCTGCGGGACCGCCTGCTCGAGGACCCCGGGATCACGCTGGTCGAGTTCTCCGGGGTCCGCCCCTACGAGATCAGCATCGAGGTCCCTCAGGACAAGCTGCGGGCCTACAACCTGACGCTCGGGCAGATCGCCCTGAAGGTCCGCCAAACGGCCGTGGAAGTGCCCGGGGGCGGCGTCAAGACGCGGGGGGGGGAGATCCTGGTCCGGATGCAGGAGCGCCGGGACTACGGCCGGGAATTCGCCGACATCCCGATCCTGAGCCGCAACGACGGCACGGTGGTCTTGTTGGGAGACATCGCGAACATCGTCGATGGCTTCGCCGAAACGGATCAGTTCATGACCTTCAACGGCAAGCCGGCCGTCCAGGCCGAGGTGTTTCGCGTCGGGGATCAGACCCCCATAGAGATCTCGGACAAGGCCCGCAGGATTCTGAGTGAGTTCGAAGAGACGCTCCCGCCCGGCATCCACGTCTCCATCGAAGACGACCGATCGGAGATCTACCGTCAGCGGATGGACCTGCTGTTGCGGAACGGCTACCTGGGTCTGAGCTTGGTGTTCGGCCTGCTGGCGATCTTCCTGGAGGCCCGCCTGGCGTTCTGGGTGGCGATGGGGATCCCCATCTCGTTTCTGGGGTCGTTCCTGTTCCTGCCGGCCGTGGACGTCTCGATCAACATGGTCTCCCTCTTCGCCTTCATCGTCGCGCTGGGGATCGTCGTGGACGACGCCATCGTCGTCGGCGAGAACGTCTATGAATGGCATCAGCGCGGGCTTCCGTTCTTGCAGGCGGCGATTCGCGGCGCGCGCGAGGTGATGGTGCCCGTCACCTTTAGCATTCTGACCAACATCGCCACGTTCATGCCGCTGCTCTTCGTGCCGGGCATCATGGGCAAGATCTTTCGTGTGATCCCGATTGTGGTGATCCTGGTCTTTCTCGTGTCGCTGATCGAAAGCCTGTTCGTCCTGCCCGCCCATCTTGGCCATCAGCGCGACAGACACCGCGGCCCCGTGCGGGCCTGGCTGCATCACTGTCAGCAACGGCTCAGCGCCTGGATTGCCAGGATGATCCGAGAGGTATACGGCCCGTTCCTGAATCGCGCCCTAGAGCATCGCTATCTCACGCTGTCCATCAGTCTGACCGTTCTGATGCTTACCGTGGCCTACGTCTGGAGCGGCCGCATGGGAATGGTGATGTTCCCACGGGTCGAGTCGGACAAGGCGTTCGCCACCGCGGTGCTGCCCTACGGCTCAGCGGTGGAATCCACCCGACAGGTCGAACAGAAGCTGGTCCGAGCGGCCGAGGCCGTCGTCGCCGAGAACGGCGGAGAGAGACTCTCTCGGGCCGTCTACTCTCGAATCGACGGCCACCAGGCCATCGTCGCAGTCATCCTGACCCAACCGGACGTGCGGACGCTCCATACGAGCCAGTTCGTCAGGCGGTGGCGAGAGAAGGTGGGCGAGATCCCGGGTCTGGAGTCGATCTCCTTCCAGTCGGACCGGGGCGGCCCGGGGTCCGGGGCGGCACTGACCGTGGAGCTCAGCCACCACGATTTGGAGGTGCTGGCCTCGGCGAGTGCGGAACTGGCCGACGCTCTGCGACGGTATCCCAACACGGAGGACGTCGACGACGGCTTCCGCCCAGGCAAGCGGCAGTTCGACTACCAGCTGCGTCCCGAGGCGCGGAGCTTGGGCCTGACCGCATTGGACGTTGCCCGTCAGGTCCGCAGCAGCTTCTACGGCGCCGAGGTGTTTCGCCAGCAGCGAGGACGAAACGAAGTGAAGGTCATGGTCCGTTTGCCCAAGGCCGAACGGGTGTCGGAGTATGACCTGGAGGAGCTGCTCATTCGGGCGCCGACGGGCCGCGAGATCCAATTGCGCGAGGCGGTCGAATCCTCCCGCGGACGGGCTTACACCGAGGTCACCCGCAGGCACGGACGCCGGGTTCTCAGCGTCACCGCCGACGTCGACCCCCCGGACCAGGCCGAAAAGACCCTCGCCGCCGTGGAGGCCCGGGCACTTCCGGATCTGATGCACAAGTACCCGGGTCTGGGATACAGCTTCGAGGGCAAACAGGCCGACATGGCCGAGAGCATGGAGGCCCTGAAGAACGGATTCTATGTGGCGATGCTGGCCGTTTACGTGATTTTGGCCGTTCCCCTCCGCAGTTACGTGCAGTCGGCCATCATCATGATGAGCATCCCGTTCGGCATCATCGGCGCGGTGATCGGGCACCTGATCATGGGTTACAGCCTGAGCATTCTGAGCCTGATGGGCATCGTGGCGCTGGCCGGCGTGGTGGTGAACGACTCGTTGGTCCTCGTCGATTTCGCGAACCGCGAGTTCCGTGCCGGCAAGTCCCACCGCGACGCCATCCACGCCGCCGGGGTCCGCCGGTTCCGCCCCATCTTGCTGACGTCCCTGACTACGTTTGGCGGACTGGCCCCCATGATCCTCGAAACGTCCAGGCAGGCACGCTTCCTGATCCCGATGGCCCTGTCCTTGGGCTACGGGATCCTATTCGCCACCCTCATAGCGCTGGTGCTCGTGCCCTGCCTCTACTTGATCGTAGAGGATCTGCGACACCTGTTCGGCGTGCGCGACGCACGCGCCCTCGAGCACGCGCCCGCACAGCGGCTCCAGACCGAGAGACTGTCGGCAGGATAGTCCGTTCCGGTCGATCACCTCCTCGCGAATCACACCGGCACTGTCGTGGGAAGGCGGAGATGGTATGATCTTCGCGGGATCCGGGGTCCGGGTCTCGGCGCGGGAGCGTCCGGACCGAGACGCGGTGAAGCACAAGGATGCTGCAAATGAACGACGACCGACGACGCGAGACGATGGCCAACCCGAGCAGGCGCAAGGCCCGAACGTCAACGGCCCTGGCGATGCTGGCCTTGGTGATTGGGGGTGTGCCGGCTCGCCGGGCGGAAGGGCGAGGGGCCAAGCATGTCATCGCTGACAAGACGTTGGTGGCCTGGGTCTCGCCGGGCGACCTCACGCAGCGCGGCGGGAGTGTGCTGACGCTGGAGAATCCGGGCGGCGAGTTCGATGCGATCGTGCTCGGCGAGCTCCAACCCACCAAGTGGATGGCCGGCAGCGACGGCTTCCGTCGCACCCAGAAGTACCAGGGCAACTATCATGCAGAGACGGCCGGTCCCAGCGCTCTGGTCCAGATCGCGATCACCTACCAGGGGAAGAACGTGGCCATCTTCCGAAACGGTCGGCCGTACGCCCGCTACACGATGCGACCCGAGCCGGCCGTCTTCAGCAGTGACAGCATGGTCTTGATGGGCCTGCGACACCGTGACGCCGGCGGGGGACGTTTCTTCGTCGGGTCGATCGAGGACGCTCGGATCTACAACGTCGCGCTCGACGCGGCGACGCTCGCCTCCCTGAAACCGAACCAGCCGTCCGATCCCAAGCCGCTGGCCTGGTGGTCGTTCGAGAGCGGCAAGGCCGAGGACTTGATGAAGACGTTCCCCGCAGGCCACCTCGTCGGCGGGGCGAAGATCGCCGGGGGCAGGCTTCATCTCCTGGGGGGCTCGGCCTACTTGATCGCGGGGTGCGAACCTCCGAAGGATCGGGCGTCGGAGGCATGGCCGACGTACCATGTCAGCGCCCTACCGGCTGAAGGCCTCTGCCGCCCCTACGACGCCAACGGATGCATCTTCTGGAAGGGCAAGTACCACCTGATGTACATCTTCCAGGACCGGACTCGCCCGCATGGCGGGCACAGTTGGGGGCATCTGTCCAGCACGGATCTGGTGAACTGGACGTTTCATCCGCCCGCGCTGATGCCCGAGCCAGGCGACCCCGACGTCGGCATCTTCAGCGGCAACGCTTTCGTCAACAAGGCAGGCGTCCCGATGCTCTGCTGGTTCGGCATCAACGCGGGCGTCTGCGTCGCCACCGCCCAGGACGACGATCTGATCCGATGGAAGAAGCACCCCAAGAACCCGATCATCCCCGTCCCCAAGAAGGGCCAGCCCGGTCACGGCGTGTACCGCGTGTGGGACCCGTATCTGTGGCTCGAGGGGGACACCTACTACTGCCTGCTCGGCGGCAACCAGCTTCCCAACAAGGAGGACACGCTGTACCTCTGTAAGTCCGCCGACATGGTCAACTGGAGAGCCCTGCACCCCTTCTACCGCGCGGAGCCCTCATGGACCGTGCCCGGCGAAGACTGCTCCTGCCCCGACTTCTTCAAGCTCGGCAGCAAGCACGTGCTGATGTGCATCAGCCACAAGGTCGGCGGCAGGTGCTACATCGGTCGCTACGAGGCAGAGACGTTCTATCCCGAGCAGCACGTGCGGATGAATTGGCCGGGCGGGAACTTCTTTGCGCCCGAGAGTCTCGAGGACGACAAGGGGCGGCGGATCTTCTGGGCATGGGTGACCGATCCGCGTTTTATCACCACGCAGGCCGCCACGGGGTCGGGCGTCCAGAGCCTGCCGCGTGTCCTGTCGCTGGACAAAGACGGCACGGTGCGGATCACGCCCGTCAAGGAGCTCGAGGCGCTGCGGCGGAACCATCGCAAGATCGGACGCATTCCGCTGCAGGCCGACTCCGAGGTGCTGCTCCAAGACGTGCGCGGGGATTGCCTCGAGCTGGCGGTGGACATCGATCCGGGCCAGGCCCGCCGCGTGGGGTTGAAGGTCCGCTGCAGCCCGGACGCCAAGGAGCAGACCGGCATCTGGTACGACGCGACCTCCAAGAAGCTGATCGTCGACATGTCGCGGGCCACGTTGCGGACGGATGTCGCCTACTGCACCTGTCCTCTCGACACGGGCGGCATCCGCCGCGCATCGGACAACAAGCACCCGCGCAAGACCGTGGAGGCGCCGTTTGCATTGCGCGAGGGAGAAACGCTGAGACTGCGCGTCTTTCTGGACAAGCCGATGCTGGAGGTCTTCGCCAACGACCGGCAGTGCGTTACGCAGCAGATCTTTCCCGAGGGCAAGGACAGTGTCTTAGTCAAGGCGTGCGCGGAGGGCGGCGCCGCGACAGTCTGTTCCGTAAACGCGTGGGACATGGCCGCAGCAATATTTTTGAACCAGAAGGCAGGCCCGAGCGCCAAGGAACAGGTCGTCTTCGAAGACCATTTCGAAGGGAAGCTGAAGGAAGGTTGGTCGTGGCTGCGTGAAGACCCGCCGGCCTGGCGGATTCGTGACGACGGTTTGGAGATCCGCGTCCAGCCCGGTCTCGCCCACAACGTCAAGAACGCATTGGTTCGTCCCGCCCCCGATCGCAGCAAGGGCAAATATGCCATCGAGGTCACCGTCACCAACCATACCCGGCCGACCCGCCAATACGAGCAGGCCGGCATCACCTGGTACAACAACGGCAAGCCCGTCTTCAAGCTCGTCAAGGAGCTGGTCGATGGCAGGCTGCTCATCATCCCGGGCCGCAAGCCCATGGCAGCCAAGACCGTCCAACTGCGGCTGATCGCGACGGCTAACCGCTTCACAGCTCGATACCGACCCGACGCCAAGGGGGAGTTTCAGACCGCGGACACCGGCAAGCTGCCCGCCCCAGGCAAGGATCAGGTGAGTATCCAGTGCTACAACGGCCCGCCCGACGCTGAGCACTGGATCCGCTTCGACGATTTCCGCATCCTGAGACTGTCCGACTGACCAGCCAGGCCCAGTTGTCGCGGCGTCCGAGCGCTCTCATGCTTGTCCGCCCAATGATCGCCGCCCCGAGGGAATCAACCGATGACTCGAACCTGCAAGCGTCGCGCCATGACCGCCCTTGGTCTTCTCAGTTTTGTGGTGCCGCTGCCGTCACAGGCGGCCGACGGCAGGGAGGTGCTCGATCTGGTCGCCCAGGCGCGTCGGTCCATGAAAGGGTTCATGTTGCAGGTGCCGCGCCGACTGCCGGGCCCGGAGGGCTACTACCGGCCGGCGTTCGGCTGTGCCCTGCTGCCCCGGGTCGCGATCTCCGGCGGGCAGGGGATGATGGCACGCTGGGAGTGCGGGGATCTCACGTCCCGCGCGATTCTGGGCTGGATCGCCCTCCGGCACATGACCGGAGACACCGAGACGGGGCGCGAAGTGGAAGAAGGGCAGCGGCGCTTCCTGCTTTCGATCCTGCATCCCGACACCGGTTTGGCGTTCGTCCCGGAGCTGTCGGATCCCAGCAAGGGCACGTATCAGTACCACAGTTGGGACCAGAGCCGCGCGCTGCGTGCGTTGGTGCGTTGGTATCAGACCAGTCCTGACGATCGCGACCGCACAAAGACGCGCATCGATCGCCTGATCCGCGGGCTCGACGACTTCGCCGACATCCGCGGCACCGACGCTAAGTGGGGGCCCTACGCCTGTTGGTCGGCCGATGAATTCGATCACAAGCACCGACCGGTGCCGCATCCGTTCGACAGGAAGGCGTTCCCCAACATCGGAGAACTGATCCCAGACCCCGCGGGCTCGTGCATCGAACCGTTGGCGATGTATGCGGCGTTGACGGGCGATCCGAAGGCGCTGGACCTGGCCGTGCGGTTCGCCAACGGAGAATTCGGTCAGCATCGGGGCGACAAGTTTCCTCCGGATCAGAAGCGCTTCAGCGGATTCGCTCCTGACGGATCGATTGCGGGCCACCTGCACTCCAAGACCACGACGCTGATCGGCATCGTCAAGCTGGCCCGCTGTCTTGCCGGTCGCGGCCGTCTCGAAGCAGCCAAACGATACCTGCGCCAAGTCCGCAAGACCTACGACTGGATCCTCACTCCGGGCAATCCGACCCGCGGCAGTCGCATCGGGTGGTTTCCAGAACGACCTGGCTCCGGGGGTTCCGAGATCTGCTGCACGGCCGACATGATCGAGCTTGCGGCGGTCATGGCCTCCTGCGCCACGCTCGCCCCCGAGTTCGGCGACTGGGCCGACCTCTACGACGACGTCGAATCAATGACGGTCAACATGATCGCCCGCGGGCAGATCCAGATGATACCGCGGTTCGAGAAGTACCTGCACGATCGATACGGCGCTGATGCAACCGGACAGCTCGCAACGGCCCGAAGGCTCGATGGCACCTGGCCGACCTGTCCGGCCCCGAACGATCTGTGCCCAGGCCATTCGCTGCCCCTTTCCGGTTGCTGTCAGTATGCCGGCGTGCGTGCGCTGTACAGCGGCTGGTGTGCCGCGATGACCTGCACCGACGGCCAGGTGCGCGTCAACTGCTTTCTGAACCGTCGATCCCCGCAGGCCGTCATGACCACCGCCATGCCTGTCGAGGGGCGAACGCGGATTGTCCTGGCGGAGACTGCCAGCGTGTTCCTCCGCGTTTCGAACTGGCTGCGGGCCGGAGAGATGGCGGTTACGATCGACGGTCGGAACGTCCGTGCCCCAGATCACCTCGACAAGATACGACGCTACGTGGCGCTTGGCAGGCTTGGCGCCGGTGCGAAGATCAGCGTGGGCTTCCCGCTGCTCGAACGCGAAACCAGCGAGAGGATCGCGGGGGTCACGTACACGATCCGCTGGCGAGGCAACTACGTCGTCAAGATAACCCCTTCGGGACGATGCTACCCGCTCTTCCCGTGACGAGGAGCGCGCATCGGCGTCGGCAGGATGGAGGCATGGCGTGATTGGCAAGTGTGCGTATCGGATGGCGGTCGTGGTGCGTGTGGGCATCGTCCTTTTCTGCGATGCAGGTGGGCGTCGCGCATCCGTGTTGGCGGAGGAGCGCGCACTGGAATACGCCAAGATCGACGTGGCCGTCGGGTACAAGGTGGACCCCGCCTGGCCCGCCAAGCCGGCGGAGTTCACTTGGGAGGCCATGCCCGGCATCGCCGTCGATGGACAGGACAACATCTGGACCTTCAACCGGGGCAGCATGCCCGTGCAGGTCTATCGCAGGGACGGGACGCTGGTCCGTGCGTGGGGCGACGGTCAGTTCAAGGGACCGCACGGCATCCGAATCGACCGCGAGGGCAACGTGTGGACGGCTGACTTCGCGCTGCACGTCGTTCGGAAGCACTCGCCAAAGGGCAAGCTGCTCCTGGAGCTCGGCACGCCCGGCGAGGCAGGCCAGGACGGAAACCACTTCTGGCGTCCAACGGACATGGCGATCAGCCCTTCGGGCGACGTCTTCGTGGCGGACCGGTACGGCAACAGCCGCATCGTGCACTTCGACGCAAAGGGGCGATACGTCAAGCACTGGGGCCGCCGGGGCAGTGGATTCCAGAGGCGATCTCTACGTCGGGGACATCAAGGGCAAGCGCGCTCAGCGGTTCGTTCGGGTCGCCAGGAAATGAGGCGATCCTTGACCGGATTGCCACGACGATGACGTGACCACGCTACCTGAACGAGACGCTGTCACGCAATCTGGACCGTAATGCCTTCGGCGATCGACCGTTCCACGGCCTCTGTGGCCTTCTGCGCCCAAATGGCGTCCTCGAGGTCTGAAGGAGGGGGCGCGCCATTCAGGATGCACTGCTCGACGAAGAACCCGTCCTCGTTCGTGATCGTCTCTTGATAGGCGGTGTAGGTACGCGAATGTGAGATGCCGTGGCCGGCCTCGACCCAGTCATTGTAGCTGTAATGCGTGGTCCCTTCCGTGCCGATCACCTTGACCGTAAACGTCCAGGGGGCGACAGAGAGGTCATCGGCCGCAAAACTGGCACACAGATGCGCCAGTCCGCCGTTCTCCAGCTCGATATTGACCAATGCAATATCCTCCTGGTCGATCTGCTCGTAGTGTCTGTTCGCCATAAAGCCGGATATCCGCTTCGGGCGCCCGACCAAATACATCAGCGTATACAGATTGTGCGTCAATATGTGTCGGACCACACCGGGCAGCGTAGAGGCCCGCTCTTCAGAATGGTGGATGTTGTACATTACATAGGCGGAGACGATCTTGCCAAGTCGGCCATTCTCGATGAGTTTGCGCGCGCGGACAATGCCGTCTTCGTGGATCATATTGTGCCCGGGCATACAGACCAGGCCCGTCTTGGTTGCACACGCCTTCATCTCCTCGATTTCCGGGACAGAAGCGCAGAGGGGCTTCTCGACAAGGACGTGCTTTCCCGCTTCCATTGCGAGCTTGGCGAACTGCAGATGCGTCTCGAGATTGGTCAGCACGAAGACGGCCTGAATGTCAGAATCGCCGACCAACTCCTCGGGCGTCTTGTAGGCCTTGCACCCCTCCTCCTTGGCCCGTCGCAGCGCGGTTTCGGTCGTTCGATTCCACAGCCCCACCAATCTGGCGCTCGGGATTTCGCGAATCGCCTTGCCGTGCAGAATAGAGACCTCGCCAGCGCCGATGAATCCGATTCCCACGTCCTGCGACGACATCGCATCCTCCTTCTTCCAGACGGATCAGCCGCCTCGACAGGCTTGACACTCTTCGCGCGTCCTGTATACAGGAAGGGGTGAAGGAGATCAAACCGTGTGTCCTGCCTGCGCGTCGGCGAGCCTGTGCGGGTCGCGCAGCGATTCGAGATCAGGTTCTGCACAGCCCTCGAGAGCGGAAAGAGGACCGTGTCGACCGGATTGCCAACCGTTCTGCTCCTGACAGCCCTGACGGTGATGTTCCCGGATTGTGCGCAAGCTGCGTCCGGGTCGAAGCCAACCGCCGGGCCCACCGACGTCGAAGCCGCCACTGCGCATCTGCCCAACGGCTGGACCGCAACCGGGGGCCGTTGGCGCTTTGATGGATTCACGCTCAGCCAGACGAGCCTCGAACCCGACTGCCGCGCGTTTTCGGAACCGGTCGGCTGGAGCGACTACGTCTTTGAGGTGAAGGCGAAAAAGACAGGCGGGGCGGAGGGGTTCCTCATCCTGTTTCGCGCGACAGACCGCCGCGATTTCTACTGGTGGAACATCGCCGGTTGGGCGAACAAGCAACACGCCCTCGAGACGCGGGCAAAACGGCGGGTATTCTGCCCCAAGCCGGGAGAGGTCCAGACTGGCCGGTGGTACGACGTCAAGGTCGTCGTCAAGGGCGACACGATTAAGTGTTACCTCAACGGCAAACTGATCCACGACGCGAAGGACGCCAGCTATGCGTCCGGCGGCATCGGCCTGGGATCCTGGCGAACGCAAGTCGAATACAGAGACCCCGTTGTCAAGACCCTCGATGGAACGGTGCTCTACACACTGGACATGGCCCAAGCCATCGAAAGCACCCTTGGCATGATCGGCAGCACCGGGGGCGGGTTTCGGCCAGAATTCGACGCACTCCGACAGTCGGGCGCCCCGCGGGACGACCAGCGGTGGCGAGATCTCTACGGCAAGGTCTGCAACGCGCACGTCACGCTACGTAACACACGCGCGAAGCTGCAACAGATCGATCTGGGAGCGGCACGGAGGAGCGTTCAGAGGCTAATCGATACCTGCACAGACGCTGGGGCGCGGGCCAGAGCGCTTCTCGAGAAACTCGACGACTGTCAGCGACGCATGCCGCGTATCGAAGCATCTCTAGGAGCTGGCGATCTGTCGGCGGTCGAGGAAGTCGAGAGAACACGGGCGCTCCTCCGGGAGGTGGCCGAACTCCGACGAGGGCTCTATGTTGGACGTTGTCCTCCCATCGCGTTCCTCAAACGTCCGGCGCACGGGCGAAAGGGCACCAACGCAACGATGCTGGGCCAGCGAACCAAGGAGGGGTCGGCCATTTGCATCTACGATCCTGCACGCCCGGACAGAGGCGTCAGGACGATCTTCGAGGCGCCGAAGGGCTTCGTCTTCGACATGAGCGTCTCGTACGACGGGCGCAAGCTGCTGTTCTCGTTCATGAACGACATCGGCAGGAACGCCAAGGAGGGCAAGGACTCCTTCCACATCTGGGAGATCGGCGTCGACGGCAAGGGCCTCAGACAGTTGACCACGGGCGCCTTCCACGACGGCAGTGCCGTCTACCTGCCCGACGGCCGGATCGTCTTCTGCTCGACGCGCGTGGAGTCGTTCTCGCTCTGCCAGGACTATCTGGCGGCGGGGATGTACATCATGGACGGCGACGGAGGGAATCTGCGCAGGATCGAATACAACACGCTGTGCGACACGACGCCGTCGGTGATGGACGACGGGTCGATCCTCTTCGGGCGGTGGGAGTACCAGGACAAGAACATCTTCTGCGTGCAGGGCCTGTGGACCATCAATCCCGACGGCAAACGGGTGCAGCTCTACTACGGCAACACGCTGACGATCCCCAACGCCATCTACGGCGCCAAGCAGATTCCGGAAACCAACAAGGTCGTCTGCGTGATGGCCGCCCACCATCGTTTACCCCTCGGAGCGATTGCCATCATCGACCGGGCCTTGGGGCTGGAGAATCCCAGGGCGATGGTCAACATCACCCCGGAGATTCCCTACCAACCCCGCTTGGGCGAGGCCTGGAATCACGCGACCAATCGTTCATGGGGCCCTGGCGACGTCTTGTACCCCTGGTCCTACACGGACCCCTGGCCGCTTGCCGAAGACCTGTTCCTGGTGAGTTACGGAGGTCCGCTCGAGGGCGGACCGAAACGCTATCGTCTGTTCCTACTCGACGATCGCGGCGAGAAGGCTCTGCTCTACGAGGACCCGAAGATCTCTTGCTTCAATCCCGTGCCGGTTATCCCCCGACCGGTACCGCACAAGATCCCGGGCCGTGTGCCCGAACCTGAGGGAACCGGCACGTTCTACGTCCTGGACGTCTATCAAGGCCTGCTCGACAAGGGCGTCAAGCGGGGACAGGTCAAGGCGATCCGGATCATGTCGCAGATCCCCAAGAAGTACAACACGGAGGGCATGCGCTATCAGGACCACTATCCGGTCATGGGAGAGGGGTCATACTACGGGAAGTACTGCTATGGTACGGTTCCCGTGTACCAGGACGGTTCGGCCTACTTCGAAGCCCCCGCGGGCGTGGAGCTGTACTTTCAGGCATTGGATGCCAGCGGCAAGGAGATCCGCCGGATGGGCAGCGTCACGCAGATCACTGCCGGTGAGATCCAGGGGTGCATCGGATGCCACGAATCGAGAACGACCCCTCCCGGCAACATGAAGATCCCGGCGAAGCGATGGGCCAGAGGCCCCGACACCCTCACCCCGCCGCCCTGGGGCGCGGGGCCGGTCGACTTCGTCAAGCAGGTGCAGCCGGTGTTCGACAGGTACTGCGTCGAGTGTCACAGCGGCAGGGTGCCCCCGGCCGGCATCGACTTGTCGGGAGACAAGTCGCGCCTGTTCAACATGGCCTTCAGCACACTGACGGACAAGAAGCTGGTGGACTTCTACTACATCAACCACGGCCCGACGGGGAACTTCCCGCCACTGAGAACCGGTGCCCGCGTCAGCAAGCTCACCAACCTCATCGAGTCCGGCCACAGCAAGGTGAACATGGATGACGAGAGCCGGCGGCGGATCTACGCCTGGATCGACGCGAACGTCCCCTACTACGGCACGTGGGACATGTCCCGCCCCCATACGCTCGGCGGCCGGGACACCTGGTTCTGCGTCAAGGGCAACCGACGCGTCACCCCGGAGCCCGAGCCTTGGTTCGGAGAGTTCCACAAGCTGCACCAGACCCACTGTGCCGGATGCCACGGCAGCTTTGCGAACATGGACATGAAGCGGTGGAGTTTCCGAGAGGCGTCGGATCGATGGATCAACCTGACCCATCCCGAATACAGCCGCGTCCTCAACGCCCACCTGAGCAAGAAGGCCGGCGGGATGGAGGTGACGACGGCCAAGAAGGGCAAGACCCCGCCGGTCTTCCAGGACACGAACGACCCGATCTACCGAGCGATGCTCGCGACGATCCAGGCGGGCAAACGGGTACTCGACGCCAGGCCACGGATGGACATGGCGGGCGGCGTGGCCGTCCCGCAGCAACGGGACTTCGGCAAGCTGTACTGAGATGCAAGCCAAAGAGCGACCAGGCGAGAGAACACGACGTGGGCACAGGCCCCAAGAACAGGAGGAATGCCATGCTGCGTTGCACACGGATCTCGGGAGGGCCTCTGGTGTGGGTGCTGGCAGCTGTCCTGGCGGCGATGGCGGCGGATGCCGCAATCGCGAACTGCGGGCATTGTGGTTCCAAGAGCGATGTGCCATCCTGCGCAGCCCCCCTGGCCGTCGGCAACGGCTTGTCGACGCTGACGGATGCCCAGGCTGCGGGGGTCGATGCCGCAAAGAAGGCCAAGGCCGCCATCGGGGACTGCGCGCCGAGACTCGTCCTCGTCTTTGACAGCGGCGCCATCGAGGACAAAGCCAAGATGCTGGCGGGGGTGTGCTCGGTCTTCGATGCGTCGCTCGTGTACGGCTGCCCGGGCTACAGCCCGCTCACGCAGGAGGGCAATACGGGCACGGTGGGCGTCCTGGCAATCGGGGGCAAGATCCAAGTGACGACGGCCGTGTCGGACCTGGCGGGTGGGCACCGTGCGTGCGGGCAACGCATTGGCGAGCGTCTCAAGGCCGCCAGCAAGGCCAAGGCAGCCGGTCGTCTGCTCATCCTCTTCGGCGACTGCCACGTCCCCGCCGATGACGATTTGGTCAAGGGCGCGTGCAGCGTGCTCGGACCGGGGTTCCCCGTTGTCGGCGGGGCGAGCTCAGGATGCGTCTACGAGAAGGGGAAGGTCATCCAGAAGAGCAACCTGGGCATTCTGTTGGTGGGCTGCTTCAAGTGCGGCTTTTCCATGAAGAAGGACAACAGCCCCGAGGGCCTGATCACGTCGGCGAGGGACGCGTTCACCGCATCGAAGGGGAAGGACAAGGCCGTGCTCATCCTCGCCTTTGATTGCGGCGGTCGGCGCGGGAAGATGGGCGCCGACCTCCCCAAGGAGCTCGAGGCCATGAAGGCCGTCGCCGGCAAGACGCCGATCTTCGGATTCTACGGCAGCGGCGAGATCGGCCATCGAGACAACAAGACCCCTGCCTGGGGTGACGGATACCACATATCGGTCTGCACCTTGACGCCGAAGTGCCCGCACAAGGAGGGTGGCACACCGAGATAGGATGGGGGATGCAGAAGGCGCTGTCTTGACGGCTGCCCGCGATGTGTCGATCCGCCGGCTCTTCTTCCACCCCGGCGCCGGGATTGAGGGTAGGGGCACAGCCACGAAGCTGAAGGATCAGCCTGTCTGGCCGTCCCGCCCGAGATGCTTCTGGATCGCCTCGATCAGCTCCGTTCGCTGGATGGGCTTGCTGACGAAGTCGTTGCAGCCAGCCCGGAGGCATCTCTCGCGGTCGCTCGCCATTGCGTGCGCCGTCAGGGCAACGATCGGACCCGTGTAGCCCTTCTTGCGGAGCAGGGAAGTGGCCTGATAGCCATCCAGCTCGGGCATCTGCATGTCCATCAGGATCAGATCGAAAGGCTTGAGGTCGGTCTCGCCGGGGTCCTGCATCGACGCCAACGCGAGATCCACCGCGATCCGACCGTTCTCAGCCACGGTCACATCCGCGCCGGCCTTGCTGAGCAGGAATGAGATGAGCCGTTGGTTGTCCGGGCCGTCCTCGGCCATCAGGATGCGGCAATCGAGTCCTTCGCCGTCGAGGTCTGTTTCGGCGGGCCCGCTCGGCTTGACGATCGTGGCTTCCGCCGGCGTATCCACCATCCTGACGCCTTCGAGCCGACCGGACGCCACCGTCACGCTGAAGGTGCTTCCTTTCCCGGGCTCGCTTTGGACGGTGATGTCACCCCCCAACATCTTGGCCAAGCGCTTGCCGATCGCCAGTCCCAATCCGGTGCCACCGAACTTCCGCGTCGTGGACGAGTCGCCCTGGGCGAAGGGGTTGAACAGATTGGCCATCTGCGCTTCGGCCATGCCGATGCCCGTGTCGACCACGACAAACTGCATCATCGGTTCCAAGCAAGAGCCGACCTCGGCAGAGCCGGCGCCTACGAGGCGTATGATCAATCGGATGCCGCCCGTCTCGGTGAACTTGATGGCATTGCCGACCAGGTTGAGGAGGATCTGCTTGAGTTTCGTGGGGTCGCTTTCGATCGTCTCGGGGATCGCCCCGACGTAATCAACGCAGAAAGTCAGGCCCTTGGCGTCGGCCCGTACGCCCATGAGCGACCGCACCTCTGCCACGAGCTGAAGGGGCGAGAACCGGATCCGCTCCACCTCGAGCTTGCCCGCTTCGATCTTCGAGAGATCGAGGATGCCGTTGATGATCTCGAGCAAGTGCGAACCGTTGCTGCAGATCGTGTCGACATAGGCCTGGCCGTCATGACGCGTCTTGCAGGACCCTTGGGCCGGACACGCGGGGCAGCAGCCGATCTCCTCGCGCAGGAGGTCGGCAAACCCCAAGATGGCCGTCATCGGCGTGCGGATCTCGTGGCTCATGTTGGCCAAAAACTCGCTCTTCGCCTGCGTGGCCACCTCCGCCTCCTCCCGGGCCGCCGCGATGTCCTCCATCATGTTGACGGCGGATATCTGCATGTCCTCGAGCCGCTTGCGGTCCCGGGCAAGCTCCTGCTCGCGGATCTCAGCTTCGTGCAGCTTCTCGGCCAGTTCATGCCTCAGTTCCTGCTCTGCTTTGGCCTTCTCCTCCAACCGCTGGAGAATCCCCTCGATCCTGACGAGCTGCTCAACCACGAGCTGCGCGGTGATGTCCGACGCCCGTCGCGCAACGCGCACCTCTTCCCTGAGCAGGGCGTTCTCCTGCATGAGCGACTCGCCGGTCGTCTCTGACGCGTTCGGGTTCATCCGCTCGTTCCCGAGAGCGCCCTTCTTGCGAGGGCATTCGCCGCGCACCCCTCGACGGCAAGGGCCAGGCTCAACTCCGCAGCAGCCAACACCGCCTCCTCGCCGGGGGGACCTTCCAGGCCCACAAGGAAGATCTCCGGCGTTGTGCCTTGGCAGACTTCGGGGAGCACGCGAAGCAAATAAGGCAGCCCTGCGGCGTGGTCGTATGGGGCGCTTGTCTGCTCCATCACCTCGTCGACATCGACCACCACCACGCCGGCGCGATGGCTAAAACCCGACACGGCGTCCACGAAGACCACGCGCTCGCTGCCATCCACGAAGCGAAGCAGGTCCAACCCGGCCAGCCCGCCGTCGATCACCTCGACATCATGCGGCAGTCCGTTCTGGGCCAGCCGGTCGTAGACCTTCGGGCCGGCTTCGTCCCTCGTATCGTAGCGGTTGCCAATACAGATGATGCGCTTCATCACCCATCTCACACCGTCTTGCGTGCCAGGCTTCTTGTTCCTCTAACGACGTGCACGGCGCACACCAGACAGGGGTCGAACGATCGAACCACGTGACCCAGCATCACGGGGTTGGCAGGATCCCCGACAGGGGTGCCGATCAGCGCCTCCTCCCACGGCCCCCTCACGCCTTCGGCGTCACGCGGTGAGCCGTTCCACGCCGTGGGCGTGATGATCTGGTAGTGCTGGATCTTGCGATCCGCGATCTTGACCCAGTGTCCCAGTGCCCCTCGCGTGGCCTCGGTCAGCCCGACCCCTTCACCCTCCGTGACGTCTCCCCGGGGCACATACAGCGTGTCGTCGGCGGTCAACTCGGAAGCCCACCGTTCCATGGCAGGCATCAGTTCGGCCGGCCTGACCAGACGGGCGAGCTCCCGGACGAAGGCGTTGGCGCCGTCCCGGCCGACCAGGTCGGTGAACAACGGGTGCCCGGATATGATCATCTCCGCCAAGGGACCCGTCTCTGCAGGCAAGCCCTCATATCGCGGCGCCTTGGCCCACGAGTACTTCTTGCCTTCCTCGCCGGTGGCATGGGGTCGCGTCTCGCCTTCGAAGGGATGTCTGCCGCCTTCATAGTCCTCGAACCAGGAATGCGCGACGTGTTCGGCCACCTCCTTCTGCTCGAACGGACTGACACGCGTTCCCCGGGCGAATCCGGCGGGGATCAAATGAGTATCGCTGTTCCCTCGACCCCGCACCTGGGAATCGGCAGGCAGCTCCAGAGCCCCGCAGCTGATGAAGTTGTCGTGCCCTCGCCCGACGTCGGCCAGGCCGATCTCCCGTGCGAACCGGATGTAGAAACCCAGGTCGCTGTTCCGATGCGAGTCGTCCTTGTCGAGCCACGCATCCAGGTCGGCGATGCTCTGCACGTCGAGCCAGCGCGCAACGGGGCAACCGAGGACCCTCCGCTCGTACCACGCCTTGAAGCTCGCGAGAAGATGCTGGCACTGGAGTAGGTCCACCTGATTCAGCGTCGTGGCGACGCCCCCGGGCACCATGTATGAGGAGTGGGGCCACTGGCCACCGAGCACGGCCACGATCTCGATCACCTCCTTGGTCTGCCTGATGGTCTCGATCGCCGTTTCGCCCTTGAAAGGCGCGTATCGCCTCACCGCCTCTTCGTAGAGAGGAAGGGCTTCGTAGGCGGGATTGGCGAAGTCGGACATGAACATCAGGAACGCTTGTCGCATGTCGCTCTGCAGATGTTCGGTCATCAGCGCCAGGTTGCGGGCCCTGAGGGCATCGGGGGGCGGTTGGGTTTTGAAGATCACGTCCAGAGCGTTGGCAGCAGCGGTCAAGTGTGCCGTGCCGCAAATCCCGCAGACGCGTGGGGTGATGACGAGCCCGTCGAGTGCGCCGCGGCCGCGCAGCATGTTCTCGAAGCCGCGGTACATGGTTCCCGAACTCCAGGCGTTCGACACGGTGTCGCCGTCCACCTCCACCCGAATCCTCAGATCGCCCTCGACGCGGTTCAGCGGAACGTTGAGGGTCCTGGTGACAGACCGCTTCACCGGAACGTCAGGATTGGCAATCACGGACACCTGGCGTCTCCTTACGGCTATACCCTGGTCTTCCTATCCTTCAGCCTCTTGGGCGCGGCAGCGGCCGCCATGCCCTTGTAGGCCAGGTAATGTGCACGATCCACGCCGTCGGGAAGCTCCCGGGGAATCCCTTCGATGTTGCGCGTCTCATAGAAGGGGTACGGCTGTGGGAAGTCAGGCCGAGTGCAGCCGAAGCATGGTACACCCGCCCGCGTCTTGGAGCTCCGGCGGTTCCATAAGACCTTGTTGCACGGCCCGTAGGCCAACGGGCCGTGGCAGCCCATATGGAAGAACAGGCACCCCTTCTCGCCGAAGTCCTGTTCCTCCACGCGGTACTCGTGGTACTCGTTTCGCGTGCAGCCCTGGTGGACGAGCAGGTTGTACCATGCCGTGGGTGTGTTGTGTTCGCCAAGGGCAATTTGCCCCTTGCGGATCAGCGCGGACAGCGTGCCGGTCACCACGTCACAGTGGCAGGGGCAGCCAGGCAGGTTGATGACCGGAAGGCCACTGCGGGCGGCGAACGCCTCACCCAGGAAGCCGCCCTTCTCCCACTTGAGGAATTGCGCGCCGCAGGCCTCTACCTTGGTGTCCGCGCCGACGCCGCCGAAACTCGCACAGGTTCCCACGGCCACCACGAAACGGGCTTGGCTGGCCAGGCCGGCCACAAGGTCCTTCTTGGGGCCGCCCGCCATCATGTCGTACATGCCCGTGCCACCGGGGCCTCGGATGATGGCGCCTTCGATGCACAGGATGTCCAACCGCTGTTCGCCGGAGAGGAGTCTGGCCAGCAGGTTCTGATGCGCGCAGGGGTCGCCGTTCGACAGAGACGGGTGCCACAGCACCTGGACGTCGTGCATCCCGAAGAACTCCAGGACGTCCGGCGACGCCGCATTCAGGAGCGACATCGTATCCCCCCCGCATCCCCCACATTGAAGCCAGTAGAGCGTGGCACCCATGGCAATCCTTCGTCTATTCCGACTGAAACACGGTGTTCCCGAGGCCCTGCTCGACGATCTCCAGCGGGGCCTGGTACTTCGGCGCCAGTCCGAGTTCCCCCAGCAGGTCGTTGACCTCCTGTTTCAAGTCGACCATCCGCTTCTCTCGCTCCGCGGTGTTGGCGACCAGGACTTCGAGCCGACGCCTGGCCTCGGCTTGCTTCTCGCTGAACTGTCTCAGTTCTTCCTCCGCACGCTTCCGTTCGGAGATGTCGCGGACGACCGCCAGAAGGACCTGTCGTTCGTTGAGGATCATGGTGTTGAGCACCACCTCGGCGGGAAAGACCGTCCCGTCCTTCCGGCTGTGAAGCCACTCGAACTGAGTGCACCCCTTCTGATGCGCCGCTGCGACCCTCTCGGCAGCACCAGCGCGCGAGTCCTGTCCGTCTGCTTGCCGGGGCGGCGAGAACTCGCCGGGATGTCGCGCCAGAAGTTCGTTGCGGGTCGAACAACCGAAGAGCCGAAGCGCCGCTTCGTTGCAGTCGAGGAATCCGCCCTCGGCCGCATAGAGCACCAGCGCGTCGCTGTTGGATTCGAACAGGCCGCGAAACTTGCTCTCCGAGTTCCGAATCCTCTCCTCCGCCTGCTTGCGCTCCGTGACGTCACGGAAGTTGACGACGACGCCCTCGACACTGGGAACGTCGAGCATCCCGGTGACCAGACCATCCAGGGTGACCCAGCGCTCGCCACGGTCCCGCACGCGGAACTCCGGAAGGTGGAACGTCTTGCCCGGTTCGCGCTGCGCCCGGCGAAGCACCTCGCCAACGCCCGGCAGGTCGTCAGGATGGACGAACAGATCCGGCGTGCGTCCGACGATCTCTTCCGGGCGGTAACCCAGCATGCCGCGAACCGACGGGCTGGCGTACTGATACACGCTCTTCCCGTCGAGGATCACGGTCGCATCGGCCGTGTTCTCTGTGATCGCGCGGAACATCCCCTCGCTCTTCCGCAATGCCCGTTCGCGTGCCTTGAGCGAGCTTGCCATCTCGTTGAAGGTCCGCGTCAGCTCACTCACCTCGTCGTTCCCCACGGGCGTGAGCTCCGCGTCCCAATCTCCCCCCGCCAGCCCCTTGGCCGCCGTGCTCAACGCAACGATGGGCTTGGTAACGCTCCGCGCGACAAACAGCGAAACCGAAACCACCAGGACGACCGAAGCGAGCGTGATCACCGTGTAGAACCCTCTCAGCCTTACCACCGGCGCGATGATCTTGGATTTCGGCACCACCATCGCCAGAGCGTAGTTGGCAGACTTCACCGGGGAGTAGACGATGGCCATGTCCTCACCCGTGGCCGAATCGGCGTAGAAGGCAACGCCGGCCTCGCCGCCGGCCATTTCCGCACCGGCCTGAGCGAGATCCGCGTTCGACTCATCCGTGATCCTCTTGCGAACCGCCACCTTCTCGCCAATCTCGTTCAGCACCGGCTCGCCCCGCGCGTCACGCTTCAAGCGGGTAGTCTTCTCCGGGTCCCAGTGATACATGTAGGTGCCCGTTCGAGAGACGAGGCACAGCTTGGCCGAACGCCCGAACTCATGCAGAATCTCGGCTCGGACCTGGTTCACGCGGGCCTCGATCTGTCGCCACGGCAACGACCCGCCCACCATTCCCAGCACCTGGCCCCCCTCGGACAGGATGGTCGCTGCGACGACGACCTGGCGGACACCCGTCGCGTACGAGATCATGGGATCGGATACGTAGGCCACCGGCTCGCCGCGGGTGTTGTCGCCCACGGTGCTTTGCCAGTAGTCCCGCTTGCTGATCGATCTAGGCTTCGCATTCGGATTGCCGTCATCGAAGCTTGCCAACCCGCCATGTGTCGGATTGCCCCCCGCCGTACAGTAGTAGCGTCCGGCGTCCCGCGTGCCCAAGAGGAACTTCTCGTAGGCCCCGTCGTGCCGTTCCAGTTCCGCGTCCAGGAACGGACCGATCGACCGCCAATCCATCGTCCGCAACAGCGGTGTATGTGCATAAGTGGTGATTTCGCCAATGCGTCTGGAGAAGTACGCGGAAAGCTTCTCGGCGCCGGCGTGGAGATTCCCTTCTGCCGAGTTAATCGTCAGAGCGTGAACCTGCCCGGAAGCGTGCAGGAGTGATATGAGCGTGGTGGCCAAAAGAGGTAACGACGCCACGAGCAACGTGGCGAGCGTTATCTTCGTTTTCAACCTCATCCGCTCCGACCTCTCGATTGCCATTCGCCCCGCGGGCTACTGTCCGGACTCAGCCGGCTCGGCCTGCAAGGAGGTGGCTCAAGAAGCGAACCCGCGACGCGCAGCACCTCAGCCGACCCGCGTGCCCCCAACCGCACAACACACAGGTTGCCCCCTGTCCGCCAGGGCGATTACCCAGGGTTCATCGTCGAACGCGGAGGACCTCATGACCTAGTAATGCGCTCCACGGCAGACAGCGAAGGCGATGTCCGATAAGTCCCTGTCTCTCCCCGCAGAGAGCCAAGCGCCGGCCAGACCCCAACAGGATTGCCTGCCGTGGACGTCGGAGTGTCTCGACGCAGATCTCGCGGGCCACCCGCGTGTGGTTGACAGGTCGTCAGCCCAGCGGTACAGTTCCGCCCGGACGATGGACAGGGACTACTAGAGGCCGCAAACAGGTGACCCATGCCGATTCAAGAGTGGTCCGAACAGATCTTACTGGTTGACTTCCAAGACGATCCGCAACTGGCGGATGACCTCAACGCGCTGATCGAGACCGTTGGCGCTCGGGCGGATGTCGACGTCGTCCTGAACTTCGCCCAGGTGACCTACATCAACAGCTCCAACGTGTCCAAGCTGCTCAAGCTTCGCAAGATCGTCGTGGTGACCAACAGGCGGAAGCTGAAGTTCTGCGGGATCAACACCCAGGTCTGGGGGGTGTTCCTGGTAACCGGTCTGGACAAGGTGTTCGAGTTTGCAGACGACGTGACCAGCGGGCTGGCCAGCCTCCAGATGGACGCGAGCTAAGTCCTACCCAGCAGGCCTCCCACTATTAGAGCTTCCGCCGGGGGACCGACGGCTTCCTGTGACTTGGACCTCCGGCAGGGGTCCTAACCGGTGATTGGCAGTCGGGATGCTACTTGGCCCGGGCCGTCTTGCCGGCCTGCGTGCCCACGTCCTGCTTCGCCCACTCCCAAGGCTGGCCGCTCAACAATTTGACGCGCAGAAGCAGCAACGCCGCCTCCGCCTGCGGATCGATGTTCGGTCGGTCCTCAACGGCAAGGGGCGCCGATGTAGTCGCAGGCTGCGAACTGGCCATTGCCGTTGTGCTGCCACGCTTGGTCGCAGACGCAGTCTGCCTCGTGGTCGACCGGCTGGTCGGATCGGCCCCGGCAGCCCCGATGATGTCGCTGTCCCGACGCATCTGGACGACCTTCACCCGCTCTTTGGGACGCAAAGGAACTACGATATCCGGTGGGACCCCCCAAACCTTCGCGTCGGGCTGTCGGTCGGGACACCGATTGCTCGGCAAGTAGTACAGGGCCGTCGTCAGCTTCAGGTAGGCCGTATCGTCGGCCAGCGGGATCAGGTTCTGGACGCTTCCTTTGCCGTGGGTCCGAGTGCCCAGCACGACCGCCCGCCGGTTGTCCTGAAGCGCCCCCGCCAGGATTTCCGAGGCGCTCGCGCTGATCTTGTTCACCAGCACGACCATGTCCTTGGTGAAAAACGCCCCAGACTTGCTGGACACCCCCCACCGCTCGGAATTCTGCCCCCGCGTGCGGACGATGTCCCGACCGGGCGGCAGAAACAATTCGGTGACGTCGATGGCCGTTCGCAGCAGCCCGCCCGGGTTGAACCGAAGGTCCAGGATCAACGCCCGCGCGCCCTGATCCTTGAGCTTCCGGAGCGCCGCCTTCATCTCGGCCACCGTGTCGTCCATGAAGCTCGGATCGATTCGGATGTAACCGATCCGCTGCTTCGGGTCGATCATGTAGTCCCAGTTGCCTTCCTCGTCACGACGGCAGCCGCGGACGGACGTGATCGTGATCACGTCCCGCACGATCGGCACCACGAACAGAGGTTTGTCGCCGCGCTTGACCGTCAGGCGGACCGTGGTTCCCCGCTTCCCGGTGATCATCCGGACGATCTCTTCGATGTCCAGTCGGGCGATTTCCTTGTCGTCGACGCGGAGGATCAGGTCACCGGCCTTGATGCCCGCCCGATGCGCGGGCGTATTGGGCAGGGGCGTGACCACCAAGAGCTTGTCGTCGTCCTTCTCCTTGTGGATCTGGATGCCCACGCCCTGGAACTTGCCCATCGTGTGCTTCTTGAACTCCGACACGTCCGCCGGCCAGATCATTCCGCTG
>Ga0180432_10002836_pt1 | contig 25594 bp, 20 predicted proteins | sample SS_ome_10_FD_132414 | JGI IMG/M metagenome (GOLD analysis project Ga0180432, IMG submission 132414) | Hypersaline lake sediment archaeal communities from the Salton Sea, California, USA - SS_1_MS_2 metaG | ecosystem: Environmental > Aquatic > Non-marine Saline and Alkaline > Hypersaline >... | reverse complement strand
GCGGCCGAGGCGCCCGCCGCGGCGATGGACACCGCCGGGGAGGCGGAAGAGGACGCAGAACCGGTCACGGCAGAGCCCGAAACGCTCGACACCGCGGCGCCGGCCGAACCGGACGCGGAACCCGTCGCGGAGGTCGAGCCGGCCGCCGAGCCGGAAGCGACCGAGGCGGTCGCCGAATCGATGATCACCGCCCCCGAGGACGCGGCAGCGATCGAAGCGGAAGCGGAACCTGCCGCGGAAGACGAAACCGCCGGCGAACCCGCCGAGGTCGAACCGGCCGAAGCGATGGACACCGCCGCGGAGGCGGAGACCGAGGCGGAGCCAGAAGCGGACGCCGTCACGACGGAGCTGGCCGATCTCGAACCCGAAGCCGCCGATGCCGATGCCGCCGACGACGCGGCCGGCGAACCGCTCACGGCGGAGGCCGAAACGCTCGACGCCGTCGCCGAGACCGGGGCGGAACCGGTTGCGGAGGACGAAACGGCCGCCGAGCCCGCCGGGCCGGAAGCGGCCGAGGCGGTCCCCGAAGCGATCGACACCGCCCCCGAGGACGCGGACGCGACCGAAGCGGCAGAGGAACCCGACGCACAGGAAGACATCGACGCCGACGCGGTGGCGGAAGCTGCGACCGAAGCGGAGGCGGCAGGGGAACCCGATACGGCGGAGCCCGCCGATCTCGAACCCGAGACGGTGGCCGCCGTCACCCTGGCCGAGGCGGAACCGGAACCCGTCGCGGAAGAAGGCCCGTTCGGCGAACCCGTTGAGCCGGGGGCGGCCGAGGCGGCCGCAGAGGACATCGACACCGACGCGGAAGCGGAAGCGGCGACCGAAGCGGAGGCGGAGGCGGAACCCGTCACGGCGGAGCCCGCCGACCTCGAACCCGAGACGGTCGACACCCTCGCCGCCCGGGAAGAGCCCGCCGAACCGGGCGCCGCGACGCCCGAAACGCCCGCAGCCGCGACGGACGAGGCCGGAGACTCGGTGCCGGCAGGTGGCATCGACACCGAGGTCGAGGCGATCCTCGCGCGCATCGTCGCGCTCAAGGCCGATGTCTCGGCCCGGGCCGCGGGCGCGGAGCCGGTGGCGGAACCGGCGGAGCCGGACGTGATCTGGCCGGCGGACACCGCCGGCGCGGCCGAGGCCGGGCCGGTCGAAGCCGTGGCCGAGGACGCGGCGGCCGGGGAACCCGAAACCGAAACAGCGCCGGACGAAGCCCCCGAGGCGTTGGCGGACGAGATCGCGATCTCCGGCGAGGCGGAGCCGGCCGAACAGGCCACCGCCGCAGATGCCGACACGCCCGAGGGCCCGCGGCTGACGGCCAGCGCCTGGGACGAGGGGGCGGAAACCTGGCAGAGCCAGGGCGACAGCTGGGGCGAAATCCTGATCGAGCCGGAGCCGGACGAGTTCCTGATCGATCTGCCCGAAGACCCGTCGATCGGCGAGCGCGCCGCGGACCGGAGCGCGGAGACCGACGCGGCAAAGGCCGCCGAAGCGGCGCCCGGGGACGGCGACGACGCGGAAATGCCCGCCGCCGGCACGGCACGGACGGCCACCGCGGACGCGGCCGAGCTTGCCGGGCCGGAAGCCGACGCGCCGCGAACGGAAGACGAGGCCGAGGCCGAGGACGGACAACAGGCCGCCGACGACCTGCCCGAACCCGTCCTGTTCGACGCCACGCCGGTGCGTCCGATGACGCTTCTGCAGCGCGCGCGGGCGCGGTTCTTCGGGGGGCTGGGCCGGTCGCGCACGGCGGTGTCGGCACGGCCCGACCAGCCGCAGGACGCCGGCGAACCGCTGCCCGTGCTGGTCCTCGGCCCCGAACAGGCCGCCGGGCGCGACGACGAACCGGAGGCCACGGCCGACGGCGACGTTCTGGGCGGCGACCCCGAAGCGCTTCGGATCGCCGCGGAGGCCGCGGTCGCGGTCGCTTCCGCCGAGGATCGCGCCGAGCGCGCCGCCGAGGACACGGCAGAAGACACCGGAACCGACGCGACCGGTGACAACGGGGGCGCCGGCGAGCCCGGCGGGCCGCGGCCGGCACAGGCGGCGGACGGCGACGGGCCGGACGACGAGGGATACCGCACCGGATCCGACTCCGACGACGCCGCGGGCGACGACGACTCGCCCTTCGGCCGCCGGGCCGAGGATGCGGAGATCGACCGGATCGACGACATGACCACCAGCGAGATGTCGGAAGCCGAAACCCGGCGCCGTCAGTCCGCGATCAGCCACCTCAAGGCCGCCGTCGCCGCGGCAGAAGCGGAGCGCAGCGACAGCGGCAGCCTGCCCGCACCGCTGCCGCCGGCCTCGGACGCGCCGTTCCGCGAGGATCTGAGCCAGGCGATCCGCCCGCGCCGCCCGGTGATCACCGGCGCTGCGGACGAAACCGGCCCGGGCACGGACGAAACGGCCACGGACCCGCTGGTGCTGGGCCTCGCGCAGCGCGGCGACCGGCCGCGGCCGGAACCGGCGGTGCAGCCGCGCCGGGTCTCGACCCGCAACATGCTGCGCGACGATTTCGATCCCGAGGAGGAGGATTTCGACGATACCACGCCGTCCTCCGCCGAGGCGATGGAGGCCAGCCGCGACTTCGCCGAGTTCGCCGAGAAGCTGGGCGCCAACAACCTGCCCGAACTGCTGGAGGCGGCGGCGGCCTATACCTCGGCCATCGAGGGGCACACCTACTTCTCGCGCCCGCAGATCCTGCAAAAGGTCGCCCGGATCGCCGACGAAAGCGATTTCAGCCGCGAGGAAAGCCTGCGTTCGTTCGGGATGCTGTTGCGGCAGGGCAAGATCCAGAAGATCCGCCGCGGCCAGTTCGTGATCGCCTCGACCTCGAAATTCATGGCCGACGCACGCCGCGCCCGGCTGTGACCGGGCCGGCCGGCGACGCAGGCAAGCGGGCCGCCCCCACCGGGGCGGCCCGTTTCAGTCCCGCCCGTCCGGCCCGCCGCGCGGCGCGTCCGGGTCGGGCTGGCCGATGCCGCGGAAAAGCCGGCGGAACGGCACCGCCCAGATGAAGCCCAGCGTGACATAGACGGCGACCTCGGCCCAGATCGGCAGCCGGCCGAACCGCGCGTCGGCCCAGTTCATCACGGTCACGGCCACGACGACATAGGCCGGCATGCCGACCAGCAGGATCACCAGCGCCCAGCGCCGGCGGGCTTTCCACGACAGCGCCATCAGTCTGCGAACGGGTCGGTGACGAGGATCGTGTCGTCGCGCTCGGGCGAGGTCGACAACAGCGCGACGGGGCACTGGATCAGCTCCTCGATCCGGCGGACATACTTGATCGCCTCGGCCGGCAGATCGGCCCAGCTTCGCGCGCCCGCGGTGCTGTCGGACCAGCCCGGCATCTCCTCGTAGACCGGCACGACGCGGGCCTGAAGCGCCGCCTGCGTCGGCAGGTAGTCATAGCGCGTGCCGTCGATCTCGTAGCCGGTGCAGATCCTCAGCGTCTCGAACCCGTCGAGCACGTCGAGCTTGGTCAGCGAGATGCCGTTCACGCCGTTGACCGCGCAGGTCTGGCGCACGAGACAGGCGTCGAACCAGCCGCAGCGGCGCTTGCGGCCGGTGGTGGTGCCGAATTCGTGCCCGCGCTCGCCCAGGCGCTGGCCATCCGCGTCGTGCAGTTCCGTCGGGAACGGCCCCTCGCCCACCCGCGTGGTATAGGCCTTGACGATGCCGAGGACGAAATCGATCGCGCCGGGGCCGACCCCCACCCCGGTCGCCGCCTGCCCGGCGATGACGTTCGAGGAGGTGACGAAGGGATAGGTGCCGAAATCGATGTCCAGCAGCGCGCCCTGCGCGCCCTCGAACAGGATGCGTTTCCCCGCCTTGCGTTTCTCGTTGATCACCTTCCAGACCGGGCCGGCATAGCGCAGGATCTCGGGCGCGATGGCCCCGAGATCGGCGATCAGCCCGTCGCGGTCGATCGGCTCGAGGCCGAGCCCGGCGCGCAGCGCGTTGTGATGGATCAGCGCGCGGTCCACCCGCAGCGCCAGCGTCGCCTCGTCGGCCAGATCGGCGACGCGGATCACCCGGCGGCCGACCTTGTCCTCATAGGCCGGGCCGATGCCGCGGCCGGTGGTGCCGATCCTGGCCACCGCGGTCTGGGTTTCGCGCGCCCGGTCCAACTCGCCGTGGAACGGCAGGATCAAGGGCGTGTTTTCCGCGATCATCAGCGTCTCGGGCGTGATCTCCACCCCCTGTGCGCGGATCGCGGCAATCTCCTCCACCAGGTGCCAGGGATCGAGCACCACGCCGTTGCCGATCACGCTCAGCTTGCCGCCCCGGACCACGCCGGACGGCAGCGCGTGCAGCTTGTAGACCTTGCCGTCGATCACCAGCGTGTGGCCGGCGTTGTGCCCACCCTGGAAGCGGGCGATCACGTCGGCGCGTTCGCTCAGCCAGTCGACGATCTTGCCCTTGCCCTCGTCGCCCCATTGTGCGCCGACCACCACGACATTCGCCATGCCCATCTCCCCGGAGGATCCGGCGACCCGTATAAAGCGCGCGGGCGGCGGGGAAAACCGGCTTTTCGCGCGGCATCCTGCCCCGCCCCGGCCGCCGGCCGCCGATCCGGGGCCATTCAAGGGTTGCGGCGCGCGCCCCGCGCGCCTAGATAGGCGCGTCAGTCGGAAACTCGGCCCGGGTCCATGGAAAACGTCGTTCTCACCGTCCATCTCATTCTGGCGCTGCTGCTGATCGGGGTGGTGCTGCTGCAGCGCTCCGAGGGTGGCGGGCTTGGCATGGGCGGCGGTGGCGGCGGCGGTGGCGGCGTGATGTCCAGCCGCGGCGCCGCGAACGCGCTGACCAAGCTGACCTGGGTCTTCGCGGTGGCCTTCATCGCGACGTCGCTGACCCTGACGATCTTCGCGGCGCAGGATTCGGCCTCGACCTCGGTCGTCGACCGCATCGACGGCACCGGAACCGCGACGGAAGAGGCGCCGGCGATCCCCGAACTTCCCGGTGGCGACCTGCTGCCGCCGGGCTCGGCCGACGCGCCGCTGGTTCCGCCGCCGGCGGACTGAGAAACCACAACACGTTGCTTTCGGGTTCTGCCGGATTACTACAAGTTGCGGGTGGTCCGCGAATCTGCTAGCCGTTGACTCCCGTGATGCAGGGCATGTCTCGGCCCGGCAGGACACCGGTTTTGGCCAATCACGGGGGATCTTCATGGCGCGCTACGTCTTCATCACGGGTGGCGTTGTCTCGTCTCTCGGCAAGGGGCTGGCCTCGGCCGCGCTGGGGGCGCTTTTGCAGGCGCGCGGCTTCTCGGTGCGGCTGCGCAAGCTCGATCCCTATCTCAATGTCGATCCCGGCACGATGTCGCCCTTCGAACATGGCGAGGTCTTCGTCACCGACGACGGCGCGGAAACCGATCTCGACCTCGGCCATTACGAACGCTTCACCGGCGTATCGGCGCGGCGCACCGATTCCGTCTCCTCGGGCCGGATCTATTCCACCGTGCTGGAGAAGGAGCGCCGCGGCGACTACCTTGGCAAGACGATCCAGGTCATTCCGCACGTCACCAACGAGATCAAGGAGTTCCTCGCCATCGGCGAGGACGAGGTCGATTTCATGCTGTGCGAGATCGGCGGCACCGTCGGCGATATCGAGGGCCTGCCGTTCTTCGAGGCGATCCGCCAGTTCAGCCAGGACCGGCCGCGCGGCCAGTGCATCTTCGTGCATCTCACGCTGCTGCCCTACATCTCCGCCTCGGGCGAGTTGAAGACCAAGCCGACGCAGCACTCGGTCAAGGAGTTGCGCGCCATCGGCATCGCGCCCGACGTGCTGCTGCTGCGCTCCGAGCATCCGATCCCGACCAAGGAACGCGAGAAGATCGGCCTGTTCTGCAACGTCCGCACCGAGGCCGTGATCGCCGCGCCCGACCTTTCGTCGATCTACGAGGCGCCGCTGGCCTATCATCGCGAGGGGCTCGACCAGGCGGTGCTGGACGCCTTCGGCATCTCGCCCGCGCCGCGCCCCAACCTGGCCCGCTGGGAAGACGTGATGGACCGGCTGGAGAATGCCGAGGGCGAGGTCCGGATCGCGATCGTCGGCAAGTACACCCAGCTGGAAGACGCCTACAAGTCGATCGCCGAGGCGCTGACCCATGGCGGCATGGCCAACCGCGTACGCGTCAAGGCCGAGTGGATCGACGCGGAAATCTTCGAGGCCGAGGATCCCGCGCCGTACCTGGAAGGGTTCCACGCGATCCTCGTGCCCGGCGGCTTCGGCGAACGCGGCACCGAGGGCAAGATCAGGGCCGCCGAATTCGCCCGCACCCGCAAGGTGCCCTACCTCGGCATCTGCCTGGGCATGCAGATGGCGGTGATCGAGGCGGCGCGCAACCTCGCCGGGGTCGGCGACGCGGGATCGGAGGAGTTCGACCACGAGGCCGGCAAGCGGCGGTTCACCCCGGTGGTCTACCATCTCAAGGAATGGGTGCAGGGCACCCACAAGATCGCCCGCCGGATCGAGGACGACAAGGGTGGCACGATGCGGCTGGGCGCCTACAGCGCGGTGCTGAAACCCGGCTCGCGCGTGGCCGGGGTCTATGGCGACACCGCGATCGAGGAACGCCACCGCCACCGCTACGAGGTCGACGTGAAATACCGCGACAGGCTGGAGGCCTGCGGGCTGTGCTTTTCCGGCATGTCGCCCGACGGCCGGCTGCCCGAGATCGTCGAGGTGGCGGACCATCCGTGGTTCATCGGCGTGCAGTTCCACCCGGAACTGAAGTCGAAACCCTTCGCGCCGCATCCGCTGTTCGCCGATTTCGTCCGCGCCGCGAAAGAGATCAGCCGGCTGGTCTGAGGCCCCGGGCGGCCGGGTCCGCGACGCGGGTCGACGGCGGTTCACCGGGCTGTAACATGGGGCTGGTTCAGTTCGTGGGCCGGCCGAGGACGCGGCGCGAAACAACGGGGGCGAGAATGACCGAAGACGATGAAACCGGCGCGCGCGATTGGCTTCAGGCGGAGCTTGCCGATACGCTCGACGAGGACGTCGAGATCGAACTCGAGGACGCGGCGCTGAGCCGGGAGATCGCCAGGATCTACCGCCGCACCCATCCCGACACGATCGACCGGCAGGTCTATTTCCAGTCGCTGCTGCGCCTTCAGGCGGAACTGATCAAGCTGCAGGACTGGGTGCAGCACAGCGGCGAGAAGATCGTGGTGCTGTTCGAGGGCCGCGACAGCGCCGGCAAGGGTGGCGTGATCAAGCGGATCACCCAGCGGCTGAACCCCCGCGTCGTGCGCGTCGTGGCGCTGCCCGCGCCGTCGGACCGGGAAAAGACCCAGTGGTATTTCCAGCGCTACGTCCCGCACCTGCCGGCCGGCGGCGAGATCGTGCTGTTCGACCGGTCGTGGTACAACCGCGCCGGGGTGGAACGGGTGATGGGCTTCGCCGACGAGGCCGAGGTCGAGCAGTTCTTCCAGGACGTGCCGGAATTCGAGCGGATGCTGGTGCGCTCCGGCATCCGGCTGGTGAAATACTGGTTCTCGATCACCGACGAGGAACAGCAGATGCGCTTCCTGATGCGGATTCACGATCCGCTGAAACAGTGGAAGCTGAGCCCGATGGACCTGCAAAGCCGGGTGCGCTGGGAACATTACACCAAGGCCAAGGAAGACATGCTGGCCCGCACCAACATCCCCGAGGCGCCGTGGTACATCGTCGAGGGCAACGACAAGAAGCGGGCGCGGCTGAACTGCATCGACCACCTTCTGGGGCTGATGCCCTACGCGGCCGTGCCGCACGAGGAGGTCGTGCTGCCCGACCGGGTGTTCAACCCCGATTACGAACGCAGCGCCCTGCCGCGTGAGCTGTACGTGCCGCGGAAATACTGACCCTAGTCGCGCCGACGCCGGACCAGTGCCGCGGTGTAGATCACCAGCGCCGCCCAGATCATCGGGAAGGCGATCCGCTCCGCCGGGCCGAAGGGTTCGTCGAACAGGAACACCGCGGTCAGGAAGATCATCGTCGGCGCGATGTATTGCAGGATGCCGATGGTCGACAGCCGCAGAAGCTTCGCGCCGTTGGCATAGACCATCAGCGGCACCGCCGTGACGATCCCACAGCCCAGCAGCAGCCAGCCGTCGACCGCCGGGCCGGTGAAGAAATGGCTTTCGCCGCGCGCCGCCAGCCACAGGAAAAAGCCCGCGGCGGGCCCGACCAGCAGCAAAACCTCCAACAGGAACCCCTGGTTCGGGCCGATCGGCAGGCTTTTCTTGAAATAGGCATAGGCGCCCCAGGTCAGCGTCAGCCCCAGCGCCGCGACGGGCACCTGCCCGTTCTCCCAGGTCAGGACCGCGACGGCGGCGGCGGCCAGCGCGACGGCGATCATCTGCGCCGGGCCCAGCCGTTCGCCCAGAAGCACCGCGCCAAGAAGGACCGAGAACAGCGGGTTGATGTAGTAGCCCAGCGCCGCGTCGAGCGCGTGGCCCGACCCGATCGCCCAGACGTAGATACCCCAGTTGAGCGAGACCAGCGCGGCGGTGACCACCCCCATCGCCAGCGTCCGGGGCGAGCGGAACGCGGCGCGCAGATCACCGGTGCGGCGCTGCCACAGCAGGACGGCGCCGGCCACCGGCACCGCCCAGATCACCCGGTGCGCCACCACCTCGACCGGCGGGATATGCGCCAGCGCCTTCATGTAAAGCGGCAGGAAACCCCACAGCAGGTAGGCCGTCACCGCGAAGGCGAAGCCTCGCAGGCTGTCCTCGTTCGCGCCGGCGGCCATCCGTCCCCCTCCCCGTGCCAGCGGGGTTTGACACCATTCCCGCCCGATTGGCAATCGCGCCCGGCGCGGGTTGATCCCGATCAGGGTGCGCCCGGCGCGGCCGCGCCAGTGTCAACGCAGCGACCGGAGCCAGCCCGATGCCAGCAACGCGCGTCCCGACCCGCCGATCCGCCGACCGACCCGCCCCGGTAGGGGCCGCGCCGTGAGCGCCGGTGCGATCCCGGCCGCGCTGCGCGACCGCGGCCGCAGCCTGCTTCTGGCCGCGGCGCTGCTGGCGCTCGCCGCCGGGCTGGTCCTGACCGCGGCCGGGCGGGAAGAGGCCGCCCGCGCGGTCTGGGCCCTTGGCGTCCTGCCGGTCCTCGCCGCGCTTGTCGTCGAGATCGTGCAAAGCCTCAGGCGCGGCGAGGTCGGGCTGGACATCGTCGCGGCGCTGTCGATGTCGGCCGCGCTGGGCTTCGGCGAGACGCTGGCCGCGGCGGTGGTGGCGGTGATGTATTCCGGCGGCAGTTTCCTCGAATCCTATGCCGAGGGCCGCGCCCGGCGCGAGATGCATGCCCTTCTGGGCCGGGTGCCGCGCAGCGCCACGCGGATCGTCGACGGCCGGCTCGACGAGGTGCCGCTGGACGCGATCGTGCCGGGCGACCGGCTGCTGATCCGGCAGGGCGCGGTCGCCCCGGTCGACGGCACGGTGGCGCGGGGGCCCGCGCTGCTCGATCTGTCGGCACTGACCGGGGAAAGCCTGCCAGTGCGCCGCGAGGCGGGCGACGAGGTGCTGTCGGGCGCCACGAACCGCGGCGAGGCGTTCGAGATGGCGGCGATCCGCCCCGCGGCGGACAGCACCTATGCCGGCATCGTGCGGCTGGTGGAAGAGGCGCAGCGATCCCGCGCGCCGATGGCGCGGATGGCCGATCGCTGGTCGCTGGGCTTTCTGGCCGTCACCGTAACGATCGCCGGGCTGGCCTGGGCGCTGACGGGCGACCCGATCCGCGCGGTGGCGGTTCTGGTGGTGGCCACCCCCTGCCCGCTGATCCTGGCGGTGCCGGTGGCGCTGGTCGCCGGCCTGTCGCGCGCCGCGGCGCAGGGCGTGCTGATCAAGGGCGCGCGCGCCCTGGAGGCCCTGGCCCGGCCCGGCACGCTGATCCTCGACAAGACCGGCACGCTCACCCACGGCCAGCCGGCGCTGGCGCTGGTGGAACCCGCACCGGGTTTCGCGGCCGACGACCTGCTGGGCCTCGCCGCCGCGCTCGACCAGGCCTCGCAGCACCCGGTGGCGCTGGCGCTGGCAGAGGCGGCGCGCGACCGCGGCCTTGCCCTGCCGCTTCCCGAGGCGGCGGAAGAGGTGCCGGGCGAAGGTGTCGCGGGCCGTGTCGGCGGGCGGGAGGTGATCGTCGGCGGGCCGGATTTCGTGGCCGCCCGACTGGGCATCCCGGCGGCGGACACGACCACCAAACCGGGCACCGTCACCGTCGCCGTCGCCATCGACGGGCGCCTTGCCGGCCGCATCCTGCTGGCCGACCGGCTGCGCGAGGGCACGGCGGAATTCCTGGCCGCGCTGCGCCGGCTGGGCCATCGCCGCATCCTGCTGGCCACCGGCGACCGCGCCGATATCGCGGCGGCGGTGACCCGCGGGCTGGGCCTTGACGGGGTACGGGCCGGGCTGACACCGGATCGCAAGGTGCTATTGGTACTGAGCGAGCGCAAGAACGGGCCGGTGACGATGGTCGGCGACGGGGTGAACGACGCGCCGGCGCTGGCCGCCGCCGATGTCGGCGTGGCGATGGGCGCGCGCGGCGCGGCGGCCTCGGCCGAGGCGGCCGACGTGGTGCTTCTGGTCGACCGGCTGGATCGGCTGCTGCCGGGCATCGAGATCGCGCAGGGTGCGCGCGGGATCGCCCTGCAAAGCGTGGTCGCCGGGATCGGCCTGTCGCTGGCCGGGATGGTGGCCGCAGCGCTGGGCCATCTGACCCCGGTCGAGGGCGCGCTGCTGCAGGAGGTGATCGACGTGGCGGTGATTTTGAACGCGCTGCGCGTGCTGCGGCTGAAACCGCGCTACGCCTGATCTTCGGCCTTGGCCGCCCGGCCGGCCAGTTCCAGCGCGACGCGGGTGGCCAGCGCCATGTCCTGCAGGCTGATCCACTCCATCGGCCCGTGGATCTCCTGCATCCCGGTGAAGATGTTCGGCGTCGGCACCCCCAGTTCGGTCAGGCGCGAGCCGTCGGTGCCGCCCCGGATCGGCACCGAGCGCGGGTCGAGCCCCAGCGCGCGCACCGCCTCGCGGGCCAGGTCCACCGGCGTCATGTCCTGTTCCAGCCAGTAGCGCATGTTGCGGTACTGCGGCCGGATCGTCACCTCGATCCCGGCCCGCGGCTCGGTCGCGGCCACCGCCGCGCAGACCCGGCGCAGCATCTCGCCCGTGGCCTCCAGCCCCGCCAGTTCGAAATCGCGCAGGATGAACTTCAGCTCCGCCTCCGCCGCGGTGCCCGACATCTGGTAGATGTGCCAGAACCCCTCGCGATCCCGCGTCACCTCGGGGGTGCGGGTGGCCTGCGGCAGGGTCTCGACGATCCGCGCGGCCAGATGCAGCGCGTTCACGAGCTTGCCGGTGGCCAAACCGGGATGGATCGCCACACCGGTGACCCGCACCACCGCCTGGTCGGCCGAGAAGGTTTCATACTCGATCTCGCCGGGCAGCGCGCCGTCGAACGTATAGGCGAAATCCGCGCCGAGGTCGGCGGGCAGCCGGGCATCGACGCCGCGGCCGATCTCCTCGTCGGGGGTGAAGGCGATGCGGATCCGGCCATGCGGGATCTGCGGATTGGCCAGCAAGTGCTCGGCCGCCGTCATCACGATCGCCACCCCGGCCTTGTCATCGGCGCCCAGAAGCGTGGTGCCGGAGGCGGTGACGATATCGTGCCCCTGCTTGTCGGCCAGCGCCGGCGACACCTCGGGCGTGAGCGCAAGGTCCGGCGCGTCGGGGAAGCTGATCGTCCCGCCGTTGTAGCCGCGGATCACCCGCGGCTTCACGCCGGTGGCGTTGTAGGCCGGCGCGGTATCGACATGGGCAAGCCAGCCCATCACCGGCGCGTCGCCGCCCGCGGTGGCCGGGATCGTCGCCAGCACCGCACCGTAATCGGTCAGCGTGACCTCGGCCGCGCCGATCCGCTCCAGTTCCGCCACCAGCATCCCTTGCAGGTCGAGCTGGCAGGCGGTCGACGGGCTCGATGCGCTCGTCTCGTCGCTTTGCGTGTCCACCGCCGCATAGCGGCACAGCCGTTCTTCGAGGCTGCGTTCGAAGGCTGCCGCCATCCCGTCCCCCCGTGCTGGCCGGTTCAGTTCACCGCCGTCGGCAGCGGCCGGCCAGCGAGGAACGCCGCGATGTTGTCGCGCTGAAGCTTGGCCATCGCTGCCCGCGTCTCGACCGTGCCGGAGCCCTGATGCGGCTGCACCGTCACCGAATCGAGCGCGTAGAACCGGGGATTGATCTTCGGTTCGTCGAGGAACACGTCGAGCCCGGCCCCGGCCAGCACACCGCTTTCCAGCGCGTGCAGCAGCGCCTCCTCGTCCACCACCGACCCGCGCGAGATGTTGACGAGGATGCCGCGCGGCCCCAGCGCCCGGATCACCTGCCGCGAGACCATGCCGGCGGTGTCCTGCCCGCCGACGAGCGCGACGATCAGGTAGTCGACGGCCTCGGCCAGCGCGACCGGATCGTCGTGATGGGTCCAGCCCGGCGTGTCCTTCTCGCTGCGCGACCAGTAGTGGATATCCATCTTGAAGGCGGCGAGCCGGTTGGCGATCTCGCGCCCGATCCGGCCCAGCCCGAGGATCCCGGCCTTGCCGCCGGAAACCTTGCGGTTGAGCGGAAACTCCCCGCGTTCGGCCCAGTTGCCCGATCGCGCCCAGTCCGAGGCCTGGACCATGCGCCGCCCGGTCATGATCAGCAGCGCAACCGCGATATCGGCCACGTCGTCGTTCAGAACGTCCGGCGTGTTGGTGACCTTCACGCCGCGCGCGTCGGCCGCCGCGACGTCGATCGCGTCGTAGCCGACGCCGAAATTGGCGACGATGCCAAGGCCCGGCAGCATCTCCATCTGCGCCGCGCCGAAGGGCTGGCCGCCCTTGTAGGCCACCGCCCGGACCGCGGCCCGCGCGCCCTCGTCGAGCCGTGCGAGATCGGCCGGGCCGGCGAGGAGTGTGCTGCCGAATTCCGCCGACAGCGCCTCGCGCTCCGCGGTGTTGAACGGTCCGATGGCGAGGGTCTCGGTCATGTCTTGGCCTCCTGTCCGTGGCTGGGCCCGGCCGATCGTATAGGGAAACCCGGCGAAGGAAAGGGGGGCGGGCCGGCTTCGCCGGGCACGGCCCGTTTCCATTTCCGCGCCGCCTGCTAGTCTGGCGGAAAACGGGGGGCGGGATGGCGGTTTTCCTCGGGATCGACGGCGGTGGCAGCGGCTGCCGGGCGGCCGTGGCCGATGCCGCGGGCCGCGTGCTGGGCCATGGCACCGCCGGGCCGGCGAATATCGCGAGCGATCCGGGCGCCGCCGCGGCGGCGATCCGCGCCGCGGCCGGGGCCGCGCTCGGCGCCGCCGGCGGCGCGGCCCCCGCCGGTGTGGCGCTGGGGCTGGCCGGGGCCAATGCCGCCGGCACCATCGACCGGCTGCGCCCGCTCCTGCCCTGGGCCGCGGCGCGGATCGTCACCGATGCCGAGGCCGCGGCGCGCGGCGCGCTGGGCGCAGGCGATGGAATCGCCGCCGTGCTTGGCACCGGATCGGTCTTCGTGGCGCAGCGCGGCGGGGCCTTGCGCCAGATCGGCGGCTGGGGCCTTGCGATCTCGGACGAGGGCAGCGGCGCCTGGATCGGCCGGCGGCTGCTGGCGCGCGCGGTCATGGCCGGCGACGGCCGCATCGCGCCGGGGCCGGCGCTGGCCGCGCTGCTGGCGGAATTCGGCGGCGCCGCCGGGATCGCGGCTTTCGCCGCCACGGCGCGCCCGGCCGATTTCGCCGCGCTCGCACCGCGGGCCTTCGACACCGACGATCCGGCGGCCGGCGCGGTGCTGGACGCGGCCGACAGCCGGATCGCCGCCGCGATCGATCATCTTCGGGCCGGCGCCGACCTGCCGGTGGTGTTCCTCGGCGGGCTTGGCCCGCGCTTCGCCGAACGGCTTGCCGGGCGCTGGCCGGTGCGCGCGGCGCTGGGCACCGCGCTGGACGGGGCGCTGGCGCTGGCGCGGGGGGCGGCATGAGCCGGGTCAGCTACACCGGCGCCGAGGTATTCGACGGGCTGGCCTTCCGGCCCGGCGCGGCGCTGGCGCTGGAGGATGGCCGCGTCGCCGCTATCGGCGCGCCGGAGGGCGAGATCGTCGATCTTGGCGGCGGGGTGCTGGCGCCCGGCTTCGTCGATCTTCAGGTCAACGGCGCGGGCGGCGTTGCGGTGGACGGCCGGATCGACCCGGCCGGCATCGCCACGATCTGCGACACGCTCGCCCGGCTCGGCACCACCGCCTGCCTGCCCACGCTGATCACCGACACGCCGGACGCCACGGCGGCGGTGATCGCGGCGGCGCGGGCGGCGGCGCGGGCCGGTGTGCCGGGGTTTCTGGGCCTCCACCTCGAAGGCCCGCATCTCGATCCGCGCCGCGCCGGCGCGCATGATCCGGCGCTGATCCGGCCGATGACGGAGGCCGACCTCGTACTGTATCTGGACGCGGCGCGCGACCTGCCGGCGCTGATGATCACGCTGGCCCCCGCCGCCGCCACGCCCGCCCAGATCGCGCGGCTGGCCGCGGCCGGCGTTATCGTCAGCCTCGGCCATGCCGACTGCACCGCCGCCGAGGCACGGGCCGCGCTTGCCGCCGGGGCCCGCGCGGTCACGCATCTGTTCAACGCGATGAGCCAACTGGCCAGCCGCGAACCCGGCCTCGTCGGTGCCGCGCTGGCCTCCGATGCCACCTGCGGGCTGATCGCCGACGGAATCCATGTCGCGCCGACGGCGCTGCGCGTGGCGCTGGCGGCGCGGACGCATGGGGTGTTCCTGGTGTCGGACTGCATGGCGCTGGCCGGCACAGAGGCGACGGAAATGCGGCTTGGCGGGCGCCGGATCCTGCGCCGCGAAGGCCGGCTGACGCTGGAGGATGGGACACTGGCCGGGGCCGACCTGACGCTGGCCGGCGCGGTGGCCTGCCTGACGGCGCGCGCCGGGATCGCGCCGGAGCGGGCACTGGCTATGGCGACGTCGATCCCCGCCGCGGTCATCGGCGCGGACCGGCGGCACGGCAGCCTCGCGCCGGGGCGCGCGGCGGATATCGTCCATCTCGGCCCGGACGGCGCGGTCCGCCGCGTCTGGCGCGGCAGCCGCCTGCTGGCGACCCCGGCCTAACGCAGCCCGAGCAGGAAGGTCACCGTCGCCCGGCCATCGGTTCCGCCCGCGATCTCGCTGCAGGATTGCGCGGTGGCCGAAACCGACAGCGGCGGCGTCAGGGCCCGGGCGGCGCCGTCCGGCCCGGTGATCCGCACCTCCGCGACCCCGTCGGCGAAGGTGCCAAGCCCCGAACCGTCGACCGGCGCCAACCGGGTGCAGGCCGGCACCGGCAGATCGTGCAGCCGCAGGTGCAACCGCCCATCCCGCCCGAGGTCCACGACGGTGAGCGACAACTCGCCCTGCCATTGCGTCATCAGCCGCGAACCGTAGGTCTGCCGCGCCGGAGCGACGATGCCGGCCGGAACCGCCCCGGCCGCCACCAGCGTCGCGTCGAGCCGGCCACCGCCGGCATCCTGCCCCGCACCGGACAGCAACGCCCGCGCCTCGGCCACCAGCGCGGTGAGCACCCGCGCCTGGGCCGAGACATCGGCGGCCACGTTCGCCTCCCGGTAGGTCGACAGCCCGCCGACGACGATGGCCATGGCGATCGAGAGAAACAGCGCGACTTCGGCCAGCTTCGCCCCCCGCCGGGCCCGCGGGCCACCTGCCTGTCGCCACCGTCGCATCGCATCGCCTCCGGGCCCGGTGAAACCGGGGCCCGACGCCCCGGCGACGACCACATACAACCTGGGCGCGACAGGCCCAACCGCCGGAACCGGCCGCCGCGCAATCCGTCGCCGTTTCGCAGTTTTCGGCGCAGATTGGCAGACCGCAAGGCGCGCAACCGGGCTATCCTAGTCGTTGGTATGTATTTGTTAACCCTGCTCCAACATCCTTGTGGCCGGGTAATGAACCTTACCCGTGACGAGTGTTCTTGTAAGAGGTAGACATGACCGTTCTGACGAAGGTGCAGCGCCCGGCCTGCACGATCCGGCTGATCAGCGATGACGCGATCCTCGCCGACTTTCTCGCGGCCTCGCCGCTTCCCGAAGCACAATGGGGGATCGAACCGATCGCGCTGCGCGCCGCGTCTGCGCGGCTGCGTTCGGTGCAGGCGCCCGATGCCGTCGTGATGGACCGGCCCGGCTTCGCCGCCGTGGAGGCCGAGCTTGCAACGCTGCCCGCGGGGCTGCCGCGCATCCTGGTCGCCGATCGCATCGACGCGCCGATGGTGCGGCGGCTGCTGGCCGCCGGCGGCACCGCCGCGATCCCGACGAGCTTCGGAAAGCCGCTGTTCCTGCGGGCGCTGTCGCTGGCACTGGCAGGCGAGGCCTTCCTGCCCTCCGCCCTGTGGCTGCCCTGCCTCGAGGAACGGCTTGTCGTCGCCCGCACCGGGCAGTCCGGCGACCCGGGTCTGACGCCGCGCGAACGCGACGTGCTGTGCGAACTGGCCACCGGAAAAAGCAACAAGCTGATCGCGCACAGCCTGGGAATCGCCGAACCGACGGTGAAGATGCACCTGGCCCGGATCGGGCGGAAATTCGGCGTGGTGAACCGCACCCAGCTGCTGACCCGGGCGATCCGGCAGGGCCTGCTGCCGGACCTTTCCGCCGCCGCGGGGCCGGGCTGAGCGCTGGGCCCTTTCCAATCGGACGTTCAGCCAATATGTACGGTATGAGCGATGGGAGCGCGCCCGTTGACCGGCAATGCAGGGCTGATGCCCTGTCCGGCGACGGGGCCGTCCCGTTGACTAAGGACGCGGCAAGGATGATGGCAGCCAGAATGGTCCGAATGCCCGAAACCGCCCTGAGAGCGGCAGCCCGTGCCGTCGCGGCGGCGGTGCTTTTCGTCACCCCGGCCACGCCCGGCCTGGCGCAGGATCCGGTGCTTGTGCCGCCGCTGCCGCAACTCGCGCCGGTCGCACCCGTCGAAACGACGATCGAACTCGACCGGGTGCGCGGTGCCGCCACCCCGGCCGATCCGCCGCCGGAGGCCCCGGCCACGGCGGCGCCGCCGGCAGAGACGGAAGCCGCCAGCGCCGGCCTGCGCACGATTCCCGAGGAATACCGCCCCGTGATGGTCGAGGCGCTGGCCGAAACCGCCGGCGTTGCGGAGGCCGAGGAGATCGGCGCGGCGCTGGGGCAGATGGATCTCGAAGTGCTTCGGATCATCGCGCGGATGTCGCCCGAACAGATCGATGCGCTGACGCTGCTGATCCTGTCGCAGACGCCCGGCGGCGGCGCGCTCGACGCCGCTGCGCTGCCCGGCCCTGCCGAAGAGGCCGATGCGCGCTGGATCGGGGACTGGTTTTCGCAGCCCGTCGGCGCCACGGACACGGATGATCCGACCGCAACAGGCCAGCCGGCGCAGACCGGCCCCTGGTCGCTGCGCGAAACCCGCGACGGCAAGGTGGTGATCGCGCATACTGCCGATCCGCTGAGCAGGCTCGAGGTCGAGACCGGCATGATGCTGGGCCATTTCGGGCGCGTGACGCGGATCCTGCGGCTGCCCGGCAGCGTTCAGGTCGAAACCGCGGGCGGCACGATCCTGACCGGCCCGCGCGAGGGCGCGATCGCCACCGCGGCCGTCGCGCCGGCCGCGACGGCGGAGCCGAAGCCGGAGCCGGCCGCGACGCCGCGCCCGGCGCCCCGGCCTGAGCCCCGGCCGGAACCCGCGCCGCAGCCCGTCGCCAGTGCGCCGGCCGCCGCGGCACCGCAGCCAGCCGCCCCCGCGCCGCAACCGCCGGCCACACCGCCGTCGAAGGCGGCGGCCGGGGCGGCCGGTGTGCTGATCCAGGCGGGCAGCTTCTCGGTGCCGGGCAACGCCAGCGCCGCCGCCGGCGGCCTGGCACAACGCGGCATTCCCGCCCTCGTGCGGGAACCGACGCGCAACACGCCGTTCTTTCGCCTGCTGGTCGGCCCGGTCGCGCGCGCCGATATCCGGCCCACCCTTGGCGCGCTGGCCGATGCCGGCTTTGGCGACGCCTTCGTGCTGCCCAGCCCCGTCCCCCTGCCCGGAAACGAGTGAGACCGAGTAAACCTGTTGCGTGATGTCGAGTGTCCCGGTGCGGCTGGCTGAGATCCAGTTTTCCGACCTGTTCCTGTCGTCCGATCCGCACGAGCCCACGCTCGCGCTGAACCTGACCGTGCCCGGGGCCGACCGCGAACCCGGCAAGCGGCCGCGCGCACCGGTTCCGCTTCCGAACGGGCTTCTGCCCGACGCGGCACGGTTGCTGGACGTGGTCGAGGCCAACTGGGCGCAGGAACGGTTCGCGGCCGAGTTCACCGTGCATCACGACGGTATCGATTACCGCTGCGCGCGGATCATCGCGCCCACGGCGGCGGACAGGTCCGGCAGCCCGGACGGTGAGGCACGGCACTGGTGCCTGCGGCGTCTGGAACGCCGGTCGATGGATCTTGCCGACCTTGGCCTGCCGCGCTGGGCCGGCACCGAATTGCGGCGGATCGGGGCGGCTTCGGGCCTTCTGCTGGTGGCCGGCAGTTTCGGTAGCGGCAAGTCGACCACCGCCGCCGCCTGTTTTCTGGAGTGGATTCGCGCACATGGCGGGATCGGCGTAACGCTTGAGGATCCGCCGGAACGGGTGCTGGACGGCGCGCATGACGGCGGGCGGGTCTACCAGGTGCCGATCCGGGGCGAGGGGTTCGGCCCGGCGATCAAGGCCTCGCGCCGCTGGGCCTATCGCTATCTCTACCTCGGCGAGGTCCGCGACGGCCGGGCGGCGAGCGAGCTTTTGCAGATCTCGCTGGGCGGGCCCACGGTGATCACCACGATTCATGCCTCGTCGACGGTCGAGGCGCTGATGGCCCTGTCGAAATTCGCCGCCCAGATCGACGGCGTGCAGACCGCGAACGACCAGATCGCCGCGTCGATCCTGGGCGTCGTATGGCAGCAGTTGGACCAAGGGCGGCTGCGGATGGAGTATCTTTCGTTTCGCGGTCGCAATGGCGAGGCCATGCGCACGAAAGTCGCGGAATCGAAGTTCCGGCTCTTGCGCGAGGATCAGGAGTATCAGGCGAAACTGCGCACGCTGGGCCGGATCGAAGACAGTTTCTGACGGCGCTCACCCGCCCAGAAGGTAGACGGCCGCAAGCGCCGGCAGCACCAGCATGAGCGCCGGCACCGGCACCCCGCCCTCCAGCCCGAGATCGCGCGCGCCCTCCGCCGCCGCCGCCGGATGAACCAGCGCACGGCGCAGCGGCGCCAGATGCAGCGTGCCCAGCGCCAGAAGGCCGGTCAGCGCATAGGCGGCGGCCGCCGCGCCGCCGGGGCCGAAGACGGCCAGCGGCAGCAGGAAGGCGACGAGATCGGGCGGCGTGAGCCAGCCGCCGCCAAGCGCTGTCTGCAGCCGCCAGGCGGCAAGCCCGGCACCCCATCCGAGGATCGCGGCCAGCCACGCCAGCCCGAAGACCAACGGCGGCGCGCCAAGGCCCCGATCCGCCAGCAGGCGGTTGAGCGGCGCGGCCGGTTCCGCCGCGACGGCCAGCGCCGCGACAAGGCACAGCCCGATACCGACGGGGTCGGGCACCCAGGTCGTCTGCCGGTCGATCCAGGCGGCGACCGCGAGTTGCGCGGTGAACACCGCCGGAACCCAGCCCATCGGCCCCGGCCCGGGCCTCAGGGCCAGCCCCAGCAGCGCGCCGGCCAGCGCCACCCCGGCGATCCCGGCCAGCCCGCCGGTGCGTGCCCGGATCGCCGGATCCGGTTCGATCCGGGCCAGCCCCGCCCAGGCCCCGAACACGATGAAGGCCATGACCAGCGCGGCCTCGACCTGCCCCGCCACCGCCATCCTAGCGCTGCACCGCCGCGGTGATCTGGCTTTGCACCGAATACATGCCGCCCACGACGGCGACGATGACCGCGAAGACGGCGACCAGCGCGACGCTGCGGGTGGTCGCCATCCGCTGAGCCATCTTTTCCTGGTTCAGCACCAGCCAGTCCTGCGCCAGCCGGGCCAGCTGCTTCGACAGGTCCTGGGTGCGCGCGAAGATCTTGATCGACAGGTTCATGCTGTAGTCCGGCCAGGACGCGCCGAACTTGTGCAGCGCCTCGCCGAAATCGAGGCCGTTGAGCATGCCGCGGCGGATCGCCGTCAGCCGTTCCTTCACGTAGGGCGTGGACATCGGCAGGATCCGTTCCACCGCCGTGATCGGCGGCAAGCCCCCGCGCATCAGCGAGGAAATCGCCAGCATGAAGGAGATCCCGGTATAGACGCGGTAAAGCTTGTAGATCGGCAGCCTGTCGGCGATCCGGCGCAGCCGCCCGGTCCAGCGCGGCAGCGAGATCGTGACGACGACGAGCAGCCCGGTCAGGACCGCGGCGCTGGGCATCGCGTAATTGTCGGCGAAACGGCCGAGAAAGGCGAGAAAGGCCGCCGGGCCGGTCCATTCCTCCGGCGGCAGCAGAACGCCGATCGCCGGCACGATGGACCGGCCGAAGTAGATCAGCATCGCGAAGACCATCGCGGTCAGGAACACCGGGTAGGCCAGCCCGCCGACGATCGTGCCGACGACCTTCTTCTTCTGCCGCAGCGCCCAGCAATAGCCGTCCAGCTGGCCGGGGAAATCGTCGGAATTCTCGCTGGCTTCCAGCACCATCCGGTCATCCGGCGGCACCCAGGGGCGGATCGCCTCGCCGAAGGACTTGCCGTTGCGCATCTGCTTGAGGATCTCGCCAAGCACGATGGCCATCGCCTCGCCCTTCTTCTTGCCCTCGTCGCTGCCCACCATGTAAAGCAGGCTGATCGCGTCGGGCTTGGACATGCCGGCCCGCAACAGCGCGGCGAATTCCTGGTAGAATTTGACCCGCGGCTCGAAGCCGAACTGGATTTTCGCGAACCAGCGTTCGAAACCGTTGCTCATGCCGATGCTCCCGTCACCCGGCGCAGCGCCGCGATTTCATGGTGCAATCGCGGGATCAGGTGGCCCAGCTCGCGCTCGTAGGTTTCCAGCAGGTCGACCTCTTCCTGCACCTCGTTGATGTCGACGATGCCGGCCCCGACCTTGACCATCGCGTGATGCATCACCGGCGCGCCGCCCAGCCCGCCCTTGTCGAGCGGGCTGAGCCAGTATTTCTCGGCATCGATGCGGCTGTGATCCATGTAAAGCTCAAGCAGCCGGGCATCGGGGCGGATCGTCTCGGCCACGACGGTGCGGCCAGACAGCCCCATGAAACACGACGAGCACCCCTTGCCGCGGCACATCAGCGCCTCGTCCGACTGGCCGGTGATCTCGACGAGTTTCTCGGCCAGCTCGGCCTCGATCTCGCCCTCCGCCAGGGCCTGCCGCAGCGTGACCCGGCACGACCGGCACATCACGCCAAGAAGACGCTGGTAGATCAGCCCGCCGACGGTGCGCGGATCCTTCAGATCCTCGCGGTCGGCGCCGAGGTTGATGAGCCGGTTGAGAATGCCCAACGCCGAACCGGCATGGACGGTGGACCACAGCGCGTGGCCGGTCTTGGCGGCCTCGACAGCCATCGAGGTCAGCTCCTCCGACCGGATCTCGCCCAGCACGATGACGTTCGGGTCCGATCGCAGCGCGGCCTTCATCGCCATCTTGAACGCGTCGTTGGCGTTCTGCCCGGCGGTGATCTGCGCCTGGATCGCGCCCAGCAGTTCCAGTTCCTTCGGGTCTTCCGCGGCGTAGATCGAGATTTCCTTGCGCTTGTCGAGGAACATCGCGTTCAGGCAACGCTGCAATGTCGTCGTCTTGCCCGACGACACCTTGCCCGCGAAGATGTACATCCCGTTGGTCTTCAGCCGCATCTTCTTGAGGTCGGCGGCCTGCTGAAGCGAATAGCCGAGGCTGTCGACATCGGTTTCGGCCGACTTGCCGACATACTTGATCCGCATCACCAGCGCGCCGCGCTGGTCCGAGGTCGGCGTGTACTGAAGCCGCAGCATCTCGACATTGCCGGGCAGCAGGCCGGATTTCTGGAACATCGCGCCTTGCTGAAAGGTCGAATCCGTCCCGCCGGACCCCTGGCCGGAGGCCACGGCGAAGGCCGCGCGGATCATCTCCTGGCCTTCCCGGGAACCTTCGTCGCGCATCTCCCGCATCCGGCCGTTGACCCGGACCTTGACCTCGGTGCGCTCGTCGAGCACCCGCATGTGGATGTCCGAGGCGCCGAGTTCGGCCGCCTCCGCGATGATCCGCGCCAGCGATTTCTGGCGTTCAAGGTCCAGCGTCTTCCAGTTCGACAGGCTGTATTCCTTCGCCGGCGATCCGTAGACCCGTTCCAGCGCCGCGGCATCGACCTCGCGGATATCGCCCAGCCTGAGGCCCATGCGCCGCGCACGGTCCAGCATCAGCTTGACCTCGGGCTTGTGCCGCTGGCCCTGGGCGACGAGCGCGGTTCCGTTCTTGAAGACCGCAAGGCTCTTGCGCAGGTCGTTACCGATATCAAGTTGCTGCCCGGCGCCGGAAATCAGCCCCCATTCCCTGACCATCTCGGCAAGCTGCTCGTCGCTCATCGCGGGCAGGAGGTCGGACATTCGGCGCGCGCGTTCCATCGGGGATGTCCTCGGATCGGGTTCCGGGTGGGGCTCCGGTCGGGCTCAGTTCGGAGCGGGGTAGCTTTTCAGCCCGCCACCCGGCATCCGCAGCACGACCCGGAGGGGCTGCACCGCGACCACCGCGATCCCGCCGGGCAGCTCGGTGCCGGGCTCGGCCACCATGTCCACGCGGTCGATCCGCAGCAGCGCGCTGTAGCGGCCCGCGGCGCCGCGCAATTCGCGCACCGAGATCTCCGGCTCGGGCGGCGCGGTCGCCGGCTCGGGCTGCGCCGGCTGCGGGTCCGGCGGCGGATCAGCCGGGGCCCCGGCCGCGGGGGCCGCGGCCGGGGCGGGGGCGGCCTGCGGCGCGATGGCCTCGGGTGACGACCGCAGGCCCAGAAGCGCCGAGAGCGGAAACCGCGCGCCGCCGGATTCGGCGCGGGCCTGCTCCACCTGCTCGGTCATTTCCAGAAGCTGCAGTTCCAGTTGCAGCTGCTGGATCCGTTCCCGGATCCCCAGCGGCGTGTCCGAGAAATCGCGAAACTCGCCCGGCGCCACCTCGACCGGCTCGTCCACGCCCAGAAGCGCGATGACCTGCTGCGCCAGTTGCGCCTGCCGAAGCTGGCGATCCATCAGCAACAGGCCCTCGCCGATCTGGGTCTGGCGGGCGATCAGGCCGGTTTCGCGCAATTGCCGGACCTGCGCCTCGGTCACCGGGTCCGCCGCTCCGGTCTCGTCCGGCGCGGGCGGCGCGGTCTGCGCTTGCGCCGGCGGTGCGGCGAGGCTCAGGGCGATCAGGGTGGCGACAAGGCGCGCGGGCTGCGATTGGGGTGGCATCTCGGCTCCTCTCCTTTCCGATGTCAGTGCCGGCCGTTCGGCGGGTGGAAGATCAGCGCCGTCAGGCTCCATGACGCGGCGTAGGGGTCGTAGCTGAGTTCGCTGGCCAGCGCGCCGGGGATATCGGCGAGCAGGCCGGCATGGCCCTTCGGCCAGGCCGAGGTGTCGATCCGGAACTCGTGGTGCGTCCAGGAGGTGCCGGGCTGCTGCGCCGCCGTCCGCGGCGCCGAACGGGCGCCACCGGCGCGCAGCGTCGCGTCCAGCGACAGCGTGTCGAGCCGGAGCCGCAGGCGGCGCTCCATCTCGTCGGGCGCAAGCGGCTGTTCGCCGCGGCGTTCCTCGACCGGCACCGGGATCGTCCGCGTCAGCGTCGCCTGGTCGAGCGCCGGGGCGAGCGTCGCGTCCTCCAGCCCGTTCTCCGCCATCGTGGCGAGGAACCAGGCCGCGCGGCCGCCGTTGTCGCGCCGCCACCGGGCCTCGACGGTGACGGCCTTGTCGCCCAGCCGGCAGGCCAGCGTTTCGATCCGCCATCCCGGAGGCAGCACCAGAACCTCGTCCATGCCGGCGGCGCAGGCGTCGATGAAGGTTTCCAGCCCGGGCGTGCCGACCCAGGGCGCGACGTTCAGCGCGGCGCGCCGGGCCGCTTCCTCGGCCATCCGGCGGGCGATCTCGGCGCGGCGCTGCTGTTCCTCGACGTAGCTTTGATAGGACAGCGTGCCGCCGACGATCCCGGCCAGCACCAGCGCCACCGCCGCCCGCGGCAGCCAGATCACCTTCGGATCGTGCGGCCTGAGCGCCGCGCCACGGCTGCGGCGCGGCAGCACGAGGCCCAGCGGCAGGTCCACCGTTTCGGGGAAATCCCAGTCATCGGGGCAGATCCGCGCCTTCCAGCCCGGCGCGTCCAGCAAGTCCTCGAAGGCGTCGCGCGCCTCGGTGCCGTCGCGGATCAGCCTGTCCTCGTAGACCATCCCGTCGCGGATCGCGACCAGCCACCAGGCGGTTCCGCCCTCGTCATCCTCGGCGACAAGGCGGAACGCGCCGAGCCAGCTGTCGCCCGTCACCTGCATCGGGATCGCGGTGGCCGCCGCGATCATCCCGCCGCGCGCGCCCTCGTCCCGCCCACCGAACCCGACCTGGCTGCCATCGGCGAAGACGGTGGCGTAGCGCGGCACCGCCATCCCCTCCAGCACACCCTCGCGGGCCTGCGCGGTCAGCGATTTCTCCGGTTGTCGCGGTTGCCAATCCAGCCCGACGGCCAGCTTGCGCCGCCCGCCCGACAGCCGGCCCTTCGCGTCGATCACGTAGTCGACATCCGGTTCCGTCGCCGGATCGGGCAGGTCCGGGTCGAAGAACAGCTGCGTTTCCTGCCCGCCCTTGCGGCCGCGCAGCCGCGCCAGCAGGCCGCCGCTCGCGGTTTCCGGCGCCACCGGCTCCGCCTCGTCCTGCAGGGCGGTCGCGGGTTTCGGGCGCGCCTTGCCGAACAGCCGGCCGCGCCAGCCGCCGGGCGCGGCCGGCCCGTCATCGCCGGGCGCGGCCGGCCCGTCATCGCCGGGCGCGGCCGGCCCGTCATCGCCGGGCGCGGCAGCGCCGGGCGCGGTGCCGCGCCGCTTGCCGAACAGTGATCCGCCGAGCTTCGCCACCGGCCCCCCTACCGCGTCGATCCGCGCCGGTTCAGCAGCCGCGGGGTGATGAACACCACCGTGGTCAGCCGCGATTGCGTGGTCGTGCGTTCGCCGCCCAGGCCCTGGAACCGGGCGTTGCCGATGCCCTCGCTGCGCGCCTCGGACCGGGTGCGTTCGAACCCGGCCAGCACCAGCGTCTGGCCCGCCGCCAGCACCACCTGCTGCTCGAAGGCGGTGCGCGCCACCTCGGGCAATTGCACCGAGGCGCCGGCATTGGCGAAGATGTCGACGTTGCGCAGCGCGGTCAGGTCGTTCAGCCGCACCCCGAAGCGCAGCATCACCTCGCGCGCGTTCAGAACCCGCGGCAGCAGCTGCAACTCGATCCCCACGGTCAGCGTTTCGGCGGTGAACGACACGGTCGTGGTTTCGTTGCCCGCGTCGTCGACCTCGGTTTCTTCCGAGATTTCCGAGATATAGGCGATCTCGTCGACGATCTCGACGGGCACCATCTGGAAGTTCATCGTGGTCGCGCCGATCCGGTTTTCCAGCGCCACGTCGCCCTGCGACGACAGCGCGCCG
>Ga0180432_10002833_pt1 | contig 25615 bp, 30 predicted proteins | sample SS_ome_10_FD_132414 | JGI IMG/M metagenome (GOLD analysis project Ga0180432, IMG submission 132414) | Hypersaline lake sediment archaeal communities from the Salton Sea, California, USA - SS_1_MS_2 metaG | ecosystem: Environmental > Aquatic > Non-marine Saline and Alkaline > Hypersaline >... | reverse complement strand
TGTTGAAAACTAATCCAACCCGACGTGATAACTAGGTCATCGATACGTCCAGTGGTAGCATCAATCCAACCAGTGTAATCCTCTGCAAAAGATATGGCCCCCTCTACCTCTTCAAGGGTAGGCCAGTGGTAGCCGGGTTTTGGATCCTTTTCTTGGGGTAGCTTGGCGGCATACCCTCCAGACCAGTAAAAGCGCATACTACCAAACTTTTCTTTGATCTGATTGATAGTAATGGGCGTACCAGAATCTGGATTACCGCGTTCATTGTGTCGTGTTATTAGATCCAACAATAACAGGACTAGCATATCCCATCCAGAGGGCCACGTAGCTCCAGAGTATCCTCCCCAGTCACAGCCAACCCTACCATATCCGATGAGGTCCGGAAACATCATTCGGATATCGTCACTGTCGAGCGCTACTTTACCCGTCGCCAGCTGCATGCGTCGGTAGGCCCACAAGCACTGCATAATGCCAACTTGCAAGTCCCCGTCCTTTAAAACGATTTTCTCCATTAAGTTTCGGTCACTTATTGTTTAGGAAACGAGGAGATACACATCCCCCCGTCACCGAGATCCGTAACCTCCTCATTATCCAGATCAACAACTTTAAAATTCATGTTCTTATTGTTGGTTAGGAATTTTAAAACTTTCGGTTCGTCACCATAACAGTCCAGTTCGGTAACAGTAATCCCGGAACCCACAATTTCACGACCTCCAGCCGACAGAGTGTCCAAGGTCTTCTTCAACGTTTCGAGTTCCGCATCCAGATCTTCACCGGGAGTGTCGACTCGGTACCAGTTTTTCTCGTCCTTGGAGCCGAACGTCTTGTCGTCCCTGAAGTGACGAAAGCGGTACACGTAAATCCAAGGACTTGCGCCCACTAGCGAATGCGGAGTCTCACATTCTCGGTGTATATAACCCAGTAGATTACCAGTCTCCCAGTAACATTCCGTAATAGCGTGAATGAACACGTGGTTGCTTAATTCTAATGACATGTGATTTGAAAATTGAACGGATGGTGGGAATCGAACCCACTACACAGAGGTTAGAATCTCCTGCCAATACCAATCTGGCTTCATCCGCGTTATGAGTAGGGGTGGCTGGATTCGAACCAGCGAGATACTATCTACGTCTAAATAGTCATGTGTTTCTCTCATCTCACCCCCTTGTTGTCACCACCACCAATATATCAGGACTAAACCTTCACATCCTTTGTGGTGGAGAAATGCTTCTATGAGTGGATAGCGGAGGCGATCTATAACATCATCTGGTTCTTCCTCCAGCATCTCTTCGAGAGAAGTTCCATGATCTTCCCAATCCGGTTCTTCCTCGTCCATGTGCCAGCGATAATACTGGTTGTTAGATAGGCCTCTGTTACCCCACAGTTCACGCACCTCGTCCTGTACCTCTACAGGACAATTGGACCACTGAACATTAAGAACAGTGACTTTTTCAATGCACTCCTCTCCAGAGTACTTAGGAGCTTCTTTTTCCCAATCCGCTTTTTTGTGCTCCAAGCACGTGGTACGTCCAGATATAGGCGTACCACCCAACTCAGGTGGTAATTTTTTTATTTTTGATTTGCTGCTTCCCATAACCTCACTACAGCTCGACCTTCGTCCGTATCCCATTTGTCAGCCATCTCCTTATTCCATGCTCTACTATCCTTACCTTCTTTGTAGAATAGTTGCTCCTCAGCGGAGCATCCAAGCGCCTGACGACATTGCAAAGGTTTGAATCCAGAATCATGTATCTCGCACATACCAGAAGCGTCATGCAACACACATGGTCCTTTGGTCCAGCCGCTAATAGCGGCGAATATACCATCAATACCATCCGGAAAATCCGGAGCTAATTGTCCCTCATGAAACTCAGAGGCAGGACAAATGATATAGATGGGATCGGCATCGCCTTCATCAGTCCACCGTTCAAACCAGTCTTTCATGTACCTGTTAGCGTAACCTGCCTCGATAGCAAGACGCGCTTCCTCCGGAGTCGGCCATCCCGGATTTCTCTGGCAAATATTCTTACACGCATCACAAGCGCAAACAAATTCACTATCCGTTATTCTTTCGTAAGTTTCACTCATGTTTAGGTAGTACCAATTTCATCTTTCCAGACTCTGGTCCATGGTTGGTCCAACGAATCATAGATGCCGGGAACCGATCCCAGTCGGGTTCAAAATCAGGTCGCTGGTCCAAACAAGTTAAGACGATGTTTTCTGTATGACAAAAGGTGGGGTGATAGCTCCTATCTATCTCCAATGCGTAGTTCAGTAAATCGTAATCGATTTCTCCAAATCGAAGCGACTCCTGCCACTCGTTGTGAACATTGGTAAGATCCTCAAAACACATATCAGCATCTTCATTGGGCATCCACCCTATCCCGTGACGTGTCAAATAGCACCGGGTTACGTAGTACTGGTTGGTTTCGTTCAGAGGAAAATCAGTATTCTTAAGAAGCTCCCAGACGTTCTTGGAAGTAGTGTTCGCATACGTAACATGAGGAAAGAAACCGTGATCCATATCCAGCAAGATACCTTGAGAACCTTCGAAGATTACGTGCTCGTAATCGTGGGCCAAAATCTGAGACCAGCTTTGCAAAGTAAAGGGTAGGTACTCCCTACCGAGATAATCAGCAAAGTGATGATACTGCTCGTCATACTCTTCATCAAATTGCGCGCACATGTCCTCCTTTCCCAGTCCCACCAGTTTACTTGAGATATACCAAGCGCGTATTTTCTCAAGTTTTCTCTGTAGTGCCTCGGGATGAAGCAGGTCCACTGCATAGGTCTTCAGGGGAGAAGATATGTTCCTCTGCATTGCAGCTCCAATCCCCTTACCGCAAGAGCCATGACGTGCAACGTTTCTTTCTTTGACGCGATTCCACGCAATGTCTGCGGGTGTTATGAGCGTCGCTAGCGGATCTATGTAAAGCTCAGGGTTCGCACCTAACGCCTTCAACACTCTCCACTCTTCAAACAAATGCACTAGAGAAATGCAAGTGTGACGGGAGAAGTAACTGGGCGCTCCAGACAATGTCCCGGAGCCAAAACTTGAAAATACATGACGCTGATCGCCATGAACTACGGTGTGAGCTGCCTGCGGACCTCCGGAAAAACGCACGACAAGCGGCGTGGTCGGACACTCGCGTACGAGATTATCCGTAACAACGCCCTTGCCGCCGTCTCCAAAAGCCAGATCACAGACGATCTGAACTCGCTTCATTTTAAAACGGTAAATCAAAAGTGGAAAAGTAGAGCCACAGAACTACAAGTGCAACTAGCACGGCTCCGCAAACAAAACCCAACCAGAAAGGCCCGTTAAAGAGCCAGTCTGGAAGATTGATTGTTAGTGCGAGCATTGCGTTACACCTTCAATCCAACGTCCTCAGAGGACACGTCGGCCTTGGCCGCCGAAGGCGTTTCCGCCGATTCGGAGTCACTGCCCCCGGAATGGTCCACGTCCACCGCAAGAGTTTCAGTGGCATCGGGTACAGGAACAGCTGTTTCTCTTTCGGATCTCAGGGCCTGTACAGCGTGCGATGTGATAACATCAGGAATGTCGCTCTCCCTGACCACTACAACATTCTGCTCTCCCATCAACTCAGTCCAAGCACGCGACAGGGATCGTCCGCTGTGATTCACGTGTACGTGCACCACTTGCCACGCCTTTGAGCAGAGGTCCAGTAGTTCTGCGTGAGTAATGTGTGTACCTTCAAACCAATCATTGGCCTGCTCTCCACACAACCCAACAAGAGCATTCTTACTGATCCTCTTCAGTGGCGGCTCGTCGCCAACCGTGATGAGAAGTCCGCGCTGGTTGCGCTTTTCGAAGGCATCGGTCTTTGCGACAAATGCCGCAAACACAAGAGGCAATAAATAGCTTTCTCCATCATTACCTCCACCTTTACCTTCGAGATAGATGTTCTCCAGCCAGTGATCCAACTTTTCGTCGGAAGACTCGAACTGGCCAATCTGAAGTGGCCACGCATCACACGTGTGGTCGCCAAAGCCGACGAAACAAAGTGTGGCATCTGGAATCCCTGCCTCGATGAGTTGTGTCATCAGAGTTGGGAGGGCATCCTGTATCAATCTGTGAGGAATATGCCCCATGCTACCCGTCTCATCCAATCCCAGTATGATAGGAAAGGTGTTGGGGTGATCGATACTGTCTCTTGCTTCCCGCATGGTAACATCCATGGGGTTCATCTCTTTACAGATTGTACTCTGCTTGAATATCTCGTTACGTGACTTGGTCTGATAACCTTTGGTCGTGGCACGTACTGCTCTAGATTCTGGTTCGTAGAAACCTCCACCCATAAGTTCTTAAGTAGTTAATTGTCTAATTTGCCGGGGGGTCTGTTAGGAGGTGGTGAGGACCGGTGGGTCCTTGTCCACTCCGTCCTGATCCGGATTCAACACTCCTCCTCCGTCTCCGTCGATGTTGTCGATCGGTACGTCGGTGTCGGGCTCATCGTCGCCGGTGGTCTTGGAAAACAGGTGCTGGAAATCACGTTTAAGCACCTGCAATTCGACCTCCAGCATGCGCTGGCGAACGAGCAGTTTGTTTCGTGTGGCCACGAATTCTTCTGCGTTGAAATCCTGACCCAACTTCAGGCCAATGGCCGTATCCGGATGCAGGTCCAACATATCGAGCAATTCGCGCTCGATATTCTCCAGCTCATACTGTTTATCTTCGATCTTCCGGCTATACATGCGGTATAGATCGCTGGTAATTCCCTGTGCGCGAGACTCGCGAATTTTGGAATTACTTTTCGTCAGGTGTCTGTGGAACATTGTTCCTTCGAGTTCTGCCATGTTGTTTTTATTTCTAGTTTTCTGGTGGTGATGAACTCGCTATCATCTCCTATTGTTGGAGTTTGTGTAGTTCACCAAATCGTTTTATAAGAAAGGGGAGGTGGTCGGGCTTGCACCGTGCGTATTTGTGCCGTTCTAGGACATATATTCGTCCCTGCAGCTTCCTCCCGCCACCATTCGGAAAGAACGCGCTTTCGACTGTCAGTCAGTTACGTAGAGTACTAAGATACGCGCATAGGTTCCCCGCGCAGTTCGTCTACTTCCTATTGGGGCGTTACTAGTTTATCGACCGGAACGCCCCTCTCTGGGTCTACCCTCAATCTACGCGTTGATTCCTTGTGCTTCATCTGCAGATCCACACAAGTCAGTAGACTATCATCTTGGGATATTTTCTACCATTGATGATAGAAAAAGGTACTGGGTGTTGATGTACCCGCGGCCCAGCCCACGGTCTTGCAGCTAAGTTATAGGCGAGGCAAGATCGCTGTACAGCACCAACTACATGTATATAACCCTTGGCTCTACCGGCTATTACACGGTCCCGTCCGAATTATTGATCGGTCTCATCGCGTCGCACAAGAAAGGAACGCTTCGGGGCTTGTTTCTCTAGTACTAGTCTGCCTTTCACACTCTCACCGCACGAGGCGGAATTTCATTCTCCCAGAGCAGGGACACCATACCATTGCTGGTTACATGTTTGATAGAAGAGTATAGGAGCATGAATCAGATAGGCGCTTAGGTAAACTGACTTGGCGTTGGATCTGACGACCGCTTGCGACTGGAGTGAACCCGCATTTCCTACCTGCCAGAGTCAGGACTCCTACACCACACACCAAAAATGGAACCGTGTAATGTACTCAACGTCCCTACTGGATTTTTTATGCCCTATTGTTGGGCGGATTACCTGTCCAATGTCGTCTCGCCATCCGCGGCGTAATTCCATCCTTCAGGTAAATTCTTTCCGGTTTCATCCATGAACCGACGATTCATTATCTCTTTGACACCGCTGTCGGCAGGCCCAAAATCGGCCTCTATCCGAAACCACTTTAAATACTCCAACTCGGTGGCTCTTTCTCGTTCTTCTTTCGTTGCCTCTTCTTGAGGCGTATTCACTGTTTGCATAGGAAAAAGTCTTAGTGCGTTTTCCAATTGAGTATGCCACTCAGAACTTGTTTTATCGCTCACTGTGTCTCTGGTTTACCTTTACCACTCCCGCCACATAGAGTACAACGGGTCGAGAAGGAAGAATAACCATCATCCGTATCTATCACGCTCCCAGTACCATTACACCTCGTACAGATGTGAGAGATGTCTTCTTTGGGTGGTGCGGCAATTCGAGGTGGCCAACATTTCTCTAACTTGTGGATAGTCCAGTAGATTGTAGGCTCGTCCGGGTTTTCGAATTCTTCGGGGTAGAAGTCTTGCACCACGGCACGTTGCTGTTCTTCGTTCAACGCTGTAGTGAAGAAACCCGGAACGACGCCTTCATCGCCACGCTCGTTATCCCAGAGGATAACCCAGACATGTTTTGTCATTATCTTTTCGAGTGATAGGGATCACCTATCTCCAAACACGTCTGAACTGCATCAATCCAACGATTGACCAATCCTGCCCAGAAACGACTTTTCTCGTTCCTACCCACAACCTCACGCTCGTACCATTGACGAGACAATACCAGTCTCAGCAGAAGATCTTCCGCCTTGTGATTCTTGGCTGCGGCGCGGGTAACAGAGCCTACTTTACCGTCGATCTCACCGTTGTAGGATTTCGCGGTCTTCAATGCGTGCTGGAGAATCTTGGCACAACCCGTGGGTCCGCGGTTGAAGGCCATATCTCTCAAATAACATTGCACTCGCACATCGGGATGCCAATCACGAACACGCCGGGTGTAGTCAATGATGTACTCCACCGCTTCCTCGTACGCCTGCTCATTCTTACCAGATACGATTAACGATTTGAGCCTGCGAGCTTTGGAGGGATGATACTTGACGTTGATCCCTGCAACTTCGTAAGAACCTCCACCATCTCCTCGGGGGAGATTGTAGTATTGCAGTTTACCGTTTTTGAAACGTCCTTCTTTCTTCACAATGAACTCTCCAATTTCTCTTTCTGTAAAGTATGCCATGCCCTAAGCATTGCACGACAAGCTGGTATTGGAAAGAGGTTTTATCCGGGGAATGTAGACTCCATCGAATGGATTCCTTTGGCTACTGTCGCGGACTGATCGATGACAGTTACGAGCTGAGCCCCCGGACCGAGATCGTGTTTTCGCGCCGCGCTTACCTCCCTCGCGGTCTTGTCAATATCCGTACGAACCGTACGAACATGACGTTGTCCAAAACGATCCAAAAAAAGCACTAACCATTCTTTCTGTGGTTTTGTTTCTTGTCCGACAAGACGTGTTTTACTCATACTTCTCAATGCCCCTCTGCGTCAGTACGACGCGATCTCCCCACTTGGGGCCATGGAGATCAAAAGCACTGGTAATGGGGGTGTTGGCTAACCGGTAAGTACCGTCGCCAAGATCCACCGCCCATCCAGTTTCGGGTATGTCCCGATTATAGTAAATCTTAACCAACTTATCGGGATCCCACCAATCGGGTTTACTCTCGCTGGTAGATGTGGTTTTCGAGACTTTGTCTAATGTCACGCGACGCGTTTTCAAGGATCTCCTCCTGTCGTTCTTCGACGAGACTGATCCATTCGTCGTTTGGTATGTTGTTTCTGTCCTCATACGGGTATTTCAATTGCATCTCAGCAATAGCCTGATGGTACGCCATGGTACTCATCATCTGCTTTTGGTGGATGACGAGCAGAATACTGTCCCGCGTAGCATTCAGGCTTTCGTTGATAGTATTCTGGTATTCAACAGTCGCAGCAAGCGACTGAGCCATACTCTTCTGGGTTTCACCCAGCTGAGTACACATGATTCCGAACGTGGAGAAAATAACCACAAGGGCCACTCCCCATCTTATGATTGGGTCTTTCATTTGTTTTGTAGTTTCGATGGAAGATTACTCCATCTTGGAATAGGCGCTAGTCGCCCGGCATACTTAGCCTAGGCGAATACCACCTAGGCTTCATGCTAAAGGAGGTGGGGAATGAGTCCTCCAGTTGGATTCCATACCAACATCTCCGCACCGTGTAATCCGAAACCACGACACTGAACTACGACGGCGCGTGTCCTAATGCGGTAATGCTTGGTAGTTAAACGATGGAGGAACCCATTCCCCCTAAAATACAGGAAGAGGGATTTGAACCCCCAACCTTGTGCGTGTAAAGCACCTGCTCTTCCGTTGAGCTATTCCTGCAGAATGTGGTAAGGATACCACAAAAAAATGGAAAGGGAGTCGGAATCGAACCGAATATCACTGCAATCGTGTAAGGAGTAGGGGATGGAACCACGATTACAGGCCCAAGCTCTTACCATTGGTAGCTTGGGAGCCGGACCACCGGCCTCCCCACTTAAAAGAGAACATCCCTCGGGCGAGAATTGAACTCGCAATCCACCGATTATGAGTCGGGCGCTTTACCATTAAGCTACCGAGGGAGTCAACGTTAGTTTTGATGAGAAATCCTCCCGGCAGGACTTGCACCCGCAACCCCTCGATTATCGATCGAGCGCTCTACTAAATTGAGCTACGGGAGGTTGTTTAATGTGGTTGTTAAGTCAAAATGTACTGCTACAATGCTGTATGAGTCACATAGTAACCATCTACTTAAAAAATGTGAAACATCGCTATGGTAACGTACGTATAGGATTTTTCACGAACAAAAAAGATTTTGATACACTGGCAACAGATAAAGACATCGAGTTCATCATTCCAGTTAAAAAATCCTTCGACGGAAAAATAGTAATCCGAGGCGTACCAACAGGGACATATGCTATCGCCCTGTATCAAGACCTAGATTACGATACGGACATGAAACGAGCCGGGGTGCTGGGAATTCCTAAAGAGCCTTTTGGGTTTTCCAGAAACCCAAAGCTGGGTATTCGTTCGCCTAAGTGGGAGCAATGTGCTTTCTCCCTGAAAAAGAACGTTTCGCTCACTATTAACCTACATCACATGTAGGTGAACGGAGGCGGAGAGGATCGAACTCCCACGACCACAAAGGGGTCATCACGGTTTTCAAGACCGATAAGCACGCCAGCCTTGCGCGCCTCCTTAAAATTCACTCTGGCACTGTCATAAACAGAGAGCAGTGGTCCTGCCCCACATACCTTTCGGTACCACCCGGATAGCAATCGGGGTCCGCACTACTGCGAATTTACTCTCCAAAATTTTAACACGCCCGGTAGGATTTGAACCTACGACCGTCACCTTAGAAGGGTGTTGCTCTTCCGCTGAGCTACGAGCGCAGAATACAGCGAGAGGGATTTGAACCCCCGACCTACTGGTTCGTAGCCAGTTGCTCTTCCGCTGAGCTACCGCCGCACACTATTACCAGATATCCCACGTAGTCAACGTTTCATTGACGCGCAAGGGTTCCGGTTCTTCAACACCATCGTACTTGCACAGACGCTGTTTGTAAAGACGACGATGGGCTCTGTTCCGCTTTCGTTTCATGTACGTCCAGTGAGAACGTCCACGACACCAATGCGGAAGATTATTCTTCTTTTGAATCAACTGCATAGTCACTGCGGATGCAGTGCTATGGGCAAGAGATATTTCATTGTTGTCTTATGTAGAAGACACCTCGACAGGATTCGCACCTGCATGTTCCGGATTTGCAATCCAGCGCCTAAACTATTCGAGCCACGAGGTGTGAGTCAAGGGCCTTTGCCCTCGTAGTCTATTCTTACTTCGGGCACTTACAAGTGTCCTCATCGCAAGTACAGAAAAGACCACATTTACAAGGATCACATTTGCATGTGGGGTTGAGGCATGCGCCCGAAACTACCAACCCAAAATGTACTCCTGTAGAAAGAATAGTTACTGTTGCGAGTGTTAAAAACAATTTCATAAGAGTACAAATATATGAGTATTGAGTTAACATCACAAGAAAAATCTCCGCCCCGGACTCGAACCGAGTTCCCCGGATTACAAATCCGGCGCATCACCAGTTATGCTTGCAGAGAATGGTACCCACGGTAGGACTCGAACCTACAACCTTCAGTTCCTAAGACTGACGCCATCTGCCAATTGGGCTACGTGGGCATGGCGGAGAACGGACCTGACTCCTCTATAGCGCTCGATGTCTGGTCGCATTGCGCTACGATCTCCATTAAGTTCCCCGAACAGGATTTGCACCCGCAACCAACTGGTTAAAAGCCAGCTGCTCTACTATTGAGCTACCGAGGAATGATGGTCAGAGTTGGATTTGCGCCAACCCTACACCGGACGTTCGAGTGTTTTACCAATTACAACTACCCTCAGAATCTGAGGGGTAGGATTCGAACCTACAACTCTCTCAAACGGTGCGTGCTACTACTTACACTATCTGACCAAAAGGCTCCGAGGGCGGGGTTTTCACCATGAACGATCCTATTGTTGGACTATTGTTCTCGCACCTCCCATAATCAATAAATGGGTGTTCAGATGTTAAACTACCTCGGCGTAAATATCAGTGCCGGGAATTGCACCCGAACCTTCAGGGTGGAAGCCTGACGTGCTAATCTGTTAAACACTACACTGACTTTCTATGTCGAGCTGCACTCTCCTACAAAAGAAGAAACAGTCAAGAAAAAGTGGAGCCGGGGGGAGTCGAACCCCCGTGTTGCTACGACTTAAACAATCCCTCTACGTGCGTATGTTGTGTTTTACGTCCACTCGACGAGGGGTGCAACTTAGGTTGCACCCTCCACCAACCTGTCTTTTCTCTGGGTCTACCCAGCAGGCACAGATTTCCTGAGGCGCGATTAACGTTTGCCTCCACCCGGCCTATTGTATCTCCAAGCCCGACCGGGAAAACTAGGAGCGTTGATTACGCAGCCATTGCGACTGGAGCAACTGCCGGAGCAGGAGCGCCAAAGTCAGCAACGATCACGTTGTCTGCTTTGTCTGCAGTTAGGTTTTGATCGGCTTTTTACGTGGCCAACCGATCAACCACGACACGCAGGATTCTTTTTATCGTACCAGTCGAAACCAGTACGGCCCCTTACGATTAAACGTAATCTAAATCAGGATTCCAGTGTGGTACAGAAGTAAGTTCGCTCCACAGGTCTTGATCGCGTTCCATGTGTACTCGAATTTCAAACAACGATTCAGTACTCCAGTACACATTGGTACAAGAATAGTACTCTCCGTGACTACCATACCGCTGACCCACACGAGCATGTCCGTTAATGTAGTGTATTGTTGGCATGCGACTCTCAGGATCTTTTTTCCAATCAGATCGCCACTTGCGAAGCAATATATCGCGAGACATGATGAGCGTAGATGTTGCCCTCCAGTTCTCAGGCGGACTATAAATACGCTCAAACTTTTCTTCGAGTTCAATTGTTGCCCTATCGGCTAGATTTATCAGAAAAGTTTCCTGTTCCTTACTCCAAAACGTTTTCGGGTCAACTAGCCCGTATACTCGGCAAGGCCCGTGAGTTTCGTTCGGTTCGAAATTCATGATGTAGTAACTGGCATTACTGACATCGTAAAAATCATCACTCTTTACATCAGGAAACATCGAAGCATTGCTTAGCGTCGGAAGCATAGGCAATGCTAGGGCAGATTTTAATAACGTCCTTCGTTCCATTCTTTTGGTCTGTGGTTGGGTTGCCATGACACGTAGAAAGACATAGCATCCGTATGTAGTTGGAAATCTCCTATGAGATTCGTGATAATACGTTTGTTCGAATCCACTTTATAGCGTTTCACTGTGAACTCGTGAATATTGTAAGCTTGGACCAGTTCCAAAGGAGTGCCGGACAAATCAGTTACAACAATCTTATGACCATGATGCTTAGCCCACTCGTCAGCTCTGATATCCAGTTTTTCTGGAATTCCTTTTTCTACCCAAGCTTCGTATCCCATGGAAGTAAATCTAAAATCGTTTGACCAACCCACACAATCGCAGCGCAAGCAACCAAACAGAAGATTCCAAAGAATACCATCAACAAGAGCCACGCAACGAAACAACCCAACGGAGCATTTTCTGTTTGTAGAACGCCAGTGGTCCTATCAAAGCTATCTGCTTTCGTCGGTGTAATCTCCGCATCAACTTCAATAACTTTTTTAGATCTTTTCCTAGTATTACTCCGCATGTATGAAAACATGGTAAACCGTTAATAGCCCGAGGCAAGGCATGTTTCATGTCCCCGTAAAAAGCAATCCCTGTAGCATCTCCCTTAGGCCAACGTTCGGTATCTTTTAGCATCTCTCGAAGCTGCGCGGCTAGTCCGAACATCAGAGGCAAGAAATGCACACTCTGATTGTTGACGTACTGGGGAGGAAAATCCCACGAACCATACACTTCGCCTTCCAGAGATTCTAGCGCAAGCTTACGAAGCTCTTTCTTTGTGTACCCCCGATAGGGATAAGGTACTACAGTGTCTCTATTCTCTTGTTCAGAGTTCTCCGTCGTATTTGCTGTATCCTTCGACATTTAAATGTGTAGATTTTTTCAGGCCGTTAATATCTCCTTTCGTCGGGGTGAACTTCTTGGAACGTCCCATGGAGCCTTTGTATCCAGCAGCCTTGAGTGTTTCGATACACTCATCCATAAATTCTTCTGGGGCATCGAGGTGGACATAGAGATACCCGTCCTCGTGAATACCAGTCAAAACCAATCCAGCACCTTCAATTAGAAGAGCCTCATTCAAGTCAGACCAGTGCTGTTGTGTTTCTTGTTTTGTCATGGTTTTAGAAGAACGGGGATAGTTGATACACGTCCCTAGCACGCTCACAACTACCCCGTCCAACTTTTAGTGTCTGTCCTGAGGTCCACGGCCCACACCTTGTATCTTAAGGAGATTCGCAGACGTTCAGTCCTAAACAAACACGCGTGTATTCCGTTTTGGTCGGTCACCACCGAGATCGTCCACACATTAGCAGGGCAAGGACTAAACCTGAATACGACTTTTAAGAGTGTTACATCAAACCATCTGAGACGCCGTCTGACCACCAAGAGCAACCAAGGTGCGCAGCGTGAAAGATAAGCAAGACAACCGTTCTCTATCGGGAAAGCCCCATCAACAAACCTTCTGTTAGATGTAAGTTTTGACCTGCGATCGTCTCTTCGTCAATTCCAGAATGAGTGTGCGGTCACTAGTAAACCACAAACGCAAACATGGAGTCCAAGCTCAACCCAGATCATGGTATCGCGCCGATCCTTCATCTCCGACACACACCTACACATCATGCAGGGGAATACCAGTCCCCAAAGAGCAAGTAAGTATGACCGGTCTGTGATATACGCGTGTCTAGCAGCAGCGCAGGGTACTGTGACATTAGCTCCTCGTACTTACGAGGTTTCCCATATTGGGAAAGTTAGAAAGGAAACGCTTGCTCTGCTAAGAAACAGAGCAAGCGCCCGCAAGGGTGACGTCACGTCAAAGGGTTAGTCAAGATGTGCGTACACGCCGCGAGTAGCATGCACCAACTTACGAAGCTCTGGTTGGATACCCGCACAGCATACAACTGTGTTTAGTCGGATACCCTGCATTTCATCAAAAGTCATATTGATCGTATCATCCCCATCCGAGACCAACAGAATTTCCGGGCGAATGAGTTCTGGATCCTCTTCCATCTTGGTTTTGATACGCTTGATGCATTCGGTCACAGCATTGTCGATGCAAGTACCGCCGCCGGTAAACATGTCTCCGCGAGCCAGAGACAAAGTAGCTTCCGTAGCCTCCTCTTCCGTGTGCACCTTGTGCTCGTCGCCGATGTAGCTTTCGAACATAGAAAACCAGAGCTTGGCATCCCCCTTCACCACACTTTTGATGCGGTTCATCAGGCAACCGGCAGCCATGATGGTACGTTGACCTTGCATCGATCCCGAACCATCAATCAAGACATACAACAGCTGCTGTCTGTCTCGCATGATACCACGCTCACGAACTTGAAACTCCCGGTTGAGAAGCTTGTGCTTGAAGAGTCGAGGTTGGCACTTCAGATAGGCATAAGACGAGGACCGTATATTGGGCAACTCACCCAGAGTCTTCATCCGTCGATACTGTACCTCATCACCATCGACTGATGGTTTGAAGCGCTGGAACGAGGGATTGTTCATGTTACTCAACGTGTTGAGTCGTCGAGCGATTTTCATCACCTCTTGCAGATCTGAATCCAACATCTTTGCGATATGGATCTGCTCTTCAAGCTTTTCCATCATGGTCTTGGGATCATCGTTGTCACCCGCCTCTTGCTTCTTGTAACCTGTGCCAAGAAGCATGGACTTTTCCCACTTGTCCAAGTTACCCGCAGCATCCATGCGCTGTCGGACCTCGTGGAATTTTTGCTGCCCAGAGGCGGATCCACTCCCGAAAATGTGACCCATCATTTGAATCTCCAGATCATCGCTGTCGCAATCGCCGGATGTTTGCATGTCGCGCATGGCCTTGAAAGTAAGCAGGGCGGTTTCCATTGGAGTGTTCCCGATTACCAGTGGATCTTTCGCAGCCTCCACCATGAAATCTCTCATACCAATGTGGTAGTCGTAGAGCACCTGCTCCTGTCGTGCATATGCATCAACCGGACGATCAAATACTTCTCCGGTTTCCCGGATCATATACTTGTTGTCCAAGGTAGGCTTCAAAGGCCGTCGTGCAGCCTCGGCTTTGACACGTTCCCGCATCTCCTCTCCAGATATCGGACGACCAGCGCCCGCCACCAGAGCAGCCATATCTTGAATGGCGTCAACCGCCCTAGTATCCATACCAATGTCCTCGGAAGCACGTTGGATACGAATACTACTGGGCGGTATATAGCCTGTGTTGAATTCGGTTCGGTACATCGAACTTGTTAGTCGATAACAATCTCTTCAGCTCTCACGTTCTCGTTACCCCGCTCAGTCCACGCAGCGATGTGTGCAGAGATAGTGTTGGCGAGTTCGTTGCGCTCCTCCGCAACTTCGTCGACGTAAGCCTCATCATGAAAGCGATCCAGAAGATTCTGAGCCTGTTTCGCAGCAGCGAAACTCTTCATGGCAGAATCGCAATTTTCGTTTGCTTTCTCCACGAGATTCTGGAATGCCTTTCTGTACTTGGACATACGTTCGCGCGACTCGGCAGCAATTGCCAGTTGCTCGATCTCCTGTACCAGATCCTCGCCATACTTGTCCAGTCCGGCCAAGCACTTGATGTCCGCCATGTCCTGCGGAGTAATCGAATCGTGGCCCCGGTCCTGCGAGTTCGCCAGAATGATTTCCAGAGCGTGTACAGCGGTACGGGGAGATACGAAGTGTCCGTTCCGAGTAGCTTCGGAAAGGATTTCGGCCAACTGACGAGCCTCTTCTCCCACGGTAGGAAACAGATGGTGCTTCTCAAACATAGCGAAGTAATCGCCGGGTGTGTATGAGGGCCATTCGACAGAGCAGCGAATGGGGAAGCGTTCCAGCAACGCCATACGAGCCTTGTCCGCAGGATCATCAGAATCTGCGTACTGTTCGGGTTCGTGGTTCGTACATGCGATGATGACGCGCGTCTTCATCTTGTACTGCTGAGCCCCCTTACGCAACTCTTTACGAGTCAATGTGTCCTTCAGGCCCAGCAACACCGGGGAAGGTGCGTCGAGCATCTCCTCGAAGACCGCGGTCTCGTAATTGAGGAATGAGAACTCGGGGTTGTACTCAATCCGAGCACCGTGCTCGGCGTTCATAGCATCGAGGTTGATCCCACCCCAGAGATTGTCCTCGGTGAGACCCTCGCCAAACGATTCGACATAAGTGGTGTCCCACAAGTCCAAACCTTTAAGGGCGTCTTCGACCATGGCAGACTTCGCATGTCCACCGCTTCCGTGCAACAGGATATTTTTTCCAGAGGCCAAAGCAGTGGCCAAACCATGAGCAATCGCATCGTAGTGGATGAATCGCCCTTCCAAGATTTCAGGTATTCTTTTGTGATAGTTATTCATACTAAAACACTGGCTCGTCCCTATTGGTGAGACGTCCAATTCAAACATCTACTAGGTAGTAGATAAAAGCGATCCTACAAACGCGTAGGATCTTTGCCGCGTTCAAGTGCGGCGATGAAACCATCTGCCAGTTCTTCTAGATGTAAAAGCACCTGTACAATGTTATACACCGAGGTAGCCAGTACACTTTCGAAGGGATACCGAGCAGATGGCTTGGGTTTTGGAGGCATGAAGTTAGGATAGTATCTTTTGAATTTGTCTTCAGCCTTCTTCAGTGCTGTGCGAATTTCGCAAAGTCCCTCCAAGGACGTGGTTTTCTCTGATAAGAAAAAAACTATTGTCGCCCAATCTCTTTCCACGAGGAAGTGCTCAATAATAGGAAACACTTCGTGGAGAGTCAGAACGAACTCGCGAGTTTTCGTACCGTGGCTAAAATCAATTTTAGACGACATACCGAAGTATAGCCGCGGTGATATGAAGCCACCACCAAAATGTGATTAGTTTTCTTTAGCTGTACTTTCGAGACATCCTTGAAGTACTTCGCGGACGCTCTTGTTCTCCAGATTGGAGAAAGACCCATAGTTACAGGTATCGTCTTCCGTGTTGGCAGCGATGACCAGTACGAAACCGTGATAGGGTTGTCCTTCCTCATCCAGAGGCAACATGGACTGGATTGATGACAGTATACAATCCAGTCTAGTCTCATCCATCAGCTCGCTTGGCTGAATTTGAGATTTCTGAGTGGTATCATCTTGATCACTCATTTTGTTTGATATGAAAAAAGAAGCTTGCGACATGCAGGGCTTCAACGATGCGGCTTTGGGTCCGTACGGCTCAACTTGCGGTCGAGCCTTCTACCCATGTCTACCATTCATGCCTCCCGAGGGGCTATAAGCGGTACCAACATCACTGGTGCCATATTAAGGTGCAGGCGTTAGCACCATACAAGAGTTCTACTCAACCATTCCTTTCCCGTCTGCCTTGCGAGCAACTAAACTCTGCTAAGAGTACCGAGTCTTGTCCGATCAAACCACTCCACCTTGCGAGCTTCGTGGCACGTCATTACCTGAGGGCTGACGCATTAACCAGCTTTCGAACTTCTTGTGGCTGCGACTTTGCATTTTGTAATCAGATTTACAGTCTGGTTACCTAGATTGGATTTGAACCAACGACATAAAGCCTTTGAAGCTTTCGCTCTACCACTGAGCTACTAAGTATTGCACCTAAAGAAAAGCGCGCAGCCAGTAGGTCCATACCCTTTTGAGGTACAGAATGCTACGCTCCTCCTGTGGTCCCCTCTCGGAGATTCCACCATTCTTCACGATTTTGGCCGAAGCCTCCACCATTTGAATTACGCATTAGCCCTTCCCTCGCAGGTCGGACACTTGCACTACCATTTGATACTCCCTCTTCGTTAAGCTGACATCTTAGCTCTATTCAAGCTGCCCTTCCCTCCACAGATTTGCCTTGGGAAGTACGTCATAGGCTGTCACTCCGACTTTCCTCCCACCGTAGCAGAAGGCGAAGGTATCTCGGCTTGTCTGGTGGACCATACTTCCGAAGAAGCATCGGCGGGGCGCTATAGGTCGCACTCCCCTTTACCAACCTTACGGTAGGGTTATCCAATGACGCCCCCAGACGGGCGTTCTCCCTTACGGGAAAGTTTCTGTCAAAGATCACAATTTCCTTCGAGGGAAATTAACTCAGGCGAGCATGTTAACACGTCCGCCCATCTCCGCAAATTTTTTTTCACATTTTTTTCAATCAGCGAACTGACCCTCCGTTTAGCTTGGCGGTTCATAGATAAAAAGAGTTTTGAAACAAGTAGAAGCAGACGCCGGACCATACCACCACGTCCGGCGTCTGCATTACTTACTGTTTGATGTGACAGTCAGGCTTTCGACCTGACGCTCTTGATTTTTTCCCATCGTGATTCCCCTGCCGGGGGGATAGGATTCGCGGGAAGGGTGGGTGGTGATTCCCCCCCTTCTTTGCTCGCCGCCTTCGCATATTCCCCCGTCTTATCGACGAGGAAATGTCCTGCTCTCCTGACCGCAAGGGCACAGAGGTAGCCCACGACGTGGACTACAATGATACCCGTATAGGAGGTTTCCGTGTACCAGTACCACCTCACCCAGAGGGCGAGGAGGCAATGTATTACGACGAACCATTTCGCGAAGAGGCCGATTTCGGCCAGAGCGCGACCCGCTTTGTTTGATATAATGAGTGTCTTCATCAAAAGTATATACGACAAAGACGTATCCTATTGCATAGGTAAAGAGAACAGTGGGATTTTGCCCACTGTTCTCTCTTCTCAGAGCAACTCGTACAATCTATTTTTTTGAGTGGCTGTAGCGGCCACTTCCAAGACGGAGATGATGACGAATTCCACGTCATCATCTTTGTTTAATTCCTTATAGGAGGACTGCGACTCAAGGCACTCGATGAGTGCCTCGGCAACGTTATCCGCCTCAATGAAAAAGTTGTACTTGTAGTTTTCCGAGGGCCGGTTTGAAATCCGGCCAATGGTGAATAGGAACATCTTCATCAAATGTGTATAACACCGTGGAGGCGCTATTGCACATTTAGAAGACAAATCCAAAAACAGTAAAGAATGCTGAGAGGAGCATAATACCCAGAGCAACATTCACTGCAAAGGTACCCATGTCAGCATCTACTCCCCAGCTGGAAAGCTGAGGACGACCAGCAGTTTTGCGTACCGGCATCATCTCCGCTATGACGCTGTAGGTTATGTGTATCGGTAACCATACAGGGTCCGGGAGTGTGCGTATCCATACGCGTGTTTTATCTCCAGCACCGATCTCGTGCTCCAGATCTCTAATTTGTCGCTTTAGTTGCTTACGACGCTCGATGAGTGTATGCACCGTGCTGTGAGTGCTTTTTACTTCTTCCTCGATAGCCTTGTCTTCTTCTATCCTTTCCCACGCTGATTTAGGTATAGGATCATCCATCAGTCAATACATATGGTTCTGTTTCAACCAATTGTTGTAGATTCGAGATATACTCGCTTAGTTTCATTCTAGTCTAGACAGCGGATCGTCAGCCAGAACAAGATCACGCATATGTGAACCTGTGGACATGGGAAACGACATAGGAGCATCTATCCAAACAGTTTCATTCTCGAAATAGAGACGAAACCATTGACAGCCTAGTGGTTTGGGAGGAGCCCCGCGTTCAACATGCCACCCCTCCTTACCATCCACGTACTCTTCTTTGTAAGTAGGAAGCTGTACGTGTAATTGGTAATCATGGTAGGGTACACCTTCTCGACTCATACGATACCGAGGTAAAGGCATGATCCATTGCTCGTGGATGTGTCCGCTGAGTATTACGTTAGCGTCTGGATTCCAGACGGCACGGCGGTTTGTTTGTATCACGCCTTTTGTTACTGGTCCGCCACCCCCAGAACCGTGAGTGTAAAAAACATTAATCGTCTGTGTCCGTGTTTTTTGAATACGGAAACGAAATCTAATGTATCCATTGTACCCTCCGATCTTCACATTCGAACCAGCCTTGTTGTTGAGCCCGGTGACAAGATTATTGATAAGATCGTAAGAGTTGTTTTTGAGACAAGCTGTCTCGTGATTCCCGTAACCGAACATCACATAATTCTGCGCATACGGTTCGAAATAATCAATAGCGGTGCGCGTCAGAGCCCCAAGATAGTCTTTCTTCTGATGCTCACTTCTAACGTTCGTACCCACATTGGATCTTCGGGGATCGAAGCGACCTTCCATACAACAGTAAGTGTCGCCAATTTCAGTTATGAACGCATCGCGTTCTACTGCCTGCTTCAGGTGACTGTTTTGTAACCTGCGATTGGATTTGGGGTTATCCCAGTGCCGGTCAGCAGCTACCATCCACCACTGCTCCCATCCGGCTTTAACGTCCGGGAAATCTACGGTGATAACGTTGAGATCCGGATCTTGTTCGACTGACCAAGAGTTCTTTGACATAAGACCCCATCAGGTTACCACCTGCCCCTACGTTGTAAAGGGAAAACTACTACTGCTGTTGCTTCTCAATCAGTCTGTTTACCTCCTCGATCGCATCGTCGAGAGCACCCCTCAGATTGTCGGCCTGTCCCATAACAAAACCGCCCGGACCGCAAACGCGAAACCATTCGTCCCCTTTTTCGTTCTTTTCAGAGTAAGTCAGGACAGAGTTTATTTTGGTTACCCTAGAGGGGGTAATGGGTCGAACTTTGACCCAAACATATCCCTCTTTGGTATTACCTTCATCGTCAGCTTCCTGTACATGGAGCTGCAAATAATTCCCATGAACCTCCATCAAAGCACCCTCAAGAGGAGGGTCTGATGGTTTCACTTTGTGCCAATGTGATTGATTTTCAATAAATTCACTCATGCTAAAAAATGGGGGCGGGTCCGTTGCCTCTCCCGGCTGCCCCCGTACCGGTCAATGAATACCTCATGCAGGGCCGCATCAGGCTAGCTTCTGCAATTAGTCGTTTGAACCACGACGAATGCCTTTTCCAGACACGATGCACGCAATGTTCAAACTTCTGGGCGCGAACGGTTTCCGTACGCAAACAACGGGGGTAACAAAGACCCCTTGTTGTCGTAAAAATGGTAGCGGGGGCGGGACTCGAACCCGCAACTCTCAGGGCTTAAACCTGATGCCAGACTGCCAATTGGGCTACCCCGCCCTAAAAATTATTTCGGATCCTCTTCCTTTAAAGATCTTCTCAGATCCTCGCTGAAAGCGTAAGAGTCACTTGTAACAGCCCCTTCACGTAGAGACTTAGCCAGCGAAGTCTTGGCGTGGAAATAATTCTGGGCCGCAGCCGAACTGGCAGACATACCAGCCGCTCCACGCACAGCCATATCGCGACTGAAGCCTAAATCGATAGCCGCGTCGAATACGCTATCGTCAGCACCCACCATAGTGAACACCCACCCAGCTGCTTCTTTTTGCTTCATCTGCTTGCGGAAAGCGTCCATAGCTTCCTTGCTACGGCGCGAGTACTCTGTAGAGCTGTTCTCTTCACCATCAGTCTGAATCTCAAACAGTACGTTGTCGAAAGTGCGATCGTTTTCATCGCACCAATTATCCACGAGACGAATACCCAAAGCTACAGCATCGTTCAAAGCGGTACCGCCAGCAGGGTAGAATTCATCTCGACTAAGAGGGGAAACTTCTTGTATGGCGACACCGTCCACAATAACTTCGGGACGACTAGCGAACACCACAGTGAATGCAATAGTCTCTCCGGGATCGTCGGTGCAAAGATCTTCAATGTACTTGTTGTACCCGGTGCGTACTTCCTCGATAAAGTTGTTCGTGGCCATGCTGCCAGATCTGTCCAGTACTTGGACAATCGCAGTGAGGGTCTTTTCACCCTTTATATCCGGAGTGCTCTCCGGAGTATCTGGGTCTTCTAGGATGGGATCGATTAGATCAGTCATAGTATTTTTTAGTTATTAAGTACTCGTCGCTACCGCGCGAGATTGTGTTGTGCGAGGAAGGATATCCAAACCCTTATTCCACATTGCTTCTTTCTGAATACTCCAGAAATCTGGGTAGTCCAGAAAATTATCCGTACCTTTGCGAGATGGCTCTCTGTACTTTTGGGCATCCCAGATGGCATGGATATCTTCGATGAAACCGTGCGCGTTCGACAGGTCAGGAACCCCCATGGCGAACAGACGATCATCCATCATCAGAAGATCGGAGGTGATTTTTTGACCTCCCGTCAACCAAGAAATAGCCGACAGGGTATAAGCCCACATAACCGCATCTCCGGGAGAGGTACATTGGAAGCCTGCCCAAAACCATGCTCCGGATTCGACTTCAACGCCCTCCGCGAGACGGTGGGTCATGATGCGAAAACCCAGCGGGCCATTCGCATCATCCACAATGTTCTGGCGAACCTCTTCAATCTTAGAACCGGCCATAAATGTCCTAATGTATGCCTCGGTCAATTCTTCACTCATCGGCACGCGTTTGGCCTCAAGCAAACAGTAATATGGTACAAGCTCTGCTGGTACCCAGTCCTTTTTTAGTTCTTCCTTCATAGGGATTTGGAATAGACTTGTTCTCGTTCCTGTCCCATGTGCCTACACGAAACATCGTGTAGTTCGTATATCAGGTTAACAAGTCCTTCGTCGTGTTCTTCCTTGATTTTGTTTAAGGGTATCGCAGCAAATTGATGAGGGGGTCGTAGTATTTTTTGCTTACCATCCTCGTCCCATCTAGCAAACGAGCCGCTAATAGGCGATTTGAGATCTAAACTCTGAACATTGCCGCGATAAACATCGAATGTGCTATAATCAAAATTCACGATGTAGCCCCAATGCAAATAAGAGCGACCCAATAATTGTGTAGCGTCAACGATGTATCCAGAGTCCAACACTCCCAACAAATCTCCTTGTAAGGGAGTGAACAGCGAATGAAACAAACCGTCGTAAGGACGCATTTGTTTCAATGGTTCATGATCTCGTAATCTTAGAAATCTTTTTTCAATGTTGTGGGGTACCGAAGCCGATGGATCGACTACCTTCAACTCCCGAGCACGATGCCTGTAGTTAACATAATCCGTACAGATCCTACGAGCTGCGCGGATTATGTTACGTCCGAGGAATTCAGGATGAGAGTCGAACTGACACCATGCTACTTTAATATTGTCATCCACCACAACACCAAACACTCCGCGAGTAGACGTTACTGTATCAGAAGGGTATGTCATCTTCATCTCCTGCAAAGGGAGAATACGACTCATCACTCAAAGAGGGAGAAGACGCCACGGGTGTGGGATTTGAGGCGGTGGGTGTGTCGGTGCGATTGCGTTGAGGGAACTGAATAGCCACTACGTTATGTACATCGCGCCGCCGTGTCTGTCCGGTAGTTTTGTCTTCCCATACATCCTGCTGAAGAGTACAAGAGACGGCTATCGCGTCTCCCTTCTTGAATACGTCACAGATCACTTCTGCGCGTTTACCCCAAGCTTTAACATTGAAGAAGTATGTCTTTTCTTGTTTACCTGTTTTGTCGTTAACGGCGATAGAGAATTCTGTAAGCTTGAGATTATCACCCACAATCCGCAATTCCGGATCGCGGGTGATATTTCCCGCTATTTGACTTGTTGAAAACATTTATTTTTTACGTGTTGTACACTCGGATACCTAATAGGTAAATACGAGTGATAGTTAATTTACCAGTGCCTCCGGGGGAATTTCACCCCCGGAGGTCTTGGTAACTTGTTAGTAGATCGAGTCTAGGGAACACGGTTAGTCGTGTCGCCAGAGTTTTGCTTACTCCGGCGACGCTTTCTACGAGAATTTGTCACGCCGCCGTTGTCGTTGGCGGGCATGAGGAGCCTCCACTGCCCGGGAGAGAGGGGATGCACTTCTTCATCGGCATCCGCGAACTTTTCGAACCTGTCTCGCCGCCGAGCGATTGACAGGTTTGTATAGTATGTCATCGCATACAGAACCGGGTCAAGTATCAAAGCGATAATGACCGCCAGTACTAGGGCAACTACATCTGGGTGAACTCCCAGTTTTTGCGCTAGAACTCCCACATTTGAGAGTTCTGACGTCGAAGACATACCAGTCTCCAGTTCGCCGATCTCACGACTCAACGCGTCAATCCGTTCCTCCAGAGGAGCAACGAGTTCTTTGTATTGAGTTGTTTTTGCCGTGATATGGTCATCGGGCGCTGCGGCAACCAGCGCCAGATTTGCCTCCCGTCTTTTCTCCAAGTCGGCCTTCTGGGCGACCAACTTATCTCGTTTAGCAATGTCATTGCTCATTTGAGCGTATCCGGATTCGAATACGCCAAACAAGGCAATAATCACCTCCGCCATGAGCAGGGCCACAGCGGCGTAAGTTATGCCCTTCAGCGCGAGGGCTCCCTTTGAGGACTTATCGTCCTCCGCCTTTCCGGGGATGACTTCATCGTAACCACCCGACAACCCGCAGGACCATCCGCTCCAAAAAACGAAGCCGATGGGTACGAGTGCGAGAATGGTCGCAATTAACCAATGCTGAGGCATGAGGTGTTTGAAACCCCATACCGCGATTATCAGGACGAGCCCGTAACCGACGCAAGAAAGCACTTGGCCCATCCTAAGGTACCAAGCTACTTTGTATTCACTCCTCTGCGCTTCGGAGAGCGCCGCGAGACGCTCCAGTTCCTCCGATTCTCGGATGTTTTTCTCGATCCGACGACGACGTGAGTCGTTATTTCTTTTCATCTTTTACTAACGTTAGTGTGCGGATACTGCCGCACGCAGTGTGGTCGCTCCTATGTGACCACAAATTGTAAAAGTGACAGCCGAGAAGCTCAGAGTTCAAGTATAGATAACACACCAAAAGCCGTATTGCCTATATCGACCTAGTATGCAGTATAAATCAGCCTTTTTCAGACTTCTTCTTGACAGTCTTAAGCACGTCGTGTGAAGTGGCGGTAGTGATACCTTGAACTTTCATATCTTCATTCACAAACTTATCGTCAGAAGCCATAACAATCTCGCCAGTTTTTTCAGAACGCATACGTGCTTCTTCTTCAGAAGATATAATCTGAAGTTTACCTGATTCTGCGAGTTTGGTGAGAACTTCGAGAGCGCCAGTAAGAGCCTTAGCAATAGACTCCACAGACTCCTCATCGTGAACCTTATGATCGGGTGGCCAGATAATAACCACATCCTCAGGGAGGTTGTCGTAAACAATCTGAACCAATTGATCATAAGTCAACGAACCATCAAAAGCAGGCCCTTCGTCCCAGTTGAAAACAAGTTCTTCCGGTTGAAAAGAGATATCCTCAGCTCCGGGTTCGGAGATCCAAAGATCTAGGTTTCCGCCGCGGTAACGAATGTACACCGCGCGGTCATCCACAGTGCGACCTTCCCATTGAGAAGGGCACGCAATACAAGTACGGTCTAGTTTTTCTAGTTCGTATTTCATTAATCCCATAATAATTGACTCCCCGTTAGTTCTCCCGAGAACAACCGCTCAAGAACAGACTCGACATCGTGCGCGTACGGGCCATAAGCGCACATGGTTTGTATTCCGAAAAACCGATGAAAAGAGGATGAAAAGTTCGGGATTTTAAAATCCTGTTCTTGAAGTCCGGCCTGTAGTGCCTGTCTAGGAACATAATCAAGCTTGGTACCCGGCAAACGACGAACATCTATACCTAGCGCCAAGCAACGAGGATAGTGTACCTGTTTCTCTTTAAAAGACACAGGTATGGTGATATCAGCCTCCTCCAAATCGTAAGGTTTTTGCGAAACTATAAGCAGTTTTGTATCCCTTTCATTCTCACAACGCTGAGCGATACTGGCGTACAGAGCAAGGGCTATTTCTTGCTCGACTTTGTCTTGCGCTTTCTTTTCATCAAGGAAAACCTGTAGCCAACTCATTATCTCATCAAAACTGTGCTCTCGTTCCAAGCACTGCCGTCTGAACCATGCAGTATCCGCAACGGGATATCTGGCTACGTATGCGTTTCGTAAAACGCCTATTTCTCGCTCATTCAATTCGAGCTTAACAATCACTTTTCGTGATAATCTCATACACTTACTTTATTTAGGTCTACTTCCAGATCAGCACTGAATTGGTTAATGTACTGACGATAAGATTTGTGATTCCCAATAACCAAGTTTGGATGCCATAAGTGTAGAAGCCAACCATTCGTATCTTCTTCCTCGAAGTTATCAATACAGTAAACATGGGCAATATAATTCGCCTTACCATACCGTACACGAGTACCAATAGAAATCGTGACAGTCTCCTGTCCTTTGGCAT
>Ga0180432_10002831_pt1 | contig 25617 bp, 20 predicted proteins | sample SS_ome_10_FD_132414 | JGI IMG/M metagenome (GOLD analysis project Ga0180432, IMG submission 132414) | Hypersaline lake sediment archaeal communities from the Salton Sea, California, USA - SS_1_MS_2 metaG | ecosystem: Environmental > Aquatic > Non-marine Saline and Alkaline > Hypersaline >... | reverse complement strand
TTTCTGCGCTTGAAGTTATCCAGGCTTCCAGCCCTGCCCATAGCCGGGTCGCAAGCGCGTCCGAGGGATTACTGTATCAAGAACAAGCCACTTGTTTGCAAGATTGTTGGAGGCGTGATCACCCAGCCGTCCGGCGTCTTTTTGACGTGCTTGCGATAGGTCCACCAGCGGAAGTAGTAGGTCCGCTCGATGTCTTTGTCGGGACACTCCAGCAGCGGGATATTGCCGTCAAGAAACTCGAATGCCTCGGCGTTGGGGATGTTCGCGTACAACTCTTCGTCGTCTTTATTGAACGCATCGACGTACGGCTTCAGAATCTTGCCGCCGAGAATCATGCCGCGGTCTTTGCCCGCCGCGACCGGCGCCCCCATCCAAGCCGCGAACGCCAGGGCAAACAACAATAAGGTTCGAACTCGCCGCAACATGCCATCTCCTTGCACTTATGTGTCGCTGTGGTTGAGGAATTCAAACGAATATCCTAGCCGAAGCGGCCTCGCCGTGCAACGGTTTCGCCTTGTGCCCGGCAAAGTGCTTGCCAAATTCGCGTGTGCGCGTGATAATACCATTCAGTCGAACCATCCTTTTTCTCAAGGGGGGTCGAACGATGCCGAATCGACTTCTTCCGTTGCTTCTGACAGTCTTTTTGCTGGGTAGTCCCGGCGAAGTGTTTCCGTTTGAAACCAGGCCGGCGAAACCGTCCGCCGATTCCTTGGCTGCCGCGAAGAGCAACAACAAGTTTGCCGTCGATCTTTACGGGAAACTGAGTGCCGAACGTCCCGGCAACCTGTGCTTTTCGCCGTACAGCATTTCGACGGCACTGGCGATGACGTACGCGGGAGCCCGGGGAGAAACCGAAACGGAAATGGCGAAGGCCCTGCACCTGACACTTCCCAAACAGCGGTTGCATCCGGCGTTCGCGACGCTCCGGGCGCACATCGACGTTGGCCGAAGGCTGGGCAGTCATCACCTCGATGTCGCCAATCGACTCTGGGGACAACAGGGCTACGTTTTCTTGCCCGAGTTCCTGCGCATCACGGGAAAGTATTATGGAGCCGAGTTGGCCCAGGTGGATTTTGCCGGCAACACCGAAGATGCCCGGCAGACAATCAACGCCTGGGTCCACAAAGAAACTCAGCAGAAAATTGCGGAGCTTATTCCGCGACGCGTGTTGAGGCCTTCATGTCGGCTGGTGCTGACCAACGCCGTCTACCTCAAGGCGAACTGGGCCAGTCCGTTCGACGTAAGGAACACACAGAATGCTCCCTTTCACATCTCCGCGAAAAAGAAGATCGACGTGCCGATGATGCGACAGCAAGAGTGGTGCAAGTATTGCGAAACCACGAAGTTGCAGATTCTCGAGTTTCCGTATCGTGGCAACGAGCTGTCAATGCTGGTTCTGCTGCCGAAGGAAATTGAGGGGCTGGCGGAGCTTGAGAAGAGCCTGGCGGATGCGGGCCCGGCGCTCGCGACGCCGGTCGGCCCGGATGAATTTGTGCCTTCCGCGGCGTTCGCTGCGATCCGCAAACCACCGACAGAGGGCTTCAAATGCCCCGGCCTGTACTGGCGAGAGTTGATCATCTACCTGCCCAAGTTCAAGATAACGGCACACTTTCCGTTGGAAAAAGTGCTGCAATCGATGGGGATGAATTCGGCATTTCTCGTTGGCAAGGCAGATTTCTCGGGCATGACGACGAAGGAAAGCCTGTTCCTTTCCGCCGTCGTCCACAAGACCTTCGTCGACGTGAATGAGGTGGGAACTGAAGCCGCCGCTGCGACAATGGCGGGAGCGGACCCGTTTGCTCCTCCGGCCGTTTTTCGTGCCGACCATCCGTTCCTCTTCCTCATTCGACACAATCGCACCGGTGCAATCTTGTTCCTGGGGCGAGTCGCGAATCCAAAGGGATAGAACGCCGCGGCCAGCGGCCGCGGAGAAGCGGGGACACATCGTACGGAACGGGAGGTGCGAAAATGCAGCGGACAACCATGTTTTTCGCCACGATGGCCGGCATGTTATTGATCGGCGCGGCAAACGCCCGGGAGCACCCGTTCATACTCTGGACCACCGAAGACATCGCCGCGATCCGCAAGAAAATCGAGACGGAGCCGTGGGCCAAGGCCCGTTACCAGAAGATGGTCGAGAACCCCGATCCGGACGAGCAGTACTTGGCCAACCTGTTGCGATACGCTGTGATGGGCGACGCCGAGGCGGGCGAGGCCGAAAAGAAGGAACTCATGGCGACCGTCCGCTCGCCGGTGCCCCGCGGGGCCGCACAATATCTCAATGTGCTCCGATACGATCTCCTGTACGACTCGCTCACCGCGGACGAACGCCGCGACGTTGAACGCTTCTTCCGCACCTACATCGAAAACCACGTCTTCCGCCGGGCGGTCCTCGACCCGAAGGTCTTCAACAACTCGCGGAACTACGCCCGGTACGACGCCAAAGAGTACACGCGGACAAACTGGCTGCCGAACATCACCTGGCCGTGGCGCGTCAGCGGCAACCTGATGGCCATGGCCTTGCAGGACGAAAAGCTCATCCGAAAAACCTGGGCGGCCTACGGGAGCTGGAAGTGGTATTTCGACGAGTACCTCTGCGACACCGGCTTCTACAGCGAGGAGTTCAGCAAGATCGGCTCGACGCCCGGGGCAATGTTGCTCTACTGCCGGGGGCTCGAGCGGCTCGGGCTCGGCGAGTTGGGCTACGGCTACAAGGGCAAAGGCGGGGCAACCATGCGCGGGCATATCGAGAGCCTGATCCATCTCGGCTACCCACGCGTGGATCTCGGCAGCGACCGACCGCATTATCCGATCGTTACGCTCGGCGACATGCGCCAGTCGGGCTCCAGCCAGCGGTACAATTTCCCCGGCTACGCCTTTCAGCAGTCGCTTGTGATGGGCTATTTGCCGAACGGCCAAGGCGGCACGCTGCGGTGGATTCGCCACGGGGCTTGGGGCGGCGAGCGACGCGGAGACTCGCCGCAGTGGGACCGGAACAAAACGCCTAAGATGCTCGCGCCGCTCTGGTTCGAGATCGGCCACGGGCGGTGGCCCGATGCGGGGTTCGATTATTTCCTTGCACAAATGCGGGGGCCCGACGAAAAGCAGTACATCCCGTCGCTGTTCTTCGGGCTCGACCCGCTCGACCCACGCAAGGTAAAACCGCCGTCGGCCCCGTCAGCCGTTTGGCCTGAGCGCGGGCTGGTCATTCTCCGGGCAGACGAAAGCCCGGCCTATTGGGAGTCCGAGGCCCCGGCCGTCTGCATGCGGCTTGCGACGAACTACGCCCACAACGTGAACGACCCTTTCGCCCTGGCGGGCTTCTACGCCTTCGGCCGCCCGATCTACCTCAACCGCCAGACCTGCCAGAGCTACGCCCAGGGCTACAGCCGCAGCATCCAGAGCCACTGCGGCGTTGTGGTCGACGGCCTGGAGCCGAAGTTCACCGACGCAACAACCGTCCGCAAGGATTTCCAACCCCAAGTAAAATTCGTCGCCGCCCGCAGCAAGGAGGTCTACACGGACGTCGACCTCACCCGCGCGTTGTTCCTCACCCGCGAGTACCTTTTGGATATCACCTCGCTACGGAGCCCGAAGCCGCGTCAGTATCACTGGCTGGTCCACGCGCTCGGCCGGCCCGACGCGAAGCGGGGCAAATGGAAACCTTGCGACAAGATCCCCGGCTTGTCGCCAGATTTCAAGAACGTCCGCCGTCGGGAGTCTGACATGCTGGATTCTGGTTTATTCGTGAGAATGGTCCAGGACTGTCCAACAAAAGACCCGGCGGCGACGGTACTAGGCAGGCCGTGGTATGCAAAGCGAGTCGGCGTTTACGTATGGGTTTCTTCCGAGATGCCGCGCGGTGAACCAGAGAGGGCACCCGGAGGTAACGTCGCATTGTCTCCCGGAATGTGGTTCGCCTCACCGGACGCGACGGCTTTTCTGGCCGACACGCCGCCCCGCGAGCCACATGCCCGCAAACCGCCGCCGGGACCCGACGAAATCGGCGGTACGACACTCGTGGTCGGCCGCAAGTGCCCCGAAACCACGTTTATTGCTGTTCACCAACCGTTCCGGAACGCTTCCTCACCGTTTAGAAAAGTCGGGAGCGCAGAAAGGGATCAAGCCGTTTGGGTGCATCTCGCGGGAAAATCCGATTCCGGGTTGAACGACCACCTGCTTTTTCGCTTTGGCGACGATTGCACCAAACCGATAACGCTCCCTCGCGACCGTGATAAAAGCTTTACTTTCACCGGCCACACATTCGTCCGCATCAGCAAGAACAAAGTCGAAGTTTCTGGCAATCTGCAAGCGATGAGGATCCGCGTCGAAGGAAAACCGCAACTGATCGTCAACGGGCAGAAGCGGAAGGCCACGATCAGCAAAGGGATACTCACGTTTGAAATTGGAACGGAAAGCAAATAGCCGGGGCGACAAAAAAGTCATGGAAAGAATTGAGTTTGGAGAGCTGTATTGGAATTGGAAGCGATTCCAGGGCGAAGGGCCTTATCAGTTCACCGATGGCGCTACCGGCATTCCTTCAGTAGCGCCTCGAACTTCGCCTTCATTTCGCGGCCGCCGAGGTTGGGATGGAGAAGTTTGAGCAGCTCGATCATCTTGGCCGCTTTCTTCCGGTTGCCCAGCCGATAGTGCAACAAGGCCAGGTTGTACTTCGCGGAGGCAAATAAACGGGACGGGGCCAATCTGTCCGACTATCGCGATCGGTCATTTAGTAACCCGGATTGTTCATGAACTCGTAGGGTGGGATAAGGAAACGGCTCGTTGGTGGGCCGGCGCGTGCGATCGATCGTTCCGCGACGTTGGCACGTTGATTTAGGGAAGATCGTCGTTTCCGCCGGCCCACCAAGGGCTCACGCACGCTTGTCCCACCCTACGTGAATAATCCGGGCTAACAACCCAAAGCGGAACCCAAGGGCGCAAAGTCCGAGAAATAGGCGGCTGGCGGCAGAGCGCAGCGATGCCCCAGCACCTCGTTACATCGATCCGTGTCGGTAGGGCGGCACTGGCGTTTCGCCAGTGCTTGCGGCTCAGCACTGGCGAGACGCCAGTGCCACCCAATGCCCGGCTACTTCTTCCCACCGGGATACAAAATCCGCTCGACATCCTGTTGCGTCATGTCCTTCCGCGGCGGGTAGTCCTGGTTCTCCTTGAGTTCGGTCAAAGTGGGCGTTTCCGAGGGGATTCCGCCCTTGGGGATGTCGATCTTGGTGATCCAGGCGATGCCGTTTAAGACGGCCGTGCGGAAGTTGTCGTCGCCCCAGCTCCAGTGGTAGTGGCCGCCGGTGAACCCCATGCCGCGCCCGCCGTCGGGCCGCTCGACGACCCACAGCAGGTGTTGCGGCTGGCCGGCGGTCTTGCGGACGTGCGGGTTGCCGCTGTGGGCGCCGTCGCGGCGATTGAGCGTTTCTTTCGGCGGGATGGCCGAGAGGATCGGCGTGACGCCCTCCATGTTGTCCTTGAACCGCATGTGATAGTACCACTCGTCGTTGATGCGAAACGGCTTCAGTCCGTTGGCGACCGGGTGTTTTGGAAACTTCGTAAACTCGGCGACCCAGTGGGGGTTGACCGACCAGTGGGTTTCGAAATATCCGCCGGTCCATTCCTTGAGGCAATCGCCCGGCTTGCCCTTGGGGATTTCGACGCCGTAATGGAGACACGCCAGGCCTTTGCCCTTCTTCATGAGTTTCTCGAGTTCGTCGAGGTGTTTCATGGCGACGTGTCCTCCGCCGCCGTCGCAGTAGATGACGATCGAGTCGGCCTCTTCAAGGACTTCGGGCTTGGGCCACTCGCCGCTCTTGAAGACCTGGGTTTCGACGTTCGGCAACTCGGCCATGCGGTTGGCCAAGAGGATGCATCCGGCGTTGTGTTCGTGGGCGCCGTAGCCGTGGCTCTTTCGGCCGGCGATGAAGACGATCTTTTTCTTCTTTTCCGCGGCCAGGGCGAATTGAGGCGTACCAGCGGCCAAGGCCATCGTGCCGGCCATGTATTTCAGTGCGGTTCGGCGTCTCATGTCTAAGTTCCTCCGGGTATGAGTTGGTTTGGTAAGGTTCAGGATATAGGATAGACCTGGTTCCCATGCTCTGCATGGGAATCCGACATCCGGGTTGTTCTCCGTCTGGCTCTGCTGGGAGAAGTCCCCGATTACTCGTGCGGCGCAGTGCGTTGCAGCAGTGCGTTCCCATGCAGAGCATGGGAACGAGGGGCCTTGGTCTCTCAACTCTTGACTTCTACTTGATTTCCTTCAAGCGAATATTCTTAAACTCCACCTTCATCGGCGGGCCGGCGTGAAGCTGGAAGGCGATGATGCCGTCCTTGCGGGCCATCTCCTTGTCGTCGTCGGTTACGTCGACCATCGTGACGCCGTTGACGCTGTGGGTCATGTGGTTGCCCTTAGCGATGATGTGGTAGGTGTTCCAGTCGCCCTGCTTGACGGCCTTGAGCAACTCGTTGGGATCGCCGACGTCGCCGACGACTTTGGGTTTGTGATTCTCGCCAATGACGGTTTTTTTGCCGCGGTGGCAAAGGATGCCGCGGTACTTCTCGCCGTAGAGGATTCCGTCGAACCGCTTGTTCTCGGCGATATCGGCCTGGTATCCGCCGACGACCCACTTTCCGTATTTCTTCTCGTCCTCGAAGCTTCGGAACTGGATGCCGGAGTTGTGGTTGCGGAGGCGGTATTCGAGTTTCAACTCGAAATCGCCGGGCTTGCCGCACCGCCAGATGATGAACGTGTTGCCTCGGGTCGGGTTGTCTTTGGTCGTCTCGCCGACGATGGCGCCGTCCTCGACCCGCCAGAACTTCGGGTTCCCGTCCCAGTCGTCAAGCGTCTTGCCGTCGAAGATCGGCTTGAAGCCTTCTTCTTTCTCCGCAGCGGCAAGCGGCACAACGGCCGCAAGGGTAAACATCAACAGGCACACAAGCGCGGTAGCATGTTTCATGGCGGTCTCCTCATCAGTATGGGGTGGGACTTGGTGATTGGTAGGACTGGATTGCCGGAGGGATATTATATCAGTCTGGCAGGCCCGTGGTCAAATGGTGGTGAAAACGCGTTTTTTCCCGACAAAAAAGCACCCGCAGATTGCTTGCCCCTGCCCGCCACGTGGTGATACAATCCGGTCATGAGTGAAACGCCCCGCCCCGACCCAAATCCCAGACGCCGATGGTATCAGTACGGCCTGAGATCGCTGTTTGTCCTAACTGCCTTGGTTGCGTTTGGAATGTCCGTGTTGCGGTCAGCAGATTTCGCGACGGTCACGTTTGCACTCGCAACCATCCTACTTTTCGGGATCGCCTGCACCACGTTTCGTGATGCGAGTGCGCAACGAATCGGAATCTTCGCCGGTGGCTGCGCCGGATTCTTGCTAACGGCCATTCATGGAAGGGCGTTGCCCGTCCAGGTCTATAACGAGGGACCGTGGCTTATGTGTGCCTTGTCGAGCGCCATTATCTTTGGCGGTGGTGGTCTGGTCATCACGGCTTCTGCAACCGACGTCACTGACAGAGTCAGGTTCGTTTCCCACTGGGTGCTCGCCGGACTTATTCTCGGTCCTGCGATCAAGCATGTCACCGTCTTGATTGCTTCGACAAATCCAGATGGCTTCTTCCCGATTACTGACACGAGCCGATTGTTTTCAGCGAACTTGTTTGCAGTCTTTGTTGGCGCGACGATGGGCGGTGTGCTTGGGACCGATGCTACCGCTGACTACGATATACTGGGATGATGCGGCTCAAATTTCCGAACACGCCGCCGGGCGGAGCATGATGTTGGTGATGCCCGAGACCGTGTCCTTGTACTGCGGGTCCTTCTTGAGCTTGTCCCATCTCGGGTCGCCGAGGAACTTCTTCCAGCCGGCTTCCTTGGCAGCCGCGTCGTCGAAGCCGAGCATATAGGTCAGGTTGGGGACCTTGTCGCCTACCAGGGTCTCGCCGAAGAAGACCGGGGGCATGCCGGTGTCGCGGAAGACGGCCAACTCGCCCCCCTCGTTGAACATCTCGATCTTCTTCTTCGCCCTTTCCTCGTTGTGGCTTTCGTAGGTGCGGAGCTGGAAGATGCGGCCCTTCTTCTTCGTCGGGATTTCGAGCTTGGGAATCTCGTCAAACGCGAGCATGATCGAACTCTCGATCCTCTGGTAAGCCGGGTCGTTCTTCGGGGCGCCTAGCATGCCGGCAGCCGCCTTGAGATACTTCTTGTCGGCCATCATCCGGCTGTTGGCCGCCAGCAGGACCCCGGCACTCTTGGCCGGCAGCAGGACGTAGAGGTCGGGGCTGTCGTCCTGCTTCTCGTCGGGGAGGAACTCGAAGACGCCGACCGGCCCGATCCCGAGCCGCTTCCACGCCGGGATGGCGGCTTCGGCGAGGTATTTCTTGAAGGCGTCCCGCTTCTCCTTTGACGCCATCTTGTAGAGTCGCAGTTCGTAATACTCTTTTCCATTCTTTGCGGTCGTGCTTTTTTCCGCGGCCAACGCGGCGGCGGCCAGCGGGCCCACGCCCGCAAGACACGAAGCAGCAATAAAGTCTCGTCGTTTCATCGTTTCGGTCTCCTTGGATCGTCGGTAGGGTGCCATCGCCGCGGGTCGCAGCGGTGGGCACAGTGTATCACAGACGCCGGGGGAATGCAAAAACGCGGCACGGTCGCTCACTTCCCCACCGCGTACAGGTGTTTGTTCGTGGCGATGTAGAGGACCCCGTTGGCCGGGGTCGGCGTGCACTGGATGCCGTCGCGCATGCGGATTTGGCTGAGGACTTTCGGCTCCCTGCCGGCGGCCAATACCCAGAACATGTTCCGCTTTGTGCCGACGTAGACCTTGCCGTCGGCGACCATGGTCGAGCCCCAGACGTCGCCGCCGATGCGGTGGACCCAATAGGGCTTGCCGGTCTCGGCGTCGAGGCAGTGAACGTCGCCGTCGAAATCGACCACGTAGAGCAACCCGTCGGCGATCGAGACGGTCGCAATGCACGAACTGATGTCCTTGTAGGCCCAGACGATGCCGCTCCGGGTGATGTCGCCGTTCTTCGTGGCATCGAGACACAGTAGCCAGCCCTTCTTCATCCGGTGGAACGGCTCCTGCGTGAACGCCAGGTAGATGCGGTCCTTGTAGAAGACGGGATTTGCAGTGACCTGATAGGAAACGCTGTCGTGCTGGTGGTCCCGCGGCACGCGGTCCTTGGTTTGGGCCGCCGGCTCGCCGTTGAACTTCCAGACGTTCTTCAACAACGCCAGCTTGTCGCCGGCGGTCTGTTTCGGGTCGAGCATCTCGAAGGCGTACAGGCACCCGTCTCCGGCGCCGAAGAAACCGAGTTGCCTGTCGCCGACCTTGCCGGCGGCCGGCGAACTCCACTGCCCGTGCGTGATGTCGGCGCCGATGCCGAAATCATCTCGAGCGACGAGCTTGCCGGTCTTCTTGTCGAGCACGATCATGCTCGGCGCCTCCGGGTGTACGACGTACTTGTGCGTCCACTCGACGCCGTTGGACGTGCAGACGTAGAGCAGGTCGCCGTCGATCAAGACCGAGCAATTGGCGCCGTTGTGCGGCTCGACGTTCAGTTCCGCGTTCATATCGTAGACCCAGATGATGTCGCCGTCCTTTTCGCCGGGCTCGATGGGATCCTGGCCGTCGAGGGCCATCTGGCGGGCCTCGTCTTTGTAGGGCCCGTCGTTTCCGTCGGCCATACCGTTCGCATCGAGGCACATCACCTTGCAGTTGTTGCTGACGATGTAGGCCCTGTCGCCTTCGACCGATGGCGGCGAGGTCAACCCGATGTGGGCCCAATCGGCCCATTTGACTTTCAGCAGCTTGGGGATAACGAGTTGCCAGAGGAACTCGCCGGTTTTTTCGTCGAAGCACATCAGCACCCCGCGGTCGCCCTTGATGCGCCGGTCGCGCGGGGCGTCGTTGTTGGTGCCGACGAAGACCTTCCCTCCGGCGACGACGGGCGTGCCGCACGTCTGGCCTCCGAGCTTGGCCACCCACTTCACGCCGCTGTCGTCCGGCAGATCGATTTCGCCGGTTTTGGCGTTTCGCGTACCGGGTTCGAAGGTTTCGGACAGGTTTTTCTCGCTGGAGATCATGTTCCGCGAGTTCTTCTCGCCCCACTGCGGCCGGTCCTCGGCCGGGGACGGGGTTGTCGTCAGCGCGAAAAAAACGATCGCAAGAACGATTGCAGCGACGATCCGTTTCATGGAATGGTTCTCCAAGAGTCCAAAGCCGCGGCAGGCGGTTTCTTCTATCAACGTATGATACCCGATGTCGATGCACATAGAAAGCCGCGACCGATGGTCGCGCCCATAAAGCCGCAACCGGTGGTTGAAGCAATTGCCACTCTATTCCGCCCCGCATTGCGGGCCGGCTATTTCCGGACCCACCCCCGCTCGGAAGTGGTCCGCCCACCCGTCGCCATTTTGCCCCGTACCCGGTATAATATGATATTCCCATGAGCCGATCCGATACTCCCGTGTCGAATGTCCGACGACTGGCCATCACCGTGCGTGGGGTGGTGCAGGGGGTCGGGTTCCGGCCGTTCGTCTACAACGCGGCCCGCGCTTGCCGGCTCGCCGGCTGGGTCCTCAACGAGGCCGACCGGGTACGGATTGAAGTGCAAGGCGAGGGGGCGGGGCTCGACGCGTTTCTCGATGCGCTCCAAAACGACCACCCGCCGCAGGCTCGAATCGATACGCTCGAAGTCCGGCCGGCAAACTGCCGGGCGGCCGGGATGTTTGAAATCCGCACGAGCGACGAGTCGGCCGCGCCGCGCCCGACCATTCCCGCTGACCTGGCCACGTGCGGGGAATGTCTGGCCGAGATTCGCGACCCGGCCGAGCGCCGTAACGGCTACCCGTTTACCAACTGCACGAATTGCGGCCCGCGGTGGTCAATCATCGAGCAGTTGCCGTACGACCGTCCGCGGACGTCGATGGCCGGCTTCGAGATGTGCGGCGACTGCCGGGCGGAGTATGAGGATCCCGGCGACCGCCGGTTCCACGCCCAGCCGATTGCGTGCCCGAACTGCGGGCCGGCGCTTCAGTTGTTGGATTCGACAGGACGGGAGATCGCTACCGGCCAAGAAGCGATGGACGCCGCGGTCGACGCCATACGGGGCGGCAAGATCGTTGCGCTGAAGGGGCTTGGCGGTTTCCAACTCCTCGTCGATGCAACCGATGCGGAGGCCGTCGTGCGGCTTCGCCGGCGCAAAGAGCGGCCCGACAAACCGTTTGCCGTGATGATCCGCTCGCTCGACGAAGTGCGGCGTTGGTGTGAGGTCTCGGAAGCAGAAGCAGCCGCGCTCTCGTCGCACCGGGCGCCGATTATGCTCCTGCGACGAGTTTCGTCGGCGGTAGGACGGGTTTGTAACCCGTCCCCGACAAGTGATTGCAAGCCGTCCCGGACAGGTTGCAAACCTGTCCTGCAAGGGTGCGAGCAGGTCTGCGGCGCCGTCGCTCCCGGCAACCCGTACTTGGGCGTCATGTTGCCGTACACGCCGCTGCACCACTTGTTGATGGACGCCGTCGACCGGCCGATCGTCTGCACGAGCGCGAACCTGTCGGAAGAGCCGATGGCCACGACGACCGAGGACGCCCTGCAGCGGCTCGGGCCGATTGCCGACGTGATTCTGACGCACGACCGCCCGATTGTCCGGCCAGTGGACGATTCGGTCGCGCGGATCGGCCCCGACGGGCTGCAAGTGCTTCGGCGCGCCCGCGGTTTTGCACCGTTGCCGATCAACTTGCAGCAGGACAACGGTTCCACGATTCTCGCCGTGGGCGGACACCTCAAGAACACCGTCGCGCTGGCATTGGGTTCGCAGGTCATCCTCAGCCCGCACATCGGCAATCTGGTCCATGGATTGAGTGTCGACGTGCATCGCCGGGCGGTGCGGGACCTTGTCGATTTCTTCGACGTGAAACCCGACCTGATCGCGTGTGATCTGCACCCCGACTACGCTTCGACCGGTCACGCCGAGCGGCTGGCGGCCGAGTGGAGCGTGCCGCTTGTGCGGGTGCAACACCACCATGCCCACGTCGCGGCGTGTATGGCGGAGCACGGTCTGCCGGGACCGGTCCTCGGCTTCTCGTGGGACGGAACCGGCTACGGCGCCGACGGTACGGTTTGGGGCGGCGAGGCGTTGCTTTGCGAGGACGGCAATTTCGCGCGAGTCGCCCATCTGAGGACGTTCCGTCTGCCCGGCGGCGACAAGGCCGTTCGCCAGCCGCGGCGGTCGGCGCTCGGCGTGCTGTTCGAGATCATGGGAGAGGAAGCAGCAGAGAAAATGGCGGCCGTCGGCCGGGAGGCCGAAGAGTTTCGCCCGCCGGAACTGAAAACCCTGTTTTCGATGCTAGGACAAGACGTTCGCTGCCCGCGGACCAGCAGCATGGGCCGTCTGTTCGATGCCGTGGCGGCGTTGTGCGGTCTGCCGGGGGTGATCAGCTTCGAGGGTCAGGCGGCCATGGCGCTGGAATTCATTGCGATGGAATGTCAGCGCGAGGAAAACGACGCCTACCCGCTACCACTTTCGGGAGATTCGCCGATGGTCGCCGACTGGGAGCCGCTGATTCGGGCGGTTCTGGCCGATCGTTCGGGCGGTGTCCCGGTCGGGCGGATCAGTGCGAAGTTTCACAACGCCCTAGCCGAGATGGCCGTCGCCGTCGCCCAAAGGGCAGGACAGGTTTGCAACCTGTCCCGGGAAGATGACGGATGTCGGCAGGTCGTCCTGACCGGCGGCTGTTTCCAGAATGCCCTGTTGACTTCCCGCGTCCGAACGCGACTATTACAACAGGGGTTTTCCGTGTACACTCACAGGGAGGTCCCGCCCGGCGACGGCGGGATCGCCCTGGGGCAGGTCTATGTCGCCGCCAAGAGAATCCAGGAATAAACACTCATGTGTCTCGGCATACCGGGCAAAATTGTCGAAACCTACCAACACGACAACCTGCCGATGGGCAAGGTCGAGTTCGGCGGCATCCTCAAGGAGGTCTGCCTCATCTACGAACCCGAAGCCCGGGTCGGCGAGTACGTCCTCGTCCACGTCGGCTTCGCCATCAGCCGTATCGACGAGACCGAGGCGCAAGAGATATTCTCCTACTTGCGGGAAATCGAGCAACTGGCCGAGACAGCAAACGACCCTGACACGTGAAATACATCGACGAATACCGCGATGCCGGCGCTGCGAGGCAACTCGCGGAAAAGATCCGCGAAGTCACCACGCGGCCGTGGAATGTGATGGAGGTCTGCGGCGGCCAGACGCACGCGATCATCCGTTTTGCGCTCGACGACATGCTGCCGCCGGAAATCACGCTGATCCACGGCCCCGGCTGCCCCGTGTGTGTCACGCCCCTTGAAATCATCGACAAGGCGATTGCCATCGCCTCGCGGCCGGAGGCGATCTTCTGCAGCTTCGGCGACATGCTCCGCGTACCCGGCTCCGAGAAGGACCTATTTACCATCAAGAGCGAGGGGGGCGATGTGCGGGTGGTCTACTCGCCGATGGATGCCGTGACGTTGGCTCAAGAAGAACCCGGGCGGGAGGTCGTTTTCTTCGCGATCGGGTTCGAGACGACCGCCCCGGCCAACGCGATGGCCGTGGTGCAGGCCGAGCGGCTTGGGCTGAAGAACTTCTCGGTGCTCGCCTCCCACGTGCTCGTTCCGCCGGCGATCTGCGCGGTGCTCGACTCGCCGTCGTGTGTGGTTCAGGGGTTTCTGGCGGCCGGACACGTCTGTACGGTCACCGGCATGGACGAATACCACCCGATCGCCGAGCAATATCGCGTGCCGATTGTCATTACCGGTTTCGAGCCGCTCGATATCTTGCAGGGCATTTTGATGTGCGTCGAGCAGCTCGAATCGGGCCGCCATGAGGTCGAGAATCAGTACACCCGATCCGTCCGTCCCGAAGGAAACCCGCCGGCGTTGCGGGTGGTTCGCGATGTTTTCGAGCCGGTCGATCGGAAGTGGCGCGGGATCGGGGTGATTCCACAAAGCGGCTTTGCCCTGCGGGAGAAATACCGCGGTTTCGACGCCGAGGGGCGTTTCGGTGTCGGGCAAATCACGGCCGAAGAGCCGACCGAGTGCATCGCCGGCGCAGTTCTGCAGGGCCACAAACGCCCCCATGACTGCCCCGCCTTCGGGATCCATTGCACACCCGACCAGCCTCTCGGTGCCCCGATGGTCTCCTCGGAAGGCGCCTGCGCGGCGTATTATCGGTATCGGCGCAACTCAAAGTGACCCACAAGGGCGTAAGCCCCAGTATTAACACGTATTAAGTTGAAGGGCTAAATTTAGTCTTCGGACTAAATTTAGTGCGGGAGCTAAACTTGACCGAATGGAACGGAATTGTCATGAGCGATCCATCCCCGAAAGGCTTCCAATTGAGTTGCCCTCTGCCGTTGGGCGATCACAAAATGGTGCAGCTTGCCCACGGCGGCGGAGGGCGATTGATGCAGGGGCTCATCGAGGAGATGTTCCTACCGGCGTTTGGAAAAGGAGAATCGGCGCCGAGTGTTCCCCATGACAGCGCCGTGTTGCCGATCGACTCCGGGCGGATGGCGTTTACGACCGATTCGTTCGTCGTCCACCCCATGTTCTTTCCCGGCGGCGACATCGGCCGGCTGGCCGTCTATGGCACGGTAAACGATCTGGCCATGGCCGGGGCAAAGCCGCTCGGGCTCAGTGCGGGCTTCATCCTCGAAGAAGGGCTGGAGATCGAAACACTGCGGCGCGTCGTCGAGTCGATGGCGGTTGCCGCCGCGGAGGTCGGCGTGCGGATCGTCACCGGCGACACGAAAGTCGTCGATCGCGGCAAAGGCGACGGCATCTTCATCAACACGGCCGGCATCGGCGCCGTGCCCGAGGGGATCGACGTCTCGCCGTCCCGCGTGGAACCGGGCGACGCGGTTCTCGTGAGCGGCGATCTGGGGCGCCACGGCATCGCCGTTATGTCGGTCCGCGAAGGGCTCGAATTCGAAGGGGCGCTCGAAAGCGATTGCGCCTCCCTGGCCGGGCTCGTGGAAGCGATGCTCGCCGCCGGCCGCGACGTCCATTGTCTGCGCGATCTTACCCGGGGCGGGCTGGCGGCCGCACTGAACGAAATCGCCCGACACGCCCAAGTGGGAATCGAGTTGGAGGAGGCCGCCATTCCGGTCGCCGAGCCGGTTGCCGGCGCGTGCGAACTGCTGGGGCTCGATCCGCTGTACGTGGCCAACGAAGGCCGGCTCGTGGCGTTCGTACCCGCCGAAGCCGCCGAAAAAGTCCTGGAAATCATGCGGTCCCACACGGGGAAAAAGGGGGCAGGTCCAATTTGCCGGGACGGCCCGAAGGGTACTTCGCACAAATTGGACCTGTCCCCTTTTTCCTCTTTTTCCTCTGCGGCCATCATTGGAACCGTGACGGCGGAACGGCCGGGCACGGTCGAACTTCGGGGTGTCTTGGGCGGCGGCCGGATCGTCGATTTGCTCTCCGGCGAGCAGATGCCCCGGATTTGCTGAACTTCGGCTCTGTGGCCGGCGCTGCGGCGCGGCCCCTTGGCACCCCGGACAGATTGCCGTAGTACCAACTCCGGTTATACATTTTGCCACCCTCGCGATCCGGATCGTCCGTCTCGCGTAAGCCCGGATCTGATCCGGCTGGAGATGTTGGCCGGTTGTCGTTCCTTGTCGAGGAAACTCGGAAAATCCCGGGCCGCAAAGCGGCATTCCGGTATACCCGCCACAGGTTGGTCGATTGCCCCTCAATAAGGCGGTGTCGGCAGCTTCCCTTGTCCCGCCGTTTATGATATACTCCGCATTCGTAGTGAGGTATGTTTTGCAGGTTTGACCCGAAACGATCGGGTTTGAACATTAGTCCCACCTTGATCCCCCGTGTTTTTACTGCCTCGGCTGCACGTTGTTTTGCTCGGCCTGCCTAGCCTCGCGGCAAGCAACAGCCGCGCCGGCCACACAACCCAGGACGCAGCGGTCAATATCCAAGTGCGAACAGCGAAATACGTATAGGGCAAAGCTTTTGGGCTACGGCTACCTTTCACCCAAGGAGCAAAGGCCCCAAAGAGCAAAGGCGAGGAGCAAAGGGATGACCAAGCTCATGACCTTCTGCCACCACCGCCCGGTCCACGACCGCGGCACCTGCAACGCGGAAGCGACGGTCATCACAACCACTTACGCAACGGAGATATTCGTCCGTTGTGCGCCCATTGCGTCGGGAACGAGTAAGAACCGGTGTGGCACGCAGTCTCGGGTGGTCTACGAAAGCCTTGTTCAACTGCTCGGACAGGTGGGGGCCGACATGGGCAACGTCGTGATCGAGAGGGCCTTCTTCCGAAACATTGAAACCGACCTGGACGATTTCCGGCAGATCCGGGCCGAAGCCTACCGGCGGCGGGGTATTACCCGCGAGAACCTCCCGGCCACGACCTGCGTGCAACAGCCCCCTTGCCGCCCGGGGCAGGACATCGAGTTGCAGGCGTACGTCGTCGTCCCGGAACGCACCGATCGGTGCCGAATCCGCCCGATCGCGTGTGACGACGAAAACGCGACTGTCAAGCTTGTGGAAGTCGGCGAGGCGAGACACCTCTACATCGGCAACATCTCCGGCCACGACAACGGCCTCGCCCCGAACCCCTTCCGACAGCAGAGTGACCGGATGTTCGAACGGGCGGACAAGATCCTCAAAGGCCAAGGTGCGTCGTTCCTCGACGTCGTGCGAACGTGGATCTACCTGGACGACATCGATCGCGACTACGCCGAGTTGAACGCCTCGCGCAATGCCTTCTTCGGGCGAGAAGGGGTTCAGCGATTGCCATCCAGCACGGGGATCGGCGGTATTTCGCACCCGGCTGCCAACTGGTGCATGCTCGACGTCTACGCCCTGCTGAATCCCGAAGTTGCCGAAATCGAGATCATGACGACGCCGACGCTGAACGAGGCCCACGAATACGGCTCGTCGTTCTCCCGCGGCATGAGGATGACCTTGCCCGAACAGACCTATCTCTTCATATCGGGTACCGCCAGCGTTGATGAAGCGGGCGCCACCGTCCACGTCGGCGATGAAAAGGCCCAGATCGAGCGGATGCTGCTGAACATCGAGGAACTGCTGCGTCCCCACGACGCCGGCTGGGACGACGTGACCCAGGCAGTGACGTTTCTCAAATCGGCCGACTATTTCGAGCTTTTCCAGGAGGTTTGTGCCGATCGCGGGCTGGCCGACGCCCCGAACACGATTGTCGAGGCCGACGTCTGCCGCCCCGAGCTGCTCTGCGAGATGGAAGCCATCGCGGTGATCCCGACGTAAACGTTGCAGACGCAAACTCGTAGGACGGATTGTCAAGCCGTTCTACGATTCCGTTTCTGTAACTGATGGGTAAACGCTCATCCACGGCACGGAGTGCGAGTGCCGTGCCACACTTCGCGCAGGCTGTAAAATTTTCACACCCATCAAGCCCCGTTCCCCGGCAATCCGATAACCAGGACATATGCCGGAAAATCCGGTTTTGCGGGTTTTCCCAAGTGAACATCCGGGGGGCAGTCATCATGTTGGGGCAGGCTTCTGTGCCGATCGCGCGATCGGCTTGTTGTGCGGCGTGTTGTGCGCTGGCAGTGCTTCTTTTCACGAGCGATCTCCAGGCGCAACCGCCTGAGCTTGATCTGATGCCCGATCCGCTGGCCGGGCAGTTGGGAACAGATGAGACCGGTGAGGACATCCTGAGCATGGACATCGACCAGCTTAGCCGGGTGGATGTCGTCGTGCCGTCGATGGACGTTGAAGTCACGTCGGTCACCCGGAGTGAGAGCACGGTGGGCAAGTCGGCGGCCGCCGTCTTTGTGATTACGTCCGAGATGATCCGCCGCAGCGGCGCCACGTGCGTGCCCGAGGCCCTCCGGATGGTTCCCGGCATGGACGTCGCGCGGATCAACAGCGACGTTTGGGCCATAAGCTGCCGCGGATTCAACGACCGAAACGCCAACAAGCTGCTGGTGCAGATCGACGGCCGCCAGATCTACACGCCCATGTTCGGGGGCGTCTACTGGGAAAACAACACTGTAATGATCCAGGACGTCGAGCGGATCGAGGTGATTCGCGGCCCCGGCGCAACCGTCTGGGGATCCAACGCGGTCAACGGCGTGATCAACATCATCAGCAAGTCGGCCGAAGACACGCAAGGGCTGTTGATCGGCGGCCGGGTCGGGGACCAGGAGCGCGGGTTCACCGACGTCCGATACGGCGGCCAACGGGGAAAGGACCTCTACTGGCGGGTCTACGGCCAGCAGTTCGACCGCAACCGGGGCGCCCCCGTCCGGCACCCCGCCATGGACGACTGGCGCATGGCCCAGGGCGGCTTTCGCACGGACTACCACCCGGATCCCTGTAACCACATCACCGTCCAGGGCGACTACTACAATGGCTACGCGGGCGCGAGCTTCCCGACGCAGTTTCCCACGCCGCCCTATGCGGGGATCGTGGATACCGACGTCCATCTTTCCGGCGGGAACGTCCTGGGGCGCTGGACCCGGGACCTCGGCGAGGATTCCGGCTGGGCCGCGCAGCTCTACTACAACCAATACTCCCGCCACAGCAGCGTGTACAGCGAGAACGTCGACGTCGTCGATTTTGATTTCCAGCGGCAGTTTCCACTTGGGTACCATCAGAAGTGGATTTGGGGGGCTGGATACCGTCACTATGCGGATCATACCCAAGGTACGTTCTCCTTATCCATGAATCCCGCTGCACGACGGTACGACCTGTTCAGTTGCTTCGTGCAGGACGAGATCACCTTGCGTGAAGACCGGCTACACCTGACCGCCGGGTCGAAGTTCGAGATCAACAGCTTCACGAATTTCGAGTTTCAGCCGACGATTCGTTTGCTTTGGTCGCCCGATCCGCGTCACGCGGCATGGGGGGCCGTTTCGCGGGCCGTGCGGATTCCCACACGAGGGGACGAGAACCTGCGCTACAAGGTCGCAAACATCCCGATCTTTCCGCCGCCGGCGCCGCCGATGTTCGTACAAATCACCGGCGACCCGTCGGTCCAGGCCGAAGACCTGTTGGCCTGGGAGATGGGCTACCGTGTGCAGGCGACCGACCGATTCGCCTGGGACGTGGCCGTGTTCCTGAATCAGTACACCGACCTGATCGTCTTCAATCCGGGCCCGATGGGCTATCCGATCTGGCCCTGGTCGGCTGTCAACGGCATGGACGGCGAGACCTACGGCTTCGAGCTCAACACGACTTACCAGGTCAGCGACCGCTGGCGGATCACCGGCAACTACAGCTTCCTCCAGATGCAAATGCACGCCGATGCCGGCGTCGATCCCCGCGTGGAAGATATCGAGGGCCAAAGCCCGCGCAATCAGGCCTACATGCGGTCGTCGTGGGACCTGGGCCACAACCTGGAGATGGACGCCATCCTCCGCTACGTCGACCACCTGCCGAGCGACAACATCCCGGCCTACATCACGATGGACGCGCGTCTTGGGTGGCGGCCCAGCGAGTGCTGCCGAATGGAAGTTGTCGGCCAGAACCTGCTCGACCAGCGCCACGTCGAATTCGGCGGCATGGACACCATCGAAACGGCGGTCCGGCGAGGCGTTTACTACTGGGTTACGTGGGAATACTAAAAGCAAAACAGTATGGCGAATGAAGAAAACGTGAAATTCTTCACAGCATCAACGAGGAGCCACCGAACACCCTATCGGGGATCGGGGGCGCCGCGTCTGCGAAGTCGCCGACCATCGCACCGGCGTCTCGTGCTCAACGCCGTCTGGTTTCTGCTCTTGGCTGCAATCGTGTCGCGTGCGTTGCCGCTACAGGCCCAGTCCACCATCAGCCGCGATCGCCATATCAAGGCGGCCTTCCTTTATAACTTCGGGAACTACGTGCAGTGGCCGAAGCAGTGTTTTGCCGGTCCGCAGTCCCCGTTCGTAATCGGTATCCTGGGTAACAATTCCATCGGGACGGCGCTGGACGCCGTTGCCGCCAAGAAACGCCTCCAGGACCGGCGGATCGTTATCAAGCGGTTTGAATCGCTCAAGGAATATACCCCCTGCCATATCCTGTTCGTCCCCCGGGCCACCGACCCGAAAGTGCAGGTCGCGGCCATCGCCAAACTCCGCACAGCGGGCGTCCTGCTGGTCGGGGAGACGCCGTCGTTCGCCGACCGGGGAGGTACGGTCAACTTCTTCACCCAACAGAACCGAATGCGGTTTGAAATCAACCAGGAAGCCGCCAAGCTCGAAGGGCTGAAAATCAGCGCCAAGCTGCTTAGTCTCGCAAAATTAGTCCAAACCTCCAAGAAGTAGCCATGCGGTCGTTCAAGGATCTGTCGATCAACAAGAAGCTGAGTCTGCTGGTCATGGTGGCCGCCGGCGTGGCGACGCTGCTGTGCTGCGCGGCGTTTGTCTTCAACGACACCCGAAGGATCCGCCAGTCGAAGGTCCGGCAACTCTCCGGCCTTCGCCGGGTCGTCGACATGATCAACCGGCACCGGGATGACCTGGAGCGTTACCTCACTCGGGATGAAAAAGGCAAACTGCTTCCCGGCTTCCTTGCCATGTTGACCGACCGCCTCGGCGAGGAGCGGGACGCCATGCTCGGCGAATTGGCGTTGCTGGTCAAGAACATCAACCACGTCAAGATGATTGTGGGCATGCAGCAATCGTATGCCATCGCAGGCGGCATGGAAGAGGCCGTCTCGCTGCCCGAGTTGATCGACGACGCCCTGAGACTCAACCTCGCCAGTTTCGAGAAGTACGGCATCGAAATCGTCCGGGATTTTGCCGAGATGCCCGTAGTCCGCCTCGACAAGCAGAAGCTGTTGCAAATCCTCGTCAATCTGCTCACCAACGCCAAGGACGCGGTGGTCGAGGGGCGAGAGAGCGATCGGCGGATCGAGATCCGCATCGCCGGGCCGATCGACGGCCGCGTCCGGATCGAGGTCGCCGACAACGGGGTTGGGATTCCCGAGGAGGACTTGACGCGGGTTTTTTCGCACGGCTTCACCACCAAGCCGCACGGCCACGGCTTCGGCCTGCACACCTCGGCCAACGCGGCCCGGGAAATGCACGGCCAACTCACGGCCGCCAGCGACAGGCCCGGCCGGGGGGCAACCTTCGCCGTCGAGGCGCCCTTCGCCCCCGTATCGGAAATGATTACAGGAAAGCAGGCAGATGAGTAGCCCCCGGGCCCCCTGATCTGCGGCAACACCCTTCCAACTCACACAGCCGCACACGAGTCTTGTACATCACCTTGCCTGGCGACGGAATAAGCTAGGATTTTACAGCAACCCTCAGGGGCAGCGAACGTACTTAATCTCTACAACGTGATTTTGGAGGCAGGAGATCATGCCGTGACCGACAGGAACCTGGAGGTCGAATGGAACCGGCGAATCATGGTCATCGACGACAACGAGTCGATCCATGAGGACTTCCGCAAAATTCTCGAGACTCCTTCCGGCGCCTCCGGCGATCTCGAAGCGATGGAGGCCCTGTTGCTGGACGAAACGCCGAACACGCCGCAGGATGAGCGGTTCGAGGTCGACAGTGCGTTGCAGGGCAAAGAGGGCCTGGCCAAGGTCCGGGAAGCGGCAAACGACGGGCGACCCTACGCCATGGCCTTCGTCGACGTCCGCATGCCGCCCGGCTGGGACGGCATCGAGACGATCGAACGCATCTGGAAGGAGTTCCCCGACCTCCAGGTCGTCGTCTGCACGGCCTATTCCGACTACACCTGGGACCAGATGGCCAGGCGGCTCGGGCGGAGCGACCGGCTGTTCATCCTCAAGAAGCCGTTCGACGTCGCCGAGGTCCAGCAACTGGCTATCGCGATCACGAAGCGCAATCAAACGGAAGAGGAGTTGCGCAGGTATCGGAGACACCTCGAAGAGCTGGTCGAACAGCGGACCGCGGCGCTCCGGGGCGAGGTTGCCGAGCGCCAGCGAGCCGAGCGCGAACTGAAGGAGTACGCCGCCGCCCTGGAGACGGTCAACGCGGCGCTCGCCGATTCCCAAAAGGCCGCCGAAGTGGCCACGAGGGCCAAGAGCGAATTCCTTGCCAACATGAGCCATGAAATACGCACGCCGATGACCGCCATTATCGGCTTCGCGGAAGTCCTGCTCGAGACCGTCCACGACCCCGAAGCCGTCGAAGCCGCCTCAACGATCCGGCGCAACGGCGAACACCTGCTGCGAATCATCAACGACATCCTCGATCTTTCCAAGATTGAAGCCGGAAAGCTGGACGTCCGGCGAGTCGACTGCTCGCCGGCCAGGATTTCCGCCGACGTGGTTTCGCTCATGCGGGTCCGCGCCCAGGCCAAGAAGCTCTCGCTTCAATTCAAATGCTCCGGGCCGGTCCCGGAAACCATCCAGTCCGATCCGACGCGATTGCGCCAGATACTCATCAATTTGGTCGGCAACGCCATCAAGTTCACCGAAACCGGGGAGGTTCGTCTCGTTGCACATCTGCTCCAGCGCGAGGGCCAGCCGCCCAAGCTGCAGTTCGACGTCATCGACAGCGGCATTGGAATCTCCGAAGACCAGCACCGGCACATTTTCGACGCCTTCACGCAGGCCGACGCCTCGACCAACCGGGTGTTCGGCGGGACCGGGCTGGGGTTAACCGTCAGCAAGAAGCTCGCGGAAATGCTCGGCGGCGATATTGCCTTTTCCAGCAGCCCCGGACAAGGGAGCACCTTCAGCGTCACCGTCGAAACCGGCCCGCTCAACGGCGTACCCATGCTGGAAAATGTGGCGGAAGCGGTTATTCCGGCCAAACAGGAGGTTGAACCCCCCGCCACTCCCAAAATCAGACTCCACGGACGCGTCCTCCTGGTCGAGGACGGGCCCGACAACCAGCGGTTTATCTCGTTCGTGCTCCAAAAACGCGGGGCCAACGTGACGATTGCCGAGAACGGCCGGGTCGCGGTGGAAAAAATCCTGGCAGCCGGACCCGCTGCCGGCGAGGGGCCCGCAACTTCTGAGGAACCACTCTTCGACGTCGTCCTGATGGACATGCAGATGCCGGTGATGGACGGGTACGAAGCGACCCGGCACCTCCGCAAAGAGGGCTATACGGGGCCTATTATCGCCCTGACGGCCCATACCATGAGCAAGGACAAGGCGAAATGCCTTGACGCCGGCTGCGACGATTACCTGGCCAAACCGGTCGATCGGGAGCAGCTTGTCCGGCTCGTGGCGAAGTACCTGCCGGCTGCTTGCAAACCGCACGCTGATCGCGCATAATGCCGGTTCTTGACGACTCGGAGTTCCTCACCCCCGGAGACGCGATCATGCGACGAGAAGCCATTTTTCTGCTCGTGCCGGCGCTGGCGCTGGCGATTGTTTTTGCCGCCGCGGCGGCCGATTTGAAGCGCGGCGTGACCGATCCCGCCGACGCCGGCCCCGATTTCAAGGTCCAAGGCGAATATGTGGGCGAATCCCAAGCCAAAGACGGCAAAAAGAAAAAGTACGGCGCTCAGGTCATCGCCCTGGGCGACGGCAAGTTCCACGTTGTTGGATATGCCGGCGGGTTGCCCGGCGAGGGATGGGATAAAAGCGAAAAAGACCAGGTCGACGGTAAAACCGTTGACGGCGTGCCCACCTTCTCCATCGAGAAGGACCACATCATCCTGAAGATCAAGGACGGTGTGCTGACGGTTACCAAGGACGGCAAAGAACAGGTTGGGTTGCTCAAGAAGGTCGAACGCAAGAGCCCCACGCTCGGCGCGAAGCCGCCGGCCGGCGCCGTCGTGCTGTTCGACGGCACGACGCCCGACGCCTTCAAAGGCGGCCGCATGACCGAAGACAAGCTGCTGATGGAAGGCGTCACCAGCAAGGATAACTTCGGCAGTTGCACCTTGCACATGGAGTTCATGACGCCGTTCAAGCCGCACGCCCGGGGCCAGGGCCGCGGCAACAGCGGGTTCTATGCGCAGGGCCGCTACGAAGTGCAGATCCTCGACTCGTTCGGCCTGGAGGGCAAGGACAACGAATGCGGGGGTATCTACAGCATCGGTCCGCCGGCGGTCAACATGTGCTTTCCGCCGCTTTCCTGGCAGACCTACGACGTTGACTTCACCGCAGCGGAGTGGAAGGAGGGCAAGAAGGTCAAGAACGCCCGGATGACCGTCCGCCACAACGGCGTCTTGATCCACGACGACGTCGAGTTGCCCAAGACCACCACGGCTGCGCCCGTCAAGGAAAACGACCAGCCGGGACCCGTCTATCTGCAAAACCACGGCAACCCGGTCCGCTTCCGGAATATCTGGGTGAAAGAGAAGAAGTAGCCCGGGCCGGTTGCCCCGTATAAGAATTTCCGTTGACCGATTACCTCCCCGGAGAACATCATCATGTTCCGATTTTTCGCTATTGTTGCCGCGGTTCTCTTGCTCGTCGCGTTTTACCCCGCCATGGCCGCCGAGAAGGGCGGCCTGCCGCTGGTCTACGAAGACGACTTCGAGAAGGGCGCCGACAACTGGGAGCTGACCGACGCCGATGCCTGGAAGCTCAACGATAACGAGGGCGGCAAGGCCTTCGGCATCATCACGCGGAAGAGCAAGTACAAGCCGCCGCACCGGAGCCCGTATCACATCGCCCTGTTGAAGGACGTCGCCGTCGGCGATTTCGTCTTGACGCTGAAGGCGAAGAGCACGCTCGACACGGGCGGCCACCGCGACGCTTGTATCTTCTTCAATTACCAGGACCCTGCGCATTTCTATTACGTCCACCTCGGCAAAAGGCCCGATCCGCACTCGAGCCAGATCATGATCGTCAACGGCGCCCCGCGAAAAATGATCACCAAGAACAAGTCACCCGGAATCCCCTGGGACGACAAGTGGCACGACGTCAAAGTGGTCCGCCGCGTGAAAGACGGCACGATCGAGGTCTATTTCGACGACATGGACAAGCCGGTCATGGTCGCCGAGGACAAGACGTTCGGCCCCGGGCGGATCGGGATCGGCTCGTTCGACGACCAGGACGACTTCGACGACGTGAAACTCTATGGAAAGAAAGTCGAGAAGCCGAAGAAATGACTGCCGAAGCCAGGCTGGCCGCCAAACTCGACGAGTTGGGCATCGAGCTTCCGCCCGCCCCGGCGCCGAAGGGGGTCTACAAGCCGCTGGTGGTGACCGGAAACCTTGCCTACACGGCGGGCCATCTGCCGGTCCAACCGGACGGGGAGACGATTCACGGCCGCGTGGGCGACGGGCTCGATGTTGAAGACGGCTACGAGGCCGCCCTGTACGCGGGGTTGTGCATCCTTGCCACGTTGCGCAGCGAGTTGGACTCGCTCGATCGCGTGAAACGGCTGGTCAAGGTCATCGGCTTCGTCCAGTGTGTGCCGGAGTTCGACCAGCAGCCGGCGGTGATCAACGGGTGCAGCGATCTGTTTGCCGAGGTTTTCGGCCCCGACGAAGGCGTGGCCGCACGAATCGCGATCGGCGCCGCCGCGCTGCCCGCAAACGTGCCGGTCGAGATCGAAGCGATTTTCGAGATCCACTAAGTTCGGGTTTTGCACATTTCACGCGGTCGTTTGCGGCGGGCCAAGGGCTATCCTGCAAGCGTCGCGAGGTAGGTCAGCAGCGTCAGCTTTTTCTTCCATAGTGTGCTTTTCCGCAGCAC
>Ga0180432_10002830_pt1 | contig 25621 bp, 25 predicted proteins | sample SS_ome_10_FD_132414 | JGI IMG/M metagenome (GOLD analysis project Ga0180432, IMG submission 132414) | Hypersaline lake sediment archaeal communities from the Salton Sea, California, USA - SS_1_MS_2 metaG | ecosystem: Environmental > Aquatic > Non-marine Saline and Alkaline > Hypersaline >... | reverse complement strand
ACCCGTCTCTCACCCTTTACCCCTCACCTCCCACCTTTTTACCCCTCACCCACAACCCTAACCAACTTATCTCCAATCTTTTACCCATCGCCTCCAACCATAAAGCTTGCTGCTGCTCTTGGTATTAAGATATATTCTACCCACTACGTCGCTATATTCTTTTATCTCGGCCATGCCGAAGCTTGTCGTGGCGAAGCCTCTGGCGAAGCCGGAAACTACGAACTACGCCTGTCCGCCGTAGCCCTGGCGAAGGCGGAAACTACGAACTACGCCTGTCCGCCGTAGCCCTGGCGAAGGCGGAAACTACGAACTATTTTATCCCAATCAAACCCAACCTGTAGTGAGCTTGTCGAACCTATCTCAAACCATTCTCACGCAGTTATCCCACAATTCTGATTTGCTTCAATTTCCCCCAAAATCCCCCATCTCTTGCAACTTAGTGGCTGAATCCTTATTTCATTTTTCTATGCGTAAATTTCTTTGCATTTTCACCGCAATAGTCAGCCACAATCTGCCCGGCGCCCAGCAGTTTCCATTTGTATATTGTCAGCCCTTCCAGTCCTACCGGCCCGCGTGCGTGTATCTTGTTGGTGCTTATCCCGACTTCCGCCCCCAGGCCGTAGCGGTAGCCGTCACTAAACCGCGTGCTGGCGTTCCAGAAGACATTGCCCGAATCAACTAATTCCATAAACTTCTCGGCCTTTTCCTTATTCTCGGTAACTATGCTGTCGGTATGGCCAGAACCGTATTTGTTGATATGTTCTATCGCTTCATCCAAGCCCGATACAACCTTTATCGACAAAATATAATCGAGGTATTCGGTTGACCAATCCTGCTTGCCTGCCGGCTGAACTTCTATTATCGATGCGGTTTTTTCACAGCCGCGAAGTGCAACCCCTTTTTGCTCAAGGGTAGTTTTGACCTTCGGCAGGAAAGTCTGAGCAATCTTTTCATCGACGAGCATAGTTTCAACCGCATTGCAGACCGCAACATACTGGCACTTTGAGTCAACGGCTAATTTAACAGCCATATCCAAATCCGCCTCGGCGTCTATATAAATATGACATATCCCGTCGGCGTGGCCGAGTACGGGTATATCGGTGTTATTCATTATATAGCGGACAAATTCATTCGAGCCGCGAGGGATAATCAGGTCGATGTATTCGCTCATCGCTAACATTTCGGCAACGTCCTGCCGGGTATGCAGCAGTTGCAGCCAGCCGGCCGGCAGGCCTGTATCTTCACTGGCCTGCGAAATTATCCGGGCCAGAATATTATTTGTGTTTTCCGCCTCGCTGCCGCCCTTTAGCAGAACAGCGTTGCCGCTCTTTAGGCACAGTGTTGATATTTGCACAAGGACGTCCGGCCGGGACTCAAAAACAATCCCGATAACGCCGATGGGACAAGATACTTTATAAAGTTCCAGCCCTTTATCGAGTTCGGTGGCTGCTATTGTTTTGCCGACAGGGTCGTCGAGTTTAATTAAGCTCTCGATGCCCGCACAGACATCGGCTATTTTGTCCTGCCCAAAGGCAAGGCGTTTGAGCAGTGGTTCGGCGAGATTATTTTCCTTGGCCACAGCGAGGTCTTTTTCATTGGCAGCGATAATTTCGGCACTTCGCCGTTTCAGGGCATCGGCGATTTGGGCCAATGCATTATTTTTTGCATTGGTTTTAACCGCTGCCAACCGGATTGAGCCTGAACGGGCTTTAGCTGCAATTTCAGCAATACTCATATGAATTTACCATTTAATGTTTACTATTGACTATTGATAATTTATAATTCAAACATCAATTGTAAATAGTCAATGGTCGATAGTCAATTGTATTGCGGGTGTAGCTTAGAGGTAAAGCTCCAGCCTTCCAAGCTGGCTACGCGGGTTCGATTCCCGCCACCCGCTTTTGTCGTATAATCCTGGTCTGCGGAGAACGGCGAGTTTGGTAAGTGCTGTAATTTTGTTAAGATTTACCAGGCTGCAATCAGGATTTGCTGCATTGCTAACGACAGACTGTTATAAAAACAGCGGGGAGGCGTAAAAAAATAATCGGCTGACGATAGCTGTTGAATTTTCGTAAGCACTTTTCTTTACATCAATTAGCTCTTTCCGGGGACGTCCTATAAGAAAATTTTTGAAAAAATCCGAAAAAAATAAATTTGGTTGTTGACTTGGTGGTAGAAAGTGGTACAATTCCCCACTATTGACCTATCAAGTGGGACAAAAGTTATGTTATTATTAACAGGTGAATACCAACACGTAATCGATGGCAAAAACAGGGTCCTCATATCCAATAAACTTAGAAGTCAGATAGATTGTGAAGAGCATGGCAGCAATTTTTATCTTGTGCTGGGGGCAAATGGGATACTTTGTCTTTATCCTGAGAAGTATTTTGAGCAAATAGCGCTTTCGGTGGCTCCTGGGAAAAGTGCACCTGATGAGGCGGTGGCGTTCGAGAGGATGAGCTTTGCTCTGGCGAGTAAGGTGGAACTTGACGCACAGGGCAGACTCCTTCTTAACGAAAGACTGCGCAAAAGAGCGGCCCTGAAGGACCATATTACGCTCGTGGGCGTGCGGGACCATATCGAACTGTGGAACAACGAGAACTGGGAACAGTATCTGTCGGACCATATGCCGCAGTACCAGAAACAGATGTCTGAGGCAAGACAAGCGGTTCTGCAAAAACAAAATAAAGAGCTTTCGAATACGATTGAATACCTGGAATAAATTGCATTTTCAAAAAGGACGGTTTTGTAAGGGATGACTAATTAAGCTGAACTTTGGAATGGAGGCAGAGTAATCGAAGTGGATATGAACCATTGTCAGATTGTAGCGATGAGTCTGTCCGGCGAAAGAGAAGTTGACGAAGAAACCTTTGCTTCGCTGGCGATTCTCGCCGAACGGCTGGAGCGGGTGAAAAAGGTTGGGAATCAGTTTTCGGGCGTTACGTTTTCTTCGGCAGTTGAGAAACTGGCAAGAGAGAGAAGAAGAATAGCCGTGGGTTGAAATGCGGTTAGAGGACGAAGCTGGATGCTAACCGTTTATCAGGAAAGTGAATAGTTCGGAAATAGAACATATACCGGTTCTTGTGAAGGAATTATCCGAACAGATAAACCTTCCACGGGACGGGGTGATGGTCGATACGACCATAGGACACGGAGGTCACAGTTTACTGTTCGGCGGGACGCTGGGCCCTGCGGGAGTAATTGTCGGCTTTGATGTTGATATAAATTCAATCCACAGGGCCCGGTCGAGATTAAAGGGCCTTGACTGTAGAGTTATCCTTGTTTGCGAGAATTTTGCCGAAATCAGTGAAGAGGTCCATAAACAGGGAATAGAAAAGGTCGATTTGATATTAGCGGATTTAGGGGTTTGCTCAGGGCAGTTGAGTGATGTCGGGATTGGGCTGAGTTTTCAGACTGATATGCCGCTGGATATGAGAATTGACAAAAGATTAAAGACTACGGCTGCCGATATAGTTAATAAGACAGACGAAAAGTCATTGGCGGATTTGATTTACAAGTTCGGCCAGGACCGTGCATCGAGGCGAATTGCCCGGTTTATTATTCGCCATCGTGGTATTGAGCCGATAACCACGACAGGCCAGTTGTCATCGATAATCTGCAGGGCAGCCGGACGGCCTGGGAAAAAGAGAAAAGAGAGAATACACCCTGCGACAAGAACCTTTCAGGCACTGAGGATTGCGGTCAATAACGAACTGGAAAACCTCCAGAAGCTGCTGGCTTCGGCGCCCGGGCTGCTGAAGAGAAACGGGCATATAGCAGTTATCAGCTATCACAGCCTGGAAGACAGACTGGTCAAGAACAATTTTAAGCAAAATGAAAAGGGGCATATTTACAGGATTCTGACGAAAAAACCAATTGTTCCATTAGGTGATGAAATTGCCCGGAACCGGCGGGCAAGAAGCGCAAAGTTAAGAATCGCAGAAAGACTGTAATAAGATTAACAAGTAAAAATTAAAAGCGAAGAATGAAAATGGAGTTTCGTTTATGACTTCCGACGCCAAAATTGGACTGCTGTTAGGTTTGGTCTTTATATTTCTGATTGCATTTATAATCAATGGGCTGCCGAGCTTTAACAACAGCAAGGACAACAATGAACTGACCCTGCGAATAGTCAGCCCGCAAAAAGATACACTCGGCCTTGCTACGAAAGAGCGCAAAGCCAACTTTGAGGTTATCAATCCGACCAACTCTGAGGCTTCCAAGCCGATAGTATCAACTGAAAAAGCGTCTTCCGAGGCCAGGGTCACTGCCGCAAGGAATGGGGGCATTCGTTTTGAAACACCTCTGCCAAAAAAGCCATTGGATGTAAAAAAGACAGAAGCGGCGAAAGAGACCAAGAATGGTGTTAAAACCGCTGCGAACAAGGCAGTTTTGCCAAGAGTTTACGTCGTCGCCGAGGGGGACAGTTTAGCTATCATTGCAAAGAAGTTTTACGGCGGAGAAGAAGGCGGCAAGGCCGTAAACGTCAGCAGGATATACGAGGCCAACCGCAGAAATCTGAAATCAGCCGATGAAATTTATGCAGGCCAAAAACTTGTGATACCATTACTTCGGAGTTCGGCGAGAGATAAAAGCAAAATCGAGAGCATTTTTTCGCCCAGAGTATTTGAGAAAGTTGAATCTATCGGCAAGAGGCATCTTTCGGATGAGGAGCAGAGAGGAGTTCAAAGCAAACTTTACGTTGTGCGAGAAGGTGACAGTTTATGGCGAATTGCCGCCGAAAAGCTTGGAGACGGCAATCGGTACCGTGAAATAGCCAAGCTGAACACCGATATTTTAGAGTATGAAGACAGTCTGGCCGTAGGGATGCAACTGAAAATACCGGTTCGATAGTGAGGGGGTTTGGCCGCTATTTTCCGAGTCGCTGTTATCCAAAGACTCCCAGCAGATTAAAATAAGATGAGGCGATTTTGTTTTGTTTTTGTTGTTTTTTACTTTACAGGCATAGCCATTTTCGCCGTCCATTTGCGCAGTATGAACAATCGCATTTTCTACAAGCTCTGCACACACAAGGCCGAGCAAAGCCGGCTAAAACAACAACTCTGGCAGAAACAACTGCAGCTGGAGAGTATAATAAATCCCGCTTCTATTTTTCAGCGTTTTGAAGAACCTTGAATTGTTTGTAGTTGAAATTCAATTGAATCGGTGTCAGGACCAGAGGCGACCGGCCCAACCCAATATATATCAGCGAGTTAAAAGTTGAAAAGCGTTCGCACAACTGTATTTCTGTTTGTGGTTTTGATAGCAGCATTTTCGCTGCTTTCAGTGAGGTGTTTTTATCTTCAGTTTTTCGAAAGTGAGCATTATTCTTCGGTCTGGAGTAAACAGCGTCAGCAGTTGCGAGTTCAAAAGCCGCAGCGAGGAGCGATACTTGACTGCCGGGGTCGTGTTCTGGCGGCAAGCAATAAGATACAGACGATTTTTGCCGACCCTCAAATTATAAAATCCACCGAGAGGGCGGCGAGTAAGCTTGGGCGAATTTTGAATATGGAGGCAATCGAGATTTACCGACTCATCACGGAAAGCAAGAATCGGCGATTTGTAAAAATCAAAGTTGACGCCGATGCCAACGAGTGCGGTGCGGCCGGGAAAATCTACGGTATTGGGGTTAAGAGCGACTGGCAGCGTCATTACCCCATGGGCAGGCTGACTGCCAATATCGTCGGTTTCACCGATGTTGAGAACGAAGGTAAAGGTGGCATTGAACTTCAATACGAGAAGGAACTGAAGGGGTCATCGGGACAAGAAATATTCTTTGCCGATGTTCGTCGCCGACCGATTCGTCCCAAAGAACAGTCAAGTGTTCTAACTGATGGCGCTGGAATTATTTTAACGCTTGACGCCACTATACAGCAGTTTGCACGAGCGGAGCTTTTAAGACAATATGAAAGTTACGAAGCAGAATCAGCTATTGCAATTGCAGCCGAGCCGGAAACAGGTGCGATTCTGGCATTAGTTTCGCTGCCGGATTTTGACCCCAATAATATTGGTATTTGGGATGTGAATAATCTTCGTAACCGGGCGACGAGCGACCAATTTGAGCCGGGCAGTGTTATAAAGCCAATAGCGGCTGCGATAGCAATCGATGCGGGAGTTGTGGGACGAAAAGAAAAAATATTCTGTGAGTACGGCAACTATCGCGGCAGGGGCTTTGGGCGAATCGGAGAGTACGGAGAACACCGATTCGGAGATTTGACGCTGCGGGAAATCCTGGTTCACTCGAGCAATATAGGGATGGCGAAGATCGGGCAGAGACTCGGCAAAGAAGAACTATATAAAGGATTACAACTTTTCGGTTTTGGCAGGAAAACAGGTCTTGATTTGCCGGATGAGGCTGAGGGACTGGTGCGTCCTGTTCGGCAGTGGACGGGATACAGCGTGACGCGAATACCATTCGGACAGGAGATTTCGGTAACGGGTATTCAACTGGTACGTGCCTTCTGTATGCTTGCCAACGGCGGTCGGTCGGTCAGGCCGTTCCTGGTCAAGGCAATAGTAAATAATAACGGCGAGATTGTGAAAGTGGCCCCGTTAGAGGTAAGGCGTCGACTTCTAACGGGACAAGATGGTACTGCATCGGACAGTCCGCCGAAAGGTGTTGGTTTCGTGGTAAATCCGGAGGTTGCAAGATGGATTGTCCGCGATGCCTTAGTGGGTGTAGTTAATGAAGGTACAGGGCAAAAAGCTAAAATTGAAAAATGGGAGGTGTTCGGCAAGACCGGCACAGCTCAATTATCTAAAAAGGGCCAAAGAGGCTATTCGGTGGATTCTTATGTGGCGTCCTTCGCAGGAGGCGGGCCGGTGGAGAAGCCGGCGGTTGTGGTTCTGGTTTCCATCAGCAAGCCGAACATCCAGCTCGGTAAAGGTTATACAGGCGGGATGGTAGCAGCTCCTGTAGCAGCAAAGATAATTGAAAAAACGCTGAACTATCTCGAACGATAAGAGTAATGGGCGGTTGGTGAGATTTGGCAAACCAATCAATATAACTCTTGGCTGAAATGTCCCTGTGCATTGTGAATGTCAGTTTGTTGGAAGTGAAGCATTTCCTATGTATTCTGCGTCAATGCAGAATTGAATGATGTCACGAGCTAAAGGTGCGGCGTCACTTGAGCCGTGCTGGCCGCCTTCGACTATAACAGCAATAGCGAGCTTGCGGCCTGAGCCGTCGGCGGCGAAACCTGCGAACCAGGCGTGCGCGGGTTTTTCAGTAGAGCCGGTTTTGCCATAGACCTTTACGTCGTGTTCGGCAAGACTGTTAAGAACAGGTTCGAATTCTTTGTTAGCGGTTCCGTTAAGCTCGCTGACAACCGCACCCATACCGTCGTAAACAACATCGAGTGTCTGCGGTGATATATTCAGCGGGGTGCCGTGGATTTTCGATTTCAGATCGGGAACCGACGATCGGCGATCGACAAAGTTAAAAATGACAGGGTTTTCGTATAAGCCGCCTCGTGCGATGGCGGCAAAAGAATTTGCGACCTGCAAAGGAGTAACCCTCAGATTGCCCTGGCCAATTCCGAACTGTCTTCTCTCGGTCTCCTTCAGCGGCAGATTGATTAACTGCTCGAGGCTCGAAACTTTCATAGTCGGGTCCGGATTATCAGATGAAATTATTCCGTTTGCCTGTCTGAAATTTCTTTCGTATTGTGGGGACTGCGTTGTACTGATTGCGGCAGGAGGCTGGAGGATTATACGTCCGTATCCGAAATCAAACAGCCATCGCTGCAGGATGTCAGGTTCGATTCTTTCGGCCAGTCGGGAAAAGTAAATATTGCAGCTTCCCCTGACAGCGTTGCGGGCGGTGTTGCCGCCCTCGTTCTGCCATTGAATATCGTGGCTGAGCCATTTGTATCTATTGTAGAGCCAGCAACTTGGCCAGCCTTTGTCAGCTTTCTGCGGTGGGCAGGAGATAATTTCTTCGGGAGTAATTTTTCCGGCTTCAAGGCCTGCGATGAGAATTAAGGGTTTGACAACCGAGCCGGGCGGATAATGTTCATTAATCGTACGGTTGAGCAAAGGTTTATTGGGGTCGTTAATGAGAAGGTCGTAATCGTATCTGGCACGATTTAAGTCGAAAGTCGGGAGCGAAACCAATGCGAGTATATCCGAGGACTCGACATCGATGACAACTGCCGCTGAAGACGCTTTGCAATTGGGATTGAGGGAACAATCGGTCATATAATCCCGGATTTTCATTTGCAGCTCTATATCGATAGTTAATGAAACGTCTGTTCCGAATCGGCTTTCGGTTCGGTCTATGAGTTGACTGTCTATATCATAAACCTCAAGTCCGCGTCTGCCGCGAAGGATAGTTTCACAGACATACTCAACACCATCTTCACGTCCACAGTTCTCGTCGGGCAGATAGTGAGCCAATATATCATCTTTGAAAAGCTCTTTGTCGCTTTTTTGCGGCGGGCCAACCCAGCCGATTGTCTGAGCGGCAGCCGAGCCATAATAATAAACCCTGTGTGGTTTGGGGAGAATTTGAACGCCGTCGATGTCCATAAATTCCAGTTGAGCAGTGAAGATATCGTCATCGGTTTTTAATTCCAACAATCTCCAGGTTTTGTGCATTTCTGCAATATCAACGGCGGCAGTCAATAAGAGTCGCTCGTTGGGGTCGTGGACGGCCTGCTCAAAGGGTTGGTTGGCATAACTTCTTTTCCAGGCAAGATATGAGCGTAAGTTCCATATTCGGTCGTTTATTTGCCTGATTCTGTTCTCGACGTCAGCCCGTTCGAGGCCAAAACAGGTACACTTATCGATTATCTGCTGTAAATCCTCCCGTTTTGCCCGGACTTCTTCGAGGACTTTTGCCTTTGCTTTTGCCGGGTCATTTTTTTTTGCGGCACTTAACAATTTGCTTCGAATGAAGCGGTCATCAGCAAAAGAAGAGAGTTCATAATTTATGTTCAACTGGAATTGCGGTTCATCTGCAGCTAATATTCTGTCTTTTCTGTCGAGTATTCTGCCTCTTAGAGTTTTCAGGGGTCTGGAAGTGCCTCTCAGGCGTTTTAGTTCTGCGATGCCTTTCTGGACAGAAGAGTCTGCCAGCAGTTGTAATTGTGCCAGGCGAAGCAGACAGACCACAAGTAAAGCGGCGCTTATAATTATAAAAATTTTTATTCTCTTATTATACATCGCAGTTGGTATTTCGTATTTCGGATTCCATTTTAAGGGTACTTTGTGATTATCGAGATACCAATTCAGTGCCTGCTGAAACGTTGTGTTTTTATACGCATCCACCAGGCAGAAGGCAAGAATAAAAAAGGTCCTACGACGGCTGAATACAAAGAAGTTGCAAAAATGAGTGCGTAAGCATTTTGAATGTGCGGCTGAGAGATTAGGCGACTTAAGAGATATGCCAGCAGAGCGGCAAGAATTCCTACGATAAATATGGCAGCGGTCTGGTACGGCACTTTTCGGATAGCGATGAGGCGGTGAAGGTAAGCCAGCAGGGTTCCAAAGAGACCGAAGCTGATTATCTGCGGGCCCATAGAAGAGCCGATTAAGTCAGCGGCGAAACCTATCACGAAAGAGGTTATAATCGCCTCGGTGGTGCTGGAGTGGACGGCAAAAAAAACCAAAAGTATTAACAGCAAATCCGGTCTGATATTCCAGCGAGCCAGGAAACCGGCCTGGAGCACGGCAGCCAAAATGATTAAGATTGCAAACCGAAACCATCGCATTTTTTATTCCCGGCAGGTGCCTTTTTGCCCCACACCAATCAGAGATGAAACCAAGCTCAAGCGGCGTAGTTTGCAAAATTGCCACACTGCCCTATTTTTGTGGATTCATTATAATCACGGCCACATTGCTTATTGTTTCCAGGTTACATACCGGCTCGACAGTTATATCCCAAACGAGGGGGTTCTGGTCGTCAGGTTTGCATTGGGTTATGGTTGCAGTAACAATAGGGGTATCGAGCAGGCCGGGCTTTTTTAGCGCAAAGACTCTGGAACCGGTCTTTACTTTGTGCTCGGTGGAGATATTTGTTATTCTGGCGTAATTTGAGCCGGCCCCCTGCATTATTCTACGCAAATTTAATTGGTCAATTTTTACCTCTATTCCGGAAGCAGGGTCGGTAATCAACCTGACCTGTGCGTTGCGTGAATCAACGCGGGAAATAGTTCCGATGACGCCATTGTCGCCAAGGACGAACTGTCCTTCAGCCAGTCCGTCGTTTTTGCCACGGTTGATAATGAGCTCGCTGCGTGAGCTGTCAAGAAAAGCGGTGGCGACGTTTGCAGGGACTAATTTTGCGCCCTCGAGCGGAAATCTTTGTCGCAGGCCGGTAACTTCCTCGAGTATTTGATGCTTTTGACGTAACTGCTCTTCAAGTGTGGCAATATAATTCTGGTACTGAGATTCTCTTCGTCTGAAGATGGTGTCATTGGGCTGCTGAGTATGGGCCAAAATTGAGAGGCTTCTTCCAATAGTTAAAGGCCATCGAAAAATGTGAGCAAAGGCGAACTGGAACTTATTTGTTAATTTCTGTGGAGCAAAGAGAAGGATGAAGCCTGCTAACATAAACCAGGTGAACAACATACGTCTGGAGACTTTGATACGCTTCCTTGCCATAATCGTAATTCGTATTGCGTCCTGCGTATTACGCCCGGCACATTACCGATAAACCATAACCCATCATTCCCATCCGTACTCGTTATGGTCCATCGTATCCTTCCACAACTCCAGATTTTCCAAATAGACGCTGGTACCTCGAGCTACTGAGCTGAGTGGGTCTTCAACCCTTTGTACTCTCAAACCGGTGGAATTTGCCAGTACAGTATCAATTCCCCGCAGTAGAGAGGAACCGCCGCAAATATGTATTCCGTTGTCGATTAAGTCTGCGGCGAGTTCAGGTTCCGCCTTTTCGAGAGTAGTTGTAACGGTATCAATGATTGAGGCGATAGGTTCACGAAGTGCTTCTCGAATTTCCTCACTGGTTATGACAATTTTTCTTGGCAGTCCCGAGATGGTATCTCTTCCAGCGACTTCCATAGTCAATTCTTCTTCAAGAGGGGCGGCGGAACCGATTTGTATTTTGACTTTTTCGGCCCTTGCTTCGCCAATAAGGAGGTTGTATGTTCTTTTGAGATGATTAATGATGGCCTCGTCCATATCATCGCCTCCAATACGTATAGATTCGCAGGTAGCGATGTCGGCCAGACTCATAATAGCCACTTCGGTTGTACCGCCGCCGATATCGACAATCATGGAAGCGGTTGGGTCTGTTATAGGTAGTCCGGCGCCGATTCCCGCAGCCATAGGCTCATCGACGAGATAAACTTTTCGAGCGCCGGCCCGTTCGGCACTATCAATAACAGCCCTTCTTTCGACTGCGGTTATTCCGCTGGGGACGGCAATAACCACCCTTGGCCTGACCAGACCCCCTCTGCCGTGCACCTTTCTGATAAAATATCCGAGCATAGCCTCGGTGATTTCAAAATCGCTGATTACGCCATCCTTTAGAGGCCTGATAGCACTAATCGAGCCGGGTGTTTTACCGAGCATCTCTCGGGCGACCATACCGACAGCTTCGCCGTTGTTCAGGACAATGTTGGTTCCTTTGCGGACCGCAACAACGGAAGGTTCATTAAGGACAATCCCTTTACCGCGGACACAAACCAGGGTCGTACACGTACCCAGGTCGATACCCATATCCATGCTAAACCAACCTAAGATTGTATCCAGCAGCACTTTCGAATCCCTTCTGAGATTTCAATTGACTCTACTCTTATACAATAAAAAATATAATTGTCAACAGTCAATTGGCTACGGAATATTAAATAAAGTGCCGAACTGAAAATAGCATTTATAGGCGACAAATGCTGCAGTAGCGAGAACAATACCAAAAGCCAGTGCGAGAATAACCGTATAAATGTTATCCGGAGCAGAAAACTTCAAACCGCGAATTTGCACGCCAGGACTCATATGTCAACCTCATATATTTTATTATTGACTATTTTCTGTCAATTATTGTTTTTGAGCTTTATTGAGTTATTAACAGTTACAAGATTACAAATTAGTTGCAGCATTATCACCGACTCTCGGCTGCTGAACAACGAGGTCAAGAACACCGACGGCCTCTTCCGTGTCAACTTCTGTGATTATAATATCGCAGATAAATTCATCGCCTCTCGTGACGTGGAATTTCATATCTTTCATAACCCCGTCTGCCGCTCCGATAGAAATTCCAGCCATAGAATTTTTCAAATCCACACTGGTTACCAATCCCAGCAGGTTGATATCTTTTGTTTGTATTGGAGCGGCCGGTTTAGCCTTTTCTCTTCTGGTGGTGACCGGTGCGGCGGGTGGGGCAACTCGGCCACTCGGCAGCAAGAGCCGGTCCAACTTCCTTTGTAAATCGGTTTTTTCCTCAAGCAGTTGTCTCTTGTCCTTCTGGAGCGATGCTATTATGACCATTTTTTCTTCCAAAAAGGCTGTAGTTTCATCAAGCTCTTTTTTCAACTGGATTTGCTGCTGTTTTAGTCTGTTCAACTCTCCAAGAGTGTCTTTCAATAAGAGTTCCTTATTATCGGCGGTTTGTGAGAAGGCCTCTATGACACTTGTCCAGTTATTTACTTTCTGAAGCAAAAGCGATTTTTCAGCTTCGACGGTTTTTAGCTGTGTCTGCAATTCAGAAGATTTTACTTTCAGGGCGGCAATTTCGTTACTGAGTTCGGCCTTTTGAGCACTTTTTTCTTCAATTTTCTGGTTTAATTGTTTTTTCAGGCTGCCAAGCTCTTCGGTTAAGCTGCCTATTCGGGCGATTTGGCTGTCGTATTTTTGTTTGTAACTATCAGCGTTTGCAACCCAGGTTACGACAATACCGCAGAGGAAAATCGAGGACACCGTCAATAAAACTATTAATATCTTTGTAAGAGTACTCAAGATTAGCTCCTTTCACTAATTATTTGCACATTCACATCAGCAATGCGAATTATACATCACCCATATCACCCTGTAAATAACATATTTTAAGCTTTTGAGAGGAAAAGGTCAAGTTATTTTTAGCAAATACCCCAAATTAAATGGATAATGAAAGCGGTCAATAAAGGAGTGCAGAGGGGGTATTTGGGGTAAATTATTTCTTCATCAAACAGAGTAAAACAGCCCTTGCAGCGGCAAGACGGACAAATTTGGACTCATTTTGCAACAGTCGTGGCAGAAACCTGGTAAGCTTTGCTGAGCCAATCCGACCAATTGCCGTTGCAGTGAGGACATTTACTCGTTCGATGTCGTCCATTTTGTCGAGGTCATTTGTAAGATTTTTATTAAAAACATCGAGAACCTCAGGCTCGCCGGCCAATGAGCCAAGCCTTCCGAGTTGAGCGGCAGCGGCCAATCTGACCTCCAACAAGTCATCATCGAGCATAGTAATGAGGGCATTTTTGGCCTGTTCGGTTCCGAGGGCACCCATTGCCCTTGCCCCCATAATCCTGTCATCGGCGTAAGCACTAATCAGAATTGCCCATAACTTTTGATATATTCTCTCATCACCGAGCTCTGCAATGGCTTCTGCAGCCTGTAATCTGGTCCTGTAATCCGAATCTTTGTCCTCAAGGACCCAATACAATAGGTTGAGTGCCTGCTTATTTCCGGTTTTGCCCAGCAGCAAAACGGCATTAGCTCTGAGAAGATGGTCGGTACTGGTTGCCGCTGTTTGAAGCACATCGAATCCCTCCATCGAGCCGAGTTGGGCAATTGCATAAGCGGCGGCAATTCGGACATTTTCATTGCCATCGCCTAACAACTCCTCTACTAAGGTTTCGGCAGGATGGTACTTTGTGTCGCCCACAGCCAAAGAGGCGGCAAATCTGACCGGCACAAAATTATCATTCAGCAATTGCTGAACTTTGGGCATTAATTTGACCTCTCTGGTAACGGCAACAACTTCTATAGCAGTAACCCTGACGCGCGGGTCATGGTCGGCAAGTCCCTGCAGGACGATATTGACGGCCTGGTCTCTAAGGGATGCGACAAAGGCAGTGTCGGGGCCCGGAGTTTTTTGTAATGAGTCGCCACAACCAAAAACAAACAACAATAAACAATAAACAATGAACAATAAAAAATGAACAATTTTTGTAAACATTTTTTTCATTTGTCAGTCCTTTTATTTTTTCTTCGGCCAAAACGTTCCAGAAGCGACAGGATTATGGTCAAAAAAAGGCAGGCAAGACAACAAAAATCGAGCCATTGGCCGTATTTGCTGAAAAAAGTAGTTCTTTTATCTATTGGGACCCTGTCGAGAAACCAGCCGGCTACGCCTTTGCGGTCCAATGCTTTGTAGGGGAAATCGCTGCTTGCTGCGATAAAGCCGTCCCTTATGCGTCCGGACGAATCAATGAGACAACTGATGCCGGTATTTACACTGCGTAAGATTGCAAGGCGGTTTTCGACTGCCCTAAAAACACAAACAGCAGCGTGCTGAGGCAGTTCCGTGCTTGGGAAAACTTCCTTAGAATCATCTTTGAATCGCACAAACCAGCCGTCATTACTTATATTGACGAGCCAGTCGATGCGTTTTAGGCCTTTGGTCTCCACTGCAAATCTTCGTGCAATCGCAGGTACGGCATCTTCATAACAAATCATCACGCTGAATCTGTATGCGGGTTCGTTGGTCCCAGGGGCGGTCATTTCAAAAATGGTGTATTCAGTGCCGGCATCGAGCGAATAATCATAATCATAAGGAGTAAATTTCATCAGGAGATTGTAAAGAAAAGGGCTGCTTTTCTTAAACGGCACGACTTCGCCGAAAGGAACCAGGTGAATCTTGTTGTATTGAGCTTCCGCCTGCGTACCATCAGGCCGATAGAGAAACGCTGAATTATGTCTTTGAGTTGAAAGAAAAGTCAAATCGGCCTGCAACTCGACTGTGCCGCCATAGGCCCCTACAAGTACAAAAGCGGTTTTTTGGGAATGGTCACTGAGAATTTCATCGACAGTTTTGCAATGAAAGTCCGGGGAGAGCAGGTTTAATACCCTTTTGTCTAACGTGGCCTGTACCATAGTCTCCGGCCAGACGATTAGCTCGGCTCCGGCGCCGGCGGCAGCTTTACTTTTGGCCAGCAACTGTTCAAGTATTACGTCAGAGGCCTGAAACGATTGCTTAACCGACTGAGGGACGTTGGATTGTAATGAAGCAACCAGAGGGCCATCTTTGATGTACTTGTCCGATTGCTTTATTCTCCATCGTCCATAGGCGATAGTTGCGGCCAGTGCAGCACATACCAGAGCAATTTTTAACAGTTGAGTGGTCCGGAAGATGGTTTTGCCGCGGGCGGCAATGAATAGTTCGGCTATTAGTCCATTGACCATTGCAACGAGGAACGAGACTCCTGCGGCGCCAAAGGTGTCGGCAATCTGGATGAGTGTGATATTGGCGAACTGGCTGTGCGCCAGAAACCGCCAGAAGAAGCCACCGAGGAAAAGGCCCTGTAGTCGTTCGGCGGCGACAAATAAGACGGGTACAGCGAGAAATAAGGGTATATTTTTCGCTCTGCAGAAGCGCAGGGCAAATACAAGCAGCGGCCAAAGCAGCGCCGTGTAGAGGCAGAAGGCCAGCCAGCCGCTGATGGTTACCGGCGCTATCCAGTACAGGTTGCCCAGCCAGTAGCACGTCGAGACTAAGTAGGCGGCAAGTGCCAAGGGAAGCGGTTTTGCCTCAGGCCGGCAGGTAAGGATAAAAGGCAGCAGCGAAACCCAGGCCAAAAAAGACAGGCTTATCGGCGGCTGAATCACCGTCAGCATTACCGCACTGGCGATAAGCATAAGAAAAATACTCAGTAGCTTTTCTCTCGTAAATAGTTTGCGAATTTTCAAAATGGTTAGCCTCTAATACGTGGAAGCTTGCCGCTCTTGCGCAGTTTGAAGAGTTGGTCCGCTACTTCTTTTGGGGTAAATGGCTCTTTAGGGGTGAATTCTGCATTGAACCACGAAGTAAATTTCTCCAGAAGAGCTTTATCTTTTACTATCTGGTCGCTCGGTGTGTTAAACTGTTTATAATGGAGTTTTAGCTTCTCTATTTTATGCTCTCCCCAATTTCTCATAATATTTTCTCCCAATTATTTTTTTGACTTTTTTGGAATTGGATGACTCCGCAAAGGGCCGAGTTTGGCACTTTTTCTCATTTGGATTAGGTGTTTGATAATTTGTTTTGGCTGGAATGGATTTTTTGCCGTCCCTACGCGTTTATTAAACTTTTCAGCAAATAACGTTAACAAGATAGGGTCACCTCCAAGTTGCTCAGTTGGAACCTTATTCTCATGATAAAGCCATTTAAGTTCTTTGCTCATCTGCTCAGTCCACTCCCCTAGACCTTCGCCTTCCGGTGGTAACCCTTCGGAATCCTTAATTCGTTTTTGCGACTGCTCTACATACTTCTTGGAAATTTCGATGCCAGTGTATATACGATTTAATTTATGGGCCACAACTGCGGTTGTTCCTGACCCGCTGAAAGGGTCAAAGACCCAATCACCTTCGTCTGAACTTACCCTTATTATTCGAGCCAATAAGCTCTCCGGCATCTGACAGGGAAAGTTCGTACGCTCATCGAAAGTTCCACAGACACGCGGATATTCGTCCCAGACATCATCCGGCATTTTGCCTTTAGGGTTTGCTCGTTTGTCTTTGTATTTTTTTTGTCTATCGGATATTATTCGCTCTGAGTCTGCATTGAACGTAAAACTTTCTTTGTCCTTTACGAAATAAAATATATGTGTATGGGAGCGGGTGAATTTATTTTTCATCTGCTGGCCGAAGGTGTAGTGCCATATAATCCAGTTGCGCAGAACAAGCTTTAACTCGTCGGCAATGATTTTTACATTGGCGGCATACTCATCGCCTATTGCTATATAAAATGAACCATCCGGCTTTAAGACTTTTTCGCAGACTCTCATCCAGTCTTTTGTCCAGGCGATGTAGTTTTCCTTTTTCAGCTTGTCCTTGTATCTGTCGTATTTATAGCCGATATTGAAAGGCGGGTCGGCAAAGATAAGGTCGGCAAAGGGTTTTTGGACTTTGCCCAAAACCTCTATACAGTCCCCGCATATTATTTCATTAAGAAGCTTCTGCATAGTGATATATTATAAACTAACGCGGATTCTGCAAGAGGTTCTACATATCGCAAGCCGATTTGAGAGGCCGGCCTAAAACGTTAAGCTTACAGTCCATTATTCAAGAGGGCCTTTTCTAACTAGGGCACTAAAGGGGGAAGGTCAACAGAAACAATTTTCCATACGATATCAAGGTCAACATCGAAATAGCCGTGAATCAAACGGTCTCTTACTCCTGCGATTTGTCGCCACGGGATGGAGGGATAGTCTTGTCGGCACTTTTGAGAAACATTTTTGGCTGCCTCTCCGAGAATCTCCAAGAGTCGCACCACTGCCGGCGCAAGCTTTTCGTCTTTATCGAGGTCGGTGCGTTCAGATGTTCTTGTAAGCTCTATCAACTTGAACACGGCATCAAACATATGACGCAAACGCACGACATCATCAGCTTTGGACATATTGCACCTCGGCTTCGCTAAGGATGGTGTCTCGAAAGTATCGGCTTAAGAAATTTGGAGTATGCAGCTCTACGTTCCGGCCAAGAAGACTCGAAAGTTCGTCCTGCATATCAAAAAAACTAAAACCTGGCTCAAAACCGGTTTGAAATTCCACCAGGATGTCCACATCGGATTGGGCCGAGAAATCGGCCCGCAGAGCCGAACCGAAAACAGCAAGCCGACGAATGTGATGACGCTCACAAAAATCAGCGATTTTGTCCTTTGGAATAATCAGATTTTTGTTCATCAATATGTCTCTGCGAGTTAGTCTTTCTTATTTCGCAACAGCAGATACGAACTTTACGGCTCGATTACTTTCTGCTCTTTGAAGACCTTGCCGGAGAGGTGGTCAGTGAAGGTAAGCTTGACTGTTAAGGGCCCCTCGAGTTTTTCGATTTTGTCGGCTACGTCGAATGTCAATCTGTAATTAATCGTTATCAGTGTTGCAAACCAAAGCTTTCTGAGCTCATCGGGCTCAACCCGCCATTGGCCAAGCAGGGCATTGCCGTCGGGCCGGTTGAGGTTCCAGAGCTGAACATCAACCGAGCCGGCAGCCTTTACCACGTCGCCGTCCTGGTCAATCGGCTGAATGTAAACGATGAGTTTTTCCTTGAGGCCGTCTTTGTCTTTATCGTAAAAATCAGTATATCCGGTAATTTTGACTCTCTGGAGGTTGTAGAAGTTTTTGAGTTTGGCGTCGGCGGGCAGGCCGGAGAGGACCTGGATTTGCTTTTTCAATTTTTCGTTTTCCAATCCGGACTGCTTGATTTGTCGGGTCAGTTGCGTTTTTTCCTGCTTCAGGGAGTTGATTTGCTCTTTGAGCAGGTCCGGTCTGTCGGCGCTGTCGCAGCCGGCAGCAACAGCAAGCAGAGAACCGGCAAAAACAGCGAATAGCGTATGGCATATAGCGTGTAGTTGTGCGTATTTAGTTTTCACTTTGGTTTTCTTGTTTCGATTTCAGGGGCCTTCTTTATTATTCTATCGACCAGTCCATAGTTTATTGCTTCCTCGGCCTCAAGCCAGAGATTTCTGTCGCAATCTTTTTCTATTTGCTCGGCACTTTTGCCTGTGTGTTCGCCTAATATGCTATAAATTCGGCTTCGCAGGCGAAGAATTTCCTTTGCTTCAATGTCCAAATCGGTGGCGGGTCCCTGCAGGACTCCGGCAATCATAGGCTGATGTAAAAGTACCCTGCTGTTTTGCAGGAGGAACCTTTTTTGTGGTTTCCCGCCGGTTAGCAACAGCGCTGCCATACTTGCAGCCTGTCCGACACAATAAGTTGCGACGTCACATCGTAAAAACCTCATCGTATCATAAATTGCCAGTCCTGCGGTTATTGCACCGCCTGGTGAATTGATGTAAAAGTGAACGTCATTTTTGCTGTCTTCGTTGCTCAAAAACAGCATCTGAGCGATAATGAGATTTGCAGCGGCATCGTCAATGGGGCCGCCAAGAAAGACTATTCTGTCTTTAAGCAGTCTCGAATAAATGTCGTAGGCTCTTTCTGTTCGGCCGCTTTTTTCAATTACAATCGGTACCAGGTTTTGATTAACTGTCATATTTTTGTCCTGTGTTTGTTGTTGTGTTTTTACTTTTTATTTTTTTCTTTCTTTTGTTTCTTTTCTTCTTTCTCGTCTTCTTCGTGGAGTACTTCATCGATAAGGCCGTACCTGCAAGCTTCTTCGGCGGTCATGTATCTGTCTCTTTCAGTTTCTTCAGCGATTTTTTCAACAGGCTGGCCGCTGTGTTTTGCCAGAAGAGCGTTTATCACAGTTTTTGCCTTTAGAATTTCTTCGGCCTGTATTTTGATATCGGCGGCCTGGCCGGTAACTCCGCCCCAGGGCTGGTGGAGCATGATTTTAGCGTGTTCAAGGGCATGTCGTTTTCCTTTTGTTCCTGCCGCCAGAATTACCGCGGCTCCGGATTGAGCTCTTCCGATACAAAAGGTGGCAACGGGAGAGCCGACAAAACGAATAGTGTCATAAATAGCCATAGTATCGTCAACACTGCCGCCAGGCGAATTGATGTAGAGACTGATTTCCGTACTACGCTTCAGGTTGTCCAGATACAGCATCTTCATAATGACTTCAGCGGCCCTTTGGTATGAAATTTCACCGATGAGAAAAACAATTCTGTTCTCCAGCAGCATATCATCAAGGCTCATCTGACGATATCGCTGATACGGGCCGTATTGGTTGTAAATCTCCATCGGATTTTTGTCGTCGATTCCGCTATTTATTGAAAAATGGGAGCTGTTGACAATGTTTCTTCCGGGATGCTCAATAAACATTTATTACTTCCTTTATAAAATTCCGAACTGTTATTTCGTAACCCGTCTGCTACTTTGCGAGACACGTTTGTTATCGGATAATTTTACTTTTCAGTTTTCTTTTTAGCTGTGGTTTCTCTTTTTTTGGATTGTTTCCTCTCAGTCGTCGCTGCTTTTTGGGCGGCTTTTTTAGCAGCTTTTTTCTTTTTCTTAGTCTCCTTCTCAGGCTTAACTTCGGTTATTTTGGCCGACTCGAGCAATTTAGCAATACATTTATCCTCCCTTACCTGCAATCTGAATTGAGACAGCGAGCCACCTCGCATCATATCTTCCCTTAATCTTTCCGGTATATGCCCCCTTTGGAGGGCTAACTGTGCGATATGGCCGTTAAGCTCTTCTTCGGTTACTTCTATATTGAGCTTCTCAGCGACCTTGTCCATTATAAAGAATGTTTTAAGCTGTTGGCCGGCCTGCTGTTCGCTGGCGGCCCAGAGCCGCTCCATCTGCTCTTCGATGTACTCTTCGGGCAGGCCCTGTCTAATCAGGTTGGCATACTGTCTTTGCAGCAGCGTTTTGGCCTGGTCGGCAACGATGGCGGTAGGCAGGTCAAAATCGGTGTTATCAAGCATATACTTATAAATCTGTTCAGACATCTGCGTTCTGGCCTGCTGCTCTAATCGGCCCCGGAGGGTATCTGTGAGTGTATCCCGCAGCTCGTTTTCATTTTCGAGGCCAAGCCCGTTGAAGAAATTTTCGTCCAGCGGAGCAGGCTTTAGCCATTTGACATCTTTGATGTCAATCTTTACATTCACCTTTTTGCCGCGATATTGTTCTTTGAAATAGGTTCTTGCGACTTCGACGCTCGTTTGTCGGGTGTCGCCGGTCTTTGCGCCTGCGAGAAGCTCATCGAGTTTTTCAACCGGAATTGCTCCTACAAAACCGTTTGGTCTGACAAAGATTTCGATGTTGTCAAGTTTCTCCTCTTCTTCGGCATCTTCGGCTTTTAGGATAACGTCGGCAATTATCTGGTCATCCAACTGGACCTGGCCGTCGTCTCTCGGCACCCAGGTGCCCGACCATTTTTGCAACCTCTCAATTTCTCTGTCGATTTGCTCGTCGGTTACCTCCAGTTTTGTCTTATTAACCTCGATACCTTCCAGTTGAGGCAGGTCGAATTCCGGTCGCACCTCGACTTCAAAGTCAAACTGCAATGGGCCGCTTTGAGGCAGTTCAATACTTTCGAAATCGATGTCCGGCTCGCGAAGGACATTAATCTCATTATCCTTGATGGCCGAATCGCCGGCATCTGTCAATAGTTTGAGTTTGATTTTCTCGGACGTTTCTTTGCCGAACCTTTTTTCCAGCAGCCGGCGCGGCGCCCGTCCCTTTCTAAAGCCCGGAACTGCCGCTTCTTTGCGCAAAGTTTCGTATTGCTCATCGACCGCATTCTTTATTGTTTCTTCCGGAATCTCCACAATCAGCTTCTTTTTGCAGGGTCCTGCTTCTTCGATTGTTACAGTGTTTTTCAGTGCTGTAGATTGTTGTTCTTCGGCCATTTCGTTGCTCCTAAAGACCGGGTTTTTCACGGCTGTGAAATAATAAACAAAAAAGGCATCAGGGGAAAAACACCCCTTAGCCGGATATCAGTTTTTTTAACATATCGGTGACCAACGCCAAACCCCGCACCTATTTGATTCGCCTGCTCAAATAAGGCCGCTATTCGCACGGCTTCCTGCCAATCATCCAATTCTTCACGGCGATAGCGAACCAAGTAGGTGAGGGGCCGGTAACTCACCGATACTATATCATCCTTTCATCCCTAAAAGAGCCGGCAAAGCGGGTGATGAGACTTGAACTCACGACATTCACGTTGGCAACGTGACGCTCTACCACTGAGCTACACCCGCATTTTCGTATCTCGTCGCTGGCTTGCCCCGCGTAGCTGAAGGCTAAGCATGGGTGACTCGTATCTCGCCGAACAACGAGAAACACCAATAATTATACGGGCAGACTAATACCTTGCAAGTGGTTTTTTACAAAAGTTTGGCAGTTATATTGGCAAAATCGCCGCAAAAAGATAAAGCTTGCTAAACAATAAACTTAGGGCAAAAGCTGTGTAGCGAGCAAGTAACGGATGAGAAAAATCCAAATACCGCTTTTTGGGAAAAAAATCGGTCCACAGTTTTACAGATATGGTACAATAGCCTGTGTTGACAGTGAGTGTGCTATCCAATACGAGGCTATTAAATCCAAGAAAGAGCAGTAAAATGGCCGGAAATTATCGAGGATTTGTTAAGAAGTGGACGTACGTATTCCTGTCTTTGTTATTACTACTTCTGATTACTCTTATTATTGCTGTTAAGAGTTCGACAAGTAACGGGCTTGTTTTCGCATCGGAGGAAAAAAGAGCCAATGCAAATCAGGCACCCGATGACGCAAATCAGGTACCTGGCGATGCAAATCAGGCACCCGATGATGCAAACGAGCCTTCCGTAGAAAAAGCGAAATCGGCAAAAGAAGAAGTACCGCGGCCGGAACATAAACACCCTGCTTTCGGTGAGCGCATCAAAGAACGAACAAGAATGGTGGCCAGGTATATCCGTGGAGAGCGAATCCGCGACCCGAATGTTCTAATAGCGATGCGCACTGTACCAAGACACGCATTTGTGCTGCGCAGCGATTTGACAAGGGCTTACAATGACCATCCCCTCCCGATAGGTCTGGGCCAAACGATAAGCCAGCCGTACATTGTGGCTTATATGACCGAGTATTTGAAAATCGGCATCCGGTCGAAAGTTCTTGAAATCGGCACAGGTTCCGGATATCAGGCGGCAGTTTGTGCCGAAATTGCGAGTGAAGTTTATACAATCGAGATTCTCGAAGAGCTTGCCAAATCGGCCAAAAAACGACTGAAGGAGCTGGGCTACAATAATGTGTTTGTCAAGGCCGGAGACGGTTACTTCGGCTGGAAGGATAAAGGGCCTTTTGATGCAATTATCGTAACGGCTGCAGCCGGTGTTATACCGCCGCCATTGATAGAACAATTGAAAACGGACGGCAAAATGATACTTCCTGTGGGAAGTCCCTTCGGCATCCAGACTCTTGTGCTGATTAGCAAAGATGAAAAGGGAGAGGTTCACAGCAAAGGCCTTCTGCCGGTACGATTTGTCCCTATGACCGGACGAGTAAATAAGTAAGACCGAACGACAACAATGCCAATGATTGCAATTTCTATCTTCCTAATTTCCGCAGCAACACTCGGGCTTGAACTTGTTCTGGTTCGGGCGTTATCGGTCGGTCACTGGCACCATTTTTCTTTTATGGTCATCAGCACGGCCTTGTTGGGCTTTGGCGCCGGAGGGACGTTTGTTGCCATCGGCGCAAAATCGCTGACAACCCATTACAAAAAAGGTCTATGGTATTTCGCTTTCGCCATGGCGCTGACCGTACCAGTTGTCTTTTGGATGAGCCAGAAGGTCGGGCTTGATGAGCTGCAGTTGATATGGGACCGGCGACAGATACTTTATCTTTTTGCATATTATCTGCTGTTTTTCGTCCCGTTTTTTTGTGCGGGCAGTTTTATAGCGATGGTGTTTGCGGTATTTGCCGATAAGGCCCACCTTTTGTACTTTTACAATATGATAGGGTCCGGTTTGTCAGCGGGGGCGATTGTAATATTGATGTATGGCAGCTCACCCCAACAATTACTTTTGGTAATCAGCTTTGCAGCGTTTCTTGCGGCATTTATTCTGGCATTTGGAATTACCGGCCGGCGGATTGTGGCGACAGCTATTTGTGCCGGTATCTGGCTTTGGGGCTTTAGTTCGAATGGGCCGGTCAATCTCGAAATCAAAATTTCCCAGAACAAATCACTTCTTTACTATAGTAATCTGCCGGAAGTGCAAAAGTTTGCCGTTCGTTATAGTCCCTTAGGGCGGCTGGACTGCGTGAAGGCACCTACTGTTCGATACTTTCCGGGTCTGAGCATAACTTACCGGCACAGCTTACCTCAACAGACACTAATAATCAGCGATGCAGACGGAATCTCGGCGGTAAATCACTTTGAGAAAATCAGTGACTGGGACTGTTACGACTATACGACTTCGGCGATTGTGTACTATTTAGTGAGTGAGCCTGAGGTCTGTGTCATAGGTGCCGGCGGCGGCTCTGATGTCGGCCAGGCAGTCGCTCACAACGCCAGGAAGGTTACAGCGGTAGAGATGAATCCGCAGATAATAGATTTGGTCCGTGAGGAGTTTAACGAATTTTCCGGCCGGTTATACCAACGGGCCGACGTAGAAGTTGTTATTGCCGAGGGGCGAAGCTTTCTGCAAACAACCGGTGAACTCTTCGACATTATCAGCATTCCATTGCTGGATTCTTTTAGCGCTTCTGCTGCGGGGTTATATGCTCTTAATGAAAGTCACTTATATACCATCGAGGCCATTGAGCAGGCCTTGCGCCGATTGGGTCCGAATGGTATCTTGAGTATAACGCGAACGCTCAAGACCCCCCCGAGAGATAGTCTAAAGATGCTGGCTACTATAGCCCGGGTGCTGCGGCGCCGAGGTGTAACCGAACCGGGGAAACATATAATAATGATTCGGAGAATGCATACCACAGGCACAATTGTTGTATCACTACAGCCTTTTACAGAGCTACAGACTGTAGCAGCAAGCAAATTTGCCGAGGAGCGTTCTTTCGACCTTGTGCATCTGCCCGGTATCGGTGCGAACCAAGCCAACCGGTTTCACAAACTGCCGGAACCTCTCTATTACCAAAGCGCTCAAAAGATTCTCTCAGACGAATACGAGGACTTCTATCGTAATTACGCCTACAATATCCGGCCGGCCACCGATGATAAACCGTACTTTTTTGACTTTTTTAGATGGAGGTCTTTGCCTCATATGTTTCGCACTATGGGGCGTCAATGGCTGGTTTTTTCCGAATGGGGTTATCTGGTTCTGGCAGCGACCCTGCTGCAGGCCGTCTGTGCCAGTTGCCTGTTTATTCTGCTGCCTTTATTTATCGCAAAACCAATCAAGCACGTTCATTCCCGAAAGCTTGCAGCGGTTGTCTATTTTCTTCTGCTGGGTCTGGCGTATATGTTTGTGGAGATGGGTTTTATTCAAAAAATGACGCTTCTGATAGGCCACCCCATTTTCGGCGTAGCAGTAACTCTGGTTGGTTTTTTGCTGTTTTCCGGCTGCGGCTCTCTTCTCTGCGGCCGGCTGCTGCGTCCCGCAAAAAAGGCCCACACTTTAATCTGGATAGCGGTATCGGCGGTTATTGTTATCGGCATTGCTGAAATAGTTTTTATGACGGTTTCATTCGATTGGCTGGTGGCTTTTTCACGGCCGCTCCGGATCCTACTCGGAGTGGCGATTACAGGGCCTCTGGCATTTTTTATGGGGATGCCTTTTCCGACGGGAATTAGGCAGCTTGAGGCCGGCAGCAGGCCGCTTGTTCCCTGGGCGTGGGGCGTTAATGGTTTTGCCTCCGTGATAGGAGCGGTTCTGGGCACACTTTTGGCGATTTCCGTCGGCTTTACTGCCCTGGTTATTGTGGCATTGCTATGTTACCTCCTGGCCGGATGCATCTCAAAAAGACTCTGCAATTAATTTCAGCATTGTTTTTTTCAAAACTTACTATATTATCTGCACTTTCCAAGAAAATTGACGTTAGTTTAGCTCTTTAACAACTGATACGGTAAACAAAAATGGCTCATCCTTCCGATTTGTCTAATAAAAGACATTTTTGGAAAGGAGAGCCAATGT
>Ga0180432_10002829_pt1 | contig 25622 bp, 31 predicted proteins | sample SS_ome_10_FD_132414 | JGI IMG/M metagenome (GOLD analysis project Ga0180432, IMG submission 132414) | Hypersaline lake sediment archaeal communities from the Salton Sea, California, USA - SS_1_MS_2 metaG | ecosystem: Environmental > Aquatic > Non-marine Saline and Alkaline > Hypersaline >... | reverse complement strand
GCTGATCGTCGTGGTGGTGTTGGCATAAGTGACGACTTCATCCCCATCGTACGTCAAGGCACGAATGACGTTCTCTTCCAATTGGAGGGCGTGATATCCCTCGCCGTCCGAGTCGGCGACGGCCATGGCGTTCTTGGTAGAATTGATGACGTCAGAATAACACCATGCGGCCAGGGTGAACGGCACGTCGGAGAACGCAGCTAGAATGGCCTCCAGGTTCTGGCTGGAACCGTTAAAGACCCGCGCCATACTTCTATGTCTCCCGAATTTCGACTGCGTGCAACTCCGCGTCCCCGGCTGCGTCGTCGCTCGACGCGTCACGCGTGATTTTCAACCGGAACAACTCGCCGGCGAGAATCCCGTCCATATCTGCCCCATCGGTAAAGGTAATGCTGACCACGTCGACCAATCCCGACGTGCTGGGCACGGTCGTATTATCGACGCTATTGGCCGCAGCGAAGCCGTCGCTGTCCACATCCTGTTGCTGGTCCCCGATCCGCTCGAACGCGGCGTCCCAATCCACGGTGTTTGATGTGGCCGAGGCCATACTGTAGTGAATGTAGATAGTGACTCCCCCGCCTGCGTACGCCTGCGGCATGATGGCGCTGAACACTGCGCTTTCGTTGGTCGCCGCGTCGAAATCCAAGACTGGGTGACCCTGGCGGGTATCAAAGGTGGCCGGGTTACTTGATGGCGGTTCGTTGTGCAGCGGGCCGAATTGAAGCAGCGTTTGTCCTGATGCCATCTCACGCCTCCGTATTCACGCCGAGCATGCGCCGCAGCAGCAGCTCTACGCCAGGCGCGACGCGCATTACCGCCACAGCGCAAAAGATCAGTGTCAATTGCACGGCACTATAGTTGGCGCGATAGGTCAGGCTGCCAGCATAGTTGCTCTGCGCGATATCGATCCACGCGTCGGTTTCGTTGATGGTGGTCAGGAGTTCGGCCTTGCTGCCGCCTACTGTGTCACGCTGGTTTGACCAATAGCGCATGAGCGCCCGCCAGATACGCTGGCGGTCCTCAATAGAAAGTGTCGCCATCTGGCGTTATCCTCCTCGGTCTGGGGCGGGAACACACCCGCCCCGGCCTTTTCCTACTTGCAGCGCACCCCGAGCACGTAAACGATGCCGGCGCCCAGGTCGTCCTGCTCGTCGGCATCCGCCGGGGAGACACACAGTGTCCCACCAGCGGCGATCTCGTGGTAGGCGTCGTTGATCTCGCCGGCTCGCACGATCGCCGTGTCCAACCCGCTCCAGTCCATGGCATCGGTGATGGCGTTCTCCCCGTTCTGCACGGTGAGCGTGTCGCTGGCCTCGCCGTCGCCGCCGGTGTGCACGGCCCAGGCGTCGACGATCCGCGTCTTGTGCGCGACCGTCAGGTCGACGCCTGCAGCCTCCCCGGCGGCCACCGGGATCACGAACAGCACCGGGACGCCCTCGACTGCCGCAGTCAGCGCCTTGGCCAGCAGCTCGCCGTCCGAGCTGCCGTGCGGCACGTGAACATCTGCTCTACTGGTCATCCTCTATCCTCCTCGGAGAGGGGGAGAGTGTGCACCCGGAGGTACTTTGCCCTCCCCCTCGACTTCTCACCGTCAGGTCACCGGCCAGGTCGCCGGTCAGGTCACCTTGACGTAGCTGGCCTTCGCAGGCACCGGCGCGTCGGAGCCATTGAACTCCTCGGCATAGTACTGCTCGCTGGCCACCAGCTTGTTGCTGGAGTAGCTCGGGTACGGGCCTTTGAGCTCCATCGGGCTGAACACGCGATGGTGCACCACCTCGCGGTTGCAGACCACGATGTAGCTGTCGGGCGCCTCGGTGCTCTCGAAGCAGGGCAGACCCTTCAGCCGGCCCACGAAGCCGTTGGCATTGACGTCCGCGTCCGGGCGCTTGCCAGCGGCGGCGAAGCCGTCCCAGTTGGCCACCCGATCGCTGTTGGTCAGCGAGAGCAGGATCGAGGTCGGCTCATAGTAGCGGTTGCCCACGAGCACGCGTGCGGCGCCGATCTTCTCGACCAGCTCGCTCACCGGGTCGGTGGCGCTGGCCCACGTGCCGCCCGAGTTGCTGGCGACCTTGAGCGCTGCGGCCACGGCCAGATAGATCAGGCCCTCGTCGATACGCCGCTGGATCTGCCGCACCAGCATATCGAGCGTGCGCGCACGGGCGTCCCAGCCGACCTGCGATTTGGAGAACTTGATGGCCTCGGTACTGATTTCCGTGGCCAGCCGATCCGCCTTCATCTCCAGGGTCGTGTAGGACAGCGTGCCCTTGCCGCGCTCGATGGCCTCCATCTCGCCCAACCGGTAGGCATAGTACTCATAGTCGACGTCGACGGTCGTACCGTCGCCGATCGTGCCGCCGTTGGCCGCGGAGATGGTGAAGAAGCGACCGTTCAGGTAGTCGATCACATAGTCGTCGCCCTCGACGAAGGCCGTGCCGCCGCCGTTCGGCTCCACGACCACCGTGCCCGGCTGAACGTGCTGGTAGTCCATGTCGACCCAGGCATCCTCGTCGCTGACCACGTCCTCGTCGGTAACCGTCCCGGTCGAGCCCGTCTCGCCTTCGTACGCTTCATAGTACACGCGCGTGGATGCCTGATCGGTCATGGCCACGTCGAACACGCTGGTGGCGATCAGCCGGGGGAACGCCTCGGCGATCACCGCGCGCGCAACGCTGGTCGGCAGATACAAATCGCCGGTCTCTTCGGCCTCCTCGAGCAGGCGAGCATCGGCCAGCAAGCGATGCCGGTACGTCCGGTCGAATTTCTCCAGGTACTGCAGCGCGAAGCGCTCGTTGATCGTCCGCGGCTGCTGCAGGTCGCGCTCGCGCCACATGCCGCGATGGACCAGCGCTTCGCTGATTTCGAAGGCCGCTCGTGCGTACGCCGGCACGCCGCGCTCCCGCTCCAGGACCGGGCCCAGGACCTCGATGCCCGCCGGGTGCCCACGGCTGACCAGATCCATTTTGGCCAGGATGGCCTCGTACTCGGGCCGCCGGCTGACGATGATCGCCTTGGCCTCCTCGATGGTCGTTGGTTCGGCTTTCTGCACTGCCTCGGCAAACTGCTCGCGCATCCAGGCCGGGTACTTGAGCGCCCCGACCTCGCGCTCGACGTAGGCTGCTACCTGTCGCGCCCGCTCGGCTTCCTCCAGCGCCCTGAGCCGCACCTCGCGCTGCTGCAGCGCCTCTTGCAGGTCGTCGGTATCGCTCAGGCCCAGTTCCTCGCGCAGCGATTGCTCCAACTCGCTCTCACCGGGCTGCTGCTGCTCTGCCAGCCGTCGGGCGGCCTCGATCAGGTCCTCGCCCTCCTTAGCCTGCAGCGCCTCGCGCAGCATGCGCATGCGCTGCTCCTCGTCCTTCTGCCGGCGCGCCTCCTCGAAGCGCTCCAGCACCCTCTGCGTCAGGTTGTCCAGGATACCCTGCTCCTGCAAGGCTTCCAGAAGTTCCTCGAATTCCATCTTCTTACCCCTCCGCCCGCTTGTGCGGGTCTTGTTTTCCAACAGTTCAATCCCTGCGCCGGGATCGCTCTGCTCGCCGGGCGCCAGGAGATCGAAGCCGGTGATGACCAGCTCGCTGACCTCCTCATAGTCGCGGTCGTCCCCGCGCGCCAGGCGCGAGCGCCCCCAGCCCCGAAACGAGACGTCCGGCATCACGCCGCCCTCCATGATGGCCACGGCGTCGCGGCCCTTGCTCGTGTCCAATACCCGCCCGCGGATTTTGACCTGCCGCTGGGATTCGTCGAACTCGACCGCGGTCCACCGCACCACCGTCTCCAGGAATTGCGGCCGGCCGTGCCCTTTGGCGGAAGGATGGTCCGCCTCCCCCGTCAGGGTCACCGGTTTGACGCCGATCCGCCCCTGGCCCAGGCTCTCGTGGAGATGCTCCTGGGCCTCCGCAACGGCCCGTTTCACGACGGCGCTGGGATACAGCCGCCCATTGCCGTTGATCACGTCTGCCGTCAGTCCGACACCGCTGATGTAGCGCGCTCCCGTCTCCGCCGCTTCCTCCAGGGTCAGCGTGCCCCGGATCTGCTCGACGAAGCGCCGCCTCTCGCCGCCCGGAGCCGGCCCCGATTCCTCCAGCTCGCCGGCCGGCTGGTAAGTCAGCTCGACCTTCTGCCAGTCGGCCCGCGGCGCGAAGACGTACTCGCCGTCTTCGTAGCGATAGCTGACCAGCCAATATTCGTCCACCTCCAGGCCCTCGTCGCGGACGATCACGTGGTCAGCAAAGGTCTCAACGAGGTACGGATAAAACTCATCCGCCACGACGAACTGCCGCGCGAACGCACGCCGGATCTGTCCGAGGGTGTACTCGAACGAACCTTTGACCATCTCCTCCAGGCTCTGCCCGCGGTCGACCAGCGGGAGCTCGCGCCCCTCGCTCTTCTTGCCCGCGATAAAGGCCGCCAGTCCCTTCGGCACGTCCTTCTTGGCCGCACGATAGTGCGCCGCCAGGTGGCGTGCCGCCGTCTTGCGCTCGGTCATCGTGGCGTCCAGCTTGTTGCCGCGAAACTGGCCGCTCTCGCAAGCTACGCACGCCGCCTCCACGCGCCCCCAATCCACCGAAAGCCGATCGTGCGCGACGTCCCCCTGCCCGCCGCCGTGGTGGGGCAGTTTCCAGGTATCCGGCTCGTCGGCCTGGCCGGTGATGGCAAAGTACTGCTGGTAGTACACCTTGCCGTCGATCGTCTTGGTCTTTTTCCCCGCCATAGTTCCCTCCTCGCGCAGGGTGCCCTTGCCGATAGCCAGCCCCTGGCGAATGGCTTTTTCCCTGGCCGCTTTCTCGGATGCCTCGCTGCCAGGCATGTAGGTGTAACAGTGGCCCCCTTGGCCCCATTTCCATCCCGGTCTCTTGCCTTTTCGGCACCGCTGCAGCGGCATCCACTCACCCCCAAAAACGAAACAGCCCGCCCTCATCAGGCGAGCTGTCGCTGTCCTGAAAAAGGCGGGCTGGCTTGTCGCGAACCCTGTTATTCGGTTATCGAGATCTCAGCAGTCGAACTTGCCCCGCGGCCGGCGCGAGAAGCCGAACGTCTCGCACAGTAGGTCGTCGAGCAGTACCAGGACACGGTGCGCCGTCTCGCACAGGCGATAGAGGAAGGCGTGCCAGAATTCGGCGTTGTGCACGAACTCAGGAACGGTCATCGCCGCTCTCCTCGGCCGGCGGATGCCCGCCTGCCTCCAGGTTCACCCCCAACTCCTCCTCGTCGCCGTTCAGCCACAACAGCAGCGTCCCGGCCAGGGACGAGGTGTCCATCGCCGCCAGGTCGCGCCGCCAACCCGTGCTCTGCTCGCTCACTTCTGCTCCGCTCCCCTGCGCAAGACCACTTTGTCAAAGTCGGCCCCATTTACGTCCGACCAGAACGCCTTGAACTGGCGCAGGACCTCCGGGTCGTCGGTCGCGCCGGCGAACTCCTGCTCTTCAAACCGTCCGTTCGCCGGGTCGGCGGGCAGAGTCGCCGAAATGCGGTCCTCCCATTCGTCGCCCAGGTACACCAGGCCGTACGCCGGCAGCCGCTGATCGAGCCACAGCGTCGCCTCCTGGCCGTCGATCTCCAGGACCAGGTAGGGATAGCCGTCTTGATCGCCCCGCCGGATCGGTTTCACGTTCATTGCGGGTAATTCCTCCACATTGGGCCAGTGCTCTGCCCACGCCCGACCGTGCCGTAATAGTAGGCCGGGACACCCTCGAACATGCCCACGAACTCGTTCTCACCGTCACCCAAGAAAGGTGAGTGTGAGCTGCCGGGCGTCCGCTCGCCAAAATAGCTGCCCAAGAATCGGTGGTGCGGCACGCGCATCAGCACCAACTGATCGCCGGCGACCACCACGGTCTGATAGATGCTGGAGCTTTCACAGGCCCCGCGCATATAGTCTTTCGCCTGGCCTTTCTTCATGCCATAGCGGCTCATCACGTCCCGCGATTCCGTGCGCACCACCTCGACCAAGCTCTGATCGCGCAGGTTGTGTTCGAACTCGACTTGGTGCAGCATCTCGTAGGTAAAGGCGTGCAGGACCTGGTACGAGACCTTGAATTTCTGCTCGCCCACGCGTCCCAGCGCCCGGTTGTACAGGTTCTCCGCGCTGTCCTCGCCGCCCAGCCATAGATAACGATCCTTGGTCGCCGTGCGCTGGTCCGTCAGGTGCCACTTGACGATCTTGCTCGCGCTCGACCACGACGTGCCGGCCTGCGCACCCATCCAGTAGGCCACGGTGTCCCACGACCCGCCCAACTCGCGCATGTAGGTGTCCACGTCCTGGATCACCGAATCGCGCCCGCGCAGGTGATCCCAATCGAAGCCGTCCTGGTCCTTGACATACACTCCCCTGTGCGTGAGCCGCTCCGGCAGCGCCGTCGTGATCCCGCGCAGCCGGAACTCCAGCAGGTGTTTGCAGAACCCCTCGACGTAATCCCACTTCCACTCGTCGTCCACCATTGTACGCGCCGTTCCCGCCAGGTCAAGCATCTCGTCGAGCCGCACGCGAACCATGTCCGTCACGTCGCGATCCGCGCCCACGCCGTGCAGCATGTCGAGCAGCCTCTGCCGCTTCTGGCCCAGGGTCTCGATCTGGCCGACGATCTCCTGCCAGCTCACCTCGCCGAAGAACTGCGCCGTCTTCGGGTTGACGTCCGGGTCGCGCAGCGACCACAGCTCGCCGACGTAGCGCTGCCACTCCTGCGCCGTCTTGCGCCGGCCCATGGCCCGGAAACGCAGCGAGCCGCCGTTGTCGATGCGCCAGGCGTTGCCATCGGCGTCGACCAGCACGTTGTCAAAGTCCATGCCGACCACGTCCCAGTTTCCGAGCAAGGCATCGATGGCCAGGCCGTCCCGGAGCTGCCCCAGCGCCCGATCGAGCCGCGCCCGCTTGTCCCCCGACGTGGCCCCCAGCAAGGAGCCCAGCGTGTCGCCCTCCACGAACTGCGCCAGCTTGACCGGCCGGCCGTCTGCGTCCGTGTACTCGCGGAACTTGGGTACGTTCACCCCCGCCTCGCGGTACAGCGAATCGGCCAGCATCTCCTCGCGCAGGTGGTCTGCACTGGCGCCGCGCTTGCGCACGTACAGCCGGCCCTGCGCGTCGCGCACCAGCTCGGCCCCGGTGCTTCCGCCCAGGTCACGCACCTTTTCCAGCTCGCTGAGGCTCGCCGGGAACTCCTCCGTCCCCTCCACGCCGGGCCGCTCTTCCGGCTCGGGCGGCGGTTTCGGCGGGGGAGGGGGCGCCACCGCGACCGGCGCTGCCTGCAGCCAGCGCCCGTAGGCGTCCATGGCCGGCCACGATTCCTCGCCGCGCATCCAGGCCCGCGCCTTCTTGACAAACTGGTTCGGGTGCATCAGCGCCGCGGTCTTGTAGCAGAGACACTGGATGTGGATCGGGAGCACGATCTGGCCCACCGGGTACGTGCCGTTGTGCCACGACCCGCCGACCACGACGTCCTCGCACTCGCAGCCGATCGGCGGGTGGCTGGGCGAAAGCTTGATCCGCTCGCGCTGCACCCAGGGCATGGCCCCGAACACCTCGTCGGTGGCCATGTTGTGGATGATCTGAATCTCGTTGCGCGCCAGGCGCAGCGAGGCGTAGGCCACACCCTTCATCTCGCACGGATGGCCGCTCTTCAGGCCGGCCCGGTTGCCGGCCGCGATCTCGGACTTGGTCAGCCGCAGCCGCGTCGAGGTCCAGCGCGGGCACTCGTTGCCGGCGCGCAGGAAATACTTCATGCGCTGCGCCAGGTTCCACGCACTGTCGCCGGTTACCGCCGCCGTGCGAATGCGCTGCTGGATGCGCCCGTTGGTCATCGAGCCCCAGCGCCAAACGCGGTCGCTCAGGGTGTGGCCGTCGCTGTAGCGCAGCGCCGCCCCGCCGTCGAGCAGAGCCTTCACCCGGTCCGAGGCGTTGCGTACGACGGGCCCGTACTCCTTGAACACCGGCGTCCACTCGTCGTCGTCCTCGCGCATCTCGGGCCAGCCGAAGCCGATGTGAAACTGCTCCCCGAGCTCGGCCAGGCCGAAGTAGTAAGTGTGCAGGCGCGCCACCTGGCCGAAGGGCAGCCAGGCCGCGACCCGCCGCGCCGCCTGGAATGTGCGCAGCCAGCGGTTGACGAAGTCCTCCCACAGCTCGCCCGCCAGCGCCTCCAGCGCCGGCGAAACGGCCAGATCGATCGTGCCGCCCTCATCGGCGGCCCGCAGGATCTCAGTTGTTAAGTCGTCCTGGAACTCGATCAGGAACCGCGTCGTGTCCCCGATCAGTTTCAGATGCAGGCGCAGCAGCGCCGTGTGCGTCGCTTCCCCGAGTTGCTCGACGGGAATCTCCAGCAGTCCCGGCACGTCACAGCGCCTCCAGGCCGGCCGAAGCGATCGTCTCGACCTCGGCCTCTTCCGCCTCCAGCGCTTGGCGGATGGTCTCCCACTCCAGGTCTGGAAGCACCAGGGCCACGACGTCGAGCAGGTGCGCGTCCGGGATCAGGTGCGTGCCCTGCAGCCGGGCCACGGCCTCGGCCACGGCGCGGATGTCCTCCGGCGTGACCGCCCGCTTGCTGGCCCAGATCAGCTCGTACTCGAGCCCCGGCGGCCAGATGCCCTGCAGCAGCCACTGCAGCTCGAGCAAGGGGCGGACGATTTGGTCCTCGACCCACTGTGTGATGGTGGGCAAACTCCGCTCGTACTGCTCGCCCTGTTTCTCCAGCACGTCGCGGTTCAGGTCCTGGCCGTAGCCGAGAAGCGACATCGGCATCGGGCTGGCCAGCCACCAGGTGCGAATGTGGTGCATCACGTCGCCGGTCTCCGCCAGGCGGGCGTCACCCTGCAAATTCTTGATGTCCACCGTGCCGAAAAAATCGGCGACGGCGGCGAATGGGTTGTCGAGCGTGTCCTTGTTGATCTCCTGGTACTCCAGGATGACGTCCCGCTTCGTGCCATCCGGGAAGCGGTGCAGCCGGTGCAGGCCGGCGCGCGTCTTGCGCCGCAGCGCCATGTCGAACTCGCCCTCGACCATGCGCTTGTACGGCTTGCGCGCCGCGCCGAACAACGGGCAGCCGTAGCGCTCGCCCTCGTCGTGATCCCAGCGCGCGTGAATGATCTGCCAGTCGGCGAACCACAGCGCGTCGCCCGGCGGTCGCGCGCCGGCCCACACCTTGTCCGACCACCAGTACCCCCTGGCCGGGTCGTCGAACTGGTCCTGCCGGTTCGAGGCGCGATGCATCTCCAGCGTCGGCTTGCGCGTGACGACGGCGATGTGCCGGTCCTCGTCGACGCCGACCTCCAGGAACGTGTCGCCATCGCGTAGGGTCAGCCGCACCCAGTCGTCGAGGCGCGAGAACAGGCGCAGCCGCTTGATCAGCGCGTCCGCTTCCTCCTGGGCGCGCTCGGGCTCGGCGCCGCCGCTCACCTTGACCGTGAACCCACCCTTGACCGCGTCGCGGGCCACCCCCTGGATCACGCCCTTGGCCCGCGTGTCCTCGCGGTACATGTCCCGGCAGTCCCCGACCTCTGCCCGCCGGCCTCCCTCCGTCTGCAGGCGGCGGATAATCTCCGTGGTCGGATGCGCCGCCGGGGTGGCTGTGGTCCGCTTCTCCTCCTCGTCGTGTCGGCGGCGCATGCCGCGAATCCACGCCGCGATCTGGTCGAACAGTGCCATGTGCCCTCCGCTATCCCAGAAGCTGGGCTGCTTCCGCCCGATCCACGCTGCGCCCCGGCGCCGTGCCGGGTTTCTGTGTCGTGGCGGCCAGCTTGTTGAACGCGCCCGACGAGCCATCCACCTGGTCCTTGTAGGTGCTGTTCGGAAACGCCGTTAGTTCGTCGATGTAGACCGCGTTCCACCTGCCGGCCAGCAGCCGCACGTTACCCACCTCCGCCTGCGCCGCGAACGGCCCGGCGCGCACTTCCTTCGAGCCGGTGACCGTCTCGGCGTGCACCGTAAAGCCGGCCAGGTTGGTGATGGTCGCCTCGGCGGATTCCTTGCCGCCACTGCCGCCCTCCTGTTCCAGCCAGACGTCCACATTCCCCCAGAGCTGCCGGTCCGATTCCGCCGTCTGGCGAATCACCGTCTCCCGCGCGCCTGCCGACCACTGCCCGCGCACGACGTCGAGCACGTAATAGAGCGCGCGCTTTCCTGCCCGCGGTCGCGCCCGGCCCATCAGTACGCCGGCCGTGAACGTGCCGCCGCCCTCGGTGCCCGCCTTGTCCCAATAGCGCACGATCTGCTCCAGGACTGCCGGTGTTGCCTGGACGATGGGCAGCCAATCGCGTTTGAACGTGTTCCCTTCCGGCGCGCGCGGCACGCCCTGGTACTCCGCCGCCCAGGCCAGCGAACCGACGTCGGTCTTGAGCTCGACCAGCGCCTCGCGGCTGAACCGCCGCGGGCACAAAGGCTCTCCCGGCGCCCGGTTCAGCGGATCCGCCTGGCCCTGGGGCAAACCCAGCCGCCGGTCGTTATCGTCGCGCTCCTCCTGCGTCTCGGCGGTGGCGGGCAGCCGCAGGATCACCCAGCGCCCTGGCTGGCGCGCCAGCAGCCGGCCAGCGATGTCGTCCTCGTGCCAGCGGGTCATGATGATCACGATCCGCCCGCCCTCGCGCAGCCGCGTGCGAAAGGTCTTGGTGTACCAGTTCCAGGTATGCTCGCGGATGACCTCGCTCTGCGCCTGCAGCCAGCCCTCGAACGGGTCGTCGATGATGCCCAGCATCGCTCCGCGGCCCGTCACCGGACCATCCACGCCGGCGGCGACGAGCCCGCCGCGCCGCCTGGCGATGCGCCAGTGCTCGACCGCCCGGCTGCGGGGATCCGTGGCCACGGTGGGGAACAGCAAGCCATACTCCGATGACTCGACGACCCCCCGCGCGTCCCGGCTCATGTCGTGCGCCAGGGTGGCTGCGTAACTGCACAGGATCACCGGCCAGTCCGGGTGTCGCCCGAACCAATAGGCCGGGAGCCGCCGGCTGACCAACTCGCTCTTGCCGTGCTGCGGCGGAGCAAAGATCATCAGCCGGTCGATCCGGCCCTCGACGACGGCGTCGAGGTGATCGGCGATCAGCTCGTGCGCCGGCTCGGCGTCGTACCGGGGAAATGTGAACTTGGTAAAGTGCAGTAAGCTCTGGCGAGCCCGGTCACGCCGGCGCGTCTCCGCCGTCGTCGATCGCGTCCGCTTCCTGCGCTCGATCTCGGCCTGCGCCTGTAGTTGCCAGGACGTGCCACGGGTCTTCGCCATTGGCAATTCGCTCCAACTGCTCCAGGGACAGGGCGCTCATGTCCAGGTTCAGGTTCTGCGCGCGCTCGGGCGCGTCGAGGCCCAGCAGTTTGATGCGCCGATCGATACACCACCGCACGCCGGACAGAAAGCGCGGGTCGCCGAGCATCTCCTGCTTGTACAGGCTCATCTCCTGGCGTGCGCCTCCGCCCTTTCCCTCGCCGCCTTCGGTCGTGGCCACCTCTTTGCGCTCTACCGTCTTGCGCTCCTGCAAGCTGCGCTCCCACGCCTGCCAGTACTCAAACTCCAGCACGTCGATCTGGGCCAGCTCCTGGCCCTTGGCCGCGTTGAAATCGAACAGCGCCGATTTGCGCCAGCCCTCGCGGATGACGCCCAGGTCATAGCAGATCTGCTGCTGGGTCAGCGTATAGGGCCGGCTCTCGTCCTCGCTCAACCGCCGTGCGATCTCGGCCTGCGTGAGGCCGCGCAGATACAGCCGCGCGATCTCCCGGCGGTCACATTCGATTTGTACTTTGGTTCGCTTATTCGCAGCCATCACAAACCCCATGCGACAAAGCCGGCAGCGACCACGGCGAGCGGATCACCGGGATGCCCAGCCCTTCGGCGATAACCGCTTCGTCGCTCGCACCGGGCGAACGGCCAGGCAGGCGCAGCAGCACATCGCAGGTGACCAGCCACACCAGATCCATCGCCGTCCAGACGGCATAGCCGTGCGGGTGCCGCGCGTGCCAGTAATGGTTCAGGTGCGGCACGTAGGGATAGTGTCCCCGCGCCAGCACGCGATCCGCTGCGTCAATAGCTCGCAGCGTGTTCTCCTCGGGCGCGCTGCTGTACGGCGCGGCGACGTAGACGCGCAGCCCGCGCAGGCCCATCCGCCGCAGGACGGCGCGAGACAGCGCCCGCGCGGCCCCGGACAGGGCGCGCATCCACGGTGCACTCGACGTAAAGAGCTTAATATTTTCCGACATCTTGGCGAAACCCCTTGACAAATTGTACCTTTAGAGGTACAATATAGACAGAATCAAGCGCGGCCACCGGGCCACGACCGAAAGGAGAACGACGATGGATTGCACGAACCGGATTTTTGACCGCAGCCTCCAAGCCGGAGCGGCCCTCCAGGAACAGATCGAATCAGCACGGCTGGCGCTCGAACGGGCGCAACGGGACCTGGATGCCCTGGCCGGATTGGCCGAGCGCGAACAAGCCTCCTGGTACCACGTAGCCCAAGCCGAGATGCTGCGCGACGGGCTACGGAGAGCGGTACAGAGCCGGCTCGAACACCAAGCCCAATACGCGCGGGCCGCAGAGTTCCAGGCCGCCGAAGCCTAGATCCACCCAGGCCGGGCGCCAGGCGCCTCCAGGCGCACGCCCGGCCCCATCTACCGGAAAGGACCGAGCATGAGCACCAAGACCCAGACCGGATTCGCAAGGGCACAGGCCCTGCAGGCCGCCGCCCACATCAAGGAATACGCCAAGGCGGCCACGGTATACGCCAACGCCCTCGCCGAGAACCCTGCGCCCGATTGGACGGACGTAGGCGAGGCCCACTACGTTGAGGCCAAGCTGCGCGAGCTCTACGATTTCATCCGCAGCGGCGGCAGATAAGACCGCCGCCCAGGCCGGGCGCAACCGGCGCCCGGTCACACCCGAAAGAAGCAAACGATGACCACCCTGATGCCCTACGACGAGAAGCTGATCAAGGCGCACATGCGCGTGCTGATTGACGACGATGAACTCGCCTACGACGCCCTCACGGGCGAAGTGAACGCCACGCTGCTCGCCGAGTTCACCGCCGACGATTTCGGCCACACCGAATGGCTCGATGACGACCTGCACCCGATCTGGGAAGCCGCGGTCGAGGTGGCCGACGAATGCGAGCCCGACGAGTAAAGGAGAACGCCCAATGAAAACCTCATGGACCGTCAAGACGGTGAACACCAAGCCGCCGGAATGGCGCGCCGAAACGCGCCGCCGGTTCGAAGCCCGCACCGGACTGCACTGGCAAGATTGGCACGCCCACGGCAAGGTGCACTTCGCCCCGACTTGGATGTCGCTCGATCCCGCGCCTAGATTGGAAAAGAGCCGCGATGAGGTCCTGGCGGCCATCCGCCGCCTCCCGCTGCGCGAGGGCCTCACCTTCCTGCAGATCGCCGAGGCCGCCGGCTTGCCGCTCCTCGACGCCGCCCTGGCCTGCTACCACCTGGCCTGCGTCGACCACGACGTCCTGCCGCTGATCGCCCGCACCGGACGGGCGGTCGGGATCTACCGGAGACACCCATGAAACTCTATAGCACCGCCGAAGCCGCCGAGATCCTCGGCCTCACGCAGAGCCTGGTCCGCCGCTACTGCCGCGATGGCCGACTGCCCTGCATCAGGGTCGGGCGCTCGTGGGCCATCACCCAGGAGGCGCTTGACGAATTCCGCGACACCCCCCGCCCGACGGGCTATCCCAAAGGCCGGCCCCGCAAGTAGAGGGCCGGCCTCTACCTCTCTTCGGCCACTGGCGCCAGGCCCATCCTCAGCAACCGCTCCAGGGTGGCCGCCACGCACCTGGGCACGATTTCCATGCCATAGCCCACGCGGCCTTTCGTTTCCGCTGCCACGAGGGTCGTGCCCGAGCCAAGAAACGGCTCGTAGACATCACCGGCGTGATTCTGCAAGGGCCGAGCCATGCACTCCACCGGTTTTTGCGTGCTGTGCCCACCCGGCGCCGTGCGGTCGCCGGGAATGATCCAGACCGTCGTCTGCCGCCGGTCGCCGATCCAGTGCGCCGTCGCCCCCTTGCGCACCGCGTACCAACACGGCTCGTGCTGCCAGTGATAGTGCCCGCGACTGATGACGGCGCGCGTTTTGACCCAGATGATCTCGTTGCGGATGACGTAGCCTGCTGCTTCCAGCATGTGCTGCGTCTCCGCCGTGCGCACGCCGCCGTGCCAGCAATACACCACGTCGCTGGGGCTGAGTGCGAACGCCGGCGTCCAATCCGCACGGTCGTCGTTCTCGACCTTATCCATCCGCAGCGAGTCGCCCTTCAGTCCACGCTCCACCCGCCACTCCGGGTCGTATTCGACACCGTAAGGTGGGTCGGTGACCGTGATCGCCGGCCGCGCGCCCCCCAGCAGCCGCTCGACGTCCTCCGCGCGCGTCGAGTCGCCGCACATCACCCGGTGCGTGAACGTAGGCCGAGAGACGCTCGGGATCAGCCACACCTGGCCGGGTTGCACCTGCCACTTCTCTTGCAGGATCTCGGCGATGTCGAGCAGCGGGCCGGGATCGCTGGCCTCAGACTCCAACCGAGCCAGCTCCTTGGCAAACTCCTCCTCGGTGAACAAGCGGCTGAAATCGAAGCCCTCTTCCCAATCGAGCTTGAGCCGCTCGGGATTCCAGCGCAGGTCGACCTCGGAAGTACGGTTGTCCCAGTAGGCGTAGCGCCGCGCCGGGTTGTTCGGATCGGGATCGGCCAGGTCAAAATCGCGCCGCTTGTGGACGACGGCCACGTCGCCGTCGCTCTCCACCACGATGGCTCGCGTAAAGCCGCGATCGACCGCCGCCTCCTGCGTCTTGTTCCCGGCGGCGATGCGCCCCTCCCGGTCCACGACCAGCGAGCGGCCCATGCCGGTCTCGTGCAGCGAACGCTCCAGCATGGAGCGCCCGCGCTCCGTGCCCTGGTTCGCGTTGGCCTCGTCCGGCGCGAAGTCGGCCAGATCGGCCTCGTACACGCGCACGTTGCCCGGCAGGCCCTCCTGGCCTTCCTCACCGCCCTGTCTCGCTTCGCTCACGTCGCCTCACTTTTGCGCGCCGTCGCCATCTCCCAGAGTGCCCCTCGTGTCCTCTCGCCCGTTTTGACACGCCCCCCGGCGCGCTGAGCGCTCTTACGAGCGCTTACCAATTCCAGCCTGGAAAACTCGCGCGCAGCTCTCCCTCGCGCTCGCGCGAAACGTACAGCTTGCCATCGTAGATCGCCCGCCCGCCTGAAACGCGGATCGGGGCGATGGCAAAGTCCTCGCCTCCCGCCTCGTAATCGACCAGGGCCAGCCCCTGCTGCCAGCGCGCCTTGCCCTGGCCTGGCACGCGCCCATCGACGTGGCAGGCGCAGCCCGGACAGAACGCCTCGATCGTCCGCTGCCCGCCCCGCACGCGTACCGTCCGGCTCACCCACTCTCGCCGATGCGCGTGAAAAAAGATCGCCGCCACGTTCTGCTCCTCAACCGTCGCTCTGGCCGTGCCTCCCGGCGTCGAGCTCGCCCGCTCGCCGTGGTCCACGACCAGCCCATCGTTCAGCCAAGTCTGGCCCTTGGGATAGCCGCCGACCCACTCCACGCCCAGGCTGTCCAGGGCCAGCAATTTCGGCATGCTCAGCGCCGGCGGCAGGTCGATCTCGTCGACCGCCCGCAGTTCGTACGCTGCTGGCAGGTGGTCCATCAGCGCCAGGCGCAGCCTCTTCTCGTGGTTGCCCTCCAGGAACGCGATCCGCGCCTGGGGCAGCAGCTCGCGGAACTGGCGCAACCACCAGTGGAGCTCCAACAGGGTCGGCTGGGTGGTCCAGTAGAATTCCGGCTCGCGCGCGTACTTGGACGTCCACTCCGTCATGTCGGCCACGTCGCCGCCGAGCACGACCAGGTTCACCCCGGTCACCGCGGCGATCTGCAGCGCCAGGTCCATCACGCGGCGGTCGTGAAACGGGATCAGCCGCGCTGTGCGCAGGTCGCGCCGGAAGCCGGCCTGCAGGTCGCCGATCAGCAGCGCGCGACCCAGCTCGCCCGGCGCCGGCCCCGGCGGCGCTTCGTACTGCACCGCGCAGGCCGCCGGCTGGATCGTCGGGCGCAGCGCCACCGGCTCGCGCCGCACGAACTTGGCCCACACCGAAAACAAGGTCACCGTCTCGATGCCCTGCTTCTGGCTGTAGCCTTCGGCGATCTTGCCGTCTTCGTAGCGCAGGTCCTGGCGCTCCTGCTTGGCGTAGCCCTCCCACGCCTTGGCCCGCCATTCGAGCACCCGCCAGACCTCGCGATCGACGCCGCACACGGCGATCAGGTCGTCCAGCGTCACTACGCGCCGGCCCTCCGCGCTGGCCTCGGCGTAATTGCCATGTTCGCGGTAGCTCGTATTGCCGGCCTCGCTCGTTTGTTCAGGTGCTTCGATCTCATCGTCGGCGTCGGGAAGCGGATAGCCGTGCTCGCTGAGCCAATCGTCGCGCAGCAGCACCGCTTCAGTCACGCTGCCCCGCGTGCCCACGTATCGAGTCGCGAGCATGGCCGTAGGTACAATGACTCTGTAGCGCTCGCCGACTCGATGCACGTATCGCGGAAGCGACATCCTCCCTTCCCTCGGCGCCATCTCTCGATGACACACGCAAAAAGCCCACCAAGGATGAACACCCCAAAAAGCGTCTCCTTGGTGGGCTCTTCGATTTTGGATGAAAGCGCCATCACGGGCAATGATGGCGCCGGTTCTAGTTGGTTCGAGTATACTCCAGATTCATACTCCCTGTCAAGGGCCTATCTGGTCGGTCCCGTGTAGCGTTGTTGGGAAACAACGCTACACGGGACCTCTTCTGGGGACATGAAGCGCGTTCCCGTGCCGTTTTTGTCCCGCTACTCTATGCGGATGGCCACGACGTGGCGATCTTCGCACTCTACCCGGATGCCGGCGTGCCGCAGCAAGGCGTTGAGCTTGTTACCCGGCATATCCTCGAAGCGTTGGGCCAGGCTGGCGCGCAGATCTTCCAGGGCTGCGATCCGGTCCTCAGCGCTGGGCCGGGCATCTCGCAACTCCTCTACCTGAGCCCGCTCGCGCTCGATAGCGTTCAATCTGGACACCAAGCCATCGTCCGTGCGCCGGTACATCAGAGGGTCCATCGCGCCCTGGGCCAGGGCGTATGCCAAGCGCTGGCGCTGCTGGGCGATGTCCTGCCGCCGCTCTTCCAGTTCCTGCAATTGGCGCTTGGTCTCTGTATCTTCAGAATCGCGCGAAATCTGCTCACGCAGGGCCTCCAGATCGGTCAGACCAGCGAGGAATTTCAGCAGCGCATCCCATATATCGTCTTCAGGAGTGGTATTGCGGTGGCACGTTTCCCCCGGCTTACGATGCGTTGAGCAGCGCTGATAAACCCTGTGAGGTGACGGGCAACGATGTGTAGGCTTCCCGCAGCGAGCGCAGAACACCACGCCGTGCAATGGCGACGACACACGGCGCGAGCGGTTGTTCGCACGATACCGCCGCTCCTGCAGTATGGCCTTGTACGTTTCTTCATCCCAGAGGATCGGATAGCGATCGGTGGGCTCTTCGGCGTGTACGTCACCCCAGACGGGAAGACCAGCGTACACATCGTTCTTCGTCATACTGGTGATCGTGGAAAAGTACCACTTGTCTCCTCCTGGTGGTGGGTAGCCTGCAGCGGTCAGCTCCCGTGCGATCTCGTAATACGACTCGCCTTGAAGGAAAAGACGGGTCATCAAGCGCAGAGCAGCAAGCTCTTCCTCGACGAACTCTCCCCCAATGGCGCGTCCTGTGCTATCGCGAACTACCCTGTAGCCATACGGCCAACGTGTCGGCGTTAGCCCCCGCTTGACACGCCTGCGCATGCCCATGCGATGGCGGCGCCGGCGGATCTCCTGCGCTTCGTCGGCACGCGCGGCCAGTATGGCGTGCATGTACAGGCGGCTCGTCGCGCGCTGGCCTACCAGGTGTGGCGAAGAGGCAAAATACACCTCGGCGCCGCCGCGCTCGACCAGGCCGATAGCCTGGTGGATCAGTGCCGCCGTGCGGCCCAGCCGGTCAGGATCGACGGCGTGCAGGACGTCGAACACGCCCTCCTCGCAGTCCTCGCGCAGGCGGCGGTAGGCATCCATCTCTGCCTCGGCCTCGGCCCACAGCACGTAATCGCGCGAGTGCCCCGGCACGCGGTACGTGGCCACGACGTGCCCCCCCAGCGCCTCGGCGAATTCGTGGCCGGCGCGCTCTTGTTCGTCCAGGCTGGCCTTGTCCGGCCCGGCCTGCTGCCGGCTCGAGACGGCGCACCAGATGGCCACGCGTAAAGGTCCGTTCGCTTCGCCGCTCATTCTCTCTCCTTGTATCGATCGCTCTCGTTCCGGCCCAGAGATGGGAGACAAAGGGTCGTTGCAGGCGAGATGATTACCCCCAGGGAAGCCCGGCACTCCTCAGTCGGCATAGATGACCATCATCGTCGCCAGATTGAACACGGCTCGCCTTCCACCCCCAAAGTCCACGCCGACGTAAGGTGGTTTTTCACTCATCATCCTCACGTGTACTGTCCTGTTAATGATCGGAAAGGTGTAGGTTGGCACAGGCTCGAACGCTATGTCCTCAATCGCGTCCATCTCGCCCCGTGTGAGCTGCCGATCCGCCGGTATGGACAGCGCGGCTTTCGCTTCCACCACCTCCCCTGACTTTGCGACCAGTATACCCCGCAGCTCCGACCACGGACCGATACGTCTGCTGATGGGCGGGACAGAGGCTGCGATCAGAAACAGCATACAGAAGACGAGCAAGCAGATTGCGCCGACTCGCATCGGCCATTGCGTTCTGCGCGCGGTTCTGCTCTCGTGCCACAAGATCAATGCGGCAACGAACATCGAAGCGCTTATCGCAGGGTATATGCAGGCGAGTGGCGCAAAGTCTCTTGGCACAGACCATTGCAGGTACACGCCAATGGGTACAAAGGCGAGCAAGACCAGCAGCAGGGCGAGTATGAGGACGCCCGCTCTTCTCACCTTTGAATAGCTCACTTCACGCCTCCTTTACTCAACCGTGAAAACGGCCCCGGTTACAGTCGTTCGTTCCCTTTTCCTCTCTAGCCGCAAAGGCCGCCTCGGGTGTGTGCTCAGAAGCACCCGGACGGCCCTTGACGGGCGCCCCCCGTCTGGGCTAGAATAAGACTAGATGGCACAACCATCTAGCCCCCATTGGGGCGTCTCCTTTCGACCCGCTCGCTGCCCTGGGCAAGCGGCGGGCGGGTCACTCCCCTTTCCTTAGTAACAGTACCTCGACACCTCCGCGCCACTGGCATCGTACAGATACCCGCAGTCGCCCTTGTTGAGCCAGATCGCCTTGTTGCAGCCCACGCAGAATCCCCCGCTCTCGGGATGGCGTTCGTTGGTATACACCCGACAGGACTGCCCTGACTGCAAGACAAAGTCGGGAAAGGTGAAGTCTTGGCCAGGATTCCCCGCGTTCAAGCGCCAGCCCTTGAGGTTCTGCGGCGCGTCTCCCGTGTTGGCGATTTCGGCAAATTCATCTGGTTCGGTGCTTCCCTTTTCTCCATTGTAGAACACGTATCTGATGATCACCTTGGCCTGTGCAGGACGCGGCGTGTTCGTCGGACCCGGGGTAGGCGTTGGTGTCGCCGTAGACGCCACAAGCTGCGGGGTCGGTGGAATGTCCCTCGGTCCAATTGTCGGCACTGCGTCGGGCTCACAACCCAAGTCCACGAACGAAGCAGCTACCCAGCAGGGATCGCCGGAATCGAAACGAACGCGATACCACGAACCGTCCTCCGTCGCGCCTTCGACCTGCACACGATCCCCCTGAGCCAGTCCCCCCACTTTGGCATAGTTCGTTCCCGGCCCAGCACGCAGGTTGACGCCGGCGTTGGCGACGCCGGCCGGCTCAGGCGTTGGGGTCGACATTGGCGTGCTGGTTGGCTCGGTCGTGTTGGTCGGTGTAGGCATGACGGTAGGTTGCGGTGTCTCAGTTGGCCGTGGCGTGCGCGTGGGCCGCGGCGTGCGCGTGGGCTTGGGCGTGCGGGTGGAAGTGGACGTAGGTGTGTGAGTAAAGGTGGGCGTGACTGTATAGGTCGCCGTCGGCGTGCGGGTAGGAAGCAAGCCCACCCGGCGGAGTTCAGTGTCAACCAGCGCCCAGCTAAACAGAGCACCAAATGACACCACGACAGCCAGGATCAGAGCGCCCAGACAGGAGATACGGAAACGACCAAAGGTCAGGTGGTTGCGTGTCAGAAAGGAGACGGCCTTTCGGGTCACTTTGTAAAGGAAGGTCAAAATCCAGACGATCACGGTGGTCAACCCGGCCAGGATGCGGAACAGGGCAGTGAAGAAAGCAGCAATGAGATCGAAGAGGGAGGCCCGGGTGCGTTTTGAGTTTCGCTTGGCCATAGCGGTTTACCTTACTCGATGATGATTGGCACGCCGATGATGCCGCGGGCCGACGTGCCAGTGCGTCAACAATCACCCTTGCGGATACTGGTAACAGCCCTATTGACGCACCGTCTCCTCTTGTCCCCCATTCCCGATGAGCCGGATCTGGAGCACGGGCTCAGACCCGTCTAGCGACCGCCAGACCCGGCCTGATTTACCCAGGAGTACACGCGCAGTCCGTCGCACACGCAACACGACAGCCAGCGCGCGTCCGGCTACAATCTCCCCCACCCCAAAATAATGCTCAATCTGTTTCCAGTTTCGTGGGTGCACGGCTTGGCGTACTCTCGCGAACTCGGCGCAGCCGCTTCATCAGGTCAAAGACCAATTGTTGATCGTCAGGCGGAAGGTGTTCCAGTTCCGATGCCAGCCGATACGCCTGTCGTTCGGCAAACGTCCGAGGCATATCTGGTTCGTCAGAAGGCTCATCGTTCGTTGATGAGGGATTCGGCGCAGCCACAGTCTCGACCCCTAGCAAGTTGCGCATAGTAGTCAGAATTGACTTCCGAAGTTGGGGCGCGAGCTGACGAAAGAGATTAGTTGCCTCCCGTTCATCTTCTACTTCCTCTGGCAGAGAAGGCAACGCTCCAGCTAAACGAAACACGTAATCGCGCGGAATGTCAAAAGCGTCAGCCAAACCGGTCAAGACGCTTAACCCTGGTTGTCCTTGTTCGGACAAAATGTTAGCAATGGGAGTATGAGACACTCCAGCGCGCCTTGCTGTTTCCCGGATCGACCATCCTCTTGATTCTATTTCCCTGGCAAGCCATTGTGCCAACTCGTTACTCATGACTTACAGTATACCGCATGAATTGATCTTTTAAGGTTACATTTTGCAATATTCTCTTGACAAGATGATCTGAAAGGAGTATAATGGAATCAGGAAATGTCATTTTGGAACCAAAAAGTACCGCCCAAGGAGATAATTCTATGTCTCTTTCCGAAGTCGTTTACTTCCGTACCGATCCAGAAACCAAGGCCGTTCTCGAACACCTCGCCGAAAGGGAGGCGCGTTCTTTGTCCAGCCTATGCCATATCATCCTCAAGGACTGGGTTAGCAGACACACGGATGGCATTCTCGTTGATACCCCGGTTCCCTACATCGTCGAGCCGGAAAAGGAGCCCGCCTGATGTCCTCCATCGCCACCCTGATCGACCACTACCAGGCCGAGGGCCAATCCTACCGCGAGCAAGCGCATTTCTGGTCCATCCTCCTGGCCGGCCTTACACCACACGTGAACACCGCCGAGGAAGCCATGGCCATTGCCGCTATGGACAGTATAGCACGATCGCGCTCTCCTGTACGCATAGCCGGCGTTTTCCCCGGCGATTGCCGGCCCATTCCCTGGAGGAAAAGCTCATGCAAGCCGTGATCATCCTCGTGGTCCTGATCGCCGAACTGGCCTTCGGCCTCATCTACGCCCTGTGGCTGGACCGCTCGCGGCTGGGCAAGTTCCTGGCCCGCTACCTGACCTGGTTCTCGGTGGTCGTCGGCGTTGGCCTGACGGTGATGATCGCCATCCCGATCCTGGGCCTGGAGACGGCCGGCAAGGTCGCGCTGGCCTTCGTCTTCTCCAGCGTGGGCGTGATCGTCCGCGGGTTGCAACAGAACGCCGAGACGGTGCGCCAGGCCTGGCGCATCCTGCGCGCCGTGAGAGACGACGATGAGCTCGAATAAGCGCGCGCACACGCGCCGGCCCTGGCCCAACTGGGCCATCGCCATCCTGGAGAACGCCATCGCCGCCAGCGCGGAGGCCGTGGACCTGATCGACGCCGGGCTGGACATGTTGGAGCGCGGGCACGAGCTCAAAGCGGCTCGGACGTTCGTCCAGGCGCAGCGGATCAACCTGAATCTGTGCCACGCCCTGCGCGATGCACGCGCGAGCAAAGGAAAGGAGACCGACTGATGGTCCCGACCAATCTCAAGACGGCAACCGATAACCAACTCTACGACGCCCTGGACACGCTGCGCGCGCATCGCGAGCGCGAGGGGCGCGGGCGGACGCCCGAGGCGACATACGTGCGCGAGTTCTGCCGCGAGGAAAAGCGGAGCGTCCAGAACGAACTGCGCCGCCGCGGGCTGCCCACCGCACGGCCCGATGGCCGCGCCTACGGGCCCGGACGCGCCGCCTGGCAGCGGGCCAGGCCCTAGAAGGAGATTCCCATGAGACTCGCCGCATTTTTGGACATGCTCCGCACCAGAATCCCGCTCAAGCCCGCGCATACGGACCAGTTGCGCACCAGGCGCCACGTCCGTTTTGCGCACGTCGAGCAACGCGGCCCCCGGCGCGAGAGCTTCAGGCAATTCTGGCGCACCCTGGACGGCCATCCCGCGTTTCGCGGCCGGCCGCGCACACATTGCCGGGCGTTGGCGCGGCTCTGGTATCGAGAATCCAAGCCAAACCGGCAGTAGACACAGAAAGGAGACACCCCGTGAACTGTCGACAGATCAAGCGCGCCGCCAAAAGGCTCGGCTGCTCGGTGAAGGACCTGATCGCCCTCGCCCCCGCCAACGATCCCTTCTATACCGGGCGCCCCGCCGAGATCGAAAAGGCCGAGTGGTTCGCCGGCCTGTACGCCCGGTTCAGCTATACCGGGCGGGTGCACCTGCGGCGCATTCACTACCAGGCCGTCAGCCACGCGAACATCCTCAAGCCCGACGGCACGGTGTACGAGAACACCCTGGAGGACTGGGAACTGCTCAACAAGGCGGCCAAGTACGCGCGCTACCTGAACCTGGTCGACCCGGCCTTCTTCGAGGACAAGCGCAACTTTGCCCCCGAGATCTTTGCCCAGTTCTATCATCCCGGCGAGCACGGCTACCAGGACCCCACGCCCGGCTTTGAGGTCCAGCACGACGATGAGTCCTGGAGTGAGCACGCCATGCCCGAGCTCCCCACGCTGCCGGATCTGCCGGCCATCCCCGACCTGCCCTATTACCGCACCAACGGCTACTTTGGCGTCCAGCAGCCCTACCTGATCGAGATCTGGTCCGAAAAGACCACGATCAACGACGTGATCCTGCCCCTCTGCCGGCGCTACCGGATGAACTACTGCACCGGCAAGGGCGAGCTGAGCATCAGCATGGTGCTCGACTTTTTACACCGCGTCGAACGGGCCGACCGGCCGGCGGTCATCCTCTACATCAGCGATTACGACCCCGCTGGACTGGGCATGCCGGTATCTATCGCCCGCAAGGTCGAGTTCTTCCAGCGCGAGTTCGGCTTCGAGGGCCTGCAGATCTCGCTGCTGCCCATCGCCCTGACGCCTGACCAGGTCGAGCGATACGACCTGCCCCGGGTCCCGGTGAAAGATTCGGACCGGCGCAAGGCCAACTGGATCGCCACGCAGGGCCAGGGCCAGGTCGAGCTCGACGCGTTGGAGGCTCTGCATCCCGGCGAGCTGGCGCAGATCGTGACGCACGCCGTCCTGCGCTACCACGACCAGACGCTCTTTGATCGCGCGCGGGACGCCTATTACGGGCTGGACGGTCGCCTGGACGACGAGCGCGAGTACCGCTTGGAGGAGCGCCGCCCCGATCTGAACGCCATGCGCCGCCGCTACGAGGAGCTCCAGTCCCGCTACGAGGCCGTGCGCCAGGAGTTCGCCGAGATGGTCGCTCCCTTCCAGGAACGGCTGGACGCTCTGGCCGGCGAGATGGAGCAGATCGCCGAGGACGGCCAGGCGCTTTGGGATGACGTCGCCCAGGATATGGCTGACCTGGACCTCGACCTGGAGGAAGAGTACCCGCTGCCCGAGCCTGACCTGCCCGAAGAGCCCGAGGACATTCTCTACCGCTCGGAGCGGGATTACGTGAGCCAACTGGCCTACTATGAGCTGCACCGCAACGGGCACGTGGCGCAGCTCGTCGCCTGATGACCCCGCAAGGGGCCATCAGGCCCACATCGGCACGAGAACCTGGCGGCAGGGTGCCAACACCCGGAGGTGGGTTCGATTCCCCCCGTGCCGGCATAGCGGATCAACCGGGCGCGCAAGCGCCTCCAGGCCACCGAAGGTGGCAATGAAAGGCACGACGATGCGATGCGACATCTGCGGAAAGCCAGGCGCCGAGAACTTTTACGGCGTGGGCGTGTACGAGCACGGCACGAAGGTGTCAACCGCCCGGTGGGGCAAGAACATCACTGCAGCCCGCAAACGTGCCCGCGAGGCCGTCCTGATCTTCCGCGAACCGGGCGAGTTTCAGTATGACGTGTTCACCGTGTGTGCTCACAATCGCGCCGAGGTCGCGCGCGCATACGAGTGCTAAGGCCATCGAAGGGCACGAAAGGAGGAAAACGAATGCCGATCTGCGACCGCTGCGGCAAGGAAACCCAGGCAACGATCATGTCCACCTTCAACACCGAAATGATCTGCCTGGAGTGCAAGGCCAAGGAACGGGCCCACCCCGATTACGAGCGGGCGCGGGCTGCGGAAGCGAGGGCCGTCCGTGCCGGCGACTATAACTTCCCCGGTGTAGGCAAACCGAGCGACCTGTGAAAGGAGCGAACGTGCGAATCAAGAAACTGACCGTCATCCGTGGAAAGGGCACCCCGCACGAGCGGCGCATTCGCACCAGCGTGCCATTGTACTACAGCGAGCACCTCAAGCGCTGGGTGACCATCCCCAAAGAAAGGAACTGGGAATGAACGAACGGACCGAAACCTTTACCCTGGGCCGGCTGGAGGACATGGCCATCGCCTACGAGCGCGAAGAGCGCGAGCGGCAGCGCGAAAAAGAGCGCGAAGAACAGCGCCGCCAGGCCGAGAACCGGGTGCAGCTCACCGCAGCCGTGCTCGACTACTGGACCGAACTGGGCGTGGACCGCGGCGACCTCGCGCGCGCACTGACCGTGAACACGGACACGCTGCCCGAAGAAGGGTATCGGCAGCCTTGCAACTGCACGCTGGAGCTGAGCCACCACGCGCCGATCCACCTGCGTATGTACGCTGAATGGCAACAGGCCGAGAGTGAGGACATCGACGATCGTACGCTGGTCGTGAAAGCGCCGCCGCACGAGGTGATGTTCCGCGTCGATGGCAGCTACCACGGCAACAGCCTGGCGCAAGCTCTGCTCTCCGCCCGGCGCGTGTACCGCCTGGAAGAGCGAAGGCGCCGGCAAGAGGAGCAGGCCGAGGCCGAACGGCAGAAACGGGGCGCCGCGCGCGAACAGCACCGGCAGGACGTCGAGACCATGCGCCAGGAATGGCTGCTGACGCTCGTCGAGCGCCACCCGATCTTGATCCCGCTGCTGCAGGTG
>Ga0180432_10002827_pt1 | contig 25642 bp, 25 predicted proteins | sample SS_ome_10_FD_132414 | JGI IMG/M metagenome (GOLD analysis project Ga0180432, IMG submission 132414) | Hypersaline lake sediment archaeal communities from the Salton Sea, California, USA - SS_1_MS_2 metaG | ecosystem: Environmental > Aquatic > Non-marine Saline and Alkaline > Hypersaline >... | reverse complement strand
CGCCGCTCGAAACGCACGCCGCAGGACTCGCATTCATATTCATACAATGGCATAGTTATTCCCTCCCGTGTACTCGACGACAACCGATTATAGTCCAAATCAGTCATTCCTGCAAGGTAATGGGTTGTCGTAGGCACATGCCCCCAGGTGCATCGCGCCGAGGTGCACGCCCGATAGTTCGTTAGCGCACCGTCTGTGAGGCGGCCGGGGGCGCGCGAACGGGTTGTCGTGGAGTCAGTCGCCGGTTGGACACGGTTGGCGCAGAACGGGCGCCGGTGTTCTGTTGTGACAGGCATACGTGGCAGGCATACGTGGCAGGCATACGTGGCAGGCATACGCTCGTGAGCTGCGATGCACCTTCGGGGTGCGTTGCACTTGATGCCCGTACCCCTGCGGCCATTCGTTCGTGCACCTTTGTCGTCGTCAAGCCAGGAGTTCGGAATGCGCGGGGACGCGGTGGGCGCTGACCCGCCCGATCAGCGCCTCGCCGGACCGCCTACGATTCGGTGTCCAGCAGCTGCAGTCGAATGAGGACGGTGCTCCCCTCGCCGGGGATGCTCTCGACAGTGATCTCGCCGTCTTGCAGCTCGATCAGCCGGCGGGCGATGAAGAGGACGAGCCCTCCTTGCTCCATCTCATCGCGCTCGATCTGGTGAGGGCGGTCGAAGAGATGGTCCATTTCGTCCGGCGCTATCCGCACCCCCTCATCAGCCACGGACACCTCCATACCTGACACGTAAACCTGGAAGCAGCTTCCGCTTCCGACCTCGGTATGGACCGCGATATGCCCCCCGTGCTGCTCCCCGATCCCGTAGACCTGGGCCAGACCCAGACCAGTTCTATCAACCGCATCTTTCGTAGTGAAGACGGGCTCAAAGAGGTGCTCCAGTGCCCCTTCGCTGATTTCCGTTCCCGTTGCCTAGACGACGGGACAGAATCCCCCGCGAGGCCCCGTCGTCTGACCAGTCACTCGCGCAACCCATGTCCCCTCACGGCTCCATGTCGCCATCCGCCGGCAGTCTCACGGTAAACGTCGACCCCACCTCAACCTCGCTATCGACCTCTATCCAGCCTCCGTGGCCTTCGACGATGCGCTTGGTGATCACCAGGCCGAGACCTGTGCTCTTTTCGCCGGCGGTTCCCCGCGCGCTGGTGGTCTGGAAGGGCTGGAAGAGCGCGCCCCGCTCCTCCTCGGGGATGCCCTGGCCCCGGTCCTCTACCTCAAGCACCGACCATCCGTCCTCTCGACGGAGGCGGATGTCCACCTTCGTGCCGGCCGACGAGTACTTGACGGCGTTGCTCAGCAAGTTGTTCAACACCTGCTCGATCTTCCCGCGGTCCAGGCTCGTCGCAGGCACTTGTTCCAGCGACGCCCTCAGGGTGATCTCCTTGTTTGCCGCCAGAGGCCGCATCACCCCCACCACGCGCTCCACGAGATCGTGGAGGTCTGTGGGCGCTTTGTTGAGCTGCAGCTTGCCGGACTCAATCTTCGCCACGTCCAGCAGATCGTTCACCAACCCGGCCATAAACTCGGAGGAGGACTGAATGATGGAGAGGAACTCCAGGTGATCATCGCTCAGTGTGTCCGAGAGATCCTCGATCAGAAAGTCGCTGTAGGAGAGGATAGCATGGAGCGGGTTGCGCAGGTCGTGGGCCGCCATACCGAGCAGCTCGTTCTTCTGCTCGTTCAGCCGGCGAAGCTCCGCGTTCTTTCGGTTCAGTTCCCGCTGCATGGCCACCAGCTCGTTGTTGAGCGCGCTGATCTCGTCGTAGAGATCCTCATCCGTCTCCTTGGTCGCCCGGGATAGATCCGATTTCTCCTTCAGCGCCGCGCGGAGGGCATTCGTCTGCTCGTTGTTGATCACGGCAAACTTCTCGCACAGCTGGGTTAGTCCGTGGTTCGTCCGCGCGGCGAGGACCCAGATGCGGTCCCCCAGGGCCACACCAGCGAATCGGAGGGTGATGATTCCATCGTCCGCGCACGCATTCAATTCCCAGTCGAAGGCCGCATCCCCCTCGCGCAGGCTGGCAAGGAAGTAGCGGGCCTTTTCGGCGCTGCCCTCGTCCACAACCTCCGTCAGATGTCGGCCCACGCCTACGCCGGTCAACTCAAGCGCCTCGCACACGATCTCGAGGATCTCACCCTCCCGGTCGCAGAGCAGGGCGATCCCGTCCTGGCCGCCCTCTGTGCACGCACTCACCTTCCTAACTCCTCTCCTGAAGCAGTTCCTCCTGCCTGGCGATCATCCAGGTCAGGTAGGATTCGATCTCACTGGCGTGTCGTTCCGCGAGGGTCTCCCGCACCACCTCGCGGTAGATACGGAGGCGATGAAGGACATGCTCCGGGACGACACCGTCGTGAGGCAGGCGGTCCATGGCCCAGGTCAACTGGTCCTCCAGGAGACTCAACTCGCCGACGGCCATGGCCGCGTCCAGCATCCGAGACGTGAACACCAGGCCGGACGTGATCCGTTGCTCGGCCTCGTCACCGTGGTGAGCGACCTCCTGCTGGCGCGCCAGGGACCGCTCGGCTACCTGCCGAATGATCGTCTCCTGCTTCTCTCGAAAAGCTGCCAGTGTGTCGGCGTTCACCGGTGGAATGGGGCGCTCAGCGGGCATCTGGTGCCTCCTCATTTGTCCTCATCGGGCCAACAACTCCTCCGCCTTCTGGACAGCCTCTTGGGCGTCGGGCGCGTAGCCGTCCGCGCCTACCCGCTCCCACAGCCCCTCTGTCTTGAGGAAGGGGCGCCCTCCCACAAGGATGGGGAGTCCATCGCCGGTCTCCGCGCTGCGCACCTCCTTGACCAGGTCGATTACCTCATCCAGATTGAAGGTGATCGTGGCCGAGATGCCGAGCAGGTCGGGCTGCCGCGATTCAAGGGTCTCCAGGATGCTCTCGGTGGGCGTATTCGCCCCCAGGTAGTAGGTGTCCCAGCCCTCCATCTCGAAGAAATCGGCGACCATGCGCACGCCGATTTCGTGGAGCTCACCGCCGACACAGGTGGCCACCAAGGAGCGGCCCGTCTTCTCTGCGCCGAAGATGCGCGGGTAGAGCTGGGACATGATCAGCTGCGTTGCCGCCGTCACGTAATGCTCCTCGGCGACCGTCACCTCGTTCCTCTGCCAGAGGCCGCCGATCTCGCGCTGACAGGACTGAAAGACGTGGAGGTAGATCTCTTTGACGCTCACGCCTTCCTCGACAGCCTTCATCACACGCTCACTCGCCTGCTGCCTTTCCCCCGCCAGGAGCGCTTCCAGGTACGCGGCCGCCAAGTCGGCGAACGGATTGTCGCCGTCGTGGAGCCCTGTGGTTCTTGATTGCGTCGTTGCCGCCATAGTCCAATTTCTCCCTTTCTCGGCGTGGCCCAGCGCGTCCTCTGTGCCCGTCTGCCCGGGCGCCCCGCCGCGTTCATCAGGCCCCGGACTTGCCCCGTACCCGGCGCGGACGCCGGGTGTGACGCTCTTCTGCTCGTCGTCCTGCGCGAGACCGACCCAGGCCAGCCAGTACCCGGTCACGACGGTCCCCTTCCTGCGGATGCCGTTGCGGCGCCCACAGCTCTGCGTCGTGCCACGTCTGCTGTGAGCGTCGACGGTGAGTTGGGCGGGAGCGGGGCGGTGGGGTTTAGGATTAGTATACCGACCTACGATCCTTTCGGCAATCCAACGGCGGGCGGCTCCTCGAGAGAGTGCTCGCCCGGCGTTGTGGTAGATGGCCCCCTCCGGGACAAGCGCCAAGAGACCGGGGCGACAAGGAGCCAGGCGACAGGACGATACTGAGGGGAGGCACAGCGGAGGTCACTGGGGAGCTTGTAACTGCGGTCCGCCGGCGGCGAGGAAGGCCGGATGTGCTATTCTACGGCTCGTCCCAGGACGCCTTCGCCGCCCGCCACTCCTCAGGGGTGTTCAGGTTACGAAAGGACTCGAGGTCGGGGTCAAGGGCCGCGATCTCCTCCGGTGTGACGGTGCGGACGCGAACATGGGGGAAGAAGGAGATGATGCGACGTTTGCCTGCGCGGATGGCCGCCTCGATGGGCCCCAGGCACGTGCGACGGTAGGCGCCGTGAAGGGGCTCGACGTAGCCACCGTGCTTGAGGAGAGCTACGTCATGCCCCTCCACCCAGCCGGCGAAGGCCTGCAGCAGGTCGGGCTTGAGGAAGGGCATGTCGCAGCCGACGGCCAGCGTGGTCCCGTGGGAGGCGGCGGCGAGCCCTGCGTGGAGGCCTCCCAGGACGCCGACGTTCTGGAACTGGTCCTCGACCACGGGGGCGCCGAGCCCTTCGTAGGACGCGATCTCGCCGGCCACGATGAGGACCTCGGCGCATACGGTGGCCATCCGGTCGATGACGATCTGGATCAGAGGCGTGCCGTCGAGCTTCAGGAAGGCTTTGTCGTGCCCCATGCGCCGGCTGGCGCCTCCGGCGAGGACGAGGCCGGTGATGGGGGTGGGGCTGGGATGGGTACGACAACCTTGCGAAGGTGGGGGATTGGTCTTGGAGTCAAGAACTCCTTTGGTGGGAGAATCCGTTCTCGGGTCGAACTCTGCGCGCAACCTTCGCAAGGGATAGGCGCGACAACCTTGCGAAGGTCGGGCATTGGTCCTGGTATCAAGAACACTTTTGGTCGGAGAATCCGCTTCCGGCACGAAGTTTGCATTTAACCTTCGCAAGGTTTGGGCTCGCAAGGGTCGGCTCCATCGCAGGGTGCAAAGAGCCGTGACTCTACCTCCCTCAAGCGCTCGATGCCCTTGACCTCGTAGGGCATGAGGGGCACCTTGACCATATCCACTTCATCGCCGTACTCATGCTCCAGCATCTCGATATACGGCTGCTGCATCTCCCGTCGGCGGCGCAGGAAGTCACAGGAAGGATTGACGACCACGTGATTGATCACCAGATGCCGCACGTCGATGCCGTGCGCCTCGAGATCGCGCTTGACCCGGCGGGTCTGATAGACGCCCAGGGCCTCCGGTATGGTCACCAGGACAAACGCCACGTTCTCCGGGTCGCTGAAGAACGCGGTGACCTCGCGGGCGAGGGCCTTCCAGCTCTCGATCAAGTCCAGAAACGGCGTCCTGGACAGGTTCAATGCGTCTCGAACTCCTATGTAGACCTTCGGCGCCGTCCTGAGATGCTCGATGAATCGGCGGGGAAGATCGAGGAGGCGCAGGGTATCCCCCGCGGGGGCCGTGTCCCACACGATGACGTCGTATCGTTGCTCACGTATCCGCTCCAGGATGTAGTCGAGCATGAATTCCTCCTGGATGCCCGGCGCCATGGCCACGTAGTCCACCAACTCGTCGTAGGGCATGTCGACCAGGGCCGAGGCGGCCTCGTAGACCTGCGGCCCGAACTTCTTCTTCCACTGGCTTATGACCTCGTCGGGGTCGATCTCCAGAGCGTAGAGCCCGTCGACGGCAGGGATGTCGCGTTCCTGGGGCCCGACCTCAACCTCAAAGATGTCGGAGAGCGAGGGCGTGTAGTCGCTGGTGATGATCAGGGTCCGCCGCCCGGTCAGGGCATAGTGTAGGGCTGTCGCAGCCGACGAGGTCGTCTTGCCCACGCCCCCCTTGCCCCCGAACATGATCACCCGTCTGTCCGCTTGGTCCAAAGTCAATAGAGTCACAGTGTAAACCGTCCCACCCTCTAAGGCCCCGAGCGAAGGCATGCTGGCGACGCGTCCTTCGCCCACCACCGGGCGCGCTGCATGCTGACAGGGGCGCAGCCGACCCATTCGTTTCGAGCTATTGTGACACGGAACGTCCCGGCCTGCAACAACAAGACCGGGACGTTCAGAGAAACGCTACGTTCGAGGCCGACCGTCGATTAGCCTCCCCAGGGCATCTGGGCGTACTCCTGGAAGGCCGTGTCGTGGAGCTGCTTGAAGAACCGTTCGTGACCCCGCTCCCAGCGGGCTAACATCTCCAGGGCCTTCTGGGCATCGCCCACGGCCTTCTCGGCAGCGGACTCGTAGAACTCCACGAAGTCGCGCTCGATCAGGTACGCCATGCGGAGCACCGAGAGGTCGGGAACCATCGACTCAGCCACGGTCTGGTCCAGCATCTCCGACGCGGCCCGCTCGGAGAAGAACCCTTCATCCGTTGGTTCGAGATTGGCGGGTTCCGGCGCCTCGCCCTCGTCCAGAGCATCAAGGAGCCCTTCGATGAAGCGGATGTGCTTCTGCTCTTCCTCGGCCAGGCGCCGGAAGGCACCCACGACGCCCGCGTGCTGGAGACGCTCAGCGTTCTCCTGAAAGAACCGCTTCCCCTCTTGCTCCCGCTGCAGCGCATACTCGTAGATCTTGCGGATGTCCACGTCCTGCCTCCCGTCGCTAGTCCTGCTGGCTTGGCCCGCTGCGCACCCTCATCCCGCACAGCGGGCCACTGAGTGGCTGGCCTGCAATGCAGCCTTGTCTAGGCATCAGGCCGTCGTGTAGCCGCGCTGCTATGCAGCCTACTCTCCGTTCACCGCCTCGACCTTCACCGCGCAGACCTTGTACTCCGGGATCTTGGCGGTGGGATCGAGGGCCGGGTTGGTGAGGAAGTTGACGGCTGAATCCGGGTAATGGAACGTGGCGAAGATCAGGCCCGCGGGCACGCGGTCCGTGACCTGTGCCTTAGCCGTAATCTCACCGCGCCGCGAAGCGACCTTCATCATGGCCCCGTCGTCGATGCCTCGCTCGGCTGCATCGGCGGGGCTGATCTCGATCTTCGCCTCGGGGTACATCTCCTTCAGGCCGGCGGCGCGGCGGGTCATCTCGCCCCCGTGCCAATGGTAGAGGACACGGCCGTTGGTGAGCATGAGGGGGTATTCCTCATCCGGCAGCTCATCAGGCGGCGTGTGATCCACCGGTTCAAAGTGCCCGACGCCGCGGCTGAACTTCCCAACGTGCAGGATAGGCGTCCCCGCGTGCTCCTCAGTCGGGACCGGCCATTGGAGCTGCTCACCGTTGTTCAGGCGTTCGTACGTGATGCCGCCGTAGATCGGCGTGAGGTCGTTGACCTCCGCCATCGCGTCGGCCGCCGATGCATAGTTCCATCCGTGATGGGACGCTTCCTGCAAGGGCTCGACAGCCCCCAGCTCGACGAGGCGGTGCGCCAGCTCCTGGACAATCCAGGTGTCGTCCTTGGACTCTCCGATGGGCTCGATCGCCTTCCGGACCCGCTGGACGCGCCGCTCCGAATTGGTGAACGTCCCCTCCTTCTCGGCAAAGCTGCAGGCCGGGAAAACGACGTCCGCCAACTGGGCCGTCTCCGTGAGGAACATATCCTGCAAGACGAGGAACTCGGTGTTCTCGAGCGCCTGCCGGACGTGATTGAGATCCGGGTCACTCGTCATCGGGTTCTCACCGATGACATAGAGACAGCGAACCTCGCCCGCGTCGGCCGCGTCGAGCATTTCCGTGACTGTCAAGCCTATCTCTCGGGAGAGGGGCACGCCCCATGCTTGCTCGAACTTGTCCTGGATCGCCGGATCCGTGACCGACTGGTACCCAGGATAGACGTTCGGCAGACTCCCCAGGTCGCAGGCGCCCTGCACGTTGTTCTGACCACGCAGGGGGTTAACGCCGCCGCCCGGGATCCCCATATTGCCCAGCACCATCTGCAGGTTGGCGCAGCTCATCACGTTGCCCACCCCGACGGTGTGCTGGGTGATGCCCATGGCGTAGAGGAGCGCCCCAGGCCGGTTCTCGGCCATCATGTGGGCGGCCTTCTCGATGTCCTCCGCAGGCACCCCCGTGATCTCGCTCGTCCTCTCTGGCGTGTAAGACGCCACCGTCTCCCGGAGCCCCTCGAAACCCTCGGTCCTCTCGTCGATGAAGGCCTCGTCGTGCCAGCCATCGCGGATGATGATGTGCATCAAGCCGTTGAGCAGGGCAATGTCGGTGCCCGGCTCATGCTGCAAGTAGAGATCGGCGTAATCGGCGATGTCGATTCGGCGGGGATCCGCCACGATCAGCTTGGCACCCCGCCTTCTCTTCGCCGCCCGGATTCGCACACCGATGACGGGATGCTGCTCCGTCGTGTTGCTGCCGATGATGAAGATACAGTTGCTCTCTTCGGTGATGTCCCGAATGGAGTTGGTCATCGCGCCGCTGCCAAAGCTTGTCACCAGACCGGCGACAGTTGCGCTGTGTCAGAGGCGAGCGCAGTGGTCGATGGAGTTCGTCATCATCAGCTGCCGCGTGAACTTGCTGAAGAGGTAATTCTCCTCGTTGGTACACTTGGCGGAGGCCAGCATCGCGAAACCATCGCCGCCGCTCTCGGCCTTCACGTCCGCGAACTTGCGGGCCGTCAGATTGAGGGCGGTATCCCAGTCCGTCTGGACGAAGGAATCGGGCGTCAGGCTGGGCTCAGCCTCCTCCCCATCCCGGTCGTAGATGGACCAGGCCCCGTCAGCGATCCTCGCCTCCACGTCCTCGAGCAACCTCGCGCGCACCAACGGCCGCACCAGGCGGTCCGGGTGGTGTATGAAGTCGTAGCCGTAGCGCCCCTTGACACACAGGGACATCCCGTTGACGGGAGCGTCCTCGGCGGCGGTGACGCGGATGACCTCACCGTCGCGCACGTTCAGGTCGAAGCTGCAGCCCACGCCGCAGTAGACGCATGTGGTGCGGACCTTCTCCACGCAGCTCGTCCACCCTCTCTCCAGACTCATCTTGTCAAAGAGAGCACCGGTGGGACAGTAGGCCACGCAGTGACCGCAGCTCTCGCATCGAGCATCGAGCATGGACTGATCCGCGCCTGCGACGAGCTTCGTCTCGAAGCCGCGATTGGCGAAGCTCCACACGTCACGATTCTGGATCTCCTGGCAGGCTCGGATGCACCGACTGCAGAGGATGCACTTGTTCCGATCGACGAACACGAAGGGGTTCGGATCGGAATTGATCTCGTAGCGCTGGACCTTGCCCTGGGAGGTCGGCTCCTCCACGCCGTACTCGACGGCCAGGCGCTGCAACTCACAAGCGCCCTCGGACTGGCACGCACAGGCCAGACATCGCGCAGCCTCCGCCAGAGCAGCCTCCTCGGTGAAGCCGCACTCAACCTGATCGAAGGTGCAGAGACGCTCGGACATATCGAGCTCGACTTGCTCCTGGCGTTCCGCCTTCTCTACGCCCTCGAAGAAGGACTCCGGCGCCTCATCGCCTCGCGTCACGCCCCGAAGCTCGGGCAGACCCACGACCTCCTCGCCGCGCAGGTACTGATCCATGCTGGCAGCTGCACGGCGTCCCGCCGCGACAGCCCGCACAGCAATGTCCGCGCCGGTCACGTCGTCCCCGCCGGCGAAGACCCACGGCACAGTCGACTGGAGGGTCTGCTCGTCGACCTCAATGGTGCTCCAACGCGTGACTCCCAGCTCGCAGGTCCCAACGCAGGCGGGGTTGACCACCTGCCCGATGGCCATCACCACCGTATCGGATTCGATGCTGAACTCCGAATCCTCGATGGGGACCGGGCGGCGCCTTCCGCTGTCGTCGGGCGGCCCGAGCTCCATGCGGATGCTGGTCACCTTGAGGTGCCCGTTGGCCCGCTCGAAGGCGACGGGTGAAGCGAGGAAGTGGAACTCGACTCCCTCTTCCTCAGCTGCTTCGACCTCCACATCGAGGGCGGGCATCTGCTCACGCGAGCGTCGGTAGAGAACGGTGACCCCATCGGCACCCAGGCGAACCGCGGTGCGGGCTGCATCGATGGCGGTGTTACCGCCACCGACGACGATCACGCGGTCGCCCATCTCGACATCCTCGCCGCAGGCGACGGATCGGAGGAACTCCACGCCACCTTGAACCCGGTCGATGTCCTCCCCGGGTATACCCACCATCCGCGACTGCTGGGCGCCGATGGCCAGGAAGACAGCGTCGTAGTCCTCCTCCAGCTGCTCCATCGTGATGTCGCAGCCAAGGGCTGTGTTGCACTGGATATCGACCCCAAGGTCGGTGATAGCTTCGATCTCCGCATCAAGATCCTCATGCGGGAGGCGGTACGAAGGGATGCCGTAGCGAAGCATACCGCCGGGTTTCTCGTGAGCCTCGTAGATGGTCACCTGGTGACCCTGGCGACGGAGGTAATAGGCAGCCGACAGACCAGCGGGGCCAGCCCCCACGATGGCCACTTCGTGACCCGTATCCGGCGCCACATCTGGCAGATAGTGCTTGTCGCTGAGCAGATCCTGCTCGGCAGCGAAGCGTTTCAGGGCACAGATCGACGTAGCCTCATCGAACTCGCGGCGACGGCACTGGTCCTCGCACGGCGCGGGACAGACCGTCCCGAGGGCGAGGGGAAGCGGAATCGTCTCCTTGATAATGCGTATCGCCCTGTCGTAGTCTTTCTCGGCGATGGCGCCGATGAACCCTGGAATGTCGCAACCGGCCGGGCAGGTGACCTCGCAAGGACCGTAGCAGTCGCCGCAGTGCTCGGAGACGAGCATCTGCAGCGTGAACGCCCGCGTGTCGCGGACGATGTCGCTGTCGGTGTGAACGACCATATCCTGGGCGATGGGCGTCGTGCAGGCCGTTTGAAGGCCCCTCATGCCCTCCACCTCTACCACGCACATGCGGCAGGCACCCACGTCCGTCAGGTCCGGGTGATGGCAGAGCGTCGGGATCTCGATACCGACTGAACCTGCAGCCTCCAGAATGGTGCTTCCCTCCGGGGCTGTGACTTGTTGCTCGTTGATGGTCAGCGTAATACTCATAGATATCACTCCTGCTACTCCGCTGTGACCGCGTCGAACTTGCACACCTCATAGCACGTGCCACAGTGAATGCACAGCTCCTGGTCGATCTGATGCGGTTCTCGCCGCTCACCAGTGATGGCATCGACGGGGCAGTCACGAGCACACATCCCACATCCGGTGCATGCCTCGGCATCGATGGTGTACGTGAGCAAGTTCAGACACGTCTTGGCAGGACACGTCTTGTCGATGATATGCGCCCGGTACTCGTCCTCGAAATGCATCAGGGTGGACATCACCGGATCGGGCGCCAACTGGCCTAGCGCGCACAACGCGCCGTGCTTCATACCTCGGGCGATGCGCCGCATCTCGTCCAGGTCCTCAATCTTGCCCTCGCCCGCGGTGATGCGCTCCAGAACCTCCAGCATGCGCGTGCTGCCGACCCGGCACGGAGGACACTTCCCACAGCTCTCATCGCAGACGAACTGGGTGAAGTAGCGCGCGAACTCCACCATGCACGTGGACTCGTCAGCCACGATCATGCCGCCGGAGCCCATGACCGACCCGGCCTCGGTGAGCGAGTCGAAGTCAAACGGGGTGTCCAGATGCTGAGCCGGCAGGCAGCCGCCCAAGGGACCGCCGGTCTGAACGGCCTTGAAGGCACCGCCTCCCTGAATCCCGCCGCCCACCTCGTAGACGATCTCGCGGAGGGTGATGCCCATGGGCACCTCAATGAGGCCGGTGCGGTTGACCATACCCGTCAGGGCGAAGACAGCGGTACCCGGACTGCCCTCGGTTCCCAGGCTGCTGAACCACTCCGCCCCCATGCGGATGATGCGTGGAACGTACGCGTAGCTCTTCACGTTGTTGATGTTGCTCGGCTGGCCCCAGAGACCGGAGACGGCGGGGTAGGGCGGTCGCGGCCACGGTTGGCCCCGCTCACCCTGAATTGAGGCCATCAAGGCCGTCTCCTCACCGCAGACGAAGGCGCCGGCGCCCTCCTTGACGATGATGTCGAAGTCGAAACCAGTTCCGAGAATGTCCTCGCCCAGCACGCCAAGCTCTCTCGCATCTTCGAGAGCGATGTTGAGACGACGGACAGCCAGAGGGTACTCAGCTCGGCAGTAAATGTAACCCTGCTCGGCGCCGATGGCATACGCAGCGATGATCATGCCCTCAATGACCGAGTGGGGATCTCCCTCCAGGACCGAGCGGTCCATGAACGCCCCGGGGTCTCCCTCGTCGGCGTTGCAGATGACGTACTTGGGCCATCGCTCGGTCTGCCGGGCGAACTTCCACTTCAAGCCTGTGGGGAAGCCTGCGCCCCCGCGCCCACGGAGCTTAGAGTCCAGCATCTCTTGAATAACGTCCTCGGGCGTCATCTCACCAAGTACAATCTGGACCGCCTGGTACCCCTCCAGAGCCAGGTAGTCGTCGATGGACTCCGGATCAATCAGACCGCAATTGCTGAGGACGATGCGGAGCTGTTTCTCGTGGAACGACGTACGCTGTTCACTGTCCGGCTCCACAAAACTGAGAGACTTAAGGACGTGCCCATCGCGTCGCCGAACGGTCGGTTCAACCTGCCCGACAATCACGCTATTCTCCAGAGGGGCGTCGTCGAAATAGGACGCGAAGATCTCCGGCACGTTATCCGCCGTCGCCTCGCCGTAGTTCAGGCGCGGTCGTCCTCTGGCCTGAAGCTCGATCATGGGCTCGTACGAGCACATACCGACGCATCCGACCCGGGCGATTACCGCGTCGAGGCCCCGGATCTCGACCTCCTCCTCGATAGCGGCCAGGGTCTCCTTCGAACCGGCGGCCAGCCCGCAGGTGGCCATGCCAACGGTGACGTAGAGGTCAGCGTGCTGCTTCTTCTCCCACCGTTCCTCCGCCTGCGCAATACGGGCATCGAGATCATTGTTGTTATGTGATGCCATGCGATACTCCTCTCTTCACCATGCCTGGACCCTAGCCCCTAAGCCTGCGGAGCATCCGCCGGCTGAGGTTCCGGCTGCGCCGCCGCCTTCTTGGCAGCTGCCAGCTTCTTTTTCACCCTCCGCACCAACTTGTCCGGCTCCATGCGTCCCATCACCTCGCCGTCCATGACGGCCACTGGCGCCAGGGCACAAGAGCCCACGCAGTAGACGAGCTCCAAAGTCAGCTCCCCGTCCTCTGTCGTATCCCCAGGATCGATGCCGAACGCATCCTTGACGGCCTTGACCAACCGCGTGGTCCCCTTGACGTGGCAGGCGGTCCCGTCGCATAGGTAGAGCTCGTGCTCACCGCGAGGTTCCAGGTAGAACTGAGAGTAGAACGTGGCTACCCCATAGACCTGGCTCAACGCCGTGTTCAGCCGATCGGAGATCAACTCCAAGGCCTCTTCCGGGAGCCAGCCGTACGTCGTCTGGGTCTTCTGAAGAATCGGGATCAGCTTACCGGGCTGTTCCCGGTACTGCTCAAAGATAGGGTCCATCAAGGAGAGGTCTATCTTGCCGTTATGTGTCATTCGTGCTTCTCCTCTGTTGGGTCCTTCAGTCAGTCTTGATCCAATAGTGGTCAGACCGATCTGACCACCAGACTCTCGCCAGGGGCGAGCGATCGCACAGAATCGACCACGTGCTGGCCCAGCTGCGAAACGCTAGGACAAGGGATCGCGGACCGCCTTCTCCGCCTCGGCTCGGACAGCCTTCACTAACGTGGGCAGCCCAGCCTCCACGCTGGCGCTGAGGCCCTCGCCCCAGCCCACATCGCCGGGTTGCACGCCGAAGACGATGATGGAGGGCAGGGGATGGTCCAGGGCCTCGGCAAGCCTGAGTACCTCAGCCAGGCCCGCGTGATGGAGGGAGAGGGTGTCGTCCGATTCGGCCAGTCGTACCTGACCCGGTGTAAAGCGGACGAACTCCCCAGGCCCAACGGCACCGCGCCCTGCGTCCACGTTGGCCGCGTCCACGATGATGACGTTTTCCCAGCCCTCCATCATCCGCAAGATATCGAGACCGCCAGTCCCCCCGTCCAGGGCCGTGATCTCGTCCGGCAGGCTTCGACTCTGCAGTTCCTCGATCACCCGGGGGCCGATGCCGTCGTCGCGGCGGAGCGGGTTGCCCAGCCCCAGGATGAGAACGACGGAATGGGAGGGGCTGCCCTCCCATTCCGTCGGACGGGGCGTCCGGCCCCGGTCTGAACTCATACGAACTCGACGGTCAGGAAGTGGGCCGAGCAGGAGATGCATGGGTCGTAGGCCCGCACAAGCATCTCCAGGGTGAGGCGCACCTCATCCTGCGGCTTGTCGATGATCTGCGGAACGAGCTCCTGCATGTCGTGGTTGAGGTTGGCCATGTTCTGATTCGTCGGGATGATGCAGTTGGCGTCCTTGCAGTAGCCCTCTTCGTCGTAGGCGTAATGGTGGAAGAGGATGCCGCGGGGCACGTCACAGGACCCGACACCCTCGCCCGCCTTCACATCCGCCACTGCCGGCTCCTCGGGATCGACGCCGCGCTCGAGGAGCTCATCGATGATCTCGATGGCGTCCTCAACGCAGTGGACCATCTCGACGACCTGGGCGGCCGTGTTCAAGAACGGGTTGGTCACGATCGGCTCCATCCCAAATGCCTTGGCCGCGTCCTTGGCCCGGGGGTGGAGCTGGTCGAAGTTATTGTTGAAGCGCGCCAAAGCGCCCACCATGTAGGACTCGCGGTTGTGGCTGGTCCACTTCGCCGACGAGAAGGGGACCAGCGTCTCATTGGTGACCTGCTTGTAGTCCTCGAGCGGGTACTCGAATCCATCGGTGGTCTTAATCCTGCCGCCGACAAAGGCGTACTCGTCATCCTTCGTCAGGGAGACATACTCCGTCTCGCGCTCAAACTTCGGCCAGTCCAGCGAGGCGAAGAGCTCGACGGAGGCGTCCATGTCCGCCCTGGCCGCCACCAGCCGCTCGCGCATCGCTCGGAGCTCGTCCTCGGTAGGCGTGTGGCTGAAGCCGCCGACGACCAGCGCACAGGGGTGCGTGTGGCGCCCCCCGATCATGGCGCAGAGGTCACCCGAGAGCTTCTTGATGCGGAGGGCACGCTCCACGACAGGCCTGGCCACGTCGATCAATGGGATGACGGAACCCGCGCCGAAGAAGTCGGGCGCCACCAGGTAGTAGGTGTGGAGAACGTGGCTGTCGATGGTCTCCCCGTGGAAGTTGAGCTTGCGCAGCAGCTGCGCCTGTTCGGTGAGCTCCACGCCCAACGCCTTCTCCGTCGCCATGGCGCTGGTGGTGGAGTGTCCCACGGCGCAGATGCCGCAGATGCGGGACGTGATGTGGTTGAGCTCCGTGTAGGGGCGCCCGCGCACAAAGGCCTCAAAGAAACGAGGGGCCTCGACAACCTCGAAGCGACACTCCTTGATATCGCCGTTGTGGGCGTCGACGACGATGTTGCCGTGTCCCTCAACACGCGTCACGTGATGAACGTTAACATTCAGAGTACTCATATTACCTCTCCTTATCGGCCAAAGGTGACTACGCCGACCCTTGCCCTTCCTGAGTGACTGCTGTCGACCCAGGTGACTGCGTCGACCCGTAGTACGCGTTGAACATGGTCATGCGGGACATAATCTCCTTAACGGTGAGACCGGCCTCGTCCAGCACGTCCTTCATCGCGTTCTCGTTGGGCTCGGGGATGAGACCGCGGCAACCCTCGCAGCCGTCACCGTAGGTGGGGCAGATGGCGTCGCATCCGGCCCTGGTGATCGGACCCAGGCAGGGCTTCCCCTCGAGCAGCAGGCAGACGTTCTCCTTCAGCTTGCACTCGACGCAGACAGGATAGTCGGGAATACCCGGCTTCTTGCCGAGCAGCACGTTCTTTACGACCTTGACGAACTCCTCCCGGTCGATGGGACAGCCGGGGATAACGGCGTCGACGTCGATGACGGCGCTGATGGGACGGGCGGGATAGGTGTCGTACCATTCGGCCTTGTCGCCGTAGACGTATTCACGGACGTCGTCGAGAGAGGGCTGGATGTTCTTCAGGGCATTGACGCACCCGGTATGCGCACAGGCACCCAGGGCCACGACGAGATCGGCCTGATCGCGAATCGTGAAAAGCCGCTCTTCGTCCGACTCACGCGTGCAGGACCCCTCGATGAAGGCAATCTGATAGTCCTCCCCCTTCTCTGTCATGGCCTCCCGGAACTGAACGATCTCTACGGCTTCCAGAAGGTCCAGGTGGGTCTGGAGGGAGTCGACGACCGTCAGCTGACACCCTTCACAGCTGGCAAAATCGAAGAAAGCTACTTTGGGCTTTCCGTTTGTGTCACTCATTACAGTGCCTCCTCAAAGCCCTTGATGTCGGCGTAGTTGAAGACCGGCCCATCCTGACAGCAGTAGATGCTGTTGATCTGGCAGTGGCCGCACTTGCCTACGCCACACTTCATCCGGCGCTCTAACGAAAGATAGATGTTCGACTCGGGGATACCCTTGTCCAGCATCTCCATGAGCACGAAGCGATACATGATTGGCGGACCGCAGGTGACGGCGATGGTCTTCTCGGCGTCCACGTCGACCTGGGGGAAGAGGGTGGTGATCACACCGAGGTTGCACTCCAGGCGTTGCTCTGGCTGCCACTCGTCGCCCTCGTCCTCGCAGTCGACGGTCAACAGGCACTCGACGTCGTCCCGCTCGACCCACTCGTTGATCTCGTCGCGGAAAAGCAGCTCGCTCCGGCGCTTGGCGCCATAGAGAACGATCACTCGCCCGAAGTCCTCGCGCTCGTCGAGCACCTGGTTGATGAGCGACCGCAGCGGTGCCAGCCCGAGACCCCCGGGGGCGAAGAGAACGTCCTTGCCTCGCATCTCGTCGATGGGGAAGCCGTCACCGAAGGGGCCTCGAATGCCAACTCGATCGCCCGGCTTCATCGCGTGAAGCGCGCCGGTCACGTCCCCCACCTTGCGCACGCAGAGCTGGAAATCGCCATTCGACCGACTGGGGGACGAGGTGATAGAGATGGGGGCCTCGCCGACGCCCAGCACAGAGAGCATTACAAACTGTCCCGGGTCGTGGCCCAGCTCTTGGCCGTCGGGCAACTCGATGTGAAAGAGCTTCTCCAGCCCAGTCACTTGCTGCACGCTGGCAAGACGAGCCATTTGTGGTAAATAGATAGATGTCGCCATGGTCCGTTACCTCCTAACGCAGTGACGCATGAATCGTGTTGAATCCCTTGAGGATGCTGATGCTGGCCGGGCAGGTGCGGATGCAGCGACCGCACCCGACACAGCCCAGAGCACCGAATCTCTCATAGAGATACTTCCCTTTACGCAGGAACCGATGGCGCTGACGGGCACCGCGATCCTCGCGGAAGTTCTCCCCTCCGGCCACTCGGGCAAACTCGGGCAACTGGCAGGAGTCCCAATGGCGGATCCGCTCGCCCTCGGTGAGGGCGAAATTGACCTCGTCAACGACGTTGAAGCAATAACACGTCGGGCAGACGTTGGTGCACGATCCACAGGCGAAACAACGCTCCTCCAGCTCCTCCCAGTACTCATGATCGTAGGCGTCACCAAGCAGAGCCGGCAACTCATCGGCATCGAAATTGAGCCGATCCGCGAAATGCTTGATCTTTGAGGCCTGCCGCTCTTCCTTCTCCTGGACCTCGTCTGCCGTCGCCTCGCGCACGTCGGCGTAGTCGGCCAGGAGTTGCGCGCCCTCATCGGAACCGATCTCCACAGCGAAGACCTGGCCGAGATCGATCAGATGAAGGTCGAACCCCTCGTCCGCCGTCAGGGTGCCCATGCTCCTACAGAACGACTCATCGTCACAGGGCTCCAGACACTCCAGGCTGACGATGAGGGTCTGCTCTCGGCGAGACAAGTAGTGCGCGTCGGGGTAGTCCTCTGTGAATGCCTTGTCCAGGAGATTCAGGGCGCGGAGATCGCACGTGTGCATACCCAGCAAGACCGTCGGCTCCACCTCGATCAACGGCTCCACCTCGGGATCTTCACCCATGGTGAACGTGGCCAGTCGCTCCTGCTGCGGCTGAAAAACCTTCTTCGGGGGCAGGATGGTGGTGTCATAGTCGAGCCGCAGGTCAGCCGGGTCTTTCACGGGGTCAAAGGCGAATTTGGACCCCCTCGCTTGTGGCCCGACGACCCGGTAGTCAGCCAATAGGGCTTCGACCAGAGGGGCTACCGCATCCTTATCCAGAATCCTCAGACTCATATCAGTCTCCTCGCGATAGTGTTCTCATCATATTCTCAAGATACCGGTTTGCCGGAAGCTCGCGCGCTTCCGACCGCACCACGTGATTGTCGTTGCGGTCTTCCGGTCTTCACCGACGACGGGAGTCGCACAACGACCGCCAGCCTTTCTACGACTCCTTGGCTTCCAGGACCTCGTCAATGGTCGTCAACAGCTTCTCGGGCTTGACGGGCTTGTCAACGAAGGCCTCCACCGGCATGAAGTCGTCGTCGGGGGTGACGTCGTAGCCCAGCTCCAGCACCTTCTTGACCCCCGACAGCATCACCACCGGCGTGTCCTTTAAGACCTCATCCGTCTTGATTCGGCGGGAAATCTCGAAACCGTCTGGACCTGGCGGGCCTGCGAACATGACGTCCAACAGGATCAAGTCCGGCTGCTTCTCTTTGGCCAGGTCGAAGCCCTTCTCTGCCCGGTAGGCGGAGAAGACCTCGTAGCCGACGCTCTCCAGCAAAGTCGTCACGGACTCTACCAGTTGGACGTCGTCATCGACAACCACGATCGTTCCCTTGTTGTCAGGCATTGTTTGACCTCCTTGATTGATCAGGCAACGTAAAACTGAATCTGACCCATTCACCTTCTTCTGAATCAGCCCATATCCGACCGCCATGCTCCTGAATGATCTCACGGCAGATGAAAAGCCCTAGTCCCGTGCCCTTCTCCTTCGCGTATGCCGGGCTATCCAGGCGGCTGAACTTCTTGAAGAGCTTGGGCATCTGCTCTGGCGGAATGCCCTGACCCTCATTGCAGACGCTCAGCGTCACCAAACCGTCGCCAAGACTCCCGTCCAGCTCAATCATCCCACCATTCTTTCCATACTTGATGGCATTGGAGAGTAGATTGTCATACACGATCCTCAGCAAGTTGCTGTCTGCGTACACGTCGAGATCCTCCGGAAGATTGTCGACGACCTGCATCTCACGCTCTTCAAGGCTCTTCCTAAGGCCCTCCAAGACGGGCTCCACAACCTGTGAGTGGAGATGGACTTGCTGCTTGTGAGCCTCCAACTCTCCCTTCTCCAAGCGCGAAAGATCGAGGTAGTTCTTGATCATCTCCTGGAAGTAGTCGAGGCTTCTAGCCACAGACTCCAGGCTTCTCCGCTGGGCATCCGACAGCTCGCCCAGATAGCCATCTTTCACGGTGTGGAGGCTCATCATTGCCGACGACAGCGGATTCTTGAGCTCATGGGAGACGAAACCAAGCATCTCCATATAGTTGCGGTTGGTGGTCCGCAACTCATCGTTGAGTTGCTTCAACCTCTGCTGGTTCTGTTCAATCTCGCGGCGCTGCTCCTCTAGCCGTTCCGCCATCGTGTTGAAGGAGCAACCCAGCTCGCCGAGTTCATCGTCCCTTTCTTCGATGTCGACCCGGTACGTCAGATCCCCTCTTGAGAGCTGCTGGGTCGCATCCGAAAGCTTCTTGATCGGCTGCACCACGCCTCGGGTGAGGAAGTAGAAGGTGAGAAAGGCCACCAGCATACCGCCGAAGACCACGGCGAGGAACATCGCCACCGCTCGGCGACGGAGATCGAGGTATATCTCCTCCAACTCCCCAACGTAGAGCATGCCGATGACGTCACCATTCGGATCACGAATGGGATCGTACTGTGAAAGATACCAGGTGTCCACCACGTAGGCGCGACCCGTCCAGGCTTCTCCGTCCTCCAATACCTGTTCAGCCACCTCATCCGACACCCGAGTGCCCACAGCGCGGCGCCCTTGGTCGTCTAACACATTGGTCGAGATCCTAAGATCGCCCATGAATAGGGTAGCGGTACCCACAGGCTTCCCCTCGTAGGTCTCGTTGGCGAAGACGGCATCTCTAATGCGATCAACCTCCTCAACGGCGCCGTTCAGCAACGTGCCCATCTCAAGGATGCCGATCATCTCACCACCCTGAACGATCGGGACGGCGGCACCGGCAAACATGGCCTGCGGCACCGGCCCGATAGTCAGGACACGCTCGATGAGCCCCTCGCCCTCGAGTTCGAGGCGGTCTCTTGTGAGTATGATATTCCCGGCGCTGTTCTCCTGTCCCGTGATCAGCTGCTGGACGATCGGGTCGTCCGCCAGATTGTCGCCGGTAGCATAGGGATACCGAGTACGGAGAACCACCGTGCCGTCCGGAGCCAGCAGGTTTAGGACGTCCATCTCCTGCTCACGGCGAATCCGCTCGAGTTTCTCGCGGACCTCCAGGAGCTCCCACCCGTCAGCAGGTGGCTGCAGTGCTTCCTCAACCATCTGCGTTCGGGCTAGCACCTCAAGGGCTGCCTCAATCTGTGCAACTCTCCCGTCGTGAATCTCCCAGGCTGCCCTGGTGTAAATGCTGACACGATTCTTGGCCTCTCGAATCGTGTTGGCGTTCACGAAATGAATGCTAAGAGCGCCAATACTGGCGGCCAAAACGACGAAGACAACAACGATGCCTAGATTGAACTTCGTCTGTAGCTTCATGTGTCCGTGCGGCACCCGTAAGCCGTCGCGCCACAGACAACGCCCGTCCGGGAGCGCCTGAGCAATCGACCCGAGCGGAGATGGAGGTGATGCGGCCTTCTAGTGGCCCGTGGGAGTATGGCGTGCGTCCAATCGGAAATCAACGGAGGGTCTTCCTGCGGGCTATCTGATGCTTATCACCCAGTTGGGCCAGGATTCTTCACTGGCAGATTGAACAGGGGCTCGTGTACGCGTCGTCCTACGCAGGTCTCAGCTCCTCCTCCAAGATTCCGCACTCTACCAGAAGGTCAAAAGTCTCCTCTGCTTCAGCCTCATCAACCTGACTGATCGCAAACCCGGCGTGGACGATGACAAAATCGCCGACACGCACCTCTGGGAGGTAGGCAAGAGAGACCTCTCTAGTAACTCCTCCGAAGTCCACCTTGCCCATGCGCATAAGATCGCCTTCCTGTGTTTCGATTACGCGTCCTGGAATAGCCAAGCACATACTAGGAGGTCTCCTCTCGCAGCCAAGTGAGCCAAGCTTCGAACCCCTCCCCCGTCTTGCAAGAAAGGGAGAGGAATGTCAGACCGGGATTGAGCGCCTCCACACCCCTGCGGAAATAGTCGATGTCGAAGTCGAAGGCATCCAGGACGTCGATCTTGTTCAGGATAACGGCGTCGACACCGCGGTACATCACGGGATACTTGTACGGCTTGTCGTCGCCCTCCGGGACACTGGCGATGAGAACGCTGCGGTGGACGCCCAGGTCGAAGCTGGCAGGGCAGACCAGATTGCCCACATTCTCAACGATCAGCAGGTCCAGCTCATCAAGAGGAAGCTGTGGCAGAGCCTCCTGAAGCATAACGGCGTCCAGGTGACACGCCCCTCCTGTATTGATCTGGACAGCCGGTATGCCCGAGGCCGCGATCCGGTCGGCGTCGATCGTCGTCGCCACGTCTCCGTCAACCGCGCCAATGGCGAGATCGTCTCGCAGGGCTTCCACCGTACGCGTGATGAGGCTGGTCTTGCCGGCCCCCGGTGAGGCCATAAGATTGATCGCAACGACTCCGGCGGCATCCAGCCTTTCCTTGTTCTTGGCAGCCAGCCGGTCGTTGGCGCTCATAATATTCTCAACAACCGATACAGTCTTAGACACTGGGGTAGTACCTCTTTCTACTTGTTATGCTATCTCGGGCATCATAGACACAGACACGTGAAGGGCCAGGCGATCCTCAGGCAGGGAATACTGCGATAGGTGCCAGCAATCGGGGACCATGACGTGCAGAGAGAGCTACACTGGATTGACGGCTATCGCAGACGATGACGACCGATCCCTTACTTAATTCAGATAACCTTGTGATATTCTACCACGGTTGAGGGGGATCGTCCAATGTAGGAGGACGGGAGGGCGCTGATGCCTAAGGTACTCCTATCTGCATATCCTTCCCCAAAGCCCGACCGACATCACCGTCTCCACGGGAGAAGGGTAGCCGGGAAGCGATGGCAACCGCACGACCGGTCATCATGTCCGGCTGCACGTCGCACGACAGCGCGGTGCCGGCCTTCCTGGATGCGCGGCTGGTCAGGGTAGTGGCAGTAGTGATCGTGAACCGCAACCGGGCCTTCGACACGCTGGCTGTCGGCCGCCGACGGGAGGTCAGACGGGTCTCTGCGACCGAGGTCTCTCCGCTGACCGGCGTCGGACGACACGCAAGCATTGCCATCAACAACACGCGGCTGTACGAGAGTATGCGCTACGATGCCAGACAGATCATCCGGGCCCAGGAGTCGAGCGTGGTCGCGGAGCTCAAGGGGGTCTCTGGCTCGGCCTATCGAGTCTCGCCCGAGGAGGAGCTGGTACGGTTCCGGATCGACCCGGTAGTCCCTGGATAGCGTGAGACTTCGCGCTTGCGTCTCGCAGGCCAAGGTGCTGAACTCATTCAGCCACTACAGCGTGCAGATGATGGGGGAGGACGGTGATCAAGGGTGCGACGCCCGGAGCCAATCCGTCGACTCAGTCGCCTCCGGCAAGCCGGGACTCACCGGTAGGCACGGGCATGCACGAGCGGACCAGCATCCATGGAGGGGCGCTGCGCATCGAGTGCGAGGCGGGTGAGGGGGTCACACCTGATGGTCGACGCTCCCGTGCACTGATGGGGTGTATAGGCGGTAGACGGGTCCCGGAAAAGACGCCAGACCACCTGGCAGACTACTCGATCTCGATGCTGTCGAGTCGAAAGTCGTCTCCGGCGGCGACCACAACCTCACTTGCTCCGCACTTGGGGCAGGCAAAGGTATCCCGGTCAAGCGGGAAGCCGTGGTCGCATTTTGTGCAGCGGAGCACCCCCTCTACGCGCTCAAAATGTAGCTCTGCTCCCTCGGCTATCGTGCCCTCACTGACGATATCCCAGTAGAACTGCACAGATTCGTCTACGATAGACGAGAGCTCCCCGATGACCACGTTAAGTCGGACAATGCGATCCGCATCCGCCTCTCGCGCGTGGCGGAGAGCGATCCCCAGTAGGCTCTCGGTAATAGATAGCTCGTGCATAGTTCTCACGACTGCTTGACATAGTTCCGACGCTTGTCTCTTCGCTCGCGTGATTATACCGCATTCAACGGATGCCTCAACCAACCAGCCTGCCGCGGCGCAGGGGTGTCATCGGTAGTGCCATCGCCGGGCATGCTATGTCCCGCTCAGATGGCATCAGACCAGGGCGGAACGAGCGACCGGCTCGCGCGTGCGGAACGGTTTGGCTAGGTATTCTGTAATGGGCCCCATCATTCGGTCAGAAGCAGGACAGAAGGCAGCCAGATTGCGTAGATGGCCCGCAGAATTCGACTGGCAGCAGTCGCAATGGTTGAAGTGCCAAGAGGCGGTGAGACGGTGGCGTGAGATGCTGACGGAGCCGGTTCGCTTCCAAGGTTGATGGGAGTGGCAAAATAAGGCCCCCGGCCCAAGCCGAGGGCTGTAACAGGCTGCTTCACGCATACGCGCGTCTGTGCGGGATCTGGGGTGGGGGGCGGCTTTGGGCCCGTCCGGACGTCAGGAAAGGGCTGCCAAGAGCTCAGGAAGGAATGCCTCTGGGTCAGCCTGTACACATAGATCCGCCAGTTCGAAGATAGGTGCGTTAGGGTCCGGATGAATAGCGACGATGAAGCTGGCATCCTCCATCGCCCCGTTGTGGAACGTGTCCCCGCGGATACCCACAGCCACGTAGACCTGGGGAGCGATGGATACCCCGCGTACGTCCACCATGTGCCCCGCGTCGAGAAGTCCAGCATCCCAGGCGCCACGGTCCCCCGCGAGATGGGCGTCCAATCGGTTCGCTAACGCCTCGACGAGCGCGAGATCCCCGGCCTGGCGCCCCGCGGCCACAACGACTGTCGCTTCAGACAGCGGTTCCTCCGGGGGACGGAAGCCCTGGGCCGGCCCCACGAACCTCACTCCAGGCGCCGCCATATCCACATCCAGCAGCGTGGGGTCGCCTTGACGGTACTCGTCCAGGAACGGCTGGGCGAAAGCGCCTGGCTCGATGGTGAGCAACTGCGGGCGCGCCTCCCGGCAAGCCCTGATCTCGAAGTACTCGCCCCCGTAGACGGGGAAGGCGGCCTCCACAGCGCGCGTCATCTCGTCCAGTTTGACCGCGGTCACGTGCTCGATGAGCCCCCCGTCCATCCGCTGCGCCAAGCGAGGAGCGAGTGCTTCTCCCGTCTTCGTTGCCCCTAGCAGAACGATCTCTGGCTCTTCCTCCTCGAATAGAGCCCCAAGAATCTCCACGTGGGGCTCAACCGCCAACCGTTCCAGGGCAGGGTCGTTGGCCACCCTTACGCTGTCGGCGCCCGCCTGATAAAGGAGATAAGCATGCTCAGTCACGTTCACTCCGAGCAGAATCGCGTAGACGTACGCGCCGAGGGAGTCAGCCAGGGAACGGGCAGCGCCGATCGCCTCCAGCGTCACCGGGGCAATCTCCCCGCCGACCAGGTCGCCCACGACCCACAGCCCGCCTCCTCCCGTCGCCTCTTCGAAGCTCTCCTCCTGCTGCGCCATCACCAGATCTAGGTATGAGGCATCCATCGTTCCCCCCTATACGCGCAGGCGACTGCGCAGAGCCTCCGCCACCGTGCGGGCCACGTCGTCGAGGGTACCCTCTATGAGCTCCCCCCGCTCTCGCTCGGGCGAGAAATCACGCCCTATGAGTTCCAGCAGGGGAGAGGTCTCGGTGAGTGACAGATGCTCGTCCACTTTCCATCGCTCCACCACGCCCTCCATTCCCCCGTTCCCCCGATAGACGTTGATCAGGCGAACCCCGTCCGGGTAACGTGGCTTCAACGCCCCGGGTGCCATGAGAACCACGGCCGGAAGATCCGCCTCGACGATGATATAGTCGGAGCCTCGGCGGCAAACGGTGCGCACGCGCCCGTCGCCCGGCTCCGCGGATAATGCGCCGCTGATGTGCGGCCATCCCAGAAGCTCGGCAAGTCGCCCTCCCAGTTGGCCCTGCCCGGTGTCGAGGGTCGTGGCTCCCGCTATCACCAGGTCGATGGCTCCCAACTCATGGATCACGGCCCTCAGCGCCCGTGCCACAACGGCGTCGTCAGCTTCCTCGAACCGCTCGCCACAAAGATAGACCCCTCGATCGGCGCCCATTGCCACGCCCCTGCGGAGCGTGTCCTCGTCGGGTTCGGGCTGTCCCGAGGCGACGACCACGTTGCCACCGACCGCATCTTTGATCCGGAGGGCCGCCTCCAGTGCACAGTGGTCGGCTGGTTCGATCAGGTACCGCTCTCGGTTGACAAAGATGCGTCTAAGCCGCCGGTGGGCCACGATGCCGGCCGGATCGAGCACACGCCGTAGAATCACCAAGCTACGCATAGTCTCCCTCCGATTCTAGGAGATGGACCTCCTCAGCGAGCCAAAGCCGCAAGAGCCAGAGGTCAGTAGAGTCACAGCATCGCAGAGTCGTTAGCTGCCACTGACGCCTTGAAACGCCACTCCTACCCATCCTTCGATCCCGGCCTTGCGGAAGTTGTAGAGCATCGCTCCGAGCTTGCGATAGAGCCCGTAAAAGTACTCGAAGTGATCGGTCGCAACAGAATCCGTCTCCCGCAGGAGCTCAAGATGAGCCTTCATCTCGTCACAACACGCGAGGAAGTGGGTTTGGTACCGGACCAGGTCGCCCTCGTACCGCTTCATCCCTTAGCCCTGGACGAAACTGGCCAGAATGGACCGGGAGGACCGCCGGATCTGGCTCCCCTCCCAGTATAGGTCGAACCCTGGCAGATCCTTCAGGGTCATCTCGTG
>Ga0180432_10002826_pt1 | contig 25648 bp, 22 predicted proteins | sample SS_ome_10_FD_132414 | JGI IMG/M metagenome (GOLD analysis project Ga0180432, IMG submission 132414) | Hypersaline lake sediment archaeal communities from the Salton Sea, California, USA - SS_1_MS_2 metaG | ecosystem: Environmental > Aquatic > Non-marine Saline and Alkaline > Hypersaline >... | reverse complement strand
GGCCAGGAGCTCAATGATAATATTTATTATGCTCGTTCCTCACCCCCTCGCCAATCAGGGTCCTATTGATGGAAATAAGGAAATTTCTGTCACAGTGCAAGCGGGTCTTCGTGGTCGCCACGAAACCCTCGAGCGATGAGTTCAAGCAGACGGCGAAGATAACGGGCTTGGGCATCTTCGTGATAGGGTTCGTGGGGTTCCTGATCTGGCTGGCGCTGCAATCCTGGAGGGCCTGATCCAGTACCTCTTGGTGACTGACTCTTGGAGGACGTGAAGCTCTTCGCAATCAGAACAACCGTAGGTCAGGAAAAGACCTCCCTCAGAATACTGGAGGCCAAGGCCGACGACGAGAGCGAGGTGTACTCGGTGATGGTCTCCGATTCGTTGAAGGGGTATATCCTGGCCGAGGCTCCCAGCATAGAGAAGGTCGAGAAGCTGTGCAGGGGGGTCCCCCACATCAGGGGCGTGCTGGATGGCGTCGTGGACATGAGCGAGATACAACACCTCCTGGTGCCCCGGGCGGCGGTTCTGGATCTGAATATCGGGGATATCGTTGAGCTGATATCGGGGCCATTCAAGGGAGAGAAGGCGAAGATAATTCGGGTCGACGAGTCCAAGGAGGAGGCCACTCTGGAGCTCCTTGAGGCATCAGTACCGATTCCGGTTACCGTTCCGGGCACCTCGTTGAGGATTCTGGAGAAGGAAGAGCAAGAGGAGGAACTTTAGGCTGGTGTTTCAAGATGGCGAAACAGACCGTGGAGGTTTTGGTGCAGGGAGGCAAGGCCACTCCTGGTCCACCCCTTGGCCCGGCGTTGGGGCCGCTCGGATTGAATCTGATGGAGGTCGTAGGGGAGATCAACAGGAGGACGGCCGACTACTCGGGCATGGACGTGCCCGTCAAGGTTATCGCCGATAGCGAGACGAAGGAATTCGATATCGAGGTCGGGTCCCCGCCCGTGAGCGCCCTCATAAAGAAGAGTGTATCCATTAAGAAGGGAGCGGGCAACCCTGGGACCGATGTCGTGGGCGATATCTCCCTCTCGGAGATCGTGAAGATCGTGGACACCAAGGGGGAGCACATGCTATCCTACAACAAGGCAAACAAGGTGAAAGAGGTGATCGGTACGTGCGTGAGCATGGGGGTCACCGTGGAGGGAAAGCACCCGACCGAGATACAGAGGGCCATCGATGAGGGCGAGTACTCGGATGTAATCTCGCAGGAGTGATGAAATGCCGATTGATATTGATGCTGCAGAGGAATCGATCAAGCAGGCCAAGGAGAAGGGGGAGGACAGGAACTTCCGTGAGTCCATCGATGCGATCGTGAACCTCAGGGATATCGACGTGAAGGATCAACAGAATCGAATCACGACCGATGTCTTCCTTCCCAAGGGGACCGGAAAGAAGTCGAAGGTGTGCGTCATAGGCAGAGGGGACCTGGCCCTGCACGCTAAGGAAGCCGGGGTCGACGTTCTCACTCAGGATGACCTGAACGCTCTGGGAAAGGACAGAAAGAAGGTCAAGTCACTGGCGAGCGAATACGACTACTTCCTGGCCCAGGTTGACATGATGCCCCTGGTTGGCCGTACGCTCGGCAGCGTACTCGGGCCCAGGGGCAAGATGCCGAAGCCCGTCCCGCCCACCGCGGACCTGGATGAGATGCTCAAGAGCCTGTCGAGCACGATATCTATCCGAACGCAGAGGGGACAGCCTGTGGTCAATTCGTGCATCGGCACCGTGGATATGGATGATCGGGATCTGGCTGTGAACCTCAACGCGGTGGTTGAGGCCGTAGAGAGGAATCTCCCCCGGGGAAGGGAGAACATCCGTTCGGTTGTGGTGAAGAAGAGTATGGGCTCTCCGGTAGAGGTGACGACATGAGGAGCCTGGACTGGAAGAAATCCGAGGTCGAGAACCTAGCCGGCCTCGTGGAGGGGAACTCTGCCATAGGGGTGGCCTCGATCCACGAGATACCGGCGAGGGAGTTCCAGTCGATTCGACGCGACCTTAGGGGGAAGGCCGATATCCGGGTGGCCAAGAAGACCCTGATCAGGAGGGCCCTCGAGGGGGCCGAGAAGTCCGGCGTGGACGCGATCGAGTCCCGGATGGATGGCGAGATAGCCCTGATATTCACAGACATGAACCCGTTCAAGCTATTCAGATACCTTGAGGACAACAAGGTCAGTACCCCGGCAAAACCGGGTCACGTCGCCCCGGATGACATATGGGTCGAGGGGGGCCAGACATCGTTTGCGCCCGGCCCGATCGTCAGCGAGCTGCAGAAGGTCGGGATCCCCGCCAGGATAGAGAGGGGCAAGGTCGTGATAACCAAGGACACCCTGTTCGTGAAGAAGGGCGAGGTGATCGACAAGCCGAGGTCCGACGTGTTGTCGAAGCTGGAGATAAAGCCGATGCGGATAGGGCTGGACGTGAGAGCCATATACGAGAGCGGCACCATGTTCGACAGGGAGACCCTCGATGTAGATGAGGAGGAGATCCTGGGCCAGCTGTCCCTCGCTTCGCAACAGGCATTCAATCTGGCCTACAACGCGGGCTTCTTCACCGACGCGACGATCGTCCCCATGATCCAGGAGGCGTATTCCAAGGCCAGGGCACTGTCCATAAACTCGCGGGTACCAACCGAGGAGACCGTGGCTATTATCCTGACCCTGGGACGGGGAGAGATGCTATCCCTGGCGGCGGCCCTTCTGGAGGCCAACCCCGACTCCGTTGGGGAGGAGCTCAGAGAGGCCCTGTCGAAGTCGGTCCCGCCAGAGGTCGAGGAATCGGAGTCAAAGGTAGAGAAAGAGGAAGAGGAGACGGAATCTGAAGCTCCAGAGGAAGAGGAGGAGAGCCCCGGTCTGGGCGCTCTCTTCGCGTGATCTAGAGGAGGTGTTAAGTGATGCAGTACATCTACGCGGCACTGCTCCTGAACTCGGCGGACAAGGAAGTAACCGAGGAAGGAATATCCGCAGTGCTGAAGTCAGCAGGTGTGGAAGTCGATGAGTCGAGAGTCAAGGCCCTCGTGGCGACCCTAGAGGGTGTCGACATAGAGGAAGCGATTTCCAAGTCCGTCGCTGTTGCTCCTTCCGCAGCACCAGCCCAACCCGAAACGGCCGAAGAGACAGAGAAGAAAGAGGAGGCCGAAGAGGAGGAAGCTGAGGAAGAGGAGGAGGAACAGGAGGATCTTGCTGGACTCGGCGCGCTATTCGGCTAATCTTTTTGAGTCCACTCACAAATCCCGAGAGGGTCCCCCTTCCAGGAGCAGATTTGTGGAGCGGTAAGCATGAAGACCAAGGACCTTCTCAGGAAACGGTTCTCGGCTGAGGCGGAGAAGCACTACCGAGTTGAACTTTTCGAGGAACGGGGCTTCACGCGCAAGAGATGCGAGTGCGGCAAGTGGTTCTGGACCCTCGACCCGGACAGGGATACCTGTCCCGATTCCCCCTGCCAGAACTACGAGTTCCTGGGCGATCCCCCGACTAAAAGGCCCTTCGGCTACTTCGAGGCGTGGAAGGAGATAGAGGCGTTCTTCGTCAAGGAGGGCCACACCAGCGTCGGGCGCTACCCTGTGCTCTGCCGCTGGTTCCCGTCCCTCTACTTCACGGCCGCCAGCATAGTGGCCTTCTACAGGGAGGAGTTCGGGAACGTCTCCTTCGAGATGCCCGCGAACCCTCTGGTCATACCCCAGAGATGCCTGAGATTCGTGGACATCCCCAACGTCGGGGTCACGGGCAGACACTACACCGGATTCGTGATGGTCGGTCAACACGCGATAGACGACGGCGTGGAGGGCTACTGGAAGGACCGTTGTGTCGAACTCGACCAGAGGCTGATGGTCGAGGCGTTCGGGGTGCCGGAGGAGAAGGTGGTCTGGGTGGAGGATGTCTGGGTTGGGCCCAATGCCTTCGGGCCATCCCTGGAGTACTTCGTCGACGGTCTCGAGGTGGGGAACGCGGTCTTCACCGAGTTCGTGGGAACCCCCGAGGACTTCACGCGACTGGAAAACCCGGTCATCGATATGGGGGCGGGCCTGAACCGGTTCACATGGCTTTCGCAGGGAACCGCCTCGGGCTACGACGCGGTATTCGGCGATCTCACATCCAAGATGAAGGAGATGTCGGGCCTCGAGTACGACGAGGACCTCTTCATGAGGTACTCACGTCGCGCCTCCTCGCTGGACTACGCCGAGGTGGACGTGAACAGGGCGAAGGCCTCCATCGCCGAGGGGCTGGATCTGACCGTGGAGGAGCTGGAGTCGGGGATCAGGCCTTTCGAGGCGATCTACGCCATAGCCGATCACGCGGGGTCCCTGGCGTTCGCCATAGTCGACGGCGGGCTCCCGAGCAACGTGGGCGGGGGATACAACCTGCGCGTCATCCTGAGAAGGGCCCTGTCATTCATCGACGAGTACGAGTTCCCGTTCACCCTGGGTGAGATCACCCGGCTCTATGCGGAGAACATGAGGGAGATGAACCCCGAGCTGCTGGAGAGGATGCCAGAGATCTCGAGGGTCCTCGAGGTCGAGGAGGAGAGATACAGGGCGGCCCTGAAGAGGGCAAAGGCCAAGGTCTCGTCCCTGCTGGAGCGAAGATCGACTTTCGAAACCGAGGAGCTCACCCAGCTCTACGAATCCGAGGGGATAACCCCGGAGTTGATCGAGGAGGCCGCGAGGAGGCAGGGAAGACAGGTCTCGCTGCCTGAGGACTTCTATCAGCGGACAACCGAGGGCCATATGGCCTCGGAGGAGAAGACGGAGGAGAAGCGGATAGAGGGCCTCGAGGGCCTTCCACAGACGGTCCTCGGTTTCTACGATGACGATCACAAGCTGGAGTTCGACGCCCGTGTGCTGCGGATACTTCCCGACGATCTTGTGGTTCTGGACAGAACCTACTTCTACCCTCGGGCGGGCGGGGAAGAGCCGGATCATGGCTGCATAGGGAAGAGCACGGTCGTGGACGTGGATATGGCGAAGAACATAGTGGTCCACAGGGTAGACCGGGTCGAGTTCGAGGAGGGGGACGAGGTACACTGCGCGATCGATCCCGACAGGAGGAGACAGCTCACGGTACATCATACCGCAACCCATATCGTGAATGCGGCCGCCAGGCAGGTCCTCGGCGAACATATATGGCAGGCCGGGGCCCACAAGGATGTGGATTTCGCGAGGCTGGACGTCACCCACTACGAGAGGATACGGGACGACGAGCTGGAGGAGATGGAGAGGATAGCCAACGGGATAATCCAGAGCGAGATCCCGGTTCACAAGGGCTTCATGTCGAGGAGGGAGGCGGAGGAGAGGTACGGTTTCCGCCTGTACCAGGGCGGTGCACCGCCCGGCGACAGGATCAGGGTGGTCGAGATCGAGGGAGTGGACGTCGAGGCATGCGGTGGGACCCACATAGACAACACCGCCGAGTGCAGGCTGCTGGCTATACTCAGGAGCGAGAGAATCCAGGACGGCATCTGCAGGATAGAGTTCGTGGCCGGCAACGCGGCTCTGGAGGAGTTCCAGGAGAAGAGGAGACTTCTCTCCGAGGCAACCGAGGTTCTGAGGGTCGAGGAGGGGGAACTGCCCTCCGCCGTAGAGAGGTTCTTCTCCGAGTGGAAGCAGCGGGGGAAGGAGATCGAGAGCCTCGAGGAGAGCCTCTCCCGGGTCCTCTCCTCGAAACTCGAGTCGGAGGAGGAAAGGCTGGGGGGCCTATCCTACATATCTGGGTGTCTGGACGGGATGAATCCGCAGATCCTGGCGAAGACCGCCGAATCGCTGGCGGAGGGCGATCGCGTCGTCGTCCTCTTGGGACCGGAGGCCGGTGGCAGGACCCACATCGCCGTCTCGGTTGGACCGGCTGGGGAGCGAAGGATCAACGCCGGGGAGCTGGCCGGCGAGATCGCGAGATCACTGGGAGGCGGCGGCGGAGGATCCCCCGCACTGGGAAGGGGGGCAGGCACCGAGGGCGACCCCGAGGAGGCCCTATCCCTGGCCCGAAAGCTCGTGGCGGAGGCCTAGAGGGACGAACCCAACTTCATTTATATGCGCAGATACGAGGTCTGAGCTGTGGATCCCAAGGTAATCGGCCTGCTCGCGGCCATGCTCATCCCCATGCTTCTGCCGTTTTTCCTGAGAAGATACGGAATCCGCGTACCGGCGAGGAAGTGGGCGGTGTGGTACATATTCTGGGCCTTCCTGGCATCGATGGTCATCTTCCAGATCTACACCATCGAGCACGTGCTCGTGGTCGAGCCACGGTCGATAGAGTTTGGATCGGGCGAGAACACCACCGAAATCTTCATCGCAAACAACGGCAGCGGGGCAATCCGGTGGGATATCGAGAGAAACGTCTCCTGGCTCCTCTTCGAGCCCAAATCGGGCAGGGTTGGCAACAACCAGGAGAGGGTCGAGGTCTCCTTGAACCGTTCGGCCCTGCCCCCCGGCGTGACATCCACACAGTTCTTGGTCGCCGGCAGGCAGGGGGAGAGGAGCCTGGTGGAAGTGAGGATCACACCTTAGGCCAATCGACACCGGGACCGCTACGGCAACAGAGAGGCAATACAGATGTACTCAAGGGGGTCATCTTCATCGGACACGAAGCCGTGGACCTCTCCGGGTGAGATCAGTATGATGTCCCCTTTCCCTACCTCCCTCTCGAGTGATCCTGTAAGGGCCCCCTTGCCCCCTACGCACAGGAAGATCTCCTCCCGGTCATCGTGTTCGTGCTCCTCGTGGGTTTCCCCGGGCGAGTACCCGTGGTAGTTCACATACTCGAATGCCTTCATATCGCCAGGGCTCACGAGTTGTGTCAACTTGCCCACCCTGTAGGATTTAACGACCGCCATCTGTAGTTCCCCGACCGGAACCTGGGATGAAGGACCATTAACTGTTACAGGTCCGCCACCGGCGGTTACCCTAACCCCTCTGCAGTCCGAAATCTAAATATGGGAGTTGCGTTCGGTAGAGACGGTAACGGAGGTCAACGATGAAGGCATACGTCATCTATGACTCGGTATACGGAAACACGGAGAAGGTGGCCCAGGCCATCGGTGAGGCGATCCAGGGCGAGGTGAAGGTGATCCTTGCGGCGGAGGCGGACCGATCCGGCCTTGGTGAACTCGACCTGCTGATCGTCGGGACCCCCATCCACGGGGGTCGGCCGACGGGCCCGGTGAAGGACTTCCTGAACGAAATACCTGACGGAGATCTTGAAGGCGTCGCCGTCGCCGCCTTCGATACCAGGTCCGATTCAAGGTTCGCCAGGATATTCGGGCACGCGGCCCCGAAGATCGCGGATAAGCTGGAGAAGAAGGGCGGCACCTTGAGGGGCACCCCGGAGGGCTTCATAGTTGAGGATAAAGAGGGCCCCCTGAGGGATGGAGAGATGGAACGGGCCGTCGAGTGGGCGAGGGGAATAGCCGCCGGGAGAGGGTAGCGCAGCGCGAGAAAGGGCGAGCCTGAATACCCTCAACTAGGTCCCCTTCTTCACCTCGTGCCCCCCGAACCCCTTCCTCAGGGCGGCGAGAAGCCTGTCCGAGAAGCCCTCCTCGTCCCTTGAACTGAGCCTCCGGATCAGTGACAGGGTTATGACCGGTGCGGGTACGTCTCGGTCTATCGCCTCCGCAACCGTCCACCGCCCCTCCCCCGAATCCTGAACGTATGGGGCAACTTGGCTGAGGTCGGGATCCCCCGTCAGGGCCTCCTCCGCAAGCTCCAGCAGCCACGATCTGATCACGCTGCCGAAACGCCAGGTACCCGCGATCCTTGCCAGATCAAGCTCGAAATCCGACTCCTTCAGTATGGCGAAGCCCTCGCCGTAGGACTCCATGAGGCCGTACAGGATACCGTTGTGGATCATCTTCACGAAGTGCCCGGACCCGGCCGGACCGACGTGCCCCCACCCTCTATCCGGTCCCGGCGCCAGCGATTCGAAGATCGGCGTCAATCTTTCGACTGCGGCTGGTTCCCCGCCGATCATCAGGCAGTAACCGTTTCTGAGACCCCTTATGCCGCCGCTGGTACCAACATCAATGAAGCTGATACGACGCTCTGCCAGCTTGGAGAAACGCCTGATAGAGTCCCTGTAGAAGGAGTTGCCCCCGTCCACCAGTACGTCCCCGGTTTCCAGGCCGGGCAACAGCTGCTCGATTGCCCGATCCACGGCACCTGCCGGGACCATCACCCACAGGGCACGCGGTCGGGGAAGGTTTTCCAGCAGCTCGCTGGTCGACCGGGCGCCGATCATCCCCTCCTCCTCGAGCCTCTTGATCCTGTCCCCATCGAGGTCGTAACCCACCACCTCGTGTCCGGCATCAATCAGCCTTGTGGTCATGCTGCCTCCCATCTTGCCCAGACCTATCATTCCCAGTCGCAATCCGATCACTCCTCAGTCCTTAGGGCATCCGCGATAGTCTCGAGCCCATAGATTCCCTGATCCCCCAGGTTAACCCTGATCAGCCTTCTGCCCCTCCGCTTCAGGGCGGCGAAATCCCCCACGGACTGTGCCTCTATGATGTCAGCGAAGGAGTATGCCTCGCCCGGAACCTGCACGGACTCCCTCGGTTGTTCCACGACCTGGAGGAAGAGCCCCTCGTTCATACCCCCCTTGTGAAGCTGCCCCGTGGAGTGGAGGAAACGGGGACCGTAGTCCGCGGTGGTGGCGAAGCCGGTCCGGTTGAGCAGGATATCCCTGATCTCCCTAAGATATCGATCGGTATCCTCGGACGGGTTCAGGTACGCATGTATCGATATGTAGTCCCCCTTCCCTGCGAGGGAGAGCCACTGTTCAAGTTGGGAGCGGAGATCATCGCCGTCGATCATCGTCTCCTCCACCCCGGTGACACCACCCCCATACATCGCCTCTCTCGCCAGCTCCTTCGAAAGCTCGACATCCGGCTGATTGAAGGGATGGATGCCGAGGGCGGAGCCCGCCGCCGCAACCGCAAGCTCCCAGATGAAGATCTCCCTCCCAATATCCGCTTTCTCGGATAGCCTGACCACCGAGGCAGGGTGACCCGCCGCTCCCAGCTCCTCCAGAAGACCCTCGTATCCATCAGGATTATCCCCCTCCATCGAGAATAGAACGAAGAACCGGTCCGGTCCATAGAGCTCCGCCGATGCCGGGGGTTCGCGAATCACGGGCAGGATCCCCTTCCCGTTCTTCCCGGTGCTCTCCGCTATCAGCTGTTCGAGCCAGACCGGGAAGTCGGCCACCGAGCTCGTGGCGAGGAAGGTAAGCTTGTTCCTGCCCGCCAATGCCAGCTCCCCGAGGGCGGCCCCGAGGGTCAACCCGGGATTCTCCCTGACCGGGACATCCGGGGAGCAAACCCTGGCCGCTATTCTCGATCTCTCGAGAAGCCTCTCGATATCGATGCCTATCAGGGCAGCGGGGACCAGGCCGTACGCCGTAAGGGCGGAATATCTCCCTCCCAGGTCAGTAGGCGCGAGAAAGGTACCCCTGAACCGCCGATCCTCTGCCAGCTCCTCGAGAGGGGTGCCAGGATCTGTGATGGCTATGAAATGTCTCCCTGGATCCGAGACCACCTTCCCGGACCAGGCCCAGAAGTGCTTGAAGAGAGCCAGGGTCTCGAGGGTCTTGCCCGACTTGCTGGCGACTATGAACAGGGACTGTTCCTGGCGAATAAACCTCTCTGTGCCCTTCACCGCATCGGGGTGCGAGCTATCCAGGACGGTCAACTGGGGGTAGTCGTCCCGGGCGCCGAAGGTCGCGTGAAACATGTCCGGAGCCAGGCTCGAGCCCCCCATCCCCAGGAGGACGACGTGCTCGATCCCCTCCGCCCGGATCTCCCGGGCGAAGGGCTCTAACTCCTCGGGCAGATCACGGCTGGAATCAAAAAGGTCGAGCCAGCCCAGTCTATCGGTCAGTTCTGGTAGCGGCCGGTCCGACCACAGAGTGTGGTCACGGTCCCAGAGCCTTCTACCGAAGCTCGCCCTCTCCCAATCATCGAGCCTCTCGTCGACCCGCTTCCGGTAGCCGCCGAGGAAAAGCTCATGGTGATCCCTGGTCTCCATCTTATCGCCGCCGGGTGATGATTACTCAGAACGTTCCCGACTCTTTATATCTATCAGAGGCCAGCCGCCTGGGCTAGCCCTGTATGTACGCTTGCCCGGTCCCAGAAGGGTGATCGCTGTTGGATTCTATCCGGTTCAGAATTCTCGGTCGAGGTCCTCGAGCAGAGCGCCGGCGCCTGAGACGATCTGGTCCCCGATCTCCGGTCCGTACCCGAGGGAGCGGGCAATCTCGACCTCGTAGCCGCCCTCCCCGAAGGCCGTTTCCGTCGGAAGGTAGCTGAGGTAGTCGTTTGCCAGCTCGACGACGAGGGCGGTCAGCCCCATGGAACGGGCCTTCTCCTTGATCCGTAGGCCGATCTCGACGAATACCTCCCCAGGTATACCGAGGAGCACGGCATCCCCGATCCTGATCCCCTGCAGCTCCACCGGGACAGAACCCCTTTCGAGGGCAGCCAGGGTCCGCCTCAGGAAGGATAGCTCGAGACCGGTTCTGTAGAGCTCATCCGCGGGCGCGCCTTCCCTCTCCATCCTCGGCAAGGCGGATTCCAGCTCTGAGATCCGGCCCTCAACCTCGACCTTGCCCCCGGGAGGATGGGCATGGGCCTCAAAGGTATGGGTCCGGCAATCGATCGAAGCGGGAGCGCGCTCCACATCATCCACATTATCGAGAACGATGCGCGCCAGATGGTGACCGAGAAGGGAGGCCTCGCCGAACCTGCCGCCCCTTCTGTCGTAGATATCTCCGCCCTCCATCATCCGGCGCCTCAGCCCCTCGGTGAGCGGGTTGATGTCCCCACACGCCCCGTTGGTGAACAGGCATGTGGCCCCGGTGCGCTCCTCGATCATCCTCATCGCGTAGCCCGGGTAATCCGCTGAGATCAGGGTGTTGTCCCACCCCAGGACTACCGCATGGCACGAGAAGTTAACGAGGTGAGCGAGATACCCGCCCGTCCCCTTCCAGGAGAGAGCGATGAGCTCGGGATCGACGGGTCCTCCCTGAGGATGCCTTCTGTTGATGGTCAGCCCCGCCGCCTCGGCCCGGTATATCCCTGACTCCGCGGTTTCAAGCGTTGATGCGGCCTCCTCGACCGATTCGGCCAGTTTTGCGGAGAGCCGGTCCATGTAGTCGTCCATGTCGCCGTAACCGAGATCGGGTGTGGGGCCTGAGTGGGTGTGGAAGGCACACACCATCAGGTTCCCGTCTGGGATCCCGATATCCCTGGCGAGCCCTCTGGCCCTCTCGGTCATCTCGGGGAGCACCCCTATCAGGTCGCAGGAGATCACGCCGGCCCTCTCTTCCCCGTCATCCATAATCAGTGTCCTGGCATGTAGATCATCGTGTATCCCGGTGGAGAACGAGGAGCGGTTCGAGTATCCGGCGAGGGGCGATCCCACCTTCGGCGTAATATCCACCCTAGATGAGCCGACAAGCATACTACGCTCTGAGGAGGCCAACTGATCCCGCTTTCTGAAGCGCTCGAAACCTGAAAAGTTTTCTCAACCCAGTTCCTCCCTAAGGAGGCGGATCTTGGTCTCAAGCATATCCTTGCTGGAGGGGAAATTCCCGTCGACCCGCAGGGCGAGGTCGAGCCACGGGGCGCGGGAGTAGAGATTTCTGGACTGCTCCGCGTTTCTGAGCTCATCGATCATGATGGCTCTCAGCTCCTCCCCGCCACCTCCTCCGTCCCTAGCGAAGTTGTATCTGAGGAAGTTGAGGACGGTGACGAAGCTCCGGTGCAGGAATCCGATGGCGATGGACTCCTCCTGAAGCCTACCCATATCAGGGCCCGTTACCCGGGTATCGCCTGCCGTGTCCATCTTCTCCAGGGCCCTGCTAGAAAGGCGAACGGCCTCCTCCATCTCGGATATGAAAGTCGGCCACGGTTCCCGGCCATCCTTCACGTGAAATCCCCATTCGCTCGGGTCCTCTGGGAGTTCTCTGACCAGGAGCGAGGACCGTGAATTGAGCATGACCCTGGAAAGCGACTCCTCCCTCTCCTGCTGGAAGTAGAGGGCCGCCTTGAAGTTACCCGATGGCTCCCGATCTTCCCCGAACGGCAGTGGATGGGCTGGCCCCAGAAACCACGGCCCCACGAAATAGGGCGGGATGCATGGAAGATGCCCAACCGCATCGCTGATGAGGCGCCATGCCGACGTAACCGATTCACAGGCCTCTCCGAAATCCCGCCTGGCGATCCGTCTCAGGAGCTCACTCCCTCGGATATCGGGGCACCACCTACTCCACCACCCCAGTTCCTCCGCCCTGGACCCCCACATCCCGAAGAACATCCAGGATTGCAGGGCACCGTCGGGATCGAGGCCCTCCACGTTGCGCCACTTCTCCTCGAGCCTGTTCATGCATGGCACGTACGGCATGTGGATGGCCTCCAGCCCCAGCGCGGTCTCGGTCTTGACGAGGATCGGCAGCTCGCGGGAGCGGCAGGCGTCCGCCTGGGCCAGGATCCTTTCCGAGGGTCCGGTGAAGTCGACGCTGTAGTCCCAGATCCTCTTCGTGTAGTTGCCCTTGTCCAGGAGCTGATCCTTGTCGATCTCCGAGAGGAGAGACACATCGTTGGGGAGCTGTCGGATCAGTTCCAGCTGGTTGGGGCTCTCGGACCAGATGAAGGCCGAGTACGGCCAGACGGCGACAAGTGCCCCGGGTTTGGTGCTGTGGACCGCTTCGGAGACCTTTGCTACGAAGCCCGCAACGACATCCTCCGCCGGCCTCTTCGAGCACCTCGGACAGTTTGTCCTCCGCTCCCCGGGGCCGACCCGGCTGAGGTCGGGACGCATGTAGCAGTGGTAGAAGGATTCGCCCCCGATTATCAGGATCAGCCCTCCCAGCAGGGGCGCCCTCTCGAAGACTCCCGACATCAGCTCCTCGAGGAAAGCTAGCGATTTCCCGCTGGTTGAACAGAGCGTGTATAGCGGGTTCTCCCTCTCGCCCCAGCCCAGCCTGGCACCTCGGACCTCCGGGTGGGATGAGAATACCGGGTGGCCTTCACCCAGCTTGGGAAGAACGGGTACCCAGAAGAGGGAGATGCCGTATCTCGCGGCCCTCTCGGTGGTATCCCGGAGGACCCCGATATGCTCGTCGAAGTCAGGATGGTTGAGTTCGGGAAGGATCTTGCTGTTGACGTAGAGCAGGGCATCGCCGTAGATGGTCATCCCGTTGACCCCGTAGTGGGCCAGAAGGCGGAAGGCATCATCACCGAGAAACTCGGGACCGAGATCCGGAACCAGGTAGTTTGATCCCCATGGCGCCTGGCTGATCTGGTATCTCCACCCGGGGGATGCGGCTATCTCCCCAAGGGGCAGAAAAGGCCCCCGCCTCACCCCCATCTCCCTCTCCAGCCTGACCGCTCCCGCCCAAAGGCCCCCGATGTCGCGGGCACGGATCTCGACCCGGTCACTGGTCACCGAGAGCTCGTACCCACCCTCGGGTCCATCTCGTCCGAGGGTGATATCGATCTCTCGCTCGGCGGAGGAATCGAGATCGACACCTGTCCGGGTGAGGAAATCTGTCAGATCAGCAACGATCTCCGGAATGCCTTCAACTGTTGAATCCCGGATCATCCACATCCCTTCGAGCTCGATGTCCCCCTCTCGAGGTCGGGTATCGCCATCCCAGCCTACGGCCCGGTGAGGGTCCCTGCGCTCGATGTGTAATGGGTCGAGGTTCAGACTACGGAGCCGATCCCGGATCCACAGGGAGTTGTGCATCATGGTGTTTCCCCGGGTCCCCGGTTCACGGGGTCTAATATCTCTTCATGCCCGAGCGGCCTGAGAGCTGAAGTTCAGGCCATGCCGATCCGGTCGCACACGGCCTCCAGCATGCGGTCATACATCGTGTGGCCCCTCACGGGGTCGGCCACTATCCGCCTGTCGCTCAGGAACCCGTCGAGACATCTGGTCAGGCCGTACTCCTTCTTCTGCAGCTCGGCGTACCTGTCCCCGCCGAACGTGAGGTAACCTCCCAGGCCCCCTATTGGAGGCCACCTAGACAGGGCCTCCTTCGGGTCCCGCTCGATCACGGAATTCATGTCCTCCAGCTTGGCGGAATCGACCAGTCCGAGGTAGGCGGCCACGGAGTGTTCAGGCGTGTCCGCATGTCCGGCATCCATCCCGGCGAACGGGATGACTACCTCGATACCGATGCCCGCGATGTGGCGGAGCTCCTCCTCCCTCTGGCCGAGGAAGTTGTTTCCCCCGTGGCCGTTGACCACTAGGACCCTCTGGAAGTCCAGGCCGTGCCTCTCGATGTAATCGCGGATGTAGTGGCCCATACCATCGACCATCTCGTCCTCCGGGACCCAGAGGGGGGACCAGTCACGGGCGATCTCGCCCACCCTGTCGGAGGTGTAGGGCACGTGGCCACAGTAGTGAGCGCCGGTCCGATTGGACGCCTCCACCGCCAGGGACTTCGCAACCCTGTCGTCTATATCCCTCGGCAGTGCGGGGCCGTGGCCCTCGCACGGGTTCCCGACGCTGAAGACCGCATCTACCCCCTCGTCGGTCCCGAAGGGCCCCCACTCTCTCATATCAGGCTGACTCAGTGCAAGCTCGACCATGGATACGATATGTGTCTCCTCCAAGTTAAATGGCCCGGTGTCCCGGCCAGGTAAGCTTTATGGGACACGGGGAGGTGTCAGGATCGGGTAGCTGAAATGAAGCGAACGGTTTCCACCCTCGAATGGTTCGGCGAGATGGCGAGAAGGGCTCCGCTGAGGATGAGGTTCAATGGCGATAGCCGGGAGGAATGGATCGCCTGGCGGAGGCAGTGGAGGTCGAAGCTGCAGGAGCTGATGGGGAGGATGCCGAGTCCGGTCGAGATGGAACCGGAGGTGATCGAAGAGAGGGATACCGATCATTTCAGGATCATCAAGATCCTCTACGGATCCGACGCGCTCTCCCTGGTTCCCGCCTACCTACTGATCCCCCACGGCATCGACGAGGGAGAGGCCGCGGGCGTTCTATGCGCTCACGGCCACAGCGGATACAACCTTGGAAAGGATGCCGTGGCCGGGGTTTCAGTGGGAGCTGAGGCGAGGCGGACGGTGGAGAGGTTCAACTACGATTACGCCAAGAGGCTCGCGCTCAGGGGGTACGTCACGATGGCCCCGGATTGGCGGGCGTTCGGCGAGAGGCTTGACAGATCGTCCTTCAAGTCGCGTGATCCCTGCGATGTATGTCAGAACATGGCCTCCTGGCTGGGATACAACCTGCTAACACTGGACGTCATGGACGCCCGCGCCGCCTTGGATTATCTCGCCTCCCGCCCCGAGGTGGGCACTGAGAGGATCGGGATGATTGGTCTCAGCTACGGCGGGAGGCTCACCACATTCACGGCCGCCCTCGATGAGAGGATAAAGGTGGCCGTGGTCTCGGGAGCGCTGAACCTATTCGTGGAGAGAATCCAGTCCAAGGGCAGCTGCGGCTCCCAGGTGGTGCCCGGTCTCCTTGAATGGGGGGATATACCTGAGGTACTGGGGCTGATAGCCCCGAGGCCGCTGATCGTCGAGAGGGGGCTCTCCGATAGATTGCTGCCGGGCAAGTACTTCGTGGATGGGTTCTCGAGGCTGAGGTCGATCTACGATGCGGCCGGGGCATCGGAGAGGCTGGCCAAGGATGAGTTCGAGGGGGGGCACATGTTCCACGGGAAGGCTTCGTTGGACTGGCTTGACCGCTGGCTGTGATTACTACTCGAATCTCAGGGTCACTATCTCATGGGGATTCGCGGTCACTGTGGTCTTCCCGGAAACCAGGTGAATGACCTCGGAGACCGGCCGCTCCCTGGGGTCGCACCTCGTCACCTTACTCGTCTTCCAGCCGGCCTCGATCTCGACATCGACCTTCCTCCCCAGCATCTCGACGAGACGCACGATCATCCCCTGTCCGTCCTCCGCCCCCTTGACCGCCGAGACGTCGATTCCGGGGGAGTCAACGGAGAGCCAGGAGCGGCGGTGTTTCGGCGGGGAGGCCTTGAGAATCAAGCAGGGATGATTCAGCTGGTGTCCCGCCTTCCATACCTCGGCCTGCCCCCACTCGCCCGCGTGAGGGAAGATCGAATACGCTAGCCGGTGGCGGCCGATATCGGGTTTGGGGTCAGGATCATAGGCGGCCCGGAGGAGGGTCAGCCTAACGGTGTTCCCCCTGGCGTCGTGGCCGTACTTCGAGTCATTCAGAAGCGCTACCCCGAACCCGTCTCCGGGCAGCTCCAGAAAGGTGAGTGAGGGTATCTCCCGCCCGTCGGTGGGCGATGATATGTGTCCGAAGGGGATCTCCCTGATACAGCGGCCCGAGCTGTGGGCCCAGGGGAAGCTGACCTTCAACATCGGGGAGTCGATATCCGGGCCACCGACCTCCTGCCAGTCGATATCTGTGAGGAAATCTATCCGCGGCAGGTCCCGGTAGAGGACTATCTCCTGCTCGATCTGCGAGCTTGAGAACCTGTGTTTGACCCTGACCGAGGCCTCCACCGGGCCTGACCGGAGGACCTCGGCCTCGGCCCCGGAGAGGAGGTTCTCGACCCTCGAGATATCGCCGATCCTCCAGGCGGACATCCCGTGCGGGACCTCGAAGCACACCTGGAAGAGGTTTGCCCTGCCCTTGGGCGCCACGAGTTCCCGTTCAAGGCGCTTGTCATAGATCGACGTCAGGGTCCCGTTTTCCGGGTCGATCGACACCTTGAAGAACCGGTTTTCCAGTATGTGGGGCTCTCCGTTCTGCCCCGGCAAGGCCGAGACGTCGTCGCCGTCGCCCGAACCGTAGGATGGTTTCCCGGGCACGACCCGGTATGTCGAGTGGCCGAGGGACGGGACCTCGGCGGTGAAGATAGCCGCATCGCCCTCAACCTGTACCGGTATCTCCTCGTCCCTGTCGAGGTCGAGAAGGGTGAAATCCCCATTGGGAGCGTCGAACCCGATCCTTTCCTTTCGATCCCATCCGAGGGGGTTGAATATGCAGAGCGAGTTCTCTTCCTCTGGTCCCAGGAGGGCTCGCATTGAGCGTCTCTGGATATCCTCCCATATGCCCCGGGACCGCTCGAAGATCCGGCGTGAGTACCGGTAGGCCTCGGATATGGCGGATCCGTCCAGGAGGTCGTGGAACTGGTTGAAGAGCACGTTGTGCCACGCCTCCTCCAGTTCTCCCCTAGGGTAGTCGAGCCCCTCGCTGGCGGCTAAAGACGCCAGTACCTCGGAGGTGAAGAGCATCGCCTCGCCCCGCCTATTCATCAGCTTGATATCGGCGTGGGTCGTGTAACAGCCCTCGAAGACGAAGTTGAGCTCCTCACTCACCACCGGTACGTCGGCCGACTCGACCGAGGAGAAGAACTCCTCCGCCCGCGAGTTCCTGTATCTCGGGAAGCCCCTCTGGGCCACTATTGTGTCCAGGTTTCTCAGGTCGTGTCTGGTCGGCCCTCCCCCGTGATCGCCGACGCCGAATACCACCAGGTGCGAGGGGCACCCGAAGTTGTTCATCATCTTCGGGATAGATAGAGCCAGGTCGGGAGTGATCTGGTTGTTGTAGGTCACCCCCTCGTTGAAAACCAGCACCCTGGAGCCGTCGGGCGATTCCCACCGGAAGAGGTGCTCCGCCTCCCTCCGGGTACATCTGTGGGCGTAGTAGTACTCGATTCCACACTTGGCCAGGATCTGGGGATAGGTCCAGGAGTGCCCAAAGGTATCCGGACACCAGCAGACCTTTGGTGAAACGCCGAGTTCTCGTTCGACGAAGTCCAGCGCGCAGGTAGTCTGGCGGATCAGGCTCTCGCCGCTGGCCATGTTCAGGTCGCCCTCCACCCATGTGGATGCGGTTACATCCCATCTTCCCTCCTCCACGCGGCGCTTGATTCTCTCGAACAGTTCGGGTTCGTGTTCCTTCATAAGCGCGTAGACCGCGGCCTGGCTCTGGGAGAAAACGAAGGATGGAAACTCATCCATCAGCGCGTCGACGGACCGGAACGTCCTTCGGCAGATGTCGATGGTGTCCTCGAAGTCCCACAGCCAGTTCATGTCTATGTGCGCGTGGCCCACCAGGAAGCTGTTGAGTCCCTCGAGCTTTTCCGCTTGTGGCCGAATGCTCCTGTCAAGCTCCCGGCACACCTCGGCGACATCGGCTATCTCGTCGGTTGGTGGCACCTCGATATCGGCGTTCACATCCTCCCCGAAATCCATCAGATCCAGACTTGCGAGTCGGTCGATGAGTTGTAGCCTCGCGTCGGTGATGCCGATATCCAGCAGCATCTCCTCGATCGGCTCGATGAACCATCTGGCACCGTTGAAGTTGCCACGGGACTCTCCCCGGGGTATGTGGACGGCGATGAGATGCTCCTCAGGGGGTTGCGCCCCCTCGGTGAGAGGGAACATGCCGTCGAACCAGTAGCCGGATCGATCCACCAGTCGGCCGTCAAGAAAGAGCTCGAGTTCGGTTAGAGCCGTTACCCTGTAGTCCACCCTAACCCCCTTCAGGGAAAGCCCGAAAAGATCCTCGGGTACGGTGACGGTCTTCCTGAACCACCGCTCGCCCTCGCTTCTGTCCCAGCCGAACCCGGGGTCCACGACGTCCCAGCCGGAATCATCGAAGTCAGGGTCCTTGGCTTCCGGGGAGCCCTCCACCGCGGTTCTCCATCCCTTGAGTAGGCGATATCCCGATAATTCCTCACGGATCTGATGTAGCTTCAACTGCATATCCTCCAGTAAGCCAAAAGGGCCGACTTCAGCGGCAACGCGGTCCGGGCGGTTAATAAAGATTGCTCAGTGAGCATGAGGAAGTGAGGTGATCGGATTAACGCACATCATCAGTCATATGGTGTTTGTCGTTGGCCCAAGAGATCATAAGTTACAGGGCGGAAAGTGTTGGCAGGACCGTTTCTCCTATGCTGCAATTGCAGCCGTTACTGTGGCGGTATTGTCTTGCACAACTCCCTTGAGGCATCAAATCGAAGACTGGCAGGGGATCTCCTGAAGCGTGACGGCCTATGACTCCTGGTTGGTCACCCGGTACTGGGATGAGCGGTTCCAGGGTTCCCCAGCATGACACGGGTTGGGACCACAGTACTGCCCAATGATCGTAGCTTAATCTGGGCGAAAGAGCTTGAGCCCTTCGCTCTCAAGGGGTTCGAAATGACTCTTGTCAAAAGTGTAGAGCTTTCCTGCGTTGTTCACGGTTACGGCCGCAATCATCGCATTCGTCCTCCGGGTCGGCTTTCCCTTGCGTTCGGCTTTCAGCTCCAGAGCTGATGCCGTCCTTGCGTCCCTCTTGGTGTAGTCTAGAACCGGCAGCTTCAGGACTTCCTCTGTAGGATTATTACTCTTCTTCAAACCGTAGAGGATTTCATGCAGGTTTATGGAGGTGATGAAGATATCTTCCCCCGACTCATCTATGTGGCTGAAAGCCCTTTCCGCCTTTTCAGATTCCTTGTCAAATATCTCTATCAGCACATCGGTGTCCAGGACAATCATATTCTCCTTTCCTTCCGTCTATCGTAGATCTCGGAGAGGATTTTCTCCTTCTTTTCAAAGCTCATGTTTCCTCTGAGATTTCTCAAGGTCTCGAGGGGATCGGCGTTCTCTGCCAGTTCCTCCAAGAGGTCGCTGAAGCTCTCACCTTCTCTCTTCAGGGCCTTGATCTTCAGATAGACGTCTTCTCTGATCGTTATCGTCTTTACCATATATTCCGTAGTATGTTTAAACATGCACTTAACTTTAGCTTTGTTTAGGCTTCTTCTGGTCATTTGGGAACATCTGGGCGCTGGGGAGTCAACAGTAGGGCAAGAGCAGATGAAGACCGTTACCGCTTTCCCATTAGGCGAACCGCTGCACATAACCGAATCCCCTTCGAACGCAATTCCACCATAGCTGTTCACCTTTTTTTCTGATGATGATCTCGATCTGGACAATCTGTTTCGGAAGAGCCAGCACTTCGTGCCAAATATCCAAGACCCCGGATTCTCGCTTGGCTACTTCCCAGCGCCTTGCCCTGAGCCATATCGACCGTATACCGGAGAGCGATCTCTCATGATCGATCCCTCATGCTATTCCTCGAATGAAGATGCCGACTGGGCTGGGCAAGATTAATCTTAGATGCTATATCCAAGCCCCTCGACCGGGTGAAGAGGAGTGGATCTATCGGACGGAAGCAAGAGGCTACTGGGACTTCTCCGCGGCGAGAGGGTCTGTCAACCGCCGTTCTGGGAGGTATGGTTCGGCATGCACGAATTCTTCAAGAGAAGGTACGGCGACTCGGCGGACGTCCGAAACCGTATAATGATGGCGAAGGACCTGGGGATGGCCATCGTCAATCTGGGGGGAGTGAGCACCAACGTCCACCTAGGACGGAGGGAGGGCACGAGCACCGGTATCGACAGGTATGCGGGGGGAGCGCTGGACGACATCCGACAGCTGGAGGAGAGGCCGGTCCCCGACTGGGACCCGCTGATCGAGAGATGGAAACACGAACAGGGCCTCATCCGGGATTCGGGCCTCATCTCTTGGGTCATACTTCCGTGGTGTTTTCATGCCATCGCCACCTCCATGGGTTTGAAGAAGTTCGTTCTCAGGGTGTACCGGGATTTCGATTTCGTCGAAAGGGCCTTCGAGATAGTGGAGGAACGTAACAGGCTGGCGATAGACACAGTCGTGCGGGAGGTCAGGCCCGACGTTGTGCTCTTCGACGGCGACTGCGCTTACAAGACCGGGTTGATGGTCAATCCGTCGATCTTCAGGAAGCTGGTATATGAGAGGACCAGGCTAACCGTGGAGAGACTGAGGAGGATAGACATCCCCTACACCTTTCACAGCGACGGAAAACTCGACGACGTCATCCCAATCCTGATCGATCTCGGCTTCTCGATGGTGCACGGGTGCGAGAGGCTGGCAAACGATCTGCCGGATCTGGTGGAGAGATTTGGGGACCGGATCGTCCTGGCCGGGAATATGGATATAGGTTTCCTGGCTTCGTCGACTCCCGAGGCCATACGCCGCGAGACGTTCCAGATGCTCGATCAGGGGAGCAGGAGGTGCAGGTACGTCGCCGCATGCAACACCAGCCCCATGGACTTCATCCCGGACCGCAACTACCTGGCAATGACCCGAGCTATCGCCGAGTACGATAGGGGATAGACCTGAGCCGACTAGGATTTTCCACCTCGGAAAATATTTTCCTAATCGGGCAACAAGGCTTTTCTAACATTTCAGACAATTGCGGTGTCGGTGTATCGATGTTCGACGGAGAAAGCACCGGTTCCTACAACGATGAGGTGGAGATACACGCCCTCATCGATACCGACGAGATAGTCAAGCACAGGAAGGCGAAGATCATCGTGGATATCGCCCCGATGAATCGCTTCACGAGGCTCTTCCTCTCCCTGCTCTCCAAGGACGAGAGGAAGCTGGTCAAGTTGCTTCTCGAGAAGAAGGCCGTGAAGCAGCGGCACATCTCGAAGTTGCTCGACTTCTCGAAGCCCAAGGTGACCAGGGTCCTCTCGAAGCTCGAGCAGCGCAATATCGTGAAGAGGAGGAAACTGGGGCGGACCTACATGGTCGCGCTGGAGGACTTCCCGTACTGATTCACTGGGGCTCCAGGTTGAGCTGTTCGAAGAACCGGCTGGATATCGAGGACTCCATCATATCGATGATCATATCCTTCTCCGAGGACAGGTCCTTGAACAGTCCCATCGGGATCCGTGCGGCACCGGACGTGACCCTCCCACCGGCGGGGCCGTCCTTGCCGAACGCCTTCCGCATTATCTCGCCCATGTTGAGGCCCACATCCCGGTTTCTCCCCGAGATCACGACGTCCTCTCCCACCACGCCGAAGACAAGGACGGTGTTTATGCCCTCAAGCATGACCAGTAGATCCGCCGCCTGCGGGATGGACTCCTTGTCCTTCACATATCCCACGTTGGATATCAGGTAGGCCCCCCGGATCTTCTTGTTCTTCACCGCCCTGCCCAGGACCTCGACCGCCTCGTTGGACAGATCGGGGCTCTTTATCTTGAGCAGCATGTCATGGTCGGCTATCGCCCATAGATCGCTGGCGGTCTTGACGTCCTTCTCATGGGCACGCATGGTCAACTCGGCGGTGTCCGTCATCACGCCGTGCAGAAGCGCCGATGCCAGGGAGGCCGTGACCGGTATCCTGAGAAGGTCCAAATACTCGTACATTATCGTCGCCGTCGATCCCATCTCCGGCCTGACGTCCATGAAATCACTGCGAATCAGGTCGACGCTCACGTCGTGGTGGTCGACGATTATCTCCGGTCGGAAATCCGGCGGGAGCGGGTTGTTGGAGGAGGGGATAGCGGAATCTACCAGTGCCACCAGGGTGTAGTCACCGAGGGGCTTCTCCAGCTCGTCGGTCTTCAGTATCTTGGTGTCGAGGAGGTTTACCATGGCGCGATTCTCCCGGTGGCCGATCTCCCCGCCATAGGTTATCACCCCTTTCTTCCCGTAGTGGGCGGCTATCCGCTGCATCGCTATCGCGCTGGCGATGCAGTCCGGATCGGGATCGTTGTGCATCACGATCAGCAGCTCTTCGGAGAAGGATCCTTCGATCAGGTCCTCCAGCGCCCGGGCCTTCTTCATGCTCTCCTCTATCTCGAGCAGGCCGTCCTCGACCAGGGTTTCGAGGAGATCTTCGACCACTATCGTCTCCGGCGAGAACGCGAGATCGGCCTTGATCTTTTCGCGGTCGTGCTGACCCATGTCATCGGGGACCACGATATAGGTCCTGCATGTCGGGTTCACCTTCTGGATATGTTGAAGGGCCTTGATGTTGTCCTCGAAGTCGCTCGTGAGGATGAAGGCGGCGATCGCCTGCTTGATGACGCCCTCGAACTTCCAGGGCTTAGATATGTCCTTCTTCAGAACCCTGAATCCGCTCTTGCGTAGGAAGTTGACGAGCTTCCGGTCCTTATCCACTATGGTGGCCTGCTTCCCCCTCCTCTTCAGCCTATCCGCAAGCAGGTACCCCGTTCTTCCACTTCCCAGGATCAGATACAATGTTCTCACCTACTCAAGATAGATCGCCGGCCTTCGGGGCACGGCCCGACCGGCCTTGTTCTCCGGATCGTGTTCGGGTTCCCCGGCATCCTGAACCGATACCTCCATCCCGGTCTCACGCGAGATGAACTCGGTGGCCTCGGAGAGGACAGCCTCCTCGTCGATCTCTGTCTGTGACAGTTCTCTAGCGTCGTCACGTGGCATTCTCGACAGATCCGGAAATGTTCGCTGTATGAAAGACACGGCCGTCTTGCCGAGCTTCCTGACCTCGGGCCTGCTCATCGCCGAGGATATCACGCTTGACATGTCGCTATCCTGGAGCACACCCTCGATCTCTTCCCGGAAGAGATCCATCTTCCAGTCCTCGGCGACATAGAGGTTGAGTCTGGTGTATCTCGAGCCCGTGGCGGCGAGTATCTTCTTCACGTCATCGAGGACGCTGCGGACGAGCCGCTCCCCGATCTCCGCGGCTGGCCCCCGTTCGATCTCCTCCGGCTGGGGCCACTGGCCGGTGACCACGAATGGTTCGTGCCCCAAGCTCTCCCACATCTCCTCGCAGAAGTGGGGCGCGAACGGGGATAGAATCCTGATCCAGATATCGAAGACGTAGCGAAGCACGGACGGTTTGGGCCGGTTCTCGGTTCTCCTGTAGTAGTATTGGAGATCGTTGTAGGTCTCGAACATCAGTTCCTGTATGGCCTTTCTGGGGGAAACGTCGGTGATGTAGTCCTCGACCAGGGGTATCCTCTGGTTGATCCTGTGGAGCAGCCATTCATCTATCGCCCCCCGGTCCCTCTCTGCTGGCTCCCGTCCGTCGGCGAGCTTACCGATCTCCTCCCCGAACCAGTCGAGCCTTCTGGCGACCGAGTCGCGGACGCTGGCCTCGTAGTTGATGTCCTGGCCGAACTCGGCGCAGGCCGCGAACCAGAGCCGAACGATGTCCGCCCCCCACTGGTCCAGGGAGTCGGCGATGGGGATCGAGTTGCCCTTGGACTTGCTCATCTTCTGGCCCTCGGCTAGCACGATCCCGCTGGCGGCGATGGCCTCGGGCCAGAGTTCCGGCGGGAATATGGCCGCGTGATTGAAGAGGAAGAAGGTGGCGTGATTACCCACCAGGTCTGGCCCGACGAAACGTATGTCATTCGGGTACCAGGCGGTGAACTCCTCCCGCATCGATTCTATCTCATCCTCTTCCAGGCCGCTGGACTCGCATGCGTCACCGGCGTCCCCCTCGCCCAGGAAGACGTAGTCGAAGAGCTCCCTGGTGAGGCTGTCGGGCGAGATGCCGTCCTGGTTTATCTTCCTGGCGATCGTGTAGTAGGCCATGTATATGGTGCTGTCGGAGAGGGGCTCCACTATCCAGTCCGGGTCGAGGAGAAACGGGGTCCCGAACCCGATCTTCCTGGCGCATGGCTTCTCCTTCATCCAGTTCACGTAGTACTCGAAGCTCTTCCTTATCTTGTCAGGCACGACCCTCATGGAGTCGAGGAGGTCCTTTGTCCGCTGCTTCCAGTCGGCGTCTCCATAGTCTATGAACCACTGGTCCTTGACCACCTGGACGTGGCAGGGGGTGCGACACCTGCAGACCACCCTCTCGGAGAGCTCGTATATCACGTCGGCAATGCCTTGTGAGATGAAATCCCTGGAGAGTATCTCCTTGGCCTCGGATACGGTCCGTCCGCTGTACTTCCCGGTTATGGGTTTGAGGACACCCTCGTAGAACTCCCGCTTGTATACCCTCTGGGTGGCCCTCTCGAGCTCGTCGACCTCATCCTGTGATGATATCCCCATATCCTTGACCACCTCTATGGCGGGGTAGTCGGAGAGGCCCTCGACCTCGATTAGGCTTATGGGGTCGAGCCCATCGAGGACCGAGGGGTCGAGTCCCCCGAGAAGCTCGGGCTTCGACTTGAGGTCCTCTATCGCCTGGTAGTCGAGCGGGGCATGGGCCGGGACGCTCATCACCATGCCGGTCGCATTTGATGTATCGACGAACGTCGCGGGGAGGATGGGGACCATGTCACCCGTCAGCGGGTTCCTGCAGGATTTCCCGAACAGGGTTTTTGGGTCGATTCCCCCCCTCTCCTCGACGCTCTCCTTCTGCCGGGACAGCTTGGCGATGGCCTCCGCCCCCACTATCCATACCTCATCGCCCACCGAGATGCGTCTGTAGTCGCCCTCGGGGTCGACCCACATATTGGTTACGCCGAAGACGGTCTCCGGACGCAGGGTGGCCGCTGGTAGAATCGTGCCGTCCTCAAGCCGGAACTTGAGGATGTAGAACTCCTGGATCTCGGCCTCGTCCCCCTCGACCCGATCTGCCTCGCCGACCGCATTGCCGCATGACTCGCACCATATCACGGGGTGTGAGCCCTTGACCAGGTGACCGTCGTCGTTCAAACGCGTGAACTGCCAGGTTATGAACTTGGTGTAGGGTGAATCCTTGGTCATGAATGTGCGGCGCCAGTCTATTGAGAGGCCTACATCGTCGAAATCGGTCCTTATCCGCTTGCTGAAGTACTCCACGATATTCTCGGGGTCCTTGAAGCTCTCGATATCGTCGTAGCTGACCCGGTGAACGTTGTGGTAGTCCTCTATGACATCCTGGTCTCCCCTCTGG
>Ga0180432_10002824_pt1 | contig 25675 bp, 18 predicted proteins | sample SS_ome_10_FD_132414 | JGI IMG/M metagenome (GOLD analysis project Ga0180432, IMG submission 132414) | Hypersaline lake sediment archaeal communities from the Salton Sea, California, USA - SS_1_MS_2 metaG | ecosystem: Environmental > Aquatic > Non-marine Saline and Alkaline > Hypersaline >... | reverse complement strand
GAGGGTGAGGGTGAAGGTGAAGGCGAAGGCGAGGGCGAAGGCGAGGGCGAAGGCGAGGGTGAAGGCGAGGGTGAAGGCGAAGGGGAGGGCGCATGCGAGGACGACAGCGACTGTGCCGATGAGGAGTTCTGCGAGGAAGGCGATTGTGTCTCCGTAGAGGGGTCGTTCGGCAATCCAGCGCCCACGCCGGCGGGCGGTGGAGGTGGCGGCGGGGCCGGTGCTTGCGGCGCCGTGGGCATGATGACCGTTGTCCTCACCCTGCTGCTGGCGCGGCTGCTGTTCGGCGGTACCGGGGCACGCTCCGGGCGCCGGGTTGAGTGAGACCGAGCTGTCGGTGCGGGGGCCTGCGTCGCGGGCGGGGTGCGGAACCTGCCCCGCGGCGCGGGCCTCGTGCGTGCGCGGAATACCGTGGTCGCGGTAGGACGGGTGCGTGCCTTGGGAGCCGGCGCCCTACCGGTCGAACCAGGTTCGCGCAAGCGGCTGAAGCAGTCGGCCGGCGCCGGTGGCGGCGAGGGTCTTGGCGACCAGGCCGGGCAGGAAGGGCCAGAGGCCCATGGCCAGGGTGGCGGCCAGGCCCGTGCCGAGCCAGACGTGCAGCCAGGTGAGGCCGCAGGCGAAGATGACCAGGTTGCCCGCAAGCACGGCCGCCAGGATGCCCGGAAGGCGTCCGCGGCCGGCCCGGGTGATCAGGCCGATGGCCGGCTGGGCCAGGGTGAAGCCGATCAGGTAACCGCCGGTCGCACCGAGCAGAGTCCCCGGCCCCCAGGCCGGTACGGCGAACACCGGACCGGCGAGCAGGCCCCAGCACAGGTAAAGCGCCATGCTGGCGGCACCCAGCCAGGGGCCCAGCGTGATGCCGGCCAGCAGCACCGCCAGGGTCTGGAGGGTGACCGGAACCGGTGTACCCGGCAGCGGTACGCGGATCTGGGCCGCGATGGCGGTGAGCAGGGCGAAGCCGATCACGCCCAGGGCCCTGGCCCCCAGACGGTGGGCGCGGGCGGTGGACAGCGGGGCAGGCGTTGGTGACGTCGTTGCGTTCGTGTGCGAGTTCATGATCGCAGGGATGATACCGGCGGCCTGCGGGGCGTCAAGGCGGCGTGGCCCGCGGGGGAGGCGGACGCCGGCGCTCGGGCCTGCAATCCCTCCAGGATTGTACCCACCCACCGGAGCAGAATATGATGGCCGCGCTGGTGCCGGCCGGCGTGGCTCGACGCATCCAGCGACGACCGGGGTGTGCCCCTCACCGGGCGCACGGGTCACGCCCGTTTCCGGGCGGTGCCCGGCGCCGGGGCCGGGCCGAGCTTGTGAGGGCCTGCCGGATGAACCGCAGGGTGGCGTGCGTGCTGTGGCTGTTGGCCGGCGTGGGCTTGATGCTGGTGCAGTGCTCGTCCGGTGGCGGGGGTGGCGGTGGCGGCGGCCCCGACCCGGAGGTGACCGGCCCGGACGACAACCAGAACACCGAGCCCGAAACCACGGTGTTCGCCAAGGGCGCGGAGGAAAACCCCCGCTACGCCCTGATTCCGTCACCGGCCGTGCCCCGGGCCATCAGGGAGGCGGAACGCCCTGTCCAGAAGGACCTCTCCGGGTTCGTTCCCACCCCCGGCAACCAGGGACAGCTCAACTCCTGTGTCGGTTGGGCGGGGGCCTACGGCCTGATGACCTACCTGGCCGCCCTGAACGTCGAGGGCTGGGTGGAGCTGGACAACACCAGCCGCCACTTCAGTCCCAGCTTCGTCTTCAACCAGGTGAACGCCTTCCGGCTGGGCCGCTCCCGGTTCAGCTCCTGCCAGCAGTCCGGCACCTACCTGGCCGACCTGTTCGTGCTCCTGCGCGACACCGGCTGCGTTACCTGGGCCGAGGTGCCCTACACGGTCGACGATTGCCAGACCCAGCCCGGCGACACCGCGGTGGCCGGCGCCGGTGATTTCCGCATTTCCTACTTCCGCCAGGTCGAGCGTGACGTGGACACCATGCGGGCCTACCTGAACCAGGACATTCCCGTCGTCGCCACGCTGGCCATCGGCGAGGCGTTCACCCGCCTGGGGCCCGGCGACGTGTACGCCACCCTGGAGACCGCCGAGGGGCTGGCCCACGCCGTGCTGGTCGTCGGCTACGACGACACCATCGGGGCCATCAAGATCATGAATTCCTGGGGCACCCGCTGGGGCGACGGGGGATTCGGGTTGATCTCCTACGACATCTGGGAGCAGGTCGACAAGGAGGCCTACGTGGTCGGCCGGGACCTGCTGGGCAACCCGGCGCTCCGCGGGGCCAAAGCGGCTGCGGGCGGCCTCGCCGCACAGGGCACCGATGAGGCCGACGGGGCCGTCAATCCCCTGCTGGACAGTGACGGCGATGGCTACCCCGACACGCTGGAACGGGAGTTCGGCCTCGACCCGGCCGCGGCGGACGACAATCCGGACTTCACCGAGCTGGAGGACGCCGACGACGACGGCTGGCCCGACGAGACCGAGGAGGCCTACGGCACCGACACGCAGTCGGCGGGCGACTTCCCCTTCCGGCGGGACTACCTCTACCGCGAGGGCTTCTTCGACGTCGTCCTCGGGCTGGACGACGACGGCGACTTCGTGAGGAACGAGCTGGACAACTGCCCGAACGACCCCAACCCCAGCCAGTTGGACACCGACGAGGACGGCATCGGCAACGCCTGCGATGACGACGACGACGGGGACGGTGTTGCCGACGAGGGCGACAACTGCCCGCGCCTGGCGAATCCCGACCAGCTCGACACGGATGGCGACGGCCTCGGCGACGCCTGCGACAACTGCCCGCAGATCGCCAACCCCAGCCAGCTCGACATCGACGACGACGGGGTCGGGGACGACTGCGACAACTGCCCCTTCGACTGGGACCCGACGCAATCCGACGAGGACGGCGACGGTGTGGGGGATGCCTGCGACAACTGCACTTTCGTGGCCAACCCCGACCAGGCCGACGCCGACGGCGACGGGCAGGGCGACGCCTGCGAGACGGTCGATCCCGTCGGGGCGTGCTGTCTGCCGGGCGGCCTGTGCGGCGAGGGGACGGAACTCGAGTGTCTCCAGGCCGGTGGTGACTACCAGGGAGACGACACGAGTTGCTCGGTCCTGGTCTGCCCCACGCTTCTGGGGGCGGATACCTCGGCCGGCGGGCTGTGGGTGCTCAACGAGACGGACGCAACCGAGTCCCCCGCTTTTCTCGGCCCCTACGGGATGGGGGTCACGGAGGTCACCGGCCTCGCCCACATCCCCGGAACGGGTCTGGCGATCTACGGCGCCTGGAGTCCCCAGGGCGCCGACGCCGCGCTGGCCATGATCGACCTGCAGAGCGGCCAGATTATAGAGTCCAACACCCTGGTGGGGGTGCAGGGCATTTCCGGTCTGGCCTATGCCACGAGCGAGGAGGTGCTCTACGGCATCACCGGCGACGGGCTGATCGTGCTCATCGATCCGGCCCTGAGTGAGGCGGAGGTCATCGACCGGGCCGTCGGCAGCTTCCACTCGCTGGCGTATAACGACACCATGGACATGCTCCTGGCCTTCGACAACCGCGCGGAAGGTGCCGATCTCTATGCCATCGATCCGTTCAGTCTCGAGCCGGCCTACCTGGGCACGGCGGAGGGTTATCCGGAGGTGAGCGGCCTGGTGCTGCACGAGGGCACGCTGCTTGCCGCCACGCGGGGTGACACGCCGCGCCTGCTGGAGATCGCCATCGGCAGTTCCGGCATCGAGGTCACCGATCTCGGCGAGCTGCCCAGCGGCGAGTTCGAGGCGTTGGCGTCCTTCGAGGAGTAACCGGCAGCATCCGCCGGTCGCGGTCGGCAGTTCGTTCTGGGCGGCAGGCAAGGCCCGCCTGGACGGCGGCATTGCCGGGCCATCCCGCACCGGACGCGCCCCCGCCGGCTTACGCCGTGGCCCGCGCCGGCGGGGCCGGGGGTGCCAGGAGCCGCCGCGGGCCCGTTGGATCGGTGGCGTCCTCTCGCGCCCGGCTCGGGCAGCGGGGGCACATCAGCAGCACGTACGCCGAGGGCACCAACACCAGCGCCAGCAGGGTGGCACCCGCCACCCCGCCGGCGATGGCAATGGCCAGCGGCGGCCAGAAGGCTCCCCCCGCCAGCAGCAGCGGCACGAACCCGGAGATCGTCGTGACCGTGGTGGCCAGCACGTGGCGGGTGGCGTCGAGGACGACCTGGCGGATGGCGTCGACGTCACCCTGGCGGGCGGCCGGATTGCTCCGGATGGCGGCGGTGACCACGATCGAGTCGTTGAGGGCCACACCGACCAGGCCCATCGTCCCGACGATGGCCATGAAGCCGAAGGGGTGACCCGTCAGGGCCAGGGCTGCCAGCCCCAGCCCGACCGAGAGGCCGGCCACCGAGGCCAGCAGGGCGGCCATACGGAACGAACTGAAGGTCAGCACCAGCGTGGCGGCCATCAGGACGACCAGCACGCTCACCGAGGCCATCAGGTTGCCCACTGCCGTGTCGCGTTCGGCGGACTCGCCGGCGATCTCCCAGCGGTAACCGGGCGGCATCTCGAAGCCGCTCGCCTCGAGGCGGGCCAGCAGATGATCGAGCACGCTGGAAGGCAGCACCCCGGCCTGGACGAACGCCTGGACGGTGTTCACCCGCAGACCGTCGCGGCGCGGCACACTGGACAGCTCCGGCGTCAGGTCGAACCCGCCCAGGGCGGCCAGGGGCAGGTAGGCCCGGGAGGTTCGTCCGTTGGTGGCGGCCGCCGTGACCAGATCGAGGGACTCGACGGCGCCGACGTCCTGCCGCTCGGTCGGAGCCAGCCGCACCCGCACGGGCAGTTCCTCGGTGGCTTCCAGCAGCGAGCCACCAACTGCGCCGGAGAGGTTGGCCCGCAGGTGGGCGGCCACGGCCGTGTTGTCCAGGCGGGCCAGGCGGGCGGACTCCTCGTCCAGCCGGAACCACAGCTTTGGCCGGCCGTCGCTGAGCGTGGCCCGCGTGTGCACCACGTCTGGCAGGGCGGCCAGCTCGCCGCGGAGCTCCTCGCCGACCGTCCGCAGCACGTCGAGATCCGGGCCGAAGAGCCGCAGCTCCACCGGGGCGTCGAAGGGCGGGCCCTGCTCGAGCTGCCGGGCAATGAGCTGGGCGTCGGGCAGCGCCGCGCTCAGGCGTCTCTGAAGCTCGCGGATGACGGTGAAGTACTCGTCGTTCGACCGGAGCTGCACCAGCGCCTGGGCGTACGAGGAGGTGCCCTCCTGCGATCCGAACATGTTGTAGTAGAACTTCGGTGCGTTGGTGCCCAGGAACCAGTGGACGTCGGCGACCTCGGGATGCTCCAGGAGCAGGTCGCGGGCGGCGGTGGCCGTCCGCAGGGTGTACGGCAACGAGGCGTGCGAAGGCAGCAGCAGCTCGACCTGGAACTGGTCGCGATCCGCCGGCGGGAAGAACTGTTCCTGGAGACGGGACGCCTGCCAGAAGCCCAGCAGGGGCAGCACCAGGGCCACTCCCACGCCCAGCAGCGGTCGCCGCAGGAAGGTGCCTACCAGCGCTGCGTAGGCTCCGGTCAGCCGGCCGGACCGGAAGCCGTCACGCCAGAGCCGGCTCCGGCCGGCCGCTCCCGGCTGGACCTTCAGCAGGCCGCACAGGGCCGGCAGCACCGTCAGCGACAGCAGCAGCGAGCTGGTGATGGCCAGGATCACGCTGATGCCGATGGTACCCACGAACTCACCCGCGCCGCCGGGCATCAGCACGATGGGCATGAACGCCAGTGCGGTCGTGAAGGTCGAACCGAACAGGGGGATCGCCAGGTGACGCACCGCGCCCCCGATCGCCTCCGCAACCGGCTGTCCCCGCTGCCTCCGGCGGCGGACCTCGTCGACCGCGACGATAGCGTTGTCGATGAGCAGCCCCAGGGCCACGATGAGGCCCATGACCGACATCTGGTGCAGCGGCACGTGCAGGAACCGCAGCCCGGCCAGCACCATGAAGCAGGTCAGCGGCAGGGCGGCGCTGATGACGAGGGCCGACCGCCACCCCATCATGAAGAGCAGCACGGCCATCACCAGCGCCATCCCCATGAGCAGGTTCGACGCCAGGCCGTCCAGCCGGGCGGACACGTAACGGCTCTGGTCGAACACCGTTTCCACGGCAACCCCGCGCGGGGTGCGTGCGGCGAAGGCCGCCACCGCTTCTCGGGCGCCCTCCGCCCAGTGGTCGACCCGGATGGCGTCCTCGACGCGGGCCGCCACCACCACCGCGGGCCGCCCGCCCACCAGGGCGAGCTCCGACGGCGGGTCGATGACGGTCTTGTGCACCGTGGCCACGTCACCAACCCGCACGGTGCGCCCGTCTTCACCGACGCGAACGGGGATCCGCAGCACGCGCTCCAGCGACTGGACCTCACCGGCCACCTCGACCAGCAGATCCGACGCCTCGTGGCTCAGCAGGCCCGCCGGCGTCTTGGCGTCGGCCCGGCGGATGGCGTCGGCCACGCCGGCGACCGTCAGGTTCAGCGCCGCCAGGTCGGCGGCCGCTACCTCTACCCGAACCTCCTCTTCGGGATCGCCGAACAGATCCACCTCCGCGGTGCCGGCGAGGCCCCGGAACACGTCTTCCAGGTCCTCGGCCATCCGCCGCAGGATGGCGTACTGCGGCTCGCCCGCCGGTTCCCAGACCAGGGCGGTGATCATGGTGTAGGCCGTCACCGTTTGCCGTTCCAGCTCCGGGTCCTCCGCCGCCGGTGGCAGGTCGGCCTCGGCGGTCTTGAGCCTGGCCCGCACCCGCGACCAGGCCCCTTCGATGTCGTCGATATCCTCGTCCAGCTCGATCTGGAGGATCGAGATGCCGGCCCGCGAGATCGAATCGATGTGGGCCAACTCCTCGACCTCGCGCAGCTTGTCCTCCAGTTTCTCGGTGACCAGCGCCTCGACGCGTTCGGCGCTGGCTCCCGGGTAGTGGGTGGTCAGCGACGCGAACCGGCGGCGCAGGCTGGGGTCCTCGGCCCGCGGGAGGACCAGGTAGGCCGACAACCCCGCGGCGCAGATGACCAGCACGGTGAGCACGGTGAGGCGGACGTTGCGGTAGAAGAGATTCTCGATCCCCTGCATGGTCGGCTTCCCCCTGATACGGCCCGTACGATCGCGCAGTTGGCTGCCGGACTCAGCGGTCGGCGGACACCGGCTGGACAAGCTGCCCGGGCACCACGCGGTGGGCCCCGCGGGCGACGATGCGCTCGCCAGTGGTCAGCAGGCCGCGGACGAAGACCCGCTCCGGCTCGGTGTGCAGGATCTCCACGTCCCGCCGCTCCAGCCGGGCCGCCGTGGGCGCTTCGCCGCGGTCCGCGCTGCTGGTCAGCGCATACACCGCCCACAGTCCGCGTTCCCCCTTGACCAGTGCCGTGGTCGGCAGCCACATGCCGGGGGTCTCCACCACTGCGGGCAGCGGCAGCCGGGCGATCTGTCCCGGTGCCAGTCGATGGTTGTCAGCGTCGAGGCTGAGGACGGCGGTGCGGGTCCTGGTGGCGGTGTCGAGTTCCGGGAGGATGGCCATGAGGACGGCAGCCACCGTGCGTCCGTCCACCTCCAGCGCCATTCGCCTGCCGGGCTGGAGGTCGCCGGTGCTGGTCAGCGGCACTCCGATGCGGGCCTCGAGCACGTGATCCTCGACGAGCCGCACGACCGCTTGGCCTGCGGCGATCACCACGCCTTCGTCCACGCCGCGGCGGGCGACGCAACCGGCGTACGGGGCAGTGAGAACGCTCCTGGCCAGGTCGACCTCGAGACGCTCGATCTCGGCTTCGAGCTGGGCGACGGTGGCCCGCTGGGCCTCGATCCGCTCGGGGCGGGTGCCGTTCTCCAACTCGCGGAGGGTCTCACGGGCGGCGTCGAGCTGGGCCTGGGCCGCCGTCTCCTGGCTGGCCGCGTCGCGGTACTCCTTGTCGGTGGCGACGCCGTCGGTGCGGAGTCGCTCGAGCCGCTCGTGTTCACGGGTCCAGTAGTCGAGGCGGGCGACGAGTTCCCGGACCCGCGCCCGGGCGGCCGCGATGGCCTCTTCCCGCGGGCCGGCCTCCAGTTCGGCCAGGTTGGCCCGGGCGGCGTCGAGCTGGGCGTTCAGGCCGTTGCGTTGCGCGGCCAGCACGGCCGTGTCCAGCCGGGCCAGCACCGATCCGCCCTCCACCCGGTCTCCCTCCTCAACGCATACCTCGACCACCAGGCCGCCACGCTCGAAACCCAGGTCGCTCGAGCGACGCGGCACGAGCTGCCCGGTGTACGTGCGATGCAGCGTGACGGACTCCACGTGCTCCACCACCGCGGTCTCGACCGGCAAGGGGGGCGGCGGGGGCGTCTCCTCCTCGGGCGACCTGGAGAAGCCGGGCAGTCCTGCCCCGGCGCAGACCGCCGCGAGCAGGGCCAGACCGACCAGGGCGCGACGAAAGGTTACAAATCGACGATCCGTCGAAGCCGGGCGAAAAAAAGAGGACGCCAACCTACGCCGGATGGATGTTGGCAAGATCATCGGCGAACACCTCCGCGCGAATGCGTTCCAGAACACCGTCGTAATCCCACTGCGTGGACAGCGGCTGCCAGCCGTAACCGTCCAGGAAGACCTGGTAGTTGGCCATCTGCGTCTCCTCGGGCACCGCCACCCCGGTGACCTCCTCTCCCAGGCCGTGGGTGATGATCAGCCGGGCCCCGATGGCCATGGACCACAGGCCGAACGCTAGGCTGCGGTCCGAAAGCCCTTCTCGAAACGTCAGATCGCCGTGGGCCACGGCATCCCGGATAATGCCCGTGATGATGTTCAGGCAGTTGTGGTCCCGCTGCATGAACTGCGTGCGGCGGTCCACGCTGGCCTTGTCCCAGATGGACTCCACCTTGATGACCCGCTCGATGCGGTCGTGCTCGGGATAGACCTTGGAGAAGAGCTGGTCGGCCACGCCGACGGCCATGAGGCGTTCGCGCGGCCGGCCGCGAAACAGGGCCGCCCGGGCGAAGAGCCCCTCGCGGACGGTGATCGTCCGGACCAGCAGGGCGGCGATGAGGTCCTCCTTGCACGTGAAGTGCTGGTAGACCGTGCCCTTGGAGTAGTCGACCGCCTCGGCCACCCGGTCCATGTTCAGGCCCAGGTACCCGCGCTCCAGCAACATCCGCTCGGCCGCGTCCAGAATCAGCTTCTCGCGAAGCTCGATCTCCCGCTGTTTGCGCGTTTGAACGCTCATCACGTCTACAGTATTGACGATCCGTCAGGAAAAAGCAAGTAGTCAAACCAGTTTCTCGGACGCTGGCCGCGTCCGCCGGATCGACCCCCGTGTTTCCCGGGCACCGCGGTTCAGCCACCCGCAGACTCGCCTTGCGCGGAGGTTCGCCTCGGCCCGAGCCTTCCGTCGGCCGACCTGACCGGCGCAATCCCCCGGGGCCCGGCTGTTGCGGTACCGTCCCCCTCCGGCGGCTGAAACCGGCAAGCTATTGCCTCGCTTTCGGTTACAATGGACGAGGCCGGGCAGCGTGGCGGCGGAATCCCGGGCCTGTCCGCGAATCGCATCGCAAGCGGGCGGGAACGGCTCGTGCCCGGAAGCCAACGGCAGGCCGGCTTTGCGGGCCACTGCGGGGGCGACACCCGGCGATCCTGGCGTGGTCGCCCCGCGGCAGGGTCCGGGCGACAGGAGGGCGCGTCAGGGAATGAACCTGCTCAACGAGATTCTCAAGCACGAGGTCTATCCCGCGCTGGGTTGTACCGAGCCGGTGTCGTGTGCCTACGCCGCGGCCCTGGCCGGGGCGGCACTCGGCGAGGAGGTCGAGGAACTGCTGCTCAGCGTCGATCCCGGCACGTACAAGAACGGGGCGGCGGTGACCGTGCCCCAGACCGACGGCCGCAAGGGCAACCTCATCGCCGCCGCCCTCGGCGCCGTGCTTGCCCACCCGGAGCGCAAGCTGGAGCTGTTGCGGGAGGTAACTGCCGAGCAGCTCGACCGGGCCGGGGCGTTGTGCGGCAGCGGGCGGTGCCGCGCGACCTGCCTGGACGACGTGCGTGAGTTCCGGATCGAAGCCCGGGTCCGCGGTCGGGAGCACAACGCCCTGGCGGTGCTGGCCGGCGGGCACACGCACATCGAACGCATCGAACGCGACGGCCGGATCGTCAGCGAGGGCGACGGGACCCGCGCCGGCGGCGGTCTGGCCTACCGCGAGGCTCTGCGGGAGATCACCCTGCGGGAGCTCCTGTCGCTGGCGGCCGGCATCAACGCCGATCACAAGGCGTTTCTCCGCCGCGGTGTGGAGATGAACCAGGCCATGGCCGAGCAGGGGCTTGCGGTCAGGCGCACGGCCCACCAGCTCCTCCGCATGCGGGAGAACGGCTACCTGGCCGACGACGTCTTCTACCGTGTCAAGCTCCAGGTCGCCTCGGCCGTGGATGCCCGCATGGCCGGCATCAACCAGCCGGTGATGACCTCGGGCGGCTCGGGCAATCAGGGCGTGGTGGCCACCCTGGCGACCTACCTGGTCGGCCGCGAGATGGACGTGGACGAGGACCGCATCCTCGAAAGCCTCGCTGTGGCTCACCTGCTCAACGCGTACGTGAAGTGCTTCGTGGGCGAACTCTCCGCCGGGTGCGGCTGCGCCATGGCGGCCGGCATCGCCGCCGCGGCAGCCATCGTCTACCAGCAGGCCGGCGTTGACCTGCCCAAGATCGACCTGGCGGTGAACAGCGTGATCGGCGACCTGGGCGGGATGATCTGCGACGGGGCCAAGCCGGGGTGTGCCATGAAGACCGTCACGGCGGTCGATGCCGCCGTCCGCTCGGGCCTGATGGCACTCGACGACTACGGCCTCACCGTCGACGACGGCCTGCTGGGACAGACCGCCGAGCAGTCCATCCGCAACCTGGGCCGCGTCACCCTCGAAGGCATGCTCCAGGTCGATCCCACCCTCCTGAAGATCCTCCAGGAGAAGGTGGTCAGTGGAGCCGTCCAGGGCGGCTCGGTGCCCTGCTGAGGTTCGCTGGGGAATCGCCGCTCACCTCGAAAAGGAACGCGATCCCGGCGCGCCGGGATCGCGGCCGTCCGGCCACCGGAGTGTGCTTCCTGCCTGATGCTCACCCGCGCGGATCCATCACCCTCCCCAGGAAGAGAATGGCCCCGGTCTGCCGGTCCCGTACCAGGAAGAGAAAGGGGTGATCGGCCGTGAAGTCGGGCGGGGGGGAACCCCTCTTGAGGACGACGCCCGTGCCGGCCGCCGCCTCGGTGCCGGCCTCGTCAACCTCGATCCGTGCCTGGTGGATCACCAGCGAGAGGAACAGCTCGCGCCGCCCGGTCATGCCGGAGAAGTCGGCCCGCCCACCGGCGAAGGCCTCTGTCATGCCCAGGGCCTGAAGCGTATCGGCGAGGTTGAACCGGGTGTCGAGCTGGAATCTCGGAAGTGTCACGCGGACAGGTTGCGTGCGCCCGGCGCCCAGCCACCGTTCGAGGCTCTGCGGGGCCAGGGATTCCTCCACCGCGGCCAGCCCGCCGGCGTCTGCCGGCAGCAGGATCACCATGGCCAGCCGGTCGCCGTCGTAGGGCAGCTCGAGCACGGCCAGGTCCTCGAACCACCCACAGCGGAACTGCCCGGCCTGCCACATCATGGGCACGTCCACCTGCTGCTCAGCGTTGATCCGGAAGGGCCCCTTGCGGGTATGACGAGGAGCGAACCGGCTGGACCAGTCACCCTGGAAGAAGATCGCGTTGGCAAGAACCAGCGTGGTGTCGGAAGTGAGCTCGCCACGGTGGATCAGCTCGCGAACCTGATCGGCGGTGTGCTCGGCGACCCAGGCATTGATGGCCTGTCGGGCCTGCTCGGCGGCGTGCACGAAGTCCACCTCGCGCAGGCCGGCGCCGTAGTGGCGGTGGGTCAGGTCGAGGTAATCGCCCAGGAAATCGTAGCTCTGCTGTCCCCACAGGGCGTTGGCCAGGTGGAACTCGTAGCCGCCGGCCTCCGCGGCCGCCCGATCGGCGGCCATCATGCCGGCGAAGGCCGCGTGCAGGTCCTCCCGCGGGAGATCGAAGTGCAGCACGTCCGCCATCTGCCGGGCCGTCTCCCCGCGGGCGCCGGCGTAGGTCATCGCCAGGGCGGTCGAGATGCCGTAGGGCGACAGGGCCAGGTTGCCGTCGCGATCCCGCAAGCGGCCGTACAGATCGAGGGCGAATCGGGTGTTGCCGGCGATCACCTGGGCCACCTCCCGGGTCGGCCTCTCGGCGCGGGCCGCCGATGCCGCGGGTCCGCCCGCAGTGCTCAACAGGCTCAGCATCAGGATCATAACCGTCGGTTGGTGCTGCGTGCAGCTCATCATCGAGACTCCTGTCAACGCCGATGTGCGTGGTCCGAGCCGTGCGTACGTTGCCGGCTCCCCGGCCCGTTGGCAAGCGACGGCGCCGAGCCGAACGCCTGCCCGGCGGGCGTCTGCACGGTTGGACGGTCACCGCCCGAAGAAGTTCCGCAACCGGCGGAAACCCGTTTGCGCCGCGCCACCGCGCGGCCGAGTGCCAGCCGGCTTCGCAGGAGGTCAGGAGATGCCGAAGGCCTCGAGCAGACGATGGGCGGCGACGGTGGGGGGCAGCCTGCCGGCCCGGACCTCGTCTTCGAGGGTCGGCAGCGCCGACCGGATGTGGGGGTGGGCCCGCAGGCGGGCCTGGAGCTGATCGTCGACCATGGACCACATCCAGCGGAGGAACTGCTCGCGGCGGCGGACCTCGAGCAGGCCGGTCTGCTCGGCCTGGGCGTGGTGCTCGCGAATGGCCTCCCAGATCTCGTCCAGACCGCTGTTGTCCCGGGCGCTGCAGGTGAGCACGGGGGGCGACCAGTTGCCCGGGCGGCGGGGCAACAGGTGCAGGACGCTGCGGTACTCGGCGGCGGCCCGGCGGGCGGCGTCGAGGTTGGGACCGTCGGCCTTGTTGACCGCGATCAGGTCGGCGAACTCCAGCAGCCCGCGCTTGATGCCCTGAAGCTGATCGCCGGCCCCGGGCAGCATGAGCGCCAGGAAGAAGTCGGTCATCTCGGCCACCACGGTCTCGGACTGGCCGACGCCGACCGTCTCGATCAGGATCACGTCGAAGCCCGCCGCCTCGCAGACCAGCATGGCCTCCCGCGTCTTGCCGGCCACGCCGCCCAGGGTGCCGGCGCTGGGCGAGGGGCGGATGAAGGCGTTGGGCTCGGCGCTGAGCTCCATCATCCGCGTCTTGTCACCCAGGATGCTGCCGCCGGTGAGTCCGCTGGAAGGGTCGACGGCCAGCACGGCCACCCGGTGCCCGGCGCCGGTGAGGTTCAGCCCGAACCGCTCGATGAAGGTGCTCTTGCCCACCCCCGGCACGCCGGTGATGCCGATGCGGTGAGCCCCCCCGGTGCCCGGCATCAGGCGAGTGAGCAGCTCCTGGGCCTGGGCCAGGTGTTGCGGGTGGTTCGACTCGACCAGCGTGATGGCCTGGGCCAGCACGCCGCGCCGGCCGCCCCGCACGCCGTCGGCGTATTCGTCCAACGTCAGGCGGCGCCGCCGCGGCACGGGGCCCCCGCGCCGCCGCGCGGGGGGCGTGGCCGGCGCCGGATCCACGTGGAGCGGCGAGGGGCGTGCGGGTTGTTGCTCATCGGCTGCGGACATTGGCGAGCCCGTGATTCCGGCTCCTGGAAGTCGCCCCCCTGGAGCCGTCCCGCAGGGACGGGACAAGAGTAGCCCAGCCATTCATGGCTGGGACGACGAACGCCGGAGATCTCCCGCAGGTCCTGCAAGGTCGGCTGAAGCAGGCTCCCGGATCGGCGCCGTCACGAGTCACGCACGCACCGGCTCGCCCTCCTCGAAGCCCAGCCGCTGGGCCAGCTCTTCGAGCACCTCCAGGGCCGCCTTGCTGATGACCGTGCCCGGTCCGAAGATCGCGGCGGCGCCGGCGTCGAACAGAGCGTCGTAATCCTGCGGCGGAATGACGCCGCCCACGGTGATCATGATGTCCTCGCGCCCCAGTGCCGTCAGGGCGTCGCGCAGTTGCGGCACCAGCGTCAGGTGCCCGGCCGCCAGCGAGCTGACCCCGATAACGTGGACGTCGTTCTCGACCGCCTGCCGGGCGGCCTCCTCGGGGGTCTGGAAGAGCGGGCCGACGTCCACGTCGAAGCCCAGGTCGGCGAAGGCCGAGGCGATCACCTTCTGGCCGCGGTCGTGGCCGTCCTGGCCCATCTTGACCACCAGCATCCGCGGGCGGCGGCCCTCCTGTCGCTCGAAGTCGCGGACGGCCTGCCGAACCGCCTCGACCGACTGCTGCGTCTCGCCCATCTCGCTACTATACACTCCCTGCACGGTCTGCGTGGCGGCCTGGTGCCGCCCGAACACCTTCTCCAGCGCCAGGCTGATCTCTCCGACGGTGGCCCGGGCCCGGGCCGCGTCGACCGCCGCCTCCAGCAGGTTGCCCTCGCCGCTGTCGGCCACCCGCGTCAGGGCGGCCAGGGCTCCCTCCACGGCCGCCGGGTCCCGCTCCGCCCGGATCTTCTTCAGCCGGGCGACCTGGGCCTCCCGCACCGCGGTGTTGTCCACCTTCAGCACGTCCACGTGCTCCTCGGTCTCGAGCCGGTACTTGTTGAGCCCCACCACCGTCTGCCGCCCGGAGTCGATCCGGGCCTGGGCCCGGGCGGAGGCCTCCTCGATCCGCATCTTGGGGATGCCCGCCTCGATGGCCCTGGCCATCCCGCCCAGCTCCTCGATCTCCCGGATGTGGCTCCAGGCCCGGCCGATCAGGTCGTGGGTCAGCCGCTCCACGAAGTAGCTGCCCCCCCAGGGGTCCACCACCGTGCAGGTGTCGGTTTCCTGCTGCAGGAAGAGCTGGGTGTTGCGGGCGATCCGGGCCGAGAAGTCGGTGGGCAGGGCCAGGGCCTCGTCCAGGGCGTTGGTGTGCAGGCTCTGGGTGTGCCCCTGCGTGGCACCCATGGCCTCGATGCAGGTGCGGATCACGTTGTTGTAGACGTCCTGGGCGGTGAGGCTCCAGCCGCTGGTCTGGCTGTGGGTCCGCAGGGACATGCTCCTGGGGTTTTTCGGGTTGAACTGGCGGATGAGCCTGGCCCAGATCACGCGGGCGGCCCGCAGCTTGGCGACCTCCATGAAGAAGTTCATGCCGATGCCCCAGAAGAACGAGAGGCGGGGGCAGAAGTCGTCCACGTCCAGCCCGGTCCCGACGCCGGTGCGGACGTATTCCAGGCCGTCGGCCAGGGTGTAGCCCAGCTCCAGGTCGGCGGTGGCCCCGGCCTCCTGCATGTGGTAGCCGCTGATGCTGATGCTGTTGAACCGCGGCATCCGCCGGCTGGTGTAGGAGAAGATGTCCGCGATCACCCGGACGCTGGGCTCGGGCGGGTAGATGTAGGTGTTGCGGACCATGAACTCCTTGAGGATGTCGTTCTGGATGGTGCCGGAGAGCTGCTCCGGCTTCACGCCCTGTTCCTCGGCCGCCAGGATGTAGAGGGCCAGCACCGGCAGCACCGCCCCGTTCATGGTCATGGAGACGCTCATCCGGTCCAGGGGGATGCCGTCAAAGAGGATGCGCATGTCCTCGATGCTGTCGATGGCCACGCCGGCCATGCCCACGTCGCCCGCCACCCGCGGATGGTCGGAGTCGTAGCCGCGGTGGGTGGCCAGATCGAAGGCGATGCTCAGGCCCTTCTGGCCCGCCGCCAGGTTGCGGCGGTAGAAGGCGTTGGACTCCTCCGCCGTGGAGTAGCCGGCGTACTGCCGCACGGTCCAGGGCCGCACCACGTACATGGTGGCGTAGGGCCCCCGCAGAAACGGCGGCAGGCCCGGCATGGTCTCCAGGTGCTCCAGCCCCTCCAGGTCGGCGGCGGTATACAGGGGCCGCACGTCGATGCCCTCGGGGGTGTGCCAGGTCAGGTTCTCGGGGTCGATCCCCGCCACCCGCCCGGCCCGCCGCCGCCAGTCCTCCAGCGTGCCGCCGCCCGTGGCACCGCCGGCCAAGTCGATGTCCGCGAAGTTGGGAATGACGCTCATGACAGGACGCCCTCTTCCTCGAGAAGCTGCTGCAAGGTCTCGTGCACGTCGCAGCGGATGAAGATGAACCGGTCCACGCCCGCCTCACGATAGGCGCTCTCGCGGTCGCCCGGGTTGCCGGCCAGGATGACCGTGCGGGCGCCGGCGGCCCTGAGGCAGGCCACGGTGTCGGGAACCATCTCGGGATACAGCTTGTCGGACGAGCAGATCACCGCGACGCGGGCTCCGCTGGCGGCGAAGGCCTCGGCGGCCTCCGCACCGCCGGCGAACCCGTCGTTGGTGACCACCTCGAACCCGCCGGCCCGGAAGAAGTTCCGGGCGTAGGTCGCCCGAGCGGTGTGGTGGGCGATGGGGCCCAGGTTGGCCAGGAACACCGCGGGCCGCCGGCCGGTCCGGGCCAGCCAGGCGTCGCTCGCGTCCCGCAAGGCCTCGAACGACTCGGCGAAGCGGTGGGCCGCCAGCGGCGTGATGTCGAGCCGCTCGGCCTTCTGGGTCAGGGCCGCGTAGATCCCGCCGATGGTGGCGCCGTGGCGGGCGGCCTCGATCAGGGCCGGCATCACCGCGTCGCCCGAGGCGCCGTGCTGGGCGATGGTGCGGCGCAACTCCTCTCCGGCCTGTTGTGCCGCCTTCTGGTTCAGCCGGGCGACGGCCCCGTCCCGCAGGGTGGCGAAGTCCAGCGGCTGGCGCGGCAGCGGGCGTTCGCCGAGGTCGGGGAACTCGCTGACGCCGGTGATGGCGTCCTTGCGCCGGGCGAGGTTCTTGCGCCGCGGGGTGAAGGCCTCGTCGATCTGCCGCACCACCCAGCCACTCAGCACCGCCGGCTGCATGCCGCCCCGGCGCTCGATCTCCTGCAGGAGGGACCAGGCCTTGGTGGCCAGCTCGTCGGTCAGGCTTTCGATGAACCAGCTTCCGCCGGCGGGGTCGATGGTGCGGTGCAGGTGGGTCTCCTCCTGGAGGATGACCTGGGTGTTCCGGGCGATCCGCCGGCTGAAGGCGTCCGGCAGGCCCACGGCCGCATCGAAGGGCCGAGAGTTGATCGACTCGGCGCCGCCGACTGCCCCGGCGAAGCAGCACACCGTGTTGCGGAGCAGGTTCACCCAGGGATCGCGGCGGGTCATGACCCGCCGGCTGGTGCGGGCGGTCATCCGCATTCGCTGGGCGTCGGTGTCGCCGCCGCAGGCCTCGATCACGCGGGCCCACAGTTTCCGGGCGGCGCGAAGCTTGGCGATGGCCAGGAAGAAGTGGCAGCCGGTGTTGTAGCTGAACAGGAACTGGCGGGCCGCCGCGTTCACGCTCATGCCCGCGGCGGTCATGGCCCGGAGGTACTCGATGGCGGTGGCCATGGAGAAGGCCAGATCCTGCACGGCCGTGGCCCCCGCGTTGTGGTACGTGGCCGTGCGCACACGCACCGACGTCACGTTGGGCAGGTGCTGATCCGTCCACCTGGCCAGGTCCACCATGCGGGCGATGGCGTCGTCCAGCGGTACGGGGAGCCACCCGGCCCGGACCAGCGTGGCCAGCGGGTCGGCGTTGAAGGCGCCGCGGGCCTGCTCGGGACGAATGCCACGGCGCTCCCACAGGGCGATCAGCAGGGCGGCGGCCGCCCGGAACCCGGTCCCCGCCTCCAGCGAGATGCTGATCATCTCCGGCCGAACCCCCTTGAGGGCCTGATCGAGGTCGTCGACGTTGTAGATCATCGCCCCGTCGCGCCCGACCAGGTCGGCCGCCGCCGGATCCCCGGGGTCCAGCCCGGTCCGGGCGCAGCGGTCGAACCGCAGGATGATGGCGTTCGCCCCGTGCTCCAGGTCGTCCAGAATCGCGGCGTTGGTTCGATCCACGTCCGGGAAGCTGTGCTCCGGCTCGATCGCCCACCCCGTGGCCGTGTTGCCCAGCGGACGGGCACCCCGCGTGAAGGGTGGCAGGCCCGAGAATCCGGATCGGTCCGGGGTGTCGTTCCAGGCCTTCCGGGTGTACAGCGGCTGGATCTCGATGCCTTCATACGTGTGGGTGACCAGGCGCCGCTCGAAGGGAGCGCCCTTGAGATCCTGCTCCACGAGTGCCCGCCACTGCTCCGGCGAAACGGGCGGAAAGTCGTCCTGGAGAGTGAACTTCTCTGGTAACATTATGTTTTCCCTGGAGTTAACCTCGTCGTCCTGCCATGGACGGGTTACGGGTCGTCACCTTGATTCTGGTATCGGACGGGGCTGCCGCCCACCGGTGGCTCACGTCTGTTTTGGACTGCCTGCCATGCATATACCATTCCGTGCCCTCTCTCACGTTGTGAAAAAAAGGGCGCGGGCGGCACGGAAAGTGGTAGGAACGTTTCCGGCACTCGTTCCGTGGGTCAAAGCGCCCGCGGAGCAGTCCGGGCGCAGCCAGCCGGCTTCGGCAGGCTGCGGAATTTTCCCGCGTCCTCCGGGCGTCTGGTCCTGCCCGGCGTGGCGTGCGGTGGCCTGACCCCGGGGCGCCCGGGGGCAGGCAGTGATGCAGGGAGCAGGATTCATGGAACCGGTTCAGGCCATCAGTCATATCGGCATCGCCGTCCGGAGCATTGCCGAGGTACGGCCGTTCTACGAGAACACCCTCGGTGCCCGCTTCGAGGGCGAGGAGGTCGTGGCCGACCAGAAGGTCAAGGTCGCCTTCTTCACCGTGGGCGGCGTGCGCCTCGAACTGCTCGAACCGACCGAGCCGGCCAGCACCGTGGCCGCCTTCATCGAGAAACGCGGCCAGGGCGTGCACCACATCGCCTACGCGGTGGCCGATCTGCCCGCCCGCCTCGCCGAGCTGAAGAGCGCCGGCGTGCGGCTGATCGACGAGCAGCCCCGCCCCGGCGCCCATCACTCGCGGATCGCGTTCGTGCACCCCAAGAGCAGCCACGGCGTATTGACCGAACTCTGCGAGCCTCTGGAGTGACCCCTCATGGCAGATGCGCCCGAATCCCGCCCGCGGACGGTGGCCGAGAAGATCGAAGAGCTGCGCGAGCGCCGGGAGCGACAGCGCCAGGGCGGCGGCCCCGACCGCATCGCCAAACAGCACCAACGCGGCAAGCTCAGCGCCCGCGAGCGGCTGGACCTGCTGCTCGATGAAGGCAGCTTCCAGGAAGGATATCTCTTCGCCCGGCACCGCTGCTCGGCGTTCGGCATGGCCAACCAGGAGTTTCCGGCCGACGGGGTGGTAACCGGGGCCGGCACGATCGACCGGCGGCTGGTGCACGTGGCCAGCCAGGACTTCACCGTGGGCGGCGGGGCGGCCGGCGAAACCCACTCGGACAAGATCGCCGAGATGATGGCCGCCTCGCTCAAGACCGGCAGCCCCTTCGTGTTCATCAACGATTCGGGCGGGGCCCGCGTGCAGGAGGGCATCGACAGCCTGGCCGGCTACGGGCGGGTCTTCTACCAGAACGTCCTGCTCTCCGGCGTGGTGCCGCAGATCTCGCTGATCTGCGGGCCGTGCGCCGGGGGGGCGGCCTACAGCCCGGCGCTGACCGACTTCATCATCCAGACCCGCCGGGCCCAGATGTTCATCACCGGGCCGGCGGTCATCAAGCAGGTCACCGGCGAGGAGGTCACCGCCGAGGCCCTCGGCGGGCCCGAGGCCCAGATGACCTACTCGGGCGTGGTGCACTTCGTGGCCGACGACGACCGCGAGGCCGTCGCCATCTGCAAGAAGCTGCTCGGCCTGCTGCCGTCCAACAACCTGGAGGCCCCCCCGCGGCTGCCCTGCGACGAGACGGTGACCTACGACGCCGAGCTGGACGGGGTCATCCCGGACCAGCCCCGCAAGCCCTTCGATGTGCACGACGTGATCGTGCGGATCGTGGACGGCGGCGATTTCCTGGAGATTCAGAAGCACTTCGCCCAGAACGTGGTCGTCGGGCTGGCCCGCGTGTTCGGCCGGACGGTGGGCATCGTCGCCAACCAGCCGATGGTCATGGCGGGGGCCCTGGACATCGACAGCTCGGACAAGGTTTCGCGCTTCGTCCGCTTCTGCAACGCGTTCAACATCCCCCTGGTGACGCTGGTGGACGTGCCCGGCTTCATGCCCGGCGTGAAGCAGGAGTACGGGGGGATCATCCGCCACGGGGCCAAGATGCTGTTCGCCTACTCGGCGGCCACGGTCCCCAAGGTGAGCATCATCCTGCGCAAGGCGTACGGGGGTGCGTACCTGGCGATGTGCGGCAAGGACCTGGGGGCGGACCGCTGTGCGGCCTGGCCCAGCGCGGAGATCGCGGTGATGGGGGCCGAGGGGGCGGTGAACGTGGTTTTCCGCAAGGAGATCGAGGCGGCGGAGGATCCGGCCGCCAGGCGGGCCGAGCTGATCGACCTGTACCGCCACGAGTTTTCGACGCCGTACGTGGCGGCCGCCCACCGGCTGATCGACAACATCATCGAGCCGGGTGATACGCGGCGGTACATCGGCAACGCCCTGGAGTGCCTGGAATCCAAGCGGGAGCTCCGGCCGGAGAAGAAGCACGGCCTGATCCCGCTCTGACGCCGTGCCCGTGGGGCCGTCCCCCGGAAAGGAACGCAGACCATGCCACTCGCCTCCACCCTGGCCTTGGGCTCCACCGGCCTGCTGGCCGGCAGCGGGACGCTGTCGGACGCGGTGTTTCTGGCGCTGGTCGGCGTGGCGGTCGTGTTCTGCGCCCTGGCGCTGACCTGGGCTGCGGTGACCGCCGTAACCCGCCTGCTGGCGGCCCCCGCCGACGATACCGGCCCGCCGGTCGCAGCCGCCGGCGATCGTCCGCCGCCGGCCGGCGAATCGATCGATCCGCGGATCGTGGCGGTGCTGACCGCCGCCGCTACGGTGGCCGTCGGGGCCCCCATCCGGCTGCGGTGCGTCCGCCGCTTCCATCGTGATCCCAACTCGGCCTGGATGGCGCACGGCCGCGTCCTGGTCCATTCCTCGCACCGCTTTCAGAAGAGATACGCATGAGGCTCCGCATTACCGTTGAAGGCAAGGTGTACGACGTCGAGGTGGAGGTGGTCGGCCGGGAACCGGCCGCCGGCCCCGCCGAGAGACCGCCCGAACCGGCCCCCGGGCCGCCGGTGCCGACCAGCCCGCCGCCCGCCCGGTCGCAGGCCCCGGCCCCCGTCGTGGCCCACGATGCCTCCCGCTGCGTCTCGCCCCTGCCCGGCACCGTGCTGAAGGTGCTGGTCAAGCCGGGCGACACCGTGACCGCCAACCAGACCCTGATGGTGCTCGATGCCATGAAGATGGAGACCAACGTGCCCTCGGCCGTCGCCGGCCGGGTCAAGGCGGTTCACGTCGAGGCGGGCGCGACCGTCAGGCAGGGCGACCTGCTGGTCGAGTTCGAGTAGCCCGCCACTCTCGCCGTCGCGCCCCTCGGACCGCATCGCCGGACGCACGGAAAGGAACGCCATTCGCCATGCTCGAGATGTTCTTCAAGTACCTGCGGGACTCCGGGTTCGGCCAGTTCACCTGGGGCAACGGGGTGATGATCGGCATCGGGCTGATCTTCATCTACCTGGCCATCCGCAAGAACTTCGAGCCTCTGCTGCTGGTTCCCATCGGCTTCGGGATGCTGATCGGCAACATCCCCTACGACACGCGAGCGCTGAGCCTGGGCGTCTACGACGGGCCGGTGGACGAGAGCAAGCTGCTCTACTACAGCACGATGCCGGTCGAGGTCGCGGGTGTGCCGGTGGAGGCCTGGCGGCAGATCCACCCGCCGCCGGCCGGCAGCGGCATCCCGCCGCGGCGCTACCTGGCCAAGGACCTGGTGGAGCGCGGCCGGGCCGTGATGGTCAACCCGGAGGCCAAGCTGGTCTACCGCGGGGCGGTCCAGCAGCCGGGCCTCGTCGACCTGGCGCAGGGCCGGCAGATCCTGGCCACCGAAACCGCCGGCGACCACCGCTACCCGATGGTCGTCACCCTCGACGCCCAGAACCCCTGGAAGGCCGGCGTTTTCTGGTGGCTGTTCCGCGGGGTGGCCTGGGGCTTCTTCCCGCCGCTGATCTTCCTGGGCCTCGGGGCCCTGACCGACTTCGGCCCGCTGCTGGCCCAGCCGCGCATGTTGTTGCTGGGGGCGGCCGCCCAGGTGGGCATCTTCGGGGCCTTGCTGACGGCCGTCCTGCTGGGCTTCACCGAGCCGGAGGCGGCGTCGATCGGCATCATCGGCGGAGCGGACGGGCCCACCTCGATCTTCGTGTGCACCCAGCTCGCCCCCGACCTGCTCGGTGCGGTGGCCCTGGCGGCCTACAGCTACATGGCCCTGGTGCCGGTGATCCAGCCGCCGATCATGCGCCTGCTGACCACGAAGGAAGAGCGGCTCATCCGCATGGAGCCGCCGCGGCAGGTCACCCGGACCATGCGGATCGTCTTCCCGCTGGTCGGTTTCCTGCTGACGGCCTTCATCGCCAACGGGGCCCTGCCGCTGCTGGGCATGCTGTTCTTCGGCAACCTGCTGCGGGAGAGCCTGGTGACCGAGCGGCTGGCCAGGACCGCCAGCAGCGCCTTTGTGGACATCGTGACCATCCTGCTGGGCGTGACCGTGGGAGCCAAGACGCAGGCGAGCAACTTCCTGACCGTCCAGACCATCAAGATCTTCGTGCTGGGCGTGGTGGCCTTCGGCATCGCCACGGCCGGCGGGCTGCTGCTGGCTAGGCTGATGAACAAGCTCAGCCGCACCCCGGTGAACCCGCTGATCGGGGCGGCGGGCGTCTCGGCGGTGCCCATGGCGGCCCGGGTGGCCCAGCGGGTCGCCCAGGAGGAGGACCCGCAGAACTTCATCCTCATGCACGCCATGGGCCCCAACGTGGCCGGCGTGATCGGCTCGGCCGTCGCCGCCGGCGTCCTGCTCAGCCACCTCCAGGGCTGACCACCCACCGCCCCGCGAACGCGCCGAGGTCCGCCGCGGGCGAAGCTCGGGCGGACTCAAACCAACGGCGAACCTCAGCCCGCGTCGGACTCACCACACCCGGATGGCCGTCGCTTCCCGGGAACCGGAGTCGCGGTGTTTCCGGGCCCAGGCGGTAGAATGCGTCCCGTGGACCACGTGCACTTCGACACCATCGACTCGACCAACCGCGAGGCCCTGCGACGCTGGACCTCCGGGGCTGTCGGCGGACCGCTGGTGCTCACGGCGGACACGCAGTCCGCGGGGCTGGGCAGGTGTGACAGGGTGTGGCACAGCCCGCCCGGTGGGGTGTGGATGACGGTGCTCTGGCCGTACCATCGTCCGGCGGAGCACTACTCAGCCCTGCCCCTGGCGGTGGGTGCGGCCGTGGCGGAGGCCATCGAGCGGGCCTACGGGCTGGTCTGTCGTATCAAGTGGCCCAACGACGTGCTGATCCACGATCGCAAGCTGGCCGGCATTCTCTGTCAGGCCGCGCTGGAACCGCCGCCGGGGGCCGTGGCGGTCGGCGTGGGCGTCAACGCCGCTTTCCCCGCCGCCGAACTGGGGGCGGGCCTGCGTTGCCCGCCTACCAGCCTGTTCGACGAGCTGGGCGTGGCCGTGGAGCCGGCGGACCTGGGCGGGCGGCTCGCCGATCGCCTGGCCGAGACGCTGCGCGGTTATGACGCCGACGGGCTGTCGGCCCAGTTGGGCGAGGTCCGGCGGCGCCTGGCGTGGACCGGCCGGACCGTCCGGGCTGTCCTGCCGGGCCCGGACGCCGACCTGGTCGGGCGCCTCATCGGGATTGACGAGGCCGGACATCTGCTGCTCGAGGTGGCCGGGCAGCGTCGCACCGTCGCCGCCGGCGAACTGCTGCACCTGCAACGCTGAGCCGGCACGCCTGTTTCGGCCTCGCCGGGCCTGCTGTCCAGGTCCCCGCGGGTGAGCCGGCCGGGAGGGCCGAGGGCAGATCCCCGCCTCTCGGGTTGACGGCGGCGGCTCTCTGTCGGACGATTCGAGAGCACATCGCGGGGCTGTGGCCTCTGCCAGCCCGACAGGGAGCGGGAGAGGCCGCCCGGCGGTCTCGGACATTACGAGGAGCAGGACACGAAGAGGGTGGGGCACGCCGGAACGGCCACCCCCGCACCTGGACGAGAAGGATGGTTCCCGACCCCCAGAGTTTCGCGCAAGAGTGGATCCAGGCCTGGAACTCCCACGACCTGGATCGCATCATGTCGCACTGCAGCGATGATGTCTCCATCACCACTCCCATGATCCGGACCGCCCTGGGCCGCGATACCGGCACCCTGCGGGGCTGGGATCGCGTCCGCGTGTACTGGGAGGCGGCCCTGAAGAAGGCGCCCGACCTGCACTTCGAGCTGATCGACGTCGTGGCCGGCATCGACTCCATCGCCGTCTACTACCGGTCCGTACCCGAGACGCGGGCGATCGAGGTGATGTTCTTCGATGGCTACGGCAAGGTGCGCTGGGCCGTGGCCCACTACGACCGCCCGGTCTGAGCCCCGGAAGTCTCGCCCCGCACCCCCGTCAGGGATCCCTGGGGCACAGGGGGTCGCGGCGATGTCCGTGGCGGCGTTGGCCATCGCCTGGGTGCGGCAGTACACTCCGGCCCGGATGTGCGCAGAAGCCATGAGCCTGGTCATCCCGGGGCGCGACTGTGCCGCCACCATCCGGCTCTGCCTCGACGCGGTCGTGCCTCTGCTGGGCCGCCCCGAGGCCCACCTGGGAGAGATCATCTTCGTGGACGACGGCTCGAGGGACGAGACTGCCGCGATCGTGCAGGATTACCCCGTGACCCGCCTGCGCTCGGCGGGGCAGGGCAGCGCCGCCGCCCGCAACGTGGGCTGGCGGGCAGCCGCCCATCCGCTGATCTGGTTCGTTGATTCCGACTGTGTGGCCGAGCCGGAGGCGCCCGCCCTGCTGTGGCGGCACTTCGCCGACCCCGGAGTCGGCGGGGCCGGGGGCAGCTACGGCATCATGAACCCCCGGTCGCTGCTCGCCCGCCTCGTTCACGAGGAGATCATCCAGCGGCACCTGGCCATGCCGGGCCGGGTCAACTTCCTGGCCGGCTTCAACTGTGTCTACCGCCGATCGGTCCTGGAGGAGGTCGGCGGGTACAACGAGCGGTTCTACCGGGCCCAGGATGCGGATCTGGCGTATCGCGTCGTCGAAGCCGGGCACGAGCTGGCCTTCGACATCGAGTCGCGGGTACGGCACTTCCATCCCGCGGTGTGGCGTCGCTACCTGCGCAAGCAGGCCGGACAGGGGTACCACCGCGTGGCCCTGCACCTGGCCCACCGCGGGCACACCACCGCGGATTCGTACAGCGGCCTGCTGGACCACGTCCAGCCGCCGGTGGCGGTGCTTCTGCTGCTGGCCTTGCCGCTGGCGTTTCTGCCCGGGGGGGGGTGGGTGCCCCTGGCGTTCGCCGCGTTGCTGCTGGTCGCCCAGGTTCCGCTTACCTGGCGGATCACCCGGCGCACCGGGCGGCTCGAGTGCCTGGCCTTTGCCGGGATGAGTTTTGTTCGGGCGCTGTACCGCGGGGTAGGGATGACCGGCGGCGTGCTGGCCGTCGTGGCGCGGGGGCTGCGGCTGCGGAACTGACCTGGGGGCGAACGGGCATGCGTCCGGAGACGCGGCACAGCATCGTTCTGACGGGGGGCGTGGGCCTGACGGCCGCGTTGGCCGTCCTCTACACGGTCTACGCCGGACGGCTGCTCGGCCCGGCCGGGTACGCGGATTTCACCGCGGCCGTGTCTCTGGTGGCCATGTGCTACATCGCCCTGGGCCCGATCAACGGCACGGTGGCCAGGTTCACCGCCCAG
>Ga0180432_10002823_pt1 | contig 25682 bp, 27 predicted proteins | sample SS_ome_10_FD_132414 | JGI IMG/M metagenome (GOLD analysis project Ga0180432, IMG submission 132414) | Hypersaline lake sediment archaeal communities from the Salton Sea, California, USA - SS_1_MS_2 metaG | ecosystem: Environmental > Aquatic > Non-marine Saline and Alkaline > Hypersaline >... | reverse complement strand
GTGAAACTAAAAACTATTATAGTAACTCTATTTCTCGTATCCTTCGTTTTGGGCGTAAACTTTGCCCATGCCGGTACAGTGCGGGGATTGATCGTTAAAAAAACACCCCAGGGAAGAGAAAATCCGGTTCAAGATATTCCGGTAACACTATGTAGAACCGGAGGTGAGTGCTCCTCCCCTATGTATACAGATACAAAGGGAATGTATTACTTCTACAATGTCCCGGCCGGAAACTACATATTAAAGATATGGGCAAACGGATACAATGTTGGAGAGCCTGTCACCCGTGAAATAAGCGTTTCAAACCAACAGTACACTGACGTAAAGAAAATAGTTATCTCATCAGAGCCCTAACTCAAGGATTTTAGCGGATCGATTTTTTTCATTGATTGTGGAAGAATTTACCCGACCTGGCCCTCCGGGAAAAGGGGTGGAAAAGAAGTTCCCAGCGATAAAAAGAACGAAGCTTAAATATGGCAGGCCGTTCAAGAAGCATAATGTACGTCTATACCTCCTGAAATTTTCTCTCTGAACGTTGTTGGGATCTGATACGACCCCTCAACTTACTATATTTTAAAAAACCGCCTGTACCAACGCCTATCCCTAAATTCTACATGCACCTAATTGGGATCGGATGTAGCACCAGCAGTTATTTACTAACTGAAACCTATTTCGACTTCTTTTCTCCAGAAATTCGCCTACTGAATTTTGTTGAAATAGGATGTGGCTTCCTCGGTTTTTGGGAGACATCCAACGACTCAGCGTTGCTGTGTCTTCTCAATAAGAACCGCCAAATATTACATTAGAACGATCGAAATCCAATACAAATCGATTCTACTTAAAGTATTATCGGAGTTTAAACTTCGATATTAGAGATAGGGGAATACAGACTTCTTCACCATCTCGAAGTTTTGCTTAACCTCATCTTTGCCCGCAACCACCTGCATGTGCCCGGGGAGGAGATACTCGACGTCGAGCTTCGAGACCCGCTCGATACTCTCCTTCAAAAGGGCGCTGTTACCCCCCGGGAAATCGGTCCTGCCGACGTTCATGTAAAAAATCAGGTCGCCGGATACAAGGACCTTCTTCTCCGGCCAGTAGAGGCAGACCGAGCCCGGGGAGTGCCCCGGCGTCATGTAAGACTCGAATTTAACGCGCCCTATCTCAACGGTCCCTTCCTCAATAAATTGATCTATCCTGTACCGGGGGGTATTGAGCCCGAAGGCGGGGTAAAACTTCAATCCCACATCCTCCAAGAAATCCGCCTCCGCCCGGCTCATGGCGATGTTGACCCCATCCACCTCCAAAAAGGTCTCCACCGCCTCGAAGTGATCCGGGTGGGAATGGGTAAGAAATACATTTTTGATATCCGCCGACTCGATCCCGTCCTCGGAAAGTCTCTTTAAAAGGTCCGGAAAAAACTGTGTCAGCCCCGGGTCGATCAACATCTTTGCGTCACCGCCGATGTAGTAACTGTTGCAGTTGTTCTCGAACATATCGGTCCAGGGATAGGCGAAAAGGTCATCCGTAATTTTCATTTTAGGCTCCGGAATTCTGTTCAAATTTCAGCGATCTAAAGGCCTCCCATATTACCAAAAGAGTCTTCTCAAAAACAAGTGTTTTCGGGATTTTTTTGGAATTGTCTCAAGTTTGTTTGAAGGGTTAAAACAAAGGATGGACCTATTTGATATAAACAGCAGTTGACAAAAATACTCCCCGATAAATCGGTTTAACTCCGCAAAATCCAACCGCTCCTTATCGCTGCTTTAAATTCTATGATTATTTGAGTGAATACAATGATTCCAAACTAAAAACATTGAAATATCAACGCCATTCCACCAGCGCGGGATTTCTGGCCGGCATCTTAAAATATCTCCTCTTTTTATATCCCACGGCCACACAACCGAAGACCTGGTTACCCCCGGGGAGCCTTATCTCCTTTTGAATCTCCGGGGAGTGAGGCACGGCCCCCACAAGATAGCCTATTATTGTTGCGCCGAGGCCCATGCCGTGGGCCATCAAGACCATGTAGGCCACGGCGTAGTGGCAGTTTTCGGCAGCGGAGGGATTTGTCGGATCGGCGTGAACGATGACGAGGGCGGGAGCGCCGCGGAAGATGCGGTCCTTTCCCGCTCGAGAAAACTCGTAGTTGAGCCTCGCCCCGTGCAGAAGCTCCTTAAGATACTCGGGAAGGTTATCCCTGTTCTCCTCGAGGGTATCGGCCATTTTACCGTAGAACTCCGCCGTAATTTTCGAAAGCCTCTCCACCCGCTCCTTGTCGCTGATCACGATGAATTCAAAATTCTGCCAGTTGTGGGCGGTGGGGGCGAACCTTGCGATATCGACAAGACCCTCCAGCTCCTCCCTCGAAACTTCCTTGTCCTTAAAGGAGCGGCAGCTCCTCCGGGAGCGCAGGAACTTGTACATGGCGTCCTTGTCGACCTCCACCCCCTTGTTGATCTCGACGAATTTGGAGGCCTCAAGGCCGGAATGGATAACGGCGTCCTCGGGACATACGCAGATGCAGTGCCCGCAGAGGATGCAGTGGTCGCGGTACCGGGTCACAATATCCTCCGACTCCATATAGAAGATATGGGCGGGGCATGTGTCCACACAGGCACCACACCCGGTACACCTGTCTCCATTCACCTTGATATCGAACGATCCGGATGATTCATTATTACACATTTTTTAATCCTCGACACAAAATAATATATTTCGATGCCTTCAAAAAGGCCCCATAAAAAACCTCGGCTCTATGTATAGATAATCACGTCGATTTCATCACGATGCTCAGGACAATATTGGCCGCCTCGTCCGCCCTGTCGGCACAGTTCGAGAGGTGTCGATATATCTCCCTCATCTTCAACATGAATACCGGGTCGGTTCCCTTGAACAGATCGGAGAGGGCGTTACGATATGCCGCCTCCATCTCGTTCTCGTACTTCTTCGCCCTGACGGCGTGATCGTTTGCTATCTTCGGATACTTCCCGAGATATTTCATCGATTTCGTCAGCTCCTCCCCGGCCCCTATCAAGATATTCACCATCTCCTTCACGTGATCGTCCGCTTTCAGCTCATATATCTCGAGCTCCACGACCGTGGAGTCGGCGTAGTCCATCACGTCGTCGAGGGCCCGGGAGAGTTGAAAAATATCCTCTCGATCAAAAGGGGTCACGAAGGTGTTGTTCAGCTCCTCTATCAACACCCTCCTCTCCTCATCCCCCTTTTTCTCGAGATCTCTGACCCTGCTGACACAATCCTCACACTGGTTTCCTGTATAATGTTTCAGGGCGTTGAGTCCCATAAGGGCGTTTTCGGCCTGTCTCAAGAGATGCCCATAGAAATCCGGCTTGTTTCTGAAAAGTTTCATATATACTCACATATAGCATCTATTATAAGGTAGATTCCCCCGCCTATAACAACGGTCGACGGCACGGTAATCAGCCAAGTGCCGAGGATGTTTCCAACCACCCCCCACCTGACGGCGTTGGCCCTCTCCGCCGTTCCCGCCCCCACAATCGACGAAGACACCACCTGGGTTGTGCTGACCGGAAACCCCAGGAGGGCGGAAAGATATATAATAACGGCCGACGACGTCTGGGCCGAAAACCCGTGAACTGAGCGCATCTTGTAAATCCCTCCCCCCAGCGTCTTCATTATTCTGAAGCCCCCGGTGAGAACCCCCAGGGAGATCGCCGAGGCACAGCTTATCTTGACCCACAGGGGTATGTAGGAGCCGGCCCCGCCGTCGTAGAAATATCCCACGGCCTCCGGATTTTGGGCGTAGAGAATTATAAGGGCCAGCGTGATTATCCCCATCGTCTTCTGGGCGTCGTTTGTGCCGTGACTCAACGACAGCGCCGCGGAGCTCACGATCTGAGATCTTAGAAAGACCTTTCTTACCGATTTGGGAGAGAACGTGCCGAAGAGCTTGTGAGTCAGCCTGGTCAGGATGAAGCCGAACAATATTCCTAGGACGGGTGATAATATCAATACGAATAGCACCTCGATTATCTTCCACCATATCACCGCATCGAACCCGATGGATATAAACACCGCTCCCATCAATCCTCCGATGATCGCGTGGGTGGAGCTCGACGGGACACCGCGATAGCCGGCGAGGACGTTCCAGCCGACCGCGCTCAAAAGGGCCGCCCACACAACATTTATATCGAGCTCCATCGCCTTAATAATCCCCTGGGTAAAGGTCTCCGCGACAGCCGTCCCCAGGAAAACGGCCCCTATAAACTCGAAAAATGCGGCGAGGACAAGCGCCCACCTCGACTCCAGCGCCCCTGTAAAGACCATAGTGGCGACAATCCCCCCGGAATCGTTGAATCCGCAGGTAAATTCAAAGACGAGGGCCAGTATAATCAACGAAAAAAAGAATATCAGAAAAGCCGTTCCTATCTTCTCCTCCTAAAAAATCTACACAGTTTTATATCATTTTCCCTCTTCCCGCACTTCTATGTCCCCGAATCAATCCCCCTGATAAATATTTACCATCATAACAGGACACTTGGCGCCGCGGATTACCCTCTCGGCGGTGCTTCCGAACAGCACCCGCTCGAGCCCGGACATCCCGTGGGTACCTATCAGTATCAGGTCCGCGTCCTTCTCCTCCGAGAACTTCAATATCTCCTTATACGCCTCCCCCTTCGAGATTATCAGCCCATAATCCGTCTTTTCCTTCAGCTTTTCGGCGCAGTATCTCTTCAGCTCCTTATCGGCGTTCTTGTAGACCTCTTCCATCACGTTGTCCATAGAGATGTGGGGAACCGAAATGTAAGAATATTTACTGAGGTCCTCGACGATATGAACCACATATAATCTTGCGCCGAAGCTTTCCACGAAGGTAACCGCATATTCCATCAACATATCCGTGGTCTCCGAAAAGTCAATCGGAACCATAATAGTCTTAATCTTCTTCATAAAGCACACCTCCAAAAATCTGCACATTTAACATCTATACTACTCAGGACAAATAACTACATTCGTTATTGTCAGGTCCATTCGGTCCGCCCCGCATCCATGGCCCTCTTTGCATCCAAGGTAATCAACCTCGAAGACCTTCTCTATCTTAACTATCTCGTAGGGCCCCGCCTTTCCTCTGTATTTTGCGCCCGCAAAAGTGACGGCCCCTTTTTTGAAAGTCACCTCAAAATCGAAACATTTTGTCTTGCCGGTGTTGTTATAGAAAACCCCCTTCAAAACTATCGTACAATCGGTACAGCTTTGGCCGTAGGCGACAAATTCCTTTGAGACCACCATGATCTCGCGGTTATCGTCATAGGGCATCGCCTCCGCCGCAACCAAAAAGGAGAATATTACTAGGATTACAAGGCGCTTCATAATCAGATAATACCATAATCTCCGGAATAAAAGCAAGCGCCGCAAAAAAAACTTGACAGATTAATAACAATATCGTATAATTATGGCTAAATTATCTATAATTGTATCAAAATATTAGTAAAAGTAGCAATATTGTAGACATCATAGATATTACATATTATTTATACATCCACCGTCCCAGACAAAAAGTTATGGGTATAATGAATAATAAGAGCGGCGGGGCGAAAACCCCTTTAAGACGTCTCTTCCTGCTCTGCGCCCTCTCCTTTCTCCTTATCATCTTCGCCTCCGAGGCCCGGGCCGACGCCGCAAAGGATAAGCTGGCCTATGCTCAAAAGAGGTACGAGGATCTGCAGAAATCGGAAAAGAGGAAGTCCTCCAAATCCCTCTGGCTTGACGTCATCAAGCAATTCGAGTCGGTGGTTCGGAATTATCCCAACTCCGAGGAGGCGCCCAAGGCCCTTTTCACCGAGGGAGTCATCTACAGGGAGATGTTCAACTACTCGATAACCCTGGGAGAGCTCTACAAATCGGAAAAGACCTTCAAGCGGTTTCTGAGAAAATACCCGAAACACCCCCTCTGTGAGGAAGCCCGGAAGAACATCAACGAGATAAAGGAGCAGAAGAAGAAAAACAACCTCATCAGGGTCAGCACCGTAAAGCCCAATCCGAATGATTTCCCGGGGAGAGACAAGGTCCTGCCAAAAGACAAAGGGAAGGATAAATCCAACAAGAAAACGAAGAAATTCATTGCAAAGAAGAAGTCCCCACCGCCCGAAAAACCGGACAAGACCTATGTCGCCAAAAATGAGACAAAGCCTCCTGACAGGGAGGGACCGATAGAAACCAGGACGGTGAAATATGAAGTTTCCCCCAAGAAGAAGGAGCCGCCCAAGATTTCGTCTAAGATTGATATCGCGAGGGCCGCACCGCCGGGAACAACGAGAGACAAGGATTCAACGAAAGTGGAGAGCCCCGGCGGAACGGGCGGCGATTACGTCCCGGAAGGCGACCCTTCACTGCCCACCGGATGGGAGTCCAGTGAAAATGTAAAGCTGGGAACGGTCAAACCCCCACCCGGAGACAAGAAAAAGGAAGAGGTCGTAATCGATAGAAAACCGCCGGCGGAAACCGGAACGACCAACGGTGCGCCGCACCAAAATCGGCCGAACAAATCCACAGCAGACCTACCGTCCCCTCCCCGGCAACCGCCCCTACTCCCCCCGTCCCTCGCGGAGGTTATGACGATTCGCTATTTCTCCGACACCGATCACACAAGGATAGTGGTGGACACAAACGCGGGCATTGCATACAAGGGAGCTTCCCTCCCCGAGGACATCGATGTGGGGATAGGGCCCCGGATATATATCGACCTGTTCGACACGAGGCTCTCGCCAGGGCTCGATTCCCCGATCACCATCGGCGACGGCCTCGTAGACAGGATTCGCTGGTCCCAAAACAAGGATAAGGTTGTCCGGGTGGTTCTCGATCTCGATGACGAGGCGGATTACAAAGTCTTCACCCTCAAGAACCCGAATCGGGTCGTAATCGACGTCTTGAGGAACTGACGCCACGACCCCCGCCGACCCCCTCAACCTTTTCCCAAGCGTTTTTTTACGAAGCACCACCGGCCCAAAACGAAAAAAGGGGGAACCGCCCTCGTATCAAAAAGATATGAGTGACAATTCCCCCGACTATTTAATAAACCTTCCCTAAAAACCATCAACCTGCTTGAGATCCAAAGGCCCAGCCCCGGCATTCTCCTCTGAATTTATATGATACTTATTCCTAAGGCCTTCGGCCCATTTGAGCTGTCTCAATCCTGTCTCGACCTATCACCGCTCCCACATAGAGATTGCCCATCCCTCACTCCAAAAAATCCCATACACTCAACCTCCCCAGCTTTTACCAATCTCCCCTCTTCCGCAATCCCCCCATCTTAACCCATCCCAACGCACCATACACTCCCCACAATCGATGAGGATCGAGATTCCCAACCGTCTCAGGTCATATCCAATCTCGTTATCTTGCCGTCTATTCCTCGTCAGTCCATCCCCCCCACCAAACAATCCCACACCTCCACCAACAAAACAATCTTCCTCACCCTCCCTCCTGGAGAAAACCTTACAACCCCCCGCCCCTTTAATCCCCTACGAGGCGATCAGCCCCTCGAATATCTTGACGGATTTGACGGCGTCCTCTCCGTAGGCGTCGACCTCCATCTCCTTTGCGAGCTTGTCGGAGGTACACGCGCCCCCGATAGCTATCTTCACCTTGTCCCTCAATCCCGCCTCCTTCAGGGCGTCCACGGTGTCCTTTATTCCGCCTATCATAGTCGTTAAGAGGACCGAGAGGCCCAGGGCGTCCGCGTTGTTCTCCTTGACCGCCTTTACGATATCCGCCTCATTTACATCCACACCGACATCTATTACCTTAAAATCGGCGGCGGAGAGCAACATCGCCACGATGTTCTTTCCGATATCGTGAATGTCACCCTTTACCGTGGCAACCACGACCGTTCCCTTCTGCCCCATAGCCCCGGAATCTATCTTGTCTTCCAGCACTATCATCCCCTCTTTCATCACCTCCCCCGACAGGATAAGGTCGGCCAGGTAGTACTCCCCCTCGTCGAACCTCTTGCCCACCTCCTCCATCCCTTCGCCCATCCCATCCTTTATAATCTCCCAGGGATCGAGGCCCTCTTCAAGGCCCGCCTTCACCAAATCCTGAATCGAATCCAAATCCAGCTCCACAATGGCCTCTTTGATCTTCTGTAAGGATTCTCCCATAATACTTATACTCCTTTAAGTTTGATCTACCAATTTCAAATAAATAAACCGGACTTTAGAGTCGGCCGATTTTACCACATAATAGTTTTTGTTGTGCAAGAAAAATCAACCATCCGTTTTTTATCCGCCTACCCGAAAATCTCCTTTTTGCGGAACTTATTCAGGTACTTTCTCGAGTGCTTGTCCTTGCCGACGAGCATCTCCGCCACGACGGCGGCGGACATAAGCTTCTTGTCGAGGGGATCCGCTATGGCGGCGTTGAGGCCGTAACTTATGGCTATGGCAAGGAACGTCCTGTTGATGAGAAATCTCTCCGGCAATCCGAAGGAGACGTTGGAGAGGCCGCAGATGATGTTGACACCCTCGATATCCTCATGGATCCTCCTTATGGTGTCAAGGGCTTTGAGGCCGTTGTTGTTGTCGACGCTTATCGGATCAACAAGCGGATCAATAAATATCCGCTCCCTTTTTACGCCGAGTTTATCCAGACCGGTAACAATGCGCTCAGCGTTATCAAACGCCTGATCGGAGCTTTTAGGAAGGCCCTTGTCGTCGAGACTTAGGGCTATTATATCGGACTCCCTCGCCTCGACGGCCGGCTTCATCTCTTCGAATTTTTTTGTCTCAAGGGAGATGGAGTTGATCATCGGGGTGTTTTTAACCTTGTTTACCGTCTTCAGGATAGCCTCGCTGCTGGAGCTGTCTAAGGCTATCCTTGCGTCCTCCACGACGTTTTCCACCACGTCCACCATCCAATGGAGATCCCGAGCCTCCGTTTCCAGGTTGGCCCCGGCGTTCAGATCGATGAAGTCGGCGCCCGCCTCGAACTGGGCCACGGCCTCGTTAGCGATAAAGGCCTCGTCCTTGTTCTCGAGGGCTTCTCTGATACTCTTTCTCGTCGCGTTAATCCTTTCAGCTACGATAATCACTTCCCGTTACCTCGCTCGTCTCATCTCAACGTTTTCAGCTCGATATCCTGTATCTTCGCTCGGCTATTCAACAAATCGTAATACTATTTGTCACCCCCCTCCCCCCCCCTTGCCCCTCCGGCCTTCTTGTCAATTTTTGGGGCGACCCCGGTAGATAAATAACATGAGAGGGTTTTTATGTCAAGATGAATATAACGACTATTTAGCTAAGTCTATAATATCTACCTCTATACAAGCGACCTCAACGCGAGCGTCGTGGGGTATATCATCGGAAACTCGCCAGAATCCCCCCTTTCGAGGGCTTCTCCGGGCGACATCCAGAAAGACTCCGAGACCTCCCCGGTCTCCACCCCCGCCCTCTGTCCCTCCGGCAGGGAGGCAACAAAGAAAATCGTGTAGAAGCGCTGATGGGCGAGGGGCGGCGTAATAAAGAGCTGGAGGAATTTCAGGCTGAAGGCGGCGTAATAAAATCCCCTCTCGACAACCTTCTCCAAAAAACTCTCAGAGCTTAAGTTGATAGACGATTCCCTTATCTCCTCGTATACGTCTCCCGATACGATCTCCCCACTGCCGTTACACAAAAGGAGCACTCCGGACTCCTCGAAGAGCTCCCTTATACCGGCGGTGTAAAAGTCGACCGGGATCAGCGAATTCCCGTCATCTAAAATTTCCCCCACCTCTTCGTATTTTACCGATGGTGTAAAATCACCCTCCTCAAATCCGATAACCCTCCCCCGCGCCTCGTTGGTTCTGTCCACCATGTCCACTCTTCCCCCGGGAAATACGTAGAAGCCCCCGAGAAAGTCCATGGTGTCCGGCCTCCTCGTGAGGAAGACCTCCCTCTTTCCGTTCAGGCTGCGAACCAGCACCACCGTCGCCGCCGGCCTCGGGATCACCTCGTTACCAGCAGCCATTGGTACTCCTTGACGTGGTTTAAAAACTCACCGATTATCTCGTGGGTCTCGCCCACTATCGATCCCGACAGCAGTATGTAGCGGATTTCATTGTCGTCGCGAACGCCGAGAAGCTCCATCAGCCCTCCCCCGACGTGTTTGTATTCCAACCTTTCAATCCCCCTCTTAATATGGTCGAAGGATACCGACACCTCTTTGTGATTGAAGAGGATTATCTTCTTGGGCCACCTGTCGGGGCGGTCCTCCCGAAACATCTCCGATATGGACTCCGGTATCCCGTAGTCGGAGGAGTGCTCCGAGACCCAGAGGGCCGGGGTTCGCTCCATCGCGGCAGATATGAACTTCAGCGCCCCGGTGTTGAGATTGATGGTATCCGGGGCCGACCCGATATCTATCCCGAGGTCGTTTATATAGTCGAGCGCCCGGGAGAGACACTCCACCCCTTTTCCATCCAAACCTTTCGGAGCTGTTCCCGACTTGGCGAACTCGATAAGATCGGACTTCTTTACATCGATAACGGCCGGGAGGTCGCCCAGGACCTCGTTTGCGATGATGAGGTCGAAATCTTTGGCGCCCTCAAGATATTTGTATACGTCAGAATTGATGAAGTCGACCCTTCCCCCGAATCCCTCCAGAAGTTCTCTCTGGCGGTTCAGGAAGACGGGGCTTACGTCGGCCATTGTGATCGAGACGTCGGGGAAGTTTTCAAGGACCCTCTCGGCGAGCCTGCCGTAGCCGCCCCCAACCTCGAGGATGCGGGCTCCCGGCTTAAGGAGGTTATTTACCTTGAAAAGATCGGAGATCGTATCGCCGTACGTTCGCTTTTGCTTCAGAGCCAGCATGTAGGGCGAATCTATATCCTTGAGACACTCGCTTACGGTCTGCTCCCAGCCGAGGCTCACGGCGTCGCTGAGATGATATCCTGTGGTGTCGTTGATGGAGATCATGTCCACTACTTGAAGACCTCGGAGAATGCATCTATAGTCATGTCGATGTCTTCACCGTCGACTCCGAGGTGGGTGACCGCCCTGACCCTGTTTTCGTCCAGGGGGAGCATCAACACGCCCAGCTTTGACATCTCGACCACAACGTCTACCGCGCTCATGGTCGACTGTGTAACATCGAAGTAGACGATGTTCGTCTCGACCTCGTCCGGATTAATATCCACCCCCGGCATATCGGAGAGGGCGATCGCCATCCGCTTTGCGTTGTCGTGGTCGTCTTTTAAGCGATCCACGTTGTTTTCCAGGGCGTAGAGGGCGGCCGCCGCCACGATCCCCACCTGCCTCTGCCCGCCCCCGACCATCTTCCTCGCCCTGTAGACCCGGTCCATCGTCTCTGAGTCCCCCGCTATAATCGAGCCCATCGGCGCCCCCAGCCCCTTGGAAAAGCATATGGTCACGGTATCGAAGTATTTCGAATACTCCACAGCCGAGATCCCGGTCGCCACCTGGGCGTTCAGGAGCCTCGCGCCGTCCATGTGCATCTTAAGGCCCCTCTCGTCGGCGAGCTCCCTTATCCTCTTTATCTCGTCGATGGGGATTACGGCGCCGCTCCACCTGTTGTGGGTGTTTTCGATGCTGACGAGAGAGGTCGTCGGGAAGTGGGGGTTTCCTCCCTGCCTGATCTTCGCCTCGACCTGCTCTTTCGTTATTGCGCCCCTATTCCCGTTAACGAGGCTCAGCTGCACACCGCATACCGCGGCGGCCCCGGCCGCCTCGTAGTAGAAGATGTGGCTCTGGGAGTCGAGAATGACCTCGTCTCCCGGGTTCGTGTTCGCCTTTACCGAGAGGAGGTTTCCCATGGTTCCAGAGCAGACGTAAAGCGCCCTCTCCTTCCCGAGCATCTCGGCTACCATCTCCTGAAGCCTGTTTACCGTGGGGTCTTCGCCGTAGACGTCGTCTCCCACCTCGGCATCGTAGATAGCCTTTCTCATCCCCTCGGTCGGCTTGGTTATCGTGTCGCTTCTCAAATCGATCGTTTTCGTTTTTGTTTTCATATCGCGGCTCTATTCCAATATTTTGACAATCAGTAACAAGTTTGAGATTTTATCAGAAAGGGCGCGATGAGGCAACCATATAGTGAATATATATTCAGAACGGAAAATATTGACACGAGAGCGAACTTCTGATAATTTTCAACTATCCTTTAAAGATGGGGCTTATAGATGGGAATCACATACAAAGACTCGGGCGTGGACATCGACAAGGCGAACCTCTTCGTTAAGAAGATCAAGGAGGATATCGACTCGACAAGGACGGAGGGAGTAATGGGGGAGATAGGGGGGTTCGGCGGATTCTTTCGCCCCGACATCGCCGGCATGAAAGACCCGATCCTCGTCTCCTCCACAGACGGCGTGGGGACGAAGCTGATAATCGCCCAGATGATGGGGGTACACAAAACGGTGGGGATAGACCTCGTAGCGATGGTGGCAAACGACATCGTCGTCACCGGCGCCCTCCCCCTCTTCTTTCTGGACTACATAGCCACCGGCTCCCTCAACGAGGGGGTGCTTTCCGACGTCATCTCCGGGATCGCCGGGGGGTGCATAGATGCCGAGTGCGCCCTGATAGGGGGGGAGACGGCAGAGATGCCCGGGTTCTACCCGGAGGGGAAATACGACCTGTGCGGATTCTCGGTGGGGCTGGTGGAGAGGGAGGCCGTCATCGACGGCTCCAGGATAAAGGCTGGCGACGCGATCGTCGGCGTTTCCTCCTCCGGCCTTCACAGTAACGGATTCTCCCTGGTGAGGAAGATCGTATTCGACAAGCTGAAGATGAAGCTTACCGACCGGGTGGATGATCTGGTAAAGAGCATCGGCGAGGAGCTTCTTACCCCCACGCGGATCTACGTTAAGACGGTAAAGTCGCTTCTGGGGAAGGTCGATATCCACGCGATCTCCCACATCACCGGCGGCGGCCTCGTGGACAATATCGAGAGGCTCCTTCCCGAGGGGATCACCGCCGTAATCGAAACGAGCAAATGGGACGTGCCCCCTATCTTTCGGTTCATCCAGGAGGCGGGGAAGATCGATGAGCTGGAGATGATGAGGACGTTCAACAACGGCGTCGGGCTTGCCATCATTATTCCCTTTGATGCGGCCGATTTGGTCACGTCCACGCTGAAGGGTATCGGCGAGTCGCCAGCGGTCATCGGCGAGATAACAAAGGCCAAGGGTAAAGTCGTGGAGGGCGGGAGGGTCCGCTTTAATTAGCCTGGGCCAATGGCTATTCCATAAAAATCTATCGGGTGTTCCATGAAGGCTTCCATTGAAGATTTTTTAAGAAAACTTGAAGACGGTCTTGTCATAGATTTAAAGAGAATTTGGGAAAAGATAAAGAAGTACAGATTTGAGATTACGCTTATATTATCGCTGATCTTGAGCTCCGTCGCGGTGTATCTGATACACTATCTGCTATTTGAAGATATCCACCATATCGGCATCTTTATGATCGGTGATATCGCCATAATGCCGATAGAGGTCCTGATCGTAACCCTCATAATTCACAGGCTCCTTCAGGTCAGGGAAAAGCGCAAGCTGATGACCAAGCTGAACATCGTCATCGGGGCCTTTTTCAGCGAGGTGGGCGAAGAGCTGGTCAAGGCCTTTTCGGATGCGGATGAAAATATCGGCGCCATTAGGAACAAGATACTCGAGACCAACGACTGGTCGAACAGCGAGGTCGCCCACCTTAGCGAAATCGTGGACTCATACGAGCCGGAGATAGATTGCAGGGACTACGACCTGGAAGAGCTTAGGTCCTTTTTATTCAAGAGGAGGGTTTTCCTGCTGCGCCTGCTGGAAAATCCAAACCTTCTGGAAAACGACGCCTTCACCGACCTTCTCTGGGCGGTCACACATCTCCAGGAGGAGCTTTACTTCAGGGAGGATTTTGTCAGCCTTCCCGAGAGCGACTTTGCACACCTGACTCTTGACATCAAGAGGGCCTACAAAGCGGTCATCAAGGAGTGGGTGCTATATATGAAGCATCTGCACGACAATTACCCGTATCTCTTCTCCCTGGCGACGAGGATGAATCCCTTTGATACAAACGCCTCTATAATCGTAAAATAGCCTGCGGTGCCTGAAAAAAAACAAACGCGGCCCAAGCGGTTGAATACAGTGCAAACGAAGGAGCCTTTATGTTGAAAATTGCCGTATTTATATCCGGAAGCGGAACCAACCTCCAGTCGATCATCGACAACTGCGAGAGCGGGAAGGTCGACGCCGAGATCGTGCTGGTCCTCTCCAACGAGCCGGACGCCTACGGGATCGAGCGGTCGAAGAAACACGACATCCCGTCGGTGGTGATTAATCACCGGGATTACTCCTCCCGGAAGGAATTCGAGGACGCGATTCTTGAATCGATAGGCGGCTACGAGATAGACCTGATCTGCCTCGCCGGTTTCATGCGGGTCCTCACCGACAACTTCCTCGGGAGATTCCCTAACAGGGTAATCAACATCCACCCCGCCCTCCTCCCCTCGTTCGCCGGAACCCAGGGGCAGCAGGACGCCTTCGACTACGGCGCCAAGTTCGCCGGCTGTACCGTCCACTTTGTCGACGCGGGCGTGGACACCGGCCCAATTATTATTCAGGCGGTCGTGCCGTTAAAGCAGGGCGACACGGTGGAGACGCTGAAAAAGAGGATCCTGGCCCAGGAGCACAAGGTCTACCCCCAGGCGATTCAATACATCGCTAAAGGAGCGGCCGAGATAGTCGGCAGAAAGGTGGTCATCAAGGACCTCGGCGAGATCGAGGATTTCGCCGAGATAAACCCCCCGGCGTCGATTTTCGATGCATAACCATAATAACATGCCCCTTTGGGATTTGCCCGTATTGCTTGAACAGCTTAAGGGGCGGCTGAGTGCTCCACTGATAAGCAGGAGCTTGTCAGTTCCACCCGACGCAAAGAGCATCCCACTGGATTCCCGTTTCCCAAGGGAATGACATTATGTTTCTGGTTCCCCGCTTCCCGAGCGAATGACATGCATAATGATAGGATTAGGCACATACCAAAAGCAGTAAAAAAAATGTATTTCGTAAGCGCATGCCTCGTCGGAGAGAACTGCCGATACGACGGCAACAACTCCTACTCGAAAAAAGTAATGGAGTTTCTCTCCGGAAAAGAGTACATCGCCCTCTGCCCGGAGGAACTGGGGGGGCTTCCCACGCCGAGGGCGCCCTCCTCCTTTAGGGGTGGGACGGGAGAGGAGGTCCTCTTAAGCGATGCTAAGATCATCGACGCGAACAAAGTAGAGAGGACAAACGAGTTCATCAAGGGGGCGGAGAGATCGCTCAGCACAATAAAGGAGAAGGGAATCACCCACGCTATACTCAAGGAAAGAAGCCCCTCCTGCGGCGTCAGGGAGGTCTACCTCAAGGGAGAGATAGTCGAGGGTATGGGGGTCACCGCGGCCCTCCTTAAAAGGGAGTCGATTGTTATCCTCTCCGACGAGGAGATATGAGATGAAAGAAAAAAGCAGGATCGTGGCCTTGAACGGTAGCTACAGGAGGAGGGGTAACACCAACCGCATGGTCGAAGAGGTCCTGAAGGGGTGCAGGGAGGCGGGGGCCAAAACGGAGCACATTTTTTTGATGGAAAAGGATATCAGGGCGTGCCTCGGCTGTATGAAGTGCTCGAAATACAAGGAAGAGACGATCGGCAGGTGCGTGCAGAAAGACGACATGAGGGGGCTTCTAGAAAAGATCGTCTCCGCCGACGCCCTCATCGTAGCCTGCCCGGTCTACTGGGGAAACATGAGCGCCCACATGGTAAAGTTTCTGCACCGGATGTCGCCCCTCGCCTACGACAAGTCGCTCGACGGCGGCATGAAGGGAATCCCCGTCTACAAGCTCAAGCCGACAAAGCCGGGGATGTACATCACCAGCATGATCGCCCCCTTTCCGATAAACCGCATCATGGGCGTGTATCGCAACTTCTACAAGATGCTGAGACTCGTCCTGAGGCTCGCCGGCTTCAAGGCAGACTGCGTCCTCAACGTTGGCGGATCGGAGGGGAAAACTCCCATTCCAAACAGGGAGGGGATGAAAAGGAGGGCCTACAGACTGGGCCTGAAGCTCGCCGGGGATTAGAGAAATATCCACATCTTGAAAATGGTAATCGCCCCGCATCAACCGGGGCGATTTTTTTCTTAGCCGTAAAATAAGAGTTATTTGAGTACAACGGCAGGCCTCACAAATTTCCTTGCATTCGACAAAATTCACTATACAATTAAAGACAGGTCACCTGAATATCGATAATAAAGATTTTCATTTTCTTTAACCATGACGGAGGTTAAACAATGAACGGGGAGGGACAAAACGAGAGCGGCGATGTAAGGGGAAGGATGAGGGGTCAGTGGTGGGGACGGCAAGACTGGGGGAAACGGCCGTGGAGAAGCGACAGGCTTGACGCTGTCGGCTGGGCGGCGATATTTATCTGGGCGGGGCTGGTCCTCCTTGCCGAAAGCACGGATTACTTCTCCAACTCCGACTGGTGGGACGGCTGGTTCGTCTTCTTCGCCGGGGCGGGGATAATCGTGCTTTTAGAGGCGGTTTTCCGGGCGCTCGTGCCCGCCTTTCGCAAGCGGGTGATAACCACGTTTGTGATCGGATTCGTCCTGCTGTCGATAGGCCTGGGGGAGCTTTTCGATTTACTGTGGCCCTTCTTGTTGATTTCCATCGGGATAATCATTCTGGTTAGGGCCTTTGTGCGCCGCAATTGACCGCTTTTAATCGCCCGGCTCGCACCGCTTAAGCTCAAACGACGACAATTGTGAAACTTGTCGTAATCTGTCTTCGAGGATTTTCTCCTCTTTCAGTTGAATCCTCGATCTATTTATACTCAAAAGGAGCTAACCATGGAATATTACAAAGGCGTTTTTAAAGACAAGGTTGCTATCGTTACCGGCGCCGCATCCGGCATAGGGAGGGCGGTCTCCCGTGAGCTTGGAAGGTCGGGCGCCGTTGTCGTCTGCGTCGATATAGATGACAAGGATCTAAAGGAGACCGTCACATCGATTACAGAGGAGGGCGGTGTGGCCCAACCCGTTAAGCTCGACGTTACCGACGAAAAGGGAGTCGAGGCGCTGATTAAGAAAACCGCAATAGAGCAGGGCAGGCTTGACTATGTATTCAACAACGCCGGAATGGGCGTCGGGGGGGAGGTGCGCGACCTGAAGCCGGAACACTGGCGAAAGATCATCGACGTGAACCTCTGGGGCGTCGTCTACGGAACCAACGCCGCCTACCGTTTGATGATTAATCAGGGATTCGGGCACATCGTCAACACCGCGTCCCTTGCGGGCCTTGCCCCAACCCCCATCAACACCCCCTACGCCCTCACCAAGCACGCCGTGGTGGGGCTCTCCACATCTCTGAGGGCCGAGGGGCGCGACCTGGGGGTGAAGGTGAGCGCCGTCTGTCCCGGTGTGGTCGATACCAACATCCTCTACAAGAGCGAGATGCTCAAGTCGGACCCGAAGGAGGCGCTGGCCCTGGTCATGGTGAAGAGGATGAATGTCGACAAGGCCGCCGGGGACATATTGAAAGGAGTTAAAAAGAACAAGCCGATCATTGTGATTACTCCTCATGGAAAAGTCCTCTGGCGGATTCAGAGGCTTTTTCCATCTATAAATAATTTCCTGGCCCTTCTGGCCGTCAGGGAATTCAGGAAGATCAGGGTGGAGGATTAGAATTTCAATCGGATGGAGTATAAACAATGAAAGTCGTGGCCGTAAACGGAAACCCCAGAGTGGACGGAAACACCGCCGCCTTGATCAAGCACGTCTTTAAAGTCCTTGAAGAGGAGGGGATCGAGACTGAGCTGATCGAGCTTCGGGAAAAGAAGATCGGGGGGTGTGTGGCATGCCTCAAATGCTTCGCCAACAAGGACGGAAAGTGCGCCGTCAAAAAGGACTCTCTCAACGAGTACGTGGCCAAAATGGCCGAGGCGGATGGGATTATTTTAGGCTCCCCCACCTATTTCTCGGACGTCACTTCCGAGATGAAGGCGCTTATAGACAGGGCCGGAATGGTGGCGATGGCAAACGACGCCATGTTCAAGAGGAAGGTCGGGGCGGGGATCGTCGCCACGAGACGCACCGGCGCCATCCACGCCCTGGCAACGATAAACCTCTTCTTTCTCATAAGCGACATGATAGTCGTCGGATCGAGCGCCTGGAACGTAGGCTTCGGATTTTCCGAGGGGGAGGTAGAAAACGATGTCGATGGAATTGAATATATGAGGGATTTGGGAGAGAACATGGCATGGCTCCTGAAAAAGCTCCACGGCTGAGACCATCGGCCTCAATGGAAAGGTGAAAAAGGCCGAAAATTCGATTGTCTCATCTCTTTTATTAAAACGTTCAGTACCCCCAGGGATTATGTGACTTGACAAGATCGGTCTTTCCAACATTCGTTATCAGCAAGGACGTGAAGGTCAAACTGTTTTCCACCTCAATCCAGACAGGCTTTAAACCGCCCGATTATCTCATCCTCTTCGACTCCCCAACCCACAAACGCAAGCCGGGTTCCGCCCCCTCCGCCGTCGGCGGATTCGGTCATATCGTTCATCTCTATCTTCCCGCCCACATAGCTTAAAAAGGCGGTCCGGTCACCGAAGCGCACGGCCCCCTTTATCCGAAACATCCCGAACGGGAGGGAGTGGAGGAGCTCTTCAAGGCGGCCTTCGTTCAACGTCCTTTCCTCCACGAACGAGAATGATATGAAATCCGGGGCGTCCGTTTTTTCGCTGTCGCCCTTATTTTGCATCAAGCCCTTCCCCCCCCTTGTCCCCTCCTTGATGATTTCAAGGTCGACCCTGCCCCGAACCGCCGGAACAACGGGTGAATCCCCTGCTGCCTCCCCTATTTCCTCCACCGTTTTGTTAAGCCTATCCTCATCGATCAAGTCAACCTTGTTGAAGACTATCAGATCCGCGTTTTCCAGCTGGTTGAAGAAGAGGGTTCCCAACACCCCCCTGGCGCCCCAAAGGTCCGTCTCCACCACCGTGACGGTCTTGAGAGAATCCACATCCCCCCCGTCGATAAACTCTCCCACTATCGGAACGATGTTTTTAGGATCGGCGACGCCGGAGGCCTCTATGAATATCCACTCCGGGGAAAAATTATCGATGACATCCCTCAGCGTCTTTCTGACGTCCAGGGCCAGCGTGCAGCAGATGCACCCGCTCGTGAGCTCCACGACCTCCCCCACCCCACTAAGTAGGGATCCGTCTATCCCCACATCGCCGAACTCGTTGACGATGACGGTAGTATTGGACATATCCTTTTCGCCGGACAGGATATGTCTTAAGAGCGTGGTCTTCCCCGCCCCCAAAAACCCGACGATCAGGACGACGCCTGTCTTTCCTCTCCCCTCCCCCTTTGCCATTCTCCTCCTAGCTCAATCAAAGGATTTTATTTGAAGTCTATATTTCTATCAAAGATTTGGCCGATGTTCAAGTATCTTCGATCACAAAAAAGATAATTTTAAAAATCTATGTTACAAATCTTTTTTACCTTGACACGCCAACCGATATTGTGGATAAATATGGGTGTTTTTCTATTGATGAGATTAAAGCAATAAAATAAAGGAGTAAAATGGGCGGCAAAATGGACAATATAAACGTTTACGAGAAACTGAGGGACAGGCTCTCGGTCACACCGGTGGGCGCTCCGAAGGGAGAGGACTTTCTGGAAATACTCTCCATCATCTTCACACCTGAAGAGGCAAAGCTCGCCCTCTCGGTGCCCTTCATGCCCGCCACGCTGGAGGACATCGCCGAGGCCTCGAAAATGGATGTAGAGGAGACGAGGGCGCTCCTGAACAATATGGCGGACAAGGGAATTGTTTATACCTTCGAATACAAGGGGACGCCCATGTTCATGCTTTTCACCGTGGTTCCGGGCATTTTCGAGTTTCCAATCATGAAGGGAAGCCTCGATATCGACTACGACAGGCTTAAATCACTCTGGAAGAAGTACCACGAAGAGGGGTGGGACTATGACGAGGGCAAATCGACCTTCCCGATCCCGATCGGCAGGGTCCTGGCGGTTGAGGAGGAGATCACCGCAAACGTGGACGTCCTCCCCACGGAGCTCGTCTACAAATATATAGACGAGTCGAAATATATCTGCGTGGGGGAGTGCGCCTGCAGGACGGTCGTAAACAACTGCGACTCCCCGAAGGACGTCTGCATGGGACTCGGCTACGGGGCGAAGTTCCTGGCGGAGAGGGGGATGGCGCGGCTCATAGACAAGGAGGAGGCAAAGGCGATATTAAAGAGGGCTCACGACGCCGGCCTCGTCTCCTGCGTGGACAACAACAACGAGAATGTGTCGATGCTCTGCAACTGCTGCCCCTGCTGCTGCGGCCAGCTCACCGTGGCGACCAAGCATGGCCGCTACGACCTTCGCCCGGTGGGGGCCTTCGTGGCAAGCGTGGATCTGGACAAATGCATCGCCTGCGGCGCCTGCGAGGAGAGGTGCCCCATGAAGGCTATATCCATAAACGACGCGGCGGAGATAGACCCGGACAAATGCATCGGCTGCGGACTCTGCGTGTCCGACTGCCCCGAGGAGGCGATGGCGATGTTAAGGAGAGATCCATCCCCCACCGTTTACGACAATATCCAGGACTGGGCGATGGCGGCGGTCGAGACCAAGGGCACGGCGAAAGAGTTCATGGAGGAACTCGGCGTAAAGGGGAAGAAGTAGGCCGAGCCGGAAGGGAGAATATCTCAAGGGAAGGAGGCATCATTATATTGAGGGGGTGGGGGGGGAGTGGACGACCGTGGTCTTTTATCATCTCAAGCTGGATTCGGTACCCCCCCCCACACTCAGGTTCATTTACAGGACGACAAGGCCGTCGAGACCCCTCCTTTCCCCCCTGAGATTCACATCGAAGCCGGGGCGCGGCTTAAACCTCCCGCAAGACTCACCTGCAGCCGTCATTCCGCATTCTAAAAAAAATCACTATTTCTTCCTGGGCCTCATCCCGAAGAGGAAGCGACTCACCCTCGTTCTCTTTACGCATATATCGTAAAGGAGCGTAGTCAGGACCAGCGACACGCCGGTGATGATTACGTACTTCGCCGTCACACCCAGATCCGTCTTTACCACGAAGTAACCGAAGGCGACGACAACCGTCATGTGGATGATATAGACCGGAAGCGCGGCCTCGTTAAAGTATCTCAGGTAGCGGTTCGTGAATCTCAAGAACCTATGCCCCAGGCCCAGTACCACCATCAGCCAGAGCCAGCAGTTGAGCCCCTTTACGGTCATGAAGAAGATCCACAGCGCCGCGTAGTCCATCGACCAGGGGACATCGATTGAATAGATGGTCAAAACGATTATCTGCGTTACAACGCCCAGTACAAGGGCCGCGGCCGTATAACGGTCGATCGATCGGGCGAAGCTCTCGTTCGAGGCCAACACGTAGCCGTAGATAAAGGCCGTTATATACAACATGAAGTTGGCCCAGTCGTTTACGAGGTTTTGGAAGCCGGGCCACCAGGCGCGCAGGAACACCTCGACAAGAATGAAGGGAAGCGCGAAGATGAATATCCTAAAGGGCCTTTCACAAAAAGCGGCCGCCCTGTCGAGGTAGTTTCTCCCCCGATCCCCCCTGATATAAATAAAGAGGGAAAGGGCGATGAGGGAAAATACGAAGAGATAGGCCAGAAACCAGAGGTGTCCCCAGTTGAAATTCCCCTCCGGGTAGACGCCGTTGAAAAAAGTCGGGTAGAATTTTAGGAGAGACCCGGAAAAGCTCCCCTCCTGAAGCCTCTGGAAGTACATGATCGGCGGAACGGCTACGAGGGTTCCGAAGACGAGGAGGACAATGAGGCGCCTGACCCGGTCTATGAGGTACTGCCTCCCGCTCCGCGATTTCAGCGAATACCATGAGGCCACCCCCGACACAAGAAAGAGAAGCGGCATGTGCCACTGGTGCACGAAGCCGACGAACGTGCCCAAAAAAAGGGATAATTGATCGTTTTTAATATACGATATCCCATGGGGTGAAAATACAACGGCCGTGTGGAACGGTATGAGGAGGTAGACGGCGAGGACCCTTACCCAGTCGATATCGTAACGCCGGTCGACAACCTGTGCCCCTTTAGAACGGCCCCTATCTTCTCCCATAAGAATATCCCGCTTGGATCGGCTGCGAGCTTTGAGGGGATTATCTGCTCCCCCGATTACTTCAGTGCTCTCTTAAGAATCTGCTTCCTGATAATGTCCTTGAGGTCGTCCTTCTCCTCGTCCGGGATGTCTATGAGATCACCGGCGACGCCCTTTAAGAGGTCCGATGACATGAGGGAGCCGAGGAACGACTTCTCATCGTCGTCGTCGCTCAATTTCGGGATATCGAATCCGAACCTCTTTTTCGCCTCCGTCCTCAGAAAATCCATAATGGCCTTCCTGTCCTCGGGCGATATGTTTCCAATCTCCTCTTTGAGCTCGTCTATAAGCTCCGCGGCTATATTTTTGAATATCTCGGCGACTACTTCATTGCCCATTGTATTTTCTCTCCTATGTTAATATTGTTAGTATTACTGCAGTTAAGATAAATAATAAGACGGTTTCTGTCTAAAAACAAGATAATAATTATCCACTGAATGGCCGCAGCGGATTGCCGCGACAGTCTTTTTTTGTATTAAAAAAGTGGCGACCCCAACAAAACTCCGCCTTGCATATATTGATTATGCCCCCCTTGCTTGGCCCGACCCCGCAGCCGAAGGAAGCCTTCCACCCCCAATGCAAAAAACTCTGCGAGTCCCCACGTTAAAAAGAGATTTTTCTTCCAAATGCCCAAACGAATTTGCCGGGCCCCCGTGGGAAACAGACCTTCCGGCCCAGCCTAAAATCCCTTCATCGACGTCCCCAGAGCGTAGAGGACCGCGGAGACCAGAAGAGACCAGCTGTCGAGATGACATCCCTCGAGGATGCCGGTCAGGAGGGTGAAAAACAGGAGAGCGGTACCAAGGATAAGAAAAACAAACGCGGCCCACCAGGTGGCCTTCTTCGGGGCGTTAAACCTCATAATAACCTCCAAAGAGCTTTCTATTTATTACCTTTCCATTTATTACTATTACCACAGGTAATCTAAATCTATCGCCGCAATTGTTGCACTAAACAGCGGCCCCCTCTACCCCACTCCCCTCCCCTCTCTTCCCTCGGCCCAGTTATTTGCCTTCCAGCGAAGGAATCAGTATCTTTTGTCCGGGATAGATGAGGTCTACCGATCTCAGCTGGTTTCTGTTCGCCTCGTAAAGGATCGTGTATCCGCTCCCGTCGCCATAGGACTTTTCCGCTATCTTCCAGAGGCTGTCTCCCGCGACTATAGTGTAAGTCCCCCCTTTCTGCTCCGGAACAACTTCCAGCTCGATCACCTCTTCCTCCGCCTCTGCCCCATACAGTTTCAGGTCATCCCTTATCCACTCCCTGGCCCTAATGCTCACAAAATCCATCTCCTTGATGAAGTCCGCTTTGAAACCTTCATCCAGCGTCGTTGCTTCGCCGGAGAGCCGACCTTCAACGGCCGTAACCTCCTCGTCCGCCTTGACGACCAATTTTTCACCTTTCGATTTTACCGTGACCTCGCCGTCAAGTCCTAAAACCCGCGTCGTCTCCGCCTCGACGGGTTTGATAACTCCGAAATCCGTTCCCCTGATGCCGATGTACACACCCTCCGACCTTACGTCAAAACTGGACCTCTTGTTCACGAAGGGGGCGACTATCGCCCTCGCCTTTCCATAGATAAGCTCAACGCCGTTTCCCGCCCGCTTCGTAATCTCCACCATCCCCACTTCGCTGATCGCAACGTGGCTGTTGGGGCCGACCTTGACAAAACATCTCTCCGGAAGCTCGAGCTCCACGGTCCCGGCCTCCCCCGTCCTTATCTCGCATCCTCTGCCGACCCTCATATCCTCGGTAAATGCAACCCAACTTTTGCTTCCGTGGCGCTTTATCTCGACCGTGCCGTCCTCATAAAGGAGTTCGGCGTGCTCGAAGCATTTCTCCAGGCACAAGTAGAGTGCACCCAGGACAACGATGATGGCCAGTCCGAAGGTGAAAATCCTCTTTAGATCCACACCGTTTTTATCAGTCATTTGAAATCCTTAACCCAAATACATCCTTGAAAGGGCCTCAACGCTCAAACTCCCTGATGCACCCCATTGCAATTCCCGCGTTCTCTTACATTTCCCTCACCCCTCTACACTTCTCCCTTTCACATCCGCCGCATCTTTCTGCAGTTCGCCCTTCTCCGTCACCCAAAGACAATTGTTGTCGTACAATCGTTTTCCTTCTTTAGATTGGATTGTTTTACAGCACCCCCCAGCATATTCAACGAATCCTCTAACATTAGCGGCTTTTGCTTAAGTTATATCAGATCGTGAGCGAGACCAGAAAAAGGAAGCCCTCCGTCAATATTACTTCAGTGACGGAACCCTGATAACCTGTCCGGGGTAGATCAGGTCGGGGTCTTTTATTACCTCGCGGTTTGCCTCGAACAAGACAGGATACTTATTGCCGTCACCGTAATATTTTTTGGCTATCTTCCAGAGGCTGTCCCCCTTCACTATCGTGTAAAACTCGGACTCGCCTGCCGCCTCTCCCGATTCGACCTTCAATCCGTCGCCGTTGACGCTCTCCACGCCCTCGATATTTCCCGCGAGGAGGATCACCTTCTCGATCGTCTCCTGGGAATCGCAAACGCCCGTCAGCGTTATCACGCCGTCATCAATCTTCGCCTCAATGCTCTTTACCTGACCTCCCATCCTCTCCTTTATATGCTTTTCTATATTCTCTTCCTTCTTGTCTCCCTTTTTGAAGATCGCCTCACCGGCGGTCTTGATGAACTTAAAAAGTCCCATTTTTTCCTCCAAATTGTAAATTATTAAACTTCATTGCTACAAAGTTTTTGCACTAATATTTAGCCTCATTTTAACTGAAAGGGATTATCGTGTCAATATAAATAGTAATCGTAACTCCCCTCAAAACAGTGAGATATTACCGGAAAGACAATTTTCTACTTATATCTCTTAGCCCTGTAATCTTCTATGACATCCATCACATTTTTTTCCGGATAGAGTAAATACGAGACGATGCCGATTATGCAAACCATCGCCGCCACCGGCCCCGACAGCTTAATTCCCATCGGCTCTGCAAAGTCCTTTCCGAATTCTGAGAACAGGTACGCCAGGACCATGGCTGAGATCCCGAGGTTCAGCTTGATCAGGAAGCCCTGGGCGGAGAAGACCATCGCCTCCCTGTGGGCTCCGGCCTTTGCTGCGTCGTACTCTGCAATATCACCCAACATTGCATTGGGCAACAAGAGGAGGATAGAAGTCGGAATCCCCATGATACCGAATATAACAAGCGGCTGGTATTCCACCGGGATCACGAACGCTTTCGATCCCAAGAAATAGAGCGAGGCGTTACAAACCGCGAATGTCGCGAGGCCGATTACCATTACGCTCTTCTTCTTGATAAAGCGGCATGCGATATTAACCACGGGGAAAAAGACCATGGCAACGCCGAAGAGTATCGCAAAGATCGTGCCGGTAAACTCCACTTCTTTCCCCAGCAGCACCGTTACGTAGTAGAGGGAGGCCTGAGAGACGATATTCAGACCGAACCAGAAACAGAGGATTCCGATGATATATGTTACAAAGGCCCTGTTT